>Ga0247611_10000236_pt1 | contig 116681 bp, 97 predicted proteins | sample 177DNAGHGhighgp2_FD_192422 | JGI IMG/M metagenome (GOLD analysis project Ga0247611, IMG submission 192422) | Sheep rumen microbial communities from Palmerston North, Manawatu-Wanganui, New Zealand - 1770 DNA GHGhigh gp2 | ecosystem: Host-associated > Mammals > Digestive system > Stomach >... | reverse complement strand
ACTGTATTGAGACTATTTTTACCATGATTTATGACAAAAGTCATGGATATAACATCTTGTTTCTAAATGTAATGAAAAATAATTTAAAAAAAATTTGGTGGTTTATATAGTATCTCCGAGGTGATTAATAGAAGTCCCCTATTGTTTCTTGTAGTGGGGATGGTAGGTGGCGAGGGTGTCGCGGAGATATTGTGGGGTGAGGTGGGTGTAGATTTCAGTGGTAGAGAGGCTTTGGTGGCCGAGCATCTCCTGCACAGCGCGGAGGTCGGCACCGTTCTGCACCAACTCGGTGGCGAAGCTGTGGCGGAGGCTGTGGGGAGAGACATTTTTGTGGATGCCGGCCCGCTCGACGGCCTCCTTGATGAATTGGAACACGGCCACACGGGTGAGCTGGTGTCCCCGGAGGTTGAGGAAAAGGAACTGCTGCTGACCTGGTTGCGGGGTGATATGGGAGCGGATGGTGTGGATATATTCGTCCACCAGGGCGAGGGCCCGACTGTTGATGGGAACCCAGCGTTCCTTGTTGCCTTTGCCTATGACCTGTATCATCTCCTCGTCGAAATAGAGGTTGGAGAGTTTGAGGTTGACCAATTCGGATACACGGAGTCCGCAACCATACAACACCTCGACAATGACATAGTTGCGGGCGGGACCGGGCTGTGAGCGGTCGAAGGTGGCTTGTATGGCCTCGATTTCGCGGTCGGAGAGCACATCGGGGAGGTGGCGGGGACGGGCGGGCATTTCGAGCAGTTCGGCGGGGTTTTCGGTCAGCACATCCTCGATAACGAGCATGTGGAAGAAGGTGCGGAGACCGGAGATGATGCGGCACTGGGTGGTGACGGCAATATCGGTTTGGTTGAGCTGGAGCAGCAACTGGCGGAGGTGGTCGGCGGTGATATCGGCCGGCTCGAGACCGAGGGGTTCGGCAAAACGGCGTAGGTGCGACACATCGCGCAGGTAGGCCTGGACCGAGTTGTCGGCCAGGTTGCGCTCAAGACGCAGATGGGTTTCGAAATCGCGGATGTAGCGTGGCCAGTCCATAGATGGTAAGGATTTGGGAACGAGTGGTTACTATTGATGTGTGGACGGGATTATGGACCTGATGGCAGCGACAGCACAGGGCATGAGGCAGGGGATGCTATGCGGACAGGAGCGGCAGGGGCTCGGGGAAGAGATGGCAGGGAGAAGGGCGGATAGCATCATGACAGGTGAGGGTTAACGGTCTATACGGGACCACCATTCGGCCACATTGAAGCAGGGGCACTGCTTGGGTGAGTAATCGTTGTGGCCGTGAAGGGCGGCTTGCGGATAGATGGCCTGAAGGGTCTTTATCAGGGTGACGAGGGTACGCTCCTGCGCCTTGTTGAGGGTGTTGGCGGGACGGCCACGGCGGTCGAGACCGCCAACGTAGCAGATGCCGATGCTGTCCTGATTGTGCCCATAGGCATGGGCTCCCACTTGGTCGACGGGGCGGCCGGGATGGAGGGAGCCGTCGAGGTAGATGACAAAATGATAGCCAATGTCCTCAAAACCCCTCTCGAGATGCCAGCGGCGTATTTGTTCGACGGTGTAGTGGCGGTTTTTGTGGGTGGCTGTGCAGTGGATAATGATATCGTTGATTTCTCTCATGGTGGAGGGATGTTATTTCTTTTTCTTATGGAGGCTTTCGCCATCGGTGAGCACCCACCAGGCGAAGTCCCAAAGGTTTTCTTCCTCCATCATCTTGACGTAACGGGGGGTGAGGTCCTCACGACGGGCGTCGAGTTTGACACGCCCATAGGCGCTCATGCGGCCTTGGACCACGGAAGCCTGACGGCTGAGATAGCGGGAGGGGTGGGCAGGATTGCTCTTGAGCGGTGTGGGCAGGCAGGCGGCAAGGAGGGCTGCCTCGCGCTTGGAGAGCTTGGCAGCGGAGTGGTGAAAATAGTATTGGCTGGCAGCTTCGCAGCCATAGATGCCATCGCCGAACTCGATAATGTTGAGATAACATTCCATGATGCGTTTCTTGCCCCAAACCAGCTCGATGAGTGAGGTGTAGTAGGCCTCGACGGCTTTGCGGAGCATGCTGTGATTGTGGGGGAGGAAACAGTTTTTGGCGGTTTGCTGGCTGATGGTGCTTCCGCCACGCTCGCGGCGGCCTTTCTTGCTCTCAATGTAAGCCATCTTCATTTGACGGATGTCGAACCCGTGGTGGTACATGAAAAGACCGTCCTCGGAAACGACAACGGCGTTGACCAAATTGTCGGAAATCTGGCTGATAGGCACATAGTCGCGTTCGAAGCGAACGGTGCGTTCGGGGTCGCCCACCTGCTGGAAGAAGCGTTTGACCATGAGGGGTGTGAGGGGAGGATTGAAAAGGGCACAGAAAAGTACCTGGACAACGGTGAAGCCCCAGACAACGAGCAACGAGACCCAGAGGACACGCCAGATTTTGCCTCCGAAACTGAGTTGACGCCAACGGCGGCGGCCTTTGGAGGCGCGGGACTTCTTTTGTTTTTTCTTTTTAGCCATGAAGTTATACTTGTTTATTATGTTTGAATTTTTGTAGGAGCACCCATTTAATGAAAAAGAGAAGGCCTCGATTGCCCTCCTCGATGCATTGGAGGTCCAGATCGGCGAGGGATGCGTCCCAATTGATGGGCGTATATTCCTGCATGCGGTTGTGGATGAGGCTGACGCGACGGTCGAAATAGGGTTCGTGGTGGTCGGGGTTGGCGCTGAGGGGCCAGGGAAGGGTGACTGCAAGGAGGACGGCCTCGTGCTCGGTGAGGGAGGCGGCGGAATGGTGGAAATAGTGTTGGCTGGCAGCCTCGCAGCCATAGATGCCGAGACCGAACTCTATGATGTTGAGGTAGACCTCCATGATGCGGCGTTTGCCCCAGAACAATTCAATCAGGACCACATAGTAGGCCTCAATCAATTTGCGGAGAAAGATGCGGCTGTGGGGTAGGAAACAGTTTTTGGCGGTTTGCTGGCTGATGCAGCTGCCACCACGCAAGGCACCGCCATTCTGATTGGAAAGGTAAGCCTCACGGAGGCCCTTGAACAGGAAGCCGCGGCAATAGGCATAGAGTTTGATGTTTTCGGAGCAGTCGACAGCACTGACCAAGAGGGGTGAGATGGACTCGAGGGGAACAAAATGATAGCCGTCGCGCAGACGGATGTAGTCGGAATCGCGGCGGTGCTGAAGCGAGCGATGAATCATCAAGGGAGTGATGAGAGGGGGAAAGAACCTGCAATAGACCACCTGAATCAACGTCAAGAGCCATAAGGCAAAGACGAGCCAAGCCGAAATGCGCAATAGAAGGTTGGGGCTGGCACTGCCCCAAAGCAGGAAGAGGAAAACACCGAGCGACAAGCATATAAAAAAGCACCATCGGCGGGCGATAAGCCATCGACGGCGGCGCACAGGGGCAGGTATATCCGAACAAAAAAATCTCGACATCACGCTTGGTGAATTAACAAATTACGTTAATAAATGGGTTGCAAAAGTACTATTTTTTTCCAATATAAGAAAAAAAATGTATATTTGTAGTCTGAAAAAAGAGAACACAAAATATATAAACACTTAAACAACAACAGAATATGGTAAAAGTTGCTATTAACGGTTTCGGCCGTATTGGACGTATGTCCTTCCGTGCCATGATGGATCATCCCGAACTGGACATTGTGGCTGTAAATGACCTGACTAATGCGGATACCCTCGCATACCTTTTCAAATACGACTCTGTGCATGACAATTTCGAAGGAGAAGTGCATGCTGAAGGCGATTGCATCGTGGTGAACGGCAAGAAGGTGAAAATCTATGCCGAACGTGACCCGCAGAACCTGCCCTGGAAAGAACTGGGAGTGGACATCGTGGTGGAATCGACCGGTCTGTTCAAGAAACGCGACCAGATGATGAAACACATTGCCGCTGGTGCCAAGAAAGTGATTCTGACCGTTCCGGCCAGCAAGGCAGAAGATGTGGACGCTACCGTGGTGATGGGCGTGAACGACAACGTGCTGACAAAGGAGATGCAGCTTGTTTCGAATGCCAGCTGCACCACCAACTGCTTGGCTCCCGTGGCCAAAGTGCTGAATGACAAATTCGGTATCAAGCGCGGATTGATGAACACCATCCACAGCTACACCAACGACCAGAAGATTTTGGACCAGCCGCACAGTGACCTGCGCCGTGCCCGCGCCGCCGCCGTGTCGATTATCCCCACCTCGAGTGGTGCCGCCAAGGCAGTGGGATTGGTGATTCCCGAGCTGAAAGGCAAGCTGGATGGTTTCGCCATGCGCGTACCTACCCCCGACGGCTCTGTGGTTGACCTGACCGCCGAACTGAACCGTGCTGTGACCAAGGAGGAAATCAACGCCGCCATCAAGGAAGCCGCCGAAGGCCCGATGAAAGGTGTGCTGCAGTATGTTGAGGATCCTATCGTCAGCATCGACATTATCGACAACACCAACAGCTCTATTTTCGACAGCCTGCTGACCCAGGTGATGGACGGCAACTTTGTGAAAGTTGTGAGCTGGTATGACAACGAGAAGGGCTACAGCACCCGCGTGGGCGACTTGGCCGCTAAACTCGCTACCTTACTGTAATCATTTTATTTCAATTAAAATAGAAGGGGTGGACAGAGCTATCTGCCCGCCCCTCATTTTGGTAACAATGCTTTTAAAAGACAAAGTAACTATAATAACAGGTGCCACACGTGGCATAGGAAAAGCCATAGCGTTGCGATTTGCACAAGAGGGAAGCCACATTGCCTTTTGTGGACGTAGTCGCGGAGAACAGATGATCACTGTGGAGAATGAACTGCAAGCACTGGGAGTGAAAGCGAAGGGATATGTGGCCGACGTGTCGAATCTGGAAAGCTGCCAACAATTTGTGGCACAGGTGCTGGAAGATTTCGGACACTTGGATTGCTTGATAAACAACGCCGGAATAACAGACGACGCCGCTATAAAACGAATGACCGAGGCACAATGGGACAATGTGTTGAACAACGACCTGAAATCGGTGTTCTTCATGACCAAGTCGGTGCAGCCAGCCATGTGGAAGCAGGGATTTGGAAGCATAGTGAACATCAGCTCGGTGGTGGGCATCGGGGGTAACCTGAACCAAGCCAACTATGCAGCCGCCAAGGCAGGCATTATAGGTTTCACAAAAACGGCCGTAAAAGAGATGGGGGCACGCAATATACGCATCAATGTGGTGGCTCCCGGATTCATAATGACCGAGATGACGGGCGAGATACCCGAACAGATGAAACAATATTGGCAGACCCGTATCCCCTTGCGTCGACCCGGCACGCCCAACGAGGTGGCGAACGCATGCCTGTATTATGCTTCGGAACTGGGAAGCTACAACACGGGCGATGTGATGCACCTGTGTGGCGGAATGGAAGACGCATAAAAACTGAAAAAAAAAATCAATAAAATCATATTCCTATGGTGAACATAATGAACCTTATCAAGGACAGACATTCGGTAAGACAATACAAGGATGTGGCTGTAGAAGATGAGAAAAAAGCCCTGCTGGAGAATTACGCTTCGGAACTTTCGGCCAAGAGCGGCCTCCGCATCAAGGTGGTTTTTGACGACCCCGAGGGATTCAACTCTGCACTTGCCAGATACGGCAGATTCAGCAACGTGAAGAACTACATTGCCCTGTTGGGCAACAGTGGTATGGACGAAGCTGCTGGCTATTATGGCGAAGCCATAGTGCTGAAAGCACAAGAGTTAGGGCTGAACACCTGCTGGGTGGGACTTACCTTCAACAAGAAGGTGGTGAAAAAGCTCTGCAACCCAAGCGAGAAGATTTATTGCGCCATAGCACTGGGATATGGTGAAAACCAGGGCGCAAGCCACAAAGTGAAGACATTCGAGGCTGTGACCTCAATCAAAGGCACACCCCCCGAAAACTTTGCCGAAGGAGTGGAAGCCGCCCTGCTGGCACCCACGGCCATGAACCAACAGAACTTCGTGATAAAATGCCGCGAAGGACAATGCCGCATAGTGACCAAACACTGGAGCCCCTATGCCAAACTCGATTTGGGGATTGTGAAATATCATTTCGAGAAGGTGACAGGTTTGAAGGTGTATGAACCGACAAAATAGTACGCCAAGCATGATATTGGAAAGACTGAAAAACAACATACTGAGCGTATTATTCGTAATGGCACTGGTCTCGTGTGGCGGCAGAACGACACACGAGGAAGCTGCCACTTATGCCTATACCGACGACTATGAACAGACTGTGCAGGTGCCAACTACGCCGAAGCGCATCGTGTCGACCTCACCAGCGGTGACCGAGATAATGTTTGCACTGGGAGCGCAGGACCTGCTGGTGGGGCGTACGGACTTTTGCGTATATCCGCCCGAAGCCGGGAGTATAGAGAGTATAGGCGGCATCAGCAATCTGAACGTGGAGAAAATAGTTTCGCTCAATCCGGATTTGGTTATCAGCGGATCGATGATACCCCGGAAGAGTTCGTCGCAGCTGGAGAAGATGGGAGTGCCTATTGTTTGTGTGATAGAGCAACAACACTTCGATGGGTTGTATGACAATATCAGCAAGATAGGCAAACTGGTGGGACGCACTGCCGCGGCCGACAGTCTGAACCGGCTTATAAAAGGGAAACTGGCCCTGCTTAGCGACAGCCTGAACAATTCGCGGACACAGGAAGCTAAAAAAAGCATATACTATGTTGTGGGGTTCGGGCCATCGGGCAATTTCACCGCCGGGGGCAATTCGTTCATCAACGACATTCTTACAATGGCCGGGGCCCACAATATAGCCGAGGACATTACAGGCTGGAGCTACAGCATGGAGGCCTTGATGAAAGAGGATCCCGACTATGTGCTGCTGCGCAGGGAGGATTCGGCGACATTCTGCAACACCGACCCTTACAACAAACTCACTGCCGTGAAAAAGGGAAGAGTGATTGGGATAGAGAGTGGCACGATAGACCTACAGGTGCCACGCAATCTGGACGCAGTGAAAGCCATACGCCAGCGGATAGAACAATGATTTCTTGCATACTGAAACCAAATCGGTCATTAGACCGACGTGTATATTCTTTCTCGCTTATTGAGGTCTCTTTATGACCGATATGTGTTGAAAAAATGAATCCCCCTCGGTGCCTGTTGGCCACGAGGGGGATTTTATAATGGAGTGATGCTGAGCTGCAGCGGGGACTACTGGTCCAACTGGTGGAGATACATGATAGCCCTATTGAGAGCGGCATCGCGGCCAGCCTCAAGACTGTTGCGACTATAGCCAAGTTGAATATCCGGTTGGACACCGAAGCCTTCGACATCGTTATAGTTGGCGTCGACCATGTGGAAAGTGCTGGTGTAGACATAATAGCTGAACACATCAACATAGGGGTTGGGACCATCGTTAAAGTATTCGTAATCGCCAAAACAGCCGCCATAAAAGAGGTCGTGATAGATGTTGGTTGCCTCGCCGGAATAGAGGCCGCCAATGGCTCCATAGGTGCGTTCGCCAATGAATGTGCCGTTGGGGAGTGACTTGATGAGCATAGTGGCCAACTCGGCACAGCTGACCGAGTTGATATCGGCCAATACGACGATGGGTTTGGGCTTGTTGAGATGCATGGAGGGGCATTCCACATAGCTTTCAGTCCAGGGGCTGTAGTCCAAACGGCCGAAACCATCCTTGACACGGGTGTAGCCCACCAGGGTGCGTGACTGGGATAGAGAGCCTATCAGGGGAGCCAAATCGGCCACACTGCCACCAGTATTGCCACGCAAGTCTATAATCAACGACACAACAGAGTCGCTATTGGCATAACCAGCACCGGTAATCATGCCGTTGTAGTATTGAGGGCCGTAGAAAGCCTTGACAGGAAGCTCGGCAGAGTACCAATTGGAGATCTGATGATGGTTGCTGGCCAACTGGACAAAGTAGAAGTTTGTGAAGCGGAAATAGGCTATATACTCGTGAGGTTTGGTTCCCTCAATCAAGCAGGTATAGGATCCGGGGACGACGAGTCCGTTCGGAGTAGTGGTGGGGTTGAACCCCACATAAGTGCCGGGAACAGCCCGACTTCTCAGAATATTTACCTGTAATTGTCGCTCGTAGGCAGAAGTGGTAGTATGGGAATAGTCGTTACGCCCGGGACTGACCCATGTCTCGAAATTGCCTTTTGGCGAATAGAATCGACCTGCCAAGTGGTGATCGAGCAACCCTTCGAAAAGACCTTGATAAGCCTCAGCATATTCCCGAGCAGTGACGGGCTTGTTGGCCGGACGGGCATCAAAAGCCTCGAAAATGGGTTTATACTTCTCATACCGATCATCCCAATTGACAGAATCCTTCTCCCAAAAGACATAGCCCTGGTCCATGCCCTGCCAAACAGTCTCGAACTGTTGGAGATAGGTTTTGCATTTGCGGTTATTGGGATTCACCCTCTCGAGCGGTTCTTTTCTGCACGAGGTAAACAAAAGAACCAACAGGGAAAGAGCCAATAATGGGAAAACACTTTTTTTCATCTCGAATATGTTAGTAACAATTATTTATATACACAATTACAACCAGAAAGCAATCCCGCCCTGGATGACAAAAGTGGTGTTGTACCGGGGGTTGAGATTGGTCATATAGGGCTTCTGGATATCGGTTACGCTGTAATACCAACGGACTTCGGCACCTAACTCCAAACGATCCTTGATAGTGCTACTGACACCGGCACCCCAAGTGAAACCATATTCCAAACGGTTGTCGCGCTTGTCGCTGAACACTACATCCACGTCATAGTCATAATAACGTTCGTTGGAGAAAGAATAGGTGGTACCCTTGCGATGGCTTTTAAGCCAATAGCCGCCATAGCCACCACCAAAAAGATGCAGTTTCACCAAACGGCCCACATTGAGCATTGCCACCAGAGGCACATTGATGTACTGGTTTGTAGTGGTGGAGGGTAGCGAATAGAACAGATTGTAGTACTGGAAGACATGGTCAACATGGTAGTTCTTTTGAACCATCACGGCATCGAGCCGCAACGAAAACCACTTCACTGGCGAGTAGCCAAACTGGAGGCCATAGGTCATGCCAGTGGTGTACTTGTCGTACTTGATGTCGGACATGTAATTCATGTCTACAATGTGGTAGTTCTGATCGTATCCAGCCAGAATACCCACTTTCCAATGTTTGCTTTTGGGGGCAACATCTACATTCTCTTCTTGGGCCATGAGACACAAGGGTGATAAAGAAAGTATCAGCCCAAGAAGAGATTTGATGAACAAAGACGAAAAAGGTGACTTTTCCATTATTCGAAAAAATTATGAATCGATGAAACGGTAATTACTTGCCAGTACGGAGATACTGCAAGGCCCGTTCGAGCTGAGGATCGGTGCCGGAAGCAAGCGCACTGGCATTATACAGCACTTCGATGTCGGGCTTCACTCCCTCCCCTTCGAGGCTCTTGTAATCGGTGGTCACAACATCGAAGGTGCCACAATAGACAAAATGACCGAACTCGTTGGGATAGGTAATTTTGTTCATGGCATTGTCTTCGCTAAGATTATGATCGCCGAAGCAACCCGAATAGAGGACATCGAACAATTTATCGGTTTGGGGGACAACAGCGCAAAAACCACCAAAGGTGCGTTCACCGATAACCTTGACGTTGGGCAATGATTTGAGGGTATGGGTGCTAAGCTCGGAGCAGCTAACGCTGTTGATATCGGTCAAGACAACAATGGGCTTTACTTTATTAATATGATTCTTGGGTGAGGATATCCAAAATGAGTTCCATACAGTATAATCTAACCGGCCCAGACCTTCCTTGAGACGGCTGTAGCCATAATGGAAATCATCCTGCATCAGGCAACCAATAAGATATTTAATATCGTTAGCATTACCGCCGGGGTTGCCGCGCAAATCGATAATGATAGACTCCACCTCATCGCTGTTGGGTGCGCCATTGGTAATGCCATCCCAGTATTTGTCGCCATAGAAGGCACGCAACGGGGCAATCAATGAGTTCTTGTCTACAAATTGCGAGTCGACAAGTCCGGTGAGGGAGAAACTATCAAAACGGAAATAAGCGATTTTCTTACCTGAGGTCTTGCCGGGCAACATACAAAATGCACTATTAAAGAACTTATTAGGGGTCTTGTAATATTCCACGAAACCACTTATGCCGGGTTGACGTTTGAGCACCTCAATCTGTGCTCTATAGTCAGTTTGGTGGGAATAACTATTGCTGGCTGGACGCACAAAGAAAATCTTTTTCAAATGAGGATTGTAAAGATAAATGGCCATGTGGCGATCCAGCAAACCCTTTGTGGCGTTTATCCATGCCTGATGATATTCGGCGCTGTCGACGGGATTGTTATTGCCACGGGCATCAAAAGCCTCGAAAACGGGACGGAAACGCTTATAACGGGCATCCCAGTCCACGGTGTCTCTCTCCCACAAAACATACAAATGGTCGATTCCCTGCCATACTGCTTCAAACTGCTCGAGATAGGTAGTGCAGCGGCGAGTGTTGGGAGATTCTATTACTAATGATTCTTTACGGCACGATGAGAGCAGACTCATCAGCACAAAGCAACAGGCCAAAAGGCTAATACGGGATATATGACGATGATACATATTGTATTAATATTAGTCTTGTTATTGATTTAATGTTAGATAAAGTGATTAAAAATGGTACGACACACCCACATTAAGGTCTACAGTGGAATTGTAGCGGGGATTGTGTTCACGCATATAAACCTTCTGGACATCGGTAAGTCCATGATAGTAAAGCATCTCAACGTCTATGTCAATTATACTCGAACAGGGTATGGCGAGGCCAACACCAGCCACAATGCCTGCATCAAAACGATTGTCTCGCACAGAATTGAATTGATAATCATGCTCAGTCAACATCTCATGGCCTTCCGCCTCCAAGATGGGAATAGAAGTGCCCTTACGTCTGGCTGAAGCCCAATATCCGGCATATCCACCCAGCAAGAAATGCCATTTCACTTTATTGCCAACAGAGATGTCGGCCATGAGAGGAATGCCGATATAATTATTGGCGGCCAATGTGCCATAAGCATCAATGTTATCCACCTTCTCATGCATCAGCACATAATTCTTGCCCATAATGTAAAAACCAGACCTGCAAGCAAGCCAATTGGTCACATTATAGCGCACTTTCAAGTCTGCCCCGATTCCAAAGTAAGGAGTGTAACTGAAAGCCTTCATATAGCCTACTCCGGCATCATGCACATTTAACGTAACACCCACCGATGCCCCTATTGTCCATTGGGAATTCGTGGGATTGTCTGTATTGTTGGTTATAGGCTCTGTAGTTTGGCTAAAAGCACTCCCGCCGCAGATGGCGAGAATTGCTAAAAAAAGAATAGTTTTTCTCATCTGTTACTATTAAATGTTAAACAAAAAAGAGTGAGCCGCACAAAGTGTGCAGCCCACCCCCATTAATTATTATTCAGCGTCGCTAATGAAAGGATACTTGTAGTCGTAGGCGGGGTCGAAAGTCTCCTTGATGGCCTGCGGACTGGTCCAGCGAATCAAGTTCAGATAAGAACCAGCCTTGTCGTTGGTGCCGCTGGAACGAGCACCGCCAAAGGGTTGCTGACCCACAACGGCTCCGGTGGGCTTATCGTTGTAATAGATATTGCCTGCAGCATATTTCAGTATTTCGGCACCCTTGCGCAAAGCCTTACGGTCGGTGGCAAAAATGGCACCCGTCAAAGCATAAGGCGAAGTCTCGTTGCAGAGGCGGAGGGTCTCCTCATACTTGGCATCCTCATATACATAGATAGTAATGATGGGGCCGAAAATCTCTTCACACATTGATTTGTATTTCGGAGTCTTGGCCAAGATGACAGTAGGCTGAATGAACCAACCCTTGCTCTTGTCGCCAGTGCCGCCAAATACGATTTCGGCATCCTTGCTCTTCTTGGCGTGCTCAATGTATCTCATGCAGTTGTCGAACGAAGCCTCGTCGATAACGGCATTGACGAAGGCACTGAAGTCACGCACATCGCCCACCTTTATCTCGTCAAGCATCTTGCCGACAATTTTCTCCACCTTGGGCCACATACTCTTAGGCACATAGGCACGCGAAGCGGCAGAACATTTCTGTCCCTGGAACTCGAAAGCACCGCGGACAATGGCAGTTGCCACCTGCTCGGCATTGGCCGATTTATGCACAAAGATGAAATCCTTTCCACCCGTTTCGCCCACAATCTTGGGATAGGTGCGATAGTTGGCGATATTGTCGCCAATCGATTTCCAGAAGCTGTTGAAAGTGCCTGTGGAGCCTGTAAAATGGACACCGGCCAGATTCTCGTCGGCAAAAGCCACCTTGCCAATCAGCGAACCGCTGCCGGGCAGGAAGTTCACCACGCCGTCGGGCAAGCCTGCCTCTTTATAAATCTTCATCAACAGGTAGTTGGAAAGCATTGCGGTGGTACTGGGTTTCCATATACACACATTACCCATCAACACAGGCGACAGACAGAGGTTACTGGCAATCGACGTGAAGTTGAACGGTGTGATGGCAAACACAAATCCCTCCAGGGCACGATAGGTGACATAGTTCAGTGTACCCTTGTCACTGCAAGGCTGGTCGCTATAAATCTGCGATGCATAATGGGCATTGTAGCGCAAAAAGTCCACAAGTTCACAGGCCGAGTCAATCTCTGCCTGCATCGTGGTCTTACCCTGACCCAGCATGGTGGCGGCATTGATAAGATAACGATATTTGCCACTAATCAGGGTAGCAATCTTCAGCATCACGCTTGCTCGTTCAATCCATGGAGTGTTAGACCATTCCTCGTGAGCTTTCATAGCGGCGGCAATAGCAGCTTTCACCTCTTTCTCGCCCACTTTGTAATACTTGGCCAAAACATGCTTATTCTCAGTGGGCATCACGATTTCGCCCATCTCAGCAGTTTTCACCTCTTTACCCCCAATAATTGGACAAATGGTGGTAGTCTTTTTGTAGAGCTCGTCCAAAGCTTTGCGAATCTCCTTACGCTCGGCACTGCCGGGTTTGTAACCGAGAACGGGTTCATTCTCAGGTTTCGGGAAGGTAAAAATTGTGTTATCCATAAGATTTTAATAATAAGTGTATAATTATTTACATCAATCTGTCAAACAATTTGCAAATATACGTTTTTTTTTCAATATGCAAAAAAAAATGTATCTTTGCATCAAAATATCAATGACAATTAATAATTATTATCTGCTATGAAGAAATTCAGTATCATCATGTTGTGTGTTGCCTCACTAGCCTTTGCCGGTTGTGGCAGCACAGGTTTCACCTCATCCGACAGTGCAGCCAAAGCCAGCGGAAGAAACACTGCCAACGCTCTTCTCTCCCTGTATAATTCATACAAAGCCACTGGCACTGTCAGCCTCAGCAACGCTAACGACCTCACCTCTGCCCTCGTGGTTGCCACAGGCTATACCAATCTCCGCAACAATAAGGCCAACTCCGATTACCAGAAGTCGTTTGCCGCCGGTATGGTATCGGCCGGCACCAGCCTTATCACTTCCGCCAATGTCAACTCCATCATCAATACAATGAACAGCCTCACTGGCCTAAATGTCAACGCCGCCAACATTTCAAACAGCGTCGGCACTGCCACAGCCATCATACAGCTACTTCAAGCCATGGGAGCTTCACCGGCACAATAATCACCGTCGCGACATAAAAACTAAACGAGGGTGCTCAATTACAAAAGGAGCATCCTCGTACTTTTTACCTCCATTCGTTCGCTCGGCAACTAGTCGTAATTATGGGGACTTCTATTAATTGCCTCGAAGAGGCACACTCTCAATAACCCCGCACGTAATGTGGGGATAATAAGCAACATAGAAACAGCGTCCCGGAGGGACGCGCTCTCAAAAGAGAATTTCTAGAAGTTGCCTTATATCCAACCCCTTTTCACCAATTCTTAATACCTTCAATAGGAAAGACACACTGTAACACTTTACAACATATAGACTTGCATACCACTATTTCTAATGACTGTTTTCCTCTTTCCAATATGGTATTAAAGCTCCCGCCTTCCATTGTTTTCACAAAAGACATCCAAGCAAAACGGGACAGGCGTTTCACCCATCCCGTCATTTTTATTCTATATGTAAAAGCAGGTGCTCTACCCTCTCATCTTGTCTGATTTCTCAAGCGAAGAGGGTTGTGTCTTATTCTCACTTCGTTGTCTTGCCTGCCCTTTTATTTTTGTAATACTCATAGGCATCCGCCACCAGAAAAATACTGCCAGTCACCAGCACCATATCCCTCTCGGGGTCGGAGGCAGCACGGGCAGCTTCTATGGCTTCCCCTACTGCTGCATAACCATTGCCTTCCATTCCTATCCCGCTGGCGGCCTCCACCAGCTCCTCTACGGGCAGTCTCCGCGGCACACTGGGCTGGGAATAGTAGTAGGTGGTACGCTCGTGGGGCATCATTTGCAGTATCTTTCTGAAATCCTTGTCATTCACACAGCCATAGACCAGATGCAGATGACTATACGGCATTCCTTTCAATTTGTGCAGCATAGCCTCAACCCCATCCCCGTTGTGGGCCGTCTCACATATCGTCAATGGGTGCATGTCCATCTTCTCCCATCGACCGTGCAAACCCGTATCCTCCACCACGCGGGCTATTCCATTTGCCACTTGGTCCATTGTAATAGGATACCCCAAGCTAGACAACAGCTCCAGAGCCTGGAACAACGTTGCAATATTGTGCAGCTGGTAACTTCCCGTCAGTGGCGACACGAAAACCCTTTGCACCGTCGCCTCATCAACCCTGTTGCTCTTCACCTTAAAACGCAACTCCGTGCTGTCCAGTACTGCAGGCCTTTTTTCTTCAACTATTGTATAATTATCGTCGGCAAATAGAATTGGAGCATCCATTTCTTTGGCTTTTGCCTCAAACACCGGTCGTGTCTCGGCATGTGTCTCGCCTATCACTACTGGCACCCCCTTTTTGATAATACCCGCCTTCTCTCCGGCAATCTTTGAAAGCGTATCGCCCAGAAACTGTGTATGGTCAAAACCTATATTGGTAATGATGCTCAGGTCGGGCGTAATCACATTGGTGCTGTCCAGCCGTCCGCCCATTCCTACCTCTACCACAGCCACATCCACCTTCTCCGAGGCGAAATAGTCGAATGCCAAACCCACCGTCATCTCGAAGAAACTCAGCTCCAGCGACTGCATAAATTCTTTGTTCCTATCCACAAAGTCCACCACTGCCTCACGGGCTATCATCTCTCCGTTTATGCGTATCCGCTCACGGAAATCTATCAAGTGGGGCGAAGTATACAATCCCACTTTATAGCCCGCCTGCATCAATACAGAGCAAAGCATGTGCGACACCGACCCCTTCCCGTTGGTCCCAGCCACATGCAGCGACCGGAACCCCCTCTCGGGATGCCCCAAATGGTCCATCAGTTTCTCCGTGTTGGTTATATCGGCCTTATATGCCGCCTGCCCTACCCTGTGGTACATGGGCAGACTGTTAAACATATAATCGAGCGTCTCCTGATAAGTCATCATTTTTTCTTCTTTTCTTCTGCTTCCGGCCCGTCATGTGAGGCGAGCCTTTAATCGTTCATTAGTTGGGTATAGTATATGTCAGGCCAGCCAGGAACAAGGCTCTATAGCTGGGATAGTTCTGCCAATAGTAATAACGTTGGAACAACAAATTGTCCATCTTTACAAAGAAGCTCAACGCCTTGTTATGCCGGTATTCCACCTCCGCATTCAGCCCATAACGCCAAGGCAGATACAGCGTGCTGTCCGCCCCGTCGGCAGCCTGGGTGGTGGCATAGGGCATACGTCCCATTGCCTGGAACTCCACACGGCCTATCACCTTGTTATTGTAATTCACCGTGGCACTCACTGCTGCGTCGAAGTCCGGACGGTAATACAACGGCTTTTGCACCCATGTGTCACCCCTCAAGTCTGTACTTTTGTTCTTGTATATATAATAATTGCCTTTCACCTCCAGTCGGAGCATCTCGTCGTTCAGAAATACGAAATTGCCACCCAACTTAATACGTGTAAGGCTGTCATACACCGGGCTGAAAACATTCTTCAGTGTGTAATGGTCATTCAGTTCAAACGACAGGTCATCGTCCATCGAGCTGTAATAGCCATACAGGTTGAAGTCTATCTTCTTACTCAAGTTCAGTCGCACCTTGGCGCCCCAGTCATAGTGGCTGGTAGCTCTGATATCGCTGCCGGGCAATATGTATGGATTGACCATTCGAATGCTGTTCCAGCTGTTGGCGTCAATATTGCCCATTGCAACAAGCGACACATTCAACAGGTTGTTGAAAAACGACTTGCTCACAACTGCGTCGGGATATACATGCACTTTTCCGCTCTTCAACACGTTGAACCCATCCAGTGCCACCACCGCACCAGCATGTATCTGGAAACCGGAGAAGATAAAGTCTATATACGGGTTAGCCTTATACAGCCTGCGGTACTCGCTGCTGGCCAATACCGAGCGTCCTGTGGTCTCATCCCTGTCCTGCAAACCTTCGGCAAACAGCGTGTCATATCCCAACGGCAGTGCTATTGGGTTGAAACTGTTGGCGTATCCGTTGTATGTCAGGTGCAAATAGGCTATGGCTTTATATTTCTGCGCAATGGTAAAGCCGTAATGGATATTTCCGTCCACATTCACATTGAATTCGTTCTGGCTATATGTGGTAAAGAGGTCGGTCAAGTTCACGTTGGCCTCATATCCCAGTGCCCTTACATCTGTATTCAATGTTTTTACACCCAAATTCAACGCCACGGTGTTGTAGGCCATCTTATAGTCCGACCGCTCAATCTCGTCGCGTGTCAGACCCATCACGTCATGCAGCGTACTGTCACTGAATCCATAATAGCGGTTAAAATCGTTCTCATACCCCAAGTCGCCGCTCAATTGCAGCTTATTGTTCAGTATCAACTTGCCGAAAGCCGTCACATCGGTCAGCGAGAACGGTGCCTGCCCATAGTGCGTGGCCGACGGTGTCTCTTTGTTTTCCTTGCCTATGCTTCCCCACGACGAACGGTGTGTAGCCCTTACGCCATAGGTACGGTCACTGCTGCGGAGCGAATTGTAGTACAGCTCAGCCAGCGGCGACCAATAATTGCCGAATCCAAGCTTCAAATAGTTGTTATACAATTTTGTGGCCGGTTCCCCAATAATTCGTGCAGCCTTGATTCGCGATGGCTCATAAAGCGATGTCAGTCTGCGGGTGGTAATATCATAGGTGAAGTTCTTGGGCATCGTAGCCACAGTGTCGGTAATGGTGGGTGCCACATTTACTTTGGTTCTCTCTTCTACCACAGGTTTATACCGGCTGGTCACCACCACACGCTCGTTATACACATTGCTGTCGGCCTGTGCCCGGCACTCCTCTCCGCAGGCCAGCACTCCGGCTATTGCCAAAATGGCTATTATTCTGTTGTATTTCATCGGTATGCTTTTTTATTGTCGTTGACTCAAAAATCCTTTGTTCTTTTTTTGACCTGTCACTGTTCCAGCGTGCATCATTCGGTTTTTCCGCTCTGGGTGTTGGCATCTTCCAGCTCAATCACTATTTCTTCCTCCTCAGGCTCCTGCACCGGATTCTCTTCCTCAAGTATGGCGTTGCGTTTCTGCAGTGCCACCTGCACCAGCTCCTCGCCGTCATAGTTGTCTATAATGCTCTGCAAAGTCTGTTTGGCTTGCAGGTTATTGCCTCTTGCATGGAATATGTCTGCCCACAGTATGAACGACTTGGCCAGCCAGTAGTCGCTCACCGGTGCGGCCGTTACAGCCTCGATAGCCCGCTCTGCCGCCTCATAATCGTTCTGCAGATAGCGCATTTCAGCCAGTCTATATGAGGCCTCTCCGCTATAATCGCCGTTGGTCGAATTCTTCAGCAATGTATACACACTGTCGGCCTGTCTATAGGTGCTCACATGTTCATAATAGCTGCGTGCCATGCTGATGCGTGCCTCATCGCGCAATTCGTCGGTCACCTTGTTGTCGGCCAGCAACCGCTGTGCCGCCACTATCACACTGTCGCTTTGTCCCAGCCGTATCCAGCTGCGAAGGTATCCTACACGTCCGGCTATGCGGTTGTTATCGCTTTCGGCCACTGTAACCAGCTGTCCGTAAAGGTCCAGTGCTTTGGTAAAGTTGTTCAGATTATAGGCAATGTTGGCGGCATTGTGCAGCGACCGTTCAGTATAGTTGTTGAGCGGTGCCGCGGCCACAGCCTCGTAGTGGGGCAGAGCCTGCTCGTTCTGTCCGTTGCGGAACAGGCAGTCGGCGGCATAGTAGTGGGCCTGCAGGAAAAACAGTCCCTCGGGGAACTTGTTAAGATAGCTTTCAAAGCTCTTCACCGAGCTCTCGCAGTCGCCGTTCATATACTGGCTTTCGGCCGACATATACAGCGTGCTGTCCTGCTCCACAGTCGAAACATTTGTTTTGGTGGTACGCTTCACATAGCTGAAATATTCATCCACTCGGTTCTGGCTCACGTATATGTTCTTCACAGTGCTCAATGCGTCGCGGGCCTCGTCGGTTCCGGCATACTGGGTCAGCAGCTGGTCAAACACCTCGAGAGCGTCATTATTGCGGTCGGTATTGTAGTATATCAAACCCATGTTCAGCAACGCGGTTTTCACCAGCGTATTTTGTGGATAGCTGTTCTTGAAGTTCTTGAAATAGAGCAGTGCCATATCGTTGTTGTCGCTCACCAGATAGGTGTTGCCCACTTCAAACAGGGCCTTGGGTGCCAGCGGTGAGTCATTAAAACGCTCGAATATCTGGTTCAGATAGGTCAGCTTTTCGTTGTATTTGCCCATAGCACCATACGACAGCGCTTTCTGGTAAGTGGCATAGTCGGCGTCGGGGTCGTTGGCCTCAATCACGCGGTCGTAATATTTTATTGCCTCAGCATATTTGCTTTCCAAGTAGTGGCAGTCGCCCAGACGGTTGTTCACATCGTTCACCTGATGCTTGTCTATCGACCCGTCGGCCAATCTCAGGAACATCTTGAAGTCGTCGGCGGCATCGGTCACCTGATTTCTCTTCATGCAAATATACCCGTGGGTATATAGTGCCTGCCGGTAATAGGGCGAGGTGGTGGCATTGGTACTCACCATAAAGCGGTCCAAGGTCTTGCCGGCCGCCTCAACCTCTCCCAGACGGTAGCGCGATTCGGCATACAGATAGTAGGCGTCGGTGGTATATTTGGGCAAGGCATTGATTTGCGTAGCCTTCTGGAAGTATTTGGCAGCCGACTTCAGGTTACCCGTATTGAACACCTCTATACCGCGGTTTATCACAATGCGCTGGTAGGCCTGGTTCATCAACGGGCTGCGGTCGGGTAGCTTCTCTATCAAGGTGAGGGCGTCTTTATAGTTGCGCGTGCTGAAATAGAGCGAACTCAGTATTTCCTGCACCTCGGCCTTGTGCGAGGTGTTGGGATATTTGGCCAGATAGTCCTCAAACGAGCGGATCGACTCGTTGTAAGGGTTGGCATTCATCTCATACGAAAGCTTTGCATAGTTGAAGAGGGCATCCTCTTTTATCTTGGGGTCGAAATCCATGGTCGAGGCCTGCAGGAACATGCTTCGTGCCTCGTTCTTGCGTCCCAGTTTTATGTCCACATCGCCCAGCACATAGAGTGCGTTCTGCGCCACACTGTCCACGCAGGCGGTCTTTTTCGACAAATAGTACTGTGCCGAGTCGTATTGATGCAGCATATAGTGGCAATAGCCTATCTGGTAGTAGCTGTCCTGCGGGGTGCACGAGGGAGCCAACGGCAGCGAGCTGCTCTTCTTGCCGCCCTTCACACCACCCACCGTCGTGGTGGGGTCGGGAGCATCTTCCTTGTCCTTGTTGCGCATGGCTGCCTTGTAGTAGTCGAGGGCGTTCTTATACTCGCCGCGGTTGAAATATACCTCGGCCACCATCTGCCGTATCTCGTTTTTCTTGAACACATCCTCTTCCAGCAACAGCGTCGGGGCCATTTGCAGCAGTTCGTCGTCCTTGCCCAGATAGTAGTATATGCGGGCTACATACGACGGCACTATCTTTGCAAACTTACGGTCCGACTCCAGCTTTTGGAAGTTGCGCAATGCCAGGTCGTACTTCCCGTCCATATACTGCAGATGGGCGTAGTAGTAGAGCGAAGCGTTGGTATACTTCGATTTGCTGTTCAAATCCTGCGAAAAGAACTTCTTCGCCTCGTTGTAGTCTTCATCGTTGAAATAGCAATAACCCACCTTGAAGTTGTATTCGCTCCGGTGACCATATTCCACTTCGCGCGACTGCACTTTCTTATAGTATTTCAGAGCCTTCGGGTAGTCGCCCACCGAGTAGTGGTAATTGCCCAGATAGAAATAGGCCATATTGGTATGCTTGCTCTGCGGGTACAGTCTCAGAAACTCGGTCAGCCTGAAGTCGGCATCCTTATTGTTGAGCTTCTCAGCACACACAGCTCCATAAAAACAGGCCTCACTCGCCATCTGCTCATCCACTGTGGCGGCATCAACTGCCAATTTATCAAACAAATTCTGCGCTGAGGCATACTTCTCCTTCTCATACAGGTCCACTGCCTGCCTATACATCTGCCTCACAGCTTCGTCCGTTGCCGACTTTTGAGCAAAAACAGACGGCACAAACATTGCCATTATGGCAATAACTAAAAGTGATTTAATTCGTTGCATATAACAATGATTACTTAATTCAATTTGTAAAAATACCAATAATCTCCACACCACACACCTACCCCACCCCATATTTTTTCAACAACTCCATGTTAATCAGTCTCTATCCGTGTACTATCCCCCTCGCCCACGGGTTTTGCACCCCGTGGAATGCCGGTTTCCCCGGCCGCCGTTCAGCCTCGGGGCATTCACCCTCCGGCGCGGATTTGTCTACTAAAGCATTCAGTATCGTAGGAAGAACGGCCGCTCCTCCTGCTCCTGTTTTGTCTGCCACGGCCCGTGCATCAGGAAACCTGTTGCCGGTGCAGGCGTGATGGTGTATTGCAACTGCCCGTCGGGGTTGATCAGTATGAAGTGGGGATACGACACCACCTGATAGTGTTCCAGCAGCCTATAGTTGCCGTTGAAGTGGAGCCATGTCCAGTTATACTTTCTTCCGCGTTTGCTGTTTTTCAAGAAGTTGTACATTGTCTGGAACTCACGGTCGCAGCAGATGGTAACAAACTCCACATTCTTGTTGCGGCTATACACACTGTCCTTGAAATGTGCCATAGTCTCCAACTCGCTGATACAGTTTTTGTCGCCCACTCGCACAAAAGTGATATACACCCACTTACCCTTCATGCTGTCCAGCGACACCATGTTTTTGTCCACATCGGGCAACGTGAACGACGGCATCTCCACACCCTGTTCCTGCTGACGCAGACTGGCCGCAAGCTGTCGCGCCAGCGTCTTATGCTCCGGGAACTTGGTGCGGCTGCCCAAAAGGTCAATCATTTGCAACACCTTGTCGCTTTCATAATAACGGTTCAGGTAATATGATTCCTGCAACGCCTCCAACGCCACCAGCTCACGCACCTGCTCGTTATGCAGCAACGTGTCGGTACCGATGGAGTCAAGATACAAATCCAGCTTCAAATCGTTCACCCACTGACCCATACGCCACACCGGTATCTTCGTTGTCCCTTTCGAAACACTGTTGGCAAAGAGGGTGAAGAAGAACGACATATAATTGTCGTCATAGTACAGTATCGGCTGCCCCTTCACAAAGCGGTTGGCCATATTGCGGCGTGTGTCGAAATGAAAACTGTACTTCATACTGGCCAACTGGTAGCGTTTATACCGGTTATAGAACTCGTTACGCGTGTCAGGGGCCTTTTTGCGCACCTCTATCTCCAAGCTGTCGAAATAACGTTTCTGCGGACGGAACCGGCCATCGAAATAAACACGGTGATTATCAATGTAATCCGCCACCACAGCCTCGAAGTTGGAAATCAGCCCGTTCAGCTCGTCGGCCGGCATGTTGACAAACTCCAGCGGCAACACCTCGGGCGAAAGAAAAATATTCTTTTTCTCATCGATATTCCAGTCAAAACGCGGCACATACACCTCGTATTCGCGTCCCGGCTCCACAAAAAACGACTGGCTGTAATTCTCTATCTGCAAAACCATCATTGTGGGATAGTTTGCAAAGGCATGCAATTCGAATATACGGTTACTTCCCACCGTGGTGTGGTCCACTTCCATCTCTGTGCGGGTCAGCATGTCGGTGTAGCGGTATAGGTATACCTCCTTGCCTGCACCGTCCACCACCTCGCCTCGAATGGTGATATTGGTTTGTGCCTGCAGCATAGAGCCTGCAAAGGCTAACAGAATGATAAAGAATAATCCGCCGATGTGTTTCATTTCGCAAAAGTATTAAAATTCTATAAAAATAACGCACATCCACCCAAATTATTGTATGCCTTGCAGCACTTTTCTAACTTTTTCGCCCACCATTCCCCCGCCACCGCCACTTCCCCGTCTCCCCCTCCCACATCCTCCCCTACTCCCACACCGCTCCCCTCCCCCTTCACTCCGCTCCCACCACTTCCAAAATTCTTCCTCACCGCCAGGGTTAAGAAAAGGTCACGAAGGGCTTACTAAGGGATGAATAGATAGCGAAGGCGGGGAAAAACCGGATCGAGTTGGCATATTACGTCAACTTGAGAAAAAGCGAACCGATAGCGAAGCCACAGCGAAGGTAGAGTTAAGGTGAATCTAAGGCAGAGCGCAGGTCGAGTTAAGGTAAATCTTTGGTAGAGCTATGGGATAACGAAAGCGGTTGACTGTTGGTGGGATTGGGAAGGAGCACCAAATAAAACTGCTTGAGAATGTTTGTCCTAAGGCCGTTTGGAGTGTAGGTATTTATCCTTGTAGGGGAATGGGCCGTCGGAGTCGGTGGCGCCACCGTGGAAACGGAAACAGACGTGCGTGGAGAATGGGATGGTGTTGTAGGATTGTAATTGTTTTTGCTTGTCCTCGTTGGTGTATGGTGCAAGGGACACATCGAACCAGTAGGAGGCGAAGCCACTCGAAAGGTAACGGTAGAGTGCCAAACCCGTGGGCTTGTAGAGTATTAGCCTATCGCAGTGAAGCATTTTCAATACACGGTCGATACTGTCGGTCGGAATCGAGGCGAGGGTGCCGGAATCCACCATGCAGGAGTCCTTTACGATTGGATGGCCCCAGATGTTGCAAACAGTGTCGATGCACTCAATGCTAAACCCGCCCGATGGGGTGTATTCTAGGCGGGTGCTGTCGGGCATGGCGGAGTACAAGCGTTTGGCAAGGGCGAGCATGTGGTCTTCGTGTTGCAGGCAGTGAGCCTCCATCTTGGCCGGGACACGCGAGACGCCCGGTGGCAAGAGCCAGAACACCACGAAAACGACTGCCGCCATAGCCAGTGTCCATATTGCAACGACACTTCCCTCCTTGTGACGAAGATGGAAGAGGGAATAGACAAAGAATGCCAAACCCAAGGGAACGGTTACAAACAGAAGTACCGACAACATCCAAACCCATAGGAAGAGGTCTACCTCGACGAAGAGGTAATCGACAGCCATCAGCAACAGCAGCAAGCTGTTGATAGCACATAAGCTATAGGCGACAATCTTCATGGGTCGCTTTCCTATATTCAAAAGGACGAAGCCTGAGGTGACGGGTTAGAACATGTATCCCATCTTGATGTAGAGGTTGCTGAACTTGTTGTTGTCCTGCTTGTCGAGGGCTGTGGCCCAATCCACACTGAGGACAAAGTTGTCGTTCATAGCCACTTTGAGGCCGCAGCCTGCGGAGAGGTGCGGGGAATAGAGGCGGCTTTTGTCGACGGATGACTCATATTGACTGTAAAACTGATCCATATAGCCCGTCAGGCAGCCTGCATCATCGTCGGCAGGAGAGGGAAAGTTGAGTTTGGAAAAGTCGCTGGGAACATCCTTATAGGGCTGCAGCACCATGCCGGCATCCATGAAGGGGTTAAGGCCGATGTAGAAGTTTTCCTTCCCAATCCTGAAGTGGGCCACCTGAACACGGAACTCCACATTGGCGAAAGCCACGCCCGGAGCCACAACGCGGTTGCGCAGAATGCCCCTGAGAGAATTGGCGCCGCCGAGACCTTCGTAGATAACACGCTGCATGTAGAGCTGGTTCAGGTAGGAGTCGATATAGAAAGGACTTTGCCCTGCCAGATTGAGCTGTGTGCCAACACGGTAGGCAAAAGTGAGGCGACTGGGGATAAGGGGAATGTAGTGTCGCCATGAGGCATTGAATTTAAGGTTATTATGACTACGGTTCGACAACAATCCACTTTCGGACGAGAAATGACGGTAGTAGGTGAGGAAAGCATCGGCATGGATGCCGCGACGGGGATTTTGCTGGCGGTCGCGGGTGTCGAAAGTGACACCACCGTGGAGGTAGGGATGGTTGCTGAGATGGGTTTGTGAGCCGAAGTAATAGTTGTAGAGCGTGGTGACTCCTTCGGGCAGTTTGTTTTCCTCTTTCTTGGTGTACTTGTTCAACCGGGCCACATCGACAGGACCCACATTATAGCTTAGAAGTCCCAGGCCTGCGTTCCAATACCAAGGCTTGGATATAGTGCCCTGGAGGTCGGCACTGAAGCGGAACATATCGCGATGGAACTTATAGTAGGCACGTGTTTTGTACTGGTTGCTGGAAGGGTCGGAATAGCCGGGGATGAGATACGACTCAAAGCCGTTGAAACCATAGAAGTCGCACATCTGGTCGGGGAGGTAGGTAATGTCGATACTGAGGCGATGGTTGGGAATGAGGTATTTGGAGTCGTAGGAGAGGCGGAAAAGTCCATAGTGTTTGGAAGTGGTGGCGGCTTCGGCATAGAAAGAATGGTAGTAGTCGGGGTAGATGGCACCATCGCCAAAATAATAGACGTTGGTGAGCAGACCGAGCTGAAGTCCGAGGTCGGCATCGTAGGCAAAGCTGGGCAAGATGCCGAATGTCCAGCCACGGCGGATGTTGGCAGAGTCCTGAGCCGACAGAGAGGATGAAAGACCTATAAGGATTGCGGCAAGAAATAATGTTTTTTTCATAACGGAGGGTATTATTGATTTGAACGGTGTTTACGGAAAATGGCTTTGCGGAAGATGAAAAGAGCGAAAATGAGGAAGGCGACCAGAAGAATGCCGAAGGTGATGAGACAGGCATTGAGGCTTTGGGGGCCGAGGCCCATAAGCAGGAGTACGGGGAAGCCGAAAACGATGGCAGGAATGGTTTGGAGCACAAGGTTGTTGGCGGCAGGGGTTTCGAACTTGGGGTCGATTTCGCGGAGAAGAATCATGCCGTTGCTGGCGGTGCCGGTGAGCATGCCGAACATAGAGAAGAAGCCTTCATAGGGATAGTCGGGATAGAGATAGCGGGAGCAGGCACGGACATAGAAGAATGTGGCAACGGCACCAAGGGCACATACCAGAATCAGGGGCAACCAAAGGCCGCGGAGGTTGCTGAAGTCGATGGCGGCAGTACCTGCAACTATCATAAAGTCGAAACAGGTGCCAGCCAGACGGTCGAGGGTGAAGTTGTTGATATATTCGCGCTGCATCAATTTGTTTTTGCGGAGACGGTTGATGATTACTTTTACCAGCACACCCAGCAGAGTGCCCCACAAGAAATTGAAGCCCCACACCATAGGTTTGAGCGTTTTGGTGCCGAACTGGCCAAGGTCGAGCTGCTGGACACCATACATGAGGAGGAAGACAAGGAAATAGACCAAAAGGACAAGGCAAATTTGGACAGTGAGCTTGTCGATAGACTCGGCATGGGGAATCTCGTTGTCGGACTGGTAGTCCTCCAAGGTGTAGGTTTCTTTGTAGTCGGCATCCTTTTTAAGGAGCAAGCCTTTGCGGCGCAAGACATTCATATACAACACACCCACTATGCTACCCACCATGAAACCAGTGGCGGCAATACTGAGTCCGAAATCGGCACCCTTGAAATTAATGCCCTGACTTTCGGCCCAACCGGAGTAGGTGACGCCGAAATTGAGTGCCTGTCCCGGCCCCTGGCCATAGCCCATGGGCAAGAGGAGACCCGAAGCATAGAAGAACTCGCCATTGTTCAAGAACAAAAACAGGGGGATGGTGACCATAAGTCCTACAAAGCCCTGGAGGATGTAAGTGCTGGCGGTGACCGCACCTGTCTCTACAACCTTCATGGTGGTGGTGGAACTCTTGATTTTCTTATTCTTGAGTGCCATAGCGACAAAGCCGAGACCAAGGGCATGGTAGGTGATAATCTCCATGGAGGCCTTGTTGACCATGAGGGAGAAAAAGCCAAAGGGCTTGAGACAAAGAATGATTAATCCAGCCAACAAAGCTGAGGGAAGAAGACTGCGCCTAAAGAGCGGCACATTGCAACGGATAAGATTGGCCACGAGGAGGGCAACAACAATGATGAAAAACTGAATGAGCCAGTTCCAAGCAGTCATTGAGGCAAAAGAAGTCATAATATGTATTTTTTTATCTAATAACGTAAAAGCATGTCAAATATTGCATTTATAAATGGAATTTAGGCTCAATAGCCGAAACCGACACAATAAAAAAGAGTTACTAACGTTACAAAACCATTAATTTGGATTAAAACTATGATAAAGAAAAGTGTTTTATTTGTAGCGGCCATGTGTCTGTGCGGCATTATCTATGCACAGAACACAACCCAACGTCAGAGACTGGAAAAGCACGTGTACACACTGGCTTCGGACAGCCTGCAGGGGCGCAAGGCCGGTTCGCCCGACGCAGTACGTGCGGCAAATTACTTGATTCGTGAATGGAAAGGAATGGGGCTGAAGCCCTTTTTCGCCGAATCAAAAAACTACAGGATGCCGTTTGAAGTGTATGGCGACAGCGGCTACTTCGACCTGGTGGCCATAATAGAGGGTAACGACCCCAAACTAAAGGACGAATACATAGTGATAGGAGGCCATTACGACCACTTGGGCGTGAGAAACGGGAAGGTGTATAACGGAGCCGACGACAATGCATCGGGAGCCTCGTGCGTGACCGAGGTTGCAAGGCAGCTGTTGGCGCGCCAAAAGGAGTTGAGACGCAGTGTGATAATATGTGCTTTCGATGCCGAAGAGATGGGACTTCACGGCTCGGATGCCCTTGCCACACGGCTATCGGGAATGCAAATGATAGGCAAGGTGAAACTGATGATGAGCGTGGACATGGTGGGGTGGCTGAAAGAGGGAGGTAGCTTGACGCTGGAAGGAACAGGGACACTGAAAAACAGTCAGGAGCTGACAGACCCGAAACTGCTGGGCGTGGATATTCCAATCAGGAGAAAAAAATTTGAGAACTCCATATTCACAGCTACCGACACAGAACCCTTTGCCAAGAAAGGGGTGGCCACACTTGCAGTGACCACAGGCATAAAATCGCCCTATCACAAACCAGAAGACGATGCGGAGCTGATAGATTATGAAGGACTTGACAAAGTGACCGACTACATGGCTGCATTCACACTGGCGGCAGCCAACAGGGAGGGAGAACTGCAGTCGGGCAAGGTGGCTCCGAAACATTTACAGAAGAATGTTCCGTTTAATGTGGGACTGAGTGTGGGATACAACAGTTCTTGGCTGAGGTTCCCGAATGCGGGTTTCGAAGGCAAGTCGCTTATAGGCGGAGAGGCCGGATTGGCTCTGCAATATAACATATCAACCCGCCTTTCGGTGCACGCAGATATATTGTACAATTATACAAGATCGATATATCCAGACCCGGAGAATGCTTATGAAAATAGCTACAGACTGCGCCAGCATGCCATTACGGCACCTGTATTGCTGCAGCTGAACCTGGGAGACGTTTCGACAGCAGTTTATCTAAACTTGGGTGGATACTACGGCAGGAATCTCAGTGGCACTATCCGCTCGACAAACAAACCCATGACTGACAATGCCCCCACATATAAACACGTCAACGCCGATGAATGGGGAATTGCATGGGGATTTGGGCTGAAGCTGGGTTACCACTGGCAGCTGGGTTTCACGGCCCTATACCAACTCAATCAGCTATTCGACACGGGGGCCGGAATGCAATTGTCACGCGACACTCGGTCCAGCGCAAAACTGACTTACTATTTCTGATTCAAAACGGCAAAGAAAGCTACGGAATAAAGAAAGAGGACAACCCTGCGGCTGTCCTCTTTTCTATTACGTATGTGAATGTTTGCGACGGAACTACTTGCGGACATTAGCCTCGAGAGCCTGTCGTACCAATTTCTTGATTTGGAGTGTGCGGGCTTGCAGATTATCGTGTTTCTCGGGGCGGTAGAGGTCGGCATACTGCACATTGCCCAACTGGATTTGAGGCTTGGAGAGATTGCCTTTAACATCCACAGCCAAACGGACGGGCAAGGGGCACTGGATGAGCTCTAAATGGTAGTTGCAGTTGTTGTCGAGCGTATGGCGGCCGCCAATGCAAAGCTGATAATTGTGCAGGTTGAGGAGGAAGGGAAATACTTCTATCTCCTTGCGGAAGACGGTAGCCTCGACACTTATGCTGTCGATGCCGATATTGTTGTCCTTTTCGCGCCAATTCTTAAACTGGAGAAGGCGGGCAAGGGAGGCAACGGTCTGATTGTCGAGCACCACGAGGTCTTTGCCACTGATGGCGGCAGCACCTAAGAGGGTGCTCATCTTGGGTTTGTAGAAGGCATCGAGATTGCACTCGGCAGCAAGGTGGAAATCGGCCTTGCCCTTGAAAGCGGAGAGCATGGGCACAAGGGTATCGATGGAGGGAATCATGTCGATAAGCTCATCGATATCGATGTCGAGTAGGTGGAAGTCAAGTCCTGTAAACAGATGATTGACACGTGGGGACTTGTAGACACCGGTGAGTTGCATGCGTGCAGCCTTGCAAGTGAAACCAATTTGGTCGAGAATGGCAACGCCATCGTTGACAGTTACAGAACCACCCAACTGATTGAGGTCGTTGCCAAAGGCAATGCAACGGTTGATATGGGTGTTGAGCTTGACATTGACATCCTTGGGGACGATGAAGGGATTGGCTTCCTTGGGCACATTGTCTTCCTGACGTTGTTTCTGTAGGGTGTCTTCGTCGCTGCCCATACCGCTGAGAATATTGAGCAGTTGGTCGATGTCTGCATATTGGGATGAGAAATTGAGCTCGCCATGGAGCATGTCTTTGTGGCTGAGCCATTCCTCGAGACCGAAGACCTTACCATTGAGATGATAGTCGGAGACACCCCAAAGGATATCGGCTTGCTCGATATTGCAAACCTCCGGTTTATAGTTGAAGCGGAAGACAGGCATACGCAGAGCCTCGCTCATTGACGTGAGGGAGAGGACGCAACGATTGAGGTCGATATCAACATCGGGGTTCCACTGCTTGAGGATATTGTCCTGCGTGGAGTCGTTACGGACACTACCCTTGAGATACAAAGTATCGGAATAGACCAGCATGGAGTCCATCTCGGCCGACATGTGGCTGAAACGGATGTTGAAAGCGGCTGCAAGGGCCTGTTTCTTGTCCAAGATATTGGGCATGCCCACCTGAATATCGGGATTGCTGACAGAGGCCACCAACCCGTTGTTGGCCATGTCGACATTGAGAATGCCGCCAGTGATGCGAGCACCGATGAGTTCGCGCACTTTAGATTTGGAACGGCCGGTTGTTTTAGGAATGTTGACAGCCACCTTGAGCGACGGGGAGGCAGCGTGGATGCTGTCCCACACCACATCGAGCTGGGTGGCGTTCATAGTACCCTTGGCGATAATCTTTTCGAGATTGAGACTTGAGAGGTCGGAGAGACGCGATTTGGCTGAAAGGTCGAGCTGGGAAGTACCCTGCAAGGCCAAAGGCATAGTGTCGGGCAGGAAGGCACGAAGGTCGGGCAGATGGAGTTTGCCTTTGATTTTCGTATCAATCAGCATGTCGTCCATGAGGTCGTTGACAGTACCTGTAATGTCGACAACACTTTTGAGAGCCTTGGCATGGAAACGGTCGATACGGACATCGGATGGACCTTTGGCCAGACTGTCAGAAGAGAGGTTGAGATGGGCCGCAAGCTGGGCATTAATGTCGCGCAAAGGCATGGGCAACATCTTGGGAGCCGAGAAGGAGCCTTTGTCGAGAGTGACCTCGGCATCGACACGAGGTAGACGGCCTTCGGCAACAGCACCATAGGCATGGGCTGAGAGGGAGACTTTGCCGTCCACTTTCATTCCTTTGAGACTCTGAGTGATGAAGGATGGAAGAATGGCAAGCAAATCGCCCACCTGCCAACGGTCGGAAATGAGATGGAGGTCAACTTGCATGGGCTCGGTATTGGAAGCGAGAGCGACAGCACCATCAACATCTAATTGATAGTCGGTAAGGCATATAGAAGCTTCATTAAGGAGAAACTGGTTATTGTCCAGGTTGGCCACAAAGGGGACATTAAGAGTGAGCAAATCGCTGTGAGAGGATAACATGGCATCGGTAGTGAATGTGTTGCCTCCAGCAGTGACCTCACCGGAAGGGACAACCAACTTCAGCTTGCCCTCCAGCATAGAGGTGGTGCCACGGCCATCGAGGTCGATCGATGGTTTAACTAACGACGCATAGATATTGGGGTTGCCCACACTGTCGCGCATGTCGACAAGCAGCGACTCCATATCAACATCGAGGTCACCATGGATATCGGAGTTGAGCATAGTGCCATGAAGATTGATATTGAGGTCGTTGAGCGAGGCAAGAATCTGTTGTTGAAGGTCACAGTATTGGGCAGAAAGATCCTTTACAACAATCTTTTCAAGCTGAATATGGTCGGGAAAAGAAGATGATGTATCATCATCGATTTCGGTTGTATCCGGGTTTGTTGCAAATACATCGATGTTGGTCCAACCGTCGGGAGCCGTGTAGAGATTGGCCCTGACACCCTCGAGGCGCAACTGACGCACCACGACCGCACGTTGTTGCAGAAAGGCTTTTAAATCGATGCCCAAGGTTAGTGAGTTGAGATAGGCAAGGGTATCATTTTGAACAGCTTTCGAAGCCAATGCATTGTCCTCGGGCAACTGATATGGGTTTATCAACACCACATCGTTGACTTTGAGGCCCACATCTGGCCAAGTTTTGAAAAGGGATAGGTCAACAGAACTGAAATGGCTTTCGCAAAGCACATATTCGGACGACAACTTATTGACAATAGCGGTGAGCCTTGAGGGGGTAAACAGAAGCCAACAGACTACAACCAAAACTATTATCAATAGTCCCAATAAAGAGCCCAAAGAGATGAGGGCTATTTTCCAACCTTTTTTCATATACAATGGCAGTAAAGAGATATGATAAAGAAAAGCAAATCCAGGCAGGACGGTCCTGATTAGATTTCAGAACGGGTGAACGAGCGGGAATTGCCGTATAAATCTTTCCAAACGAGGGAGTCGCGCGTCTGATAAGTAACAGTATAGTCTTTATAGACATGCTGGCCCATCTCACCATAAAGGTCTATTTGAAGCTGGTCTTCTGTGACCGACCAGTTATATCGAGTGCCTTCGCCTTCCTGAACATCTTCGGACTGGTCCCAGGTCTCGCCAGCATGGTCGCTGTCGAAACGCCAAAACTCCTGAGGGTTGTCTTGTGCACTCCACTTGCCGACCAACATGGTTTCGTCCACGGTAAGCTTGACGGCGGGCACTTTTTCACAAGCCGAGAAGAATGCCGACCCCACAATAAGGCCGAGCATTGTTAAAAGAAGAAAGTGTTTCCTTTTCATTATTCATCAAGAACATAAATATCGCGATAAGTACGCCCCATACCATCATAGTCGAGTCCGTAGCCCACTATGAAGTCGTTGGGGATGGACTTACCGATATAATCTATTTTATAGTTTTTCCGGAAACTATTGGGTTTATACAGGAAAGCACAGATAGAGATACTGGCGGGTTTGAGGTTCTGAAGCTGCTGGAGCATGTATTCCATTGAGATGCCGGTATCGATGATGTCCTCAATAATGATTACATCACGACCTCGGCAATCGCCCGGGAACCCCATAAGTTCCTGTACCTGACCTGTACTTTGCAAGCCCATATAAGAGGCATATCGGACAAAAGCTACCTTGGAATCCAAATCCAATTCGCGAATGAGATCGGCAGCGAACATAAAACTGCCCGTAAGAATAGGACACAGCAAGGGACGTTTGCCTTTGAAGTCATGAGATATTTCGGCAGCAAGCCGACGAACTATTTCCTGAATCTCGGACTCCGGGATATACATTTTAAAATGTTTATCGAGAACTTGAATCTTATCCATAACCATGTCAAATTATGTGAATAACAATTGTTTTTGCATTATTCCTCTTCGTCCCTCTCAGGGCTGTCGAGCACAAGGCGGAAACCATAGAAACTATATCCATAGTCAGGGAGATACCAGCTGCGCTCAAACACACTGCAACCCCATGTTGGACTATTGAAACAACCTCCACGAAGGATACGGTTCTCACCATTGCGGGGGCCTTGAGGACAATTCTGGGGTTTGTCGGTATACGACTCCATCCAATCACTGCACCATTCCATAACATTCCCGCCCATATCGTAGAGGCCCAACTCGTTGGGTTTGAGTCGACCTACAGGATGGCTGTGTCCATTGCTATTGCCTCCAAACCAGCATGCCTCCCACACCTGGGTGCGGGTGCCGGGATAGGGAGTACGATTGCTCCGCACACCTCCACGGGCGGCATATTCCCATTCAGCCTCAGTGGGCAGACGGAATCGATAGCCGGTAATTTGGCTGAGACGGGCAATGAAGATCTGTACATCGTTCCAGGACACCTGCTCGACGGGAAGACTGTCGTTGCCAAACCATTTGGATGGGTTCTCCCCCATCACTTTCTTCCAAAGCCCTTGGGTCACCTCGAAGCGTCCGATATAAAAGCTATTAACAGTCACCTTGTGGAGGGGCAGTTCATCCGCATAAGTATGTTTTTCGCCACGGGGGTGAGTGCACCCCATGGTGAAACTGCCGCCTTCGACGGGCATCATGCGGAATGAAAAATTGTCAACATATACCAACAAGGCTCCATCATCCACCTCGACAAGGAAATGCAGACTTGCAGAATCCACGCCAGCTATTTCGGGCAACCTCACGGCCTGCATCTGTAATCCCACACCCGGTTTCACCTTTTCCCCAACAGCTCCGGTGAAGCCTTTTAGCGGTTCGGTATAAGGACCATCGTCAATAGCCACACGGACACAAATATCCGCCTGTTGGGTAAGCGTGTATGTAATAGTCAAAGTATCATCCACAATCGAGAAATTGACATCAGTCACCTGTTGCGCCCACAGAAAGGGAGCAGAGCACAATAGCAACATGGTGACCAATAATCTCTTCATAACTCAGATTGTGTATGTTAACAACATGACATTGTTTTCTGTGATTGTCGTTAGCGAGGGTTGCCACCGGCTTTCCGACCACTGCACATAATCCATTGAAACCAAAGGGGGTGACTACTGCATATGGGCGTCACTCCAAGCCTCAGGATTCTTGCGCCAATTGGCCAGAGACTCCTGTTCAGAGGCACGGATATATTCCTCCTGACAGGCCACCTCGATTAGTGTATCATAATTGGTAAGTGTGTGAAGCTCTACATTCTCGTCGGCGAAATTGCGGGCGGCCACATCGAGTCCGTATGTAAAGATAGCAGCCATGCCTTTTACCACACAGCCTTTTTCACGCAATGCACGCACCGCGACAAGACTGCTCTTACCTGTGGAAACAAGGTCTTCTATCACCACCACCGACTGACCTTCATGTATTTCACCCTCAATCTGGTTTGTCAGACCGTGTGACTTTGCTTCGGAACGCACATACACGAAAGGTTTCCCCAATTCCTGAGCCACCAACGCACCTTGAGCGATGCCACCTGTGGCTACACCGGCAATCACGTCCACCTCGCCCCAATTCTCGTTAATAACGTCGACAAAGCGCTGGCGGATGAATGTACGGATTTCAGGATATGAAAGTGTCACCCGATTGTCGCAATAAATAGGTGATTTTCTACCCGAAGCCCAGGTAAAAGGATGTTCGTTATTGAGCTTTATAGCTTTGACTTGCAGTAAGAAAGTAGCCATCTTAGTGGCCATGTCGTTGTTTGTTTTCATAACGCAAAGATACATTTTTTTTCAGACATAGAAAAATATTTTTTTACACAACTCGTTATTGAACCATATTCATGCATGTCTTACAATGAAAATTACAATCACATACGGCAACTATGGTTTAGTGTTTTCCGATTCACAAACAACCTCTCTCCCTGCTTTCTTTACAGAGCCTGTCATGCTGGATGGAAACAACCTTGACCTGTGCTTTGAAACATTGATTGAAGGAAACAATGTTATTGTATACAACTATCATAGAATAAGAGAATTAATATCATATTGTCATCGTCGCTACATCTTCGTCAAGGCCGCCGGTGGTGTAGTGGAAGCACCTGATGGTGACTTGTTGATGATTTATCGCGACAACTGCTGGGACCTGCCCAAAGGTATGGTAGAAAAAGGTGAAACCCTCGGTGCCGCAGCAGCACGGGAAGTGAAAGAGGAAACCGGTGTAAATAACATCCTTGTCAACAACTTGATTACAAAGACCTATCACATCTACAACAAATATGGTGGATGGCACATGAAACAAACCAGCTGGTTTGCCATGCATGCCATCGAAAAACAGGCCACTACGCCCCAAACCATCGAGGACATCAGCCAAGCTGTCTGGGTAAAAAGAAGCGACTTCGAAAGCCGTTTGGAACAGTCCTATGCCTCCTTGAAATTACTTAATACATGTCTTACCTCTAAAAAACCAATAAATTGAATCCTTTCCAAATAGCACTGACCTTTATTCCCGGTCTCGGAGCCAAATCCATTCGACAGTTGTTGGACATTTGTCCCGATGTCGAAGAATTGTTTTCATACTCTAAAAAACAATTGGGCGACATTTTCGGGAGACATCAGTCCATCATCGACGCCATTGCCAACCGCACCACTCTTCCCATGGCCGAAAAAGAAATAGCCGAGATGTCAAAGTATGGCATCTATACCCTGTTCTTCAATGAGCCAGACTATCCCAGCCGGCTGAATGAGAGCGGATGCGAGGACACTCCCGTATTGCTCTATTGCTTAGGCCGGTGCAATCTCAATGCACCCCACAGCGTGGCCTTCGTCGGGTCTCGCAAATGTTCCGACTATGGGCGAACCACAACCAACCGCATTGTGCAAGAACTTGTAAGCGACAACACACTGATAGTAAGTGGACTTGCATACGGTATCGACACTGCGGCCCACACTGCTGCTGTCAACTGCGGCCTCACTACTGTGGCCGTGCTTGGTCACGGACTGGACACCCTCTACCCCAGCCAGAACCGAGGCCTCGCCAAACGTATCCTGGACCAAGGTGGGGCGTTAATCTCCGAATACCCGCTACACACCGCCATCAATGCGGCCTATTTCCCGGCCCGCAACCGCATTGTGGCTGCCCTGTCCGACGCCGTGGTAGTGGTCGAATCTGCCGAAAGGGGCGGCGCCCTCATCACCGCCAACATTGCCAACAGCTACCACCGCGAAGTCTTTGCTGTTCCCGGTCGCTTGGACGACCTTCTCTCATACGGCTGCAACAATCTTATCATCAACAACAAAGCCATCATGATACGCCATGCCGGCGACCTCTTCTACCAAATGGGCTGGTCCAATACCTTCAACCGCAAGCGCCAAATAGAACAGCAGCAATCACTTTTTGCCACTCTAAGCGACAAAGAGCAAATCATCGTCAACCTCCTTACCGAGAACCACGAGATGACTTTGGACGAAATTGTGGACAAAAGTGCCCTTCCCCTACCCAAAATCGCTGCGCTGATGATGGAATTGGAACTCAAGAACGTGGTACGATGCCTTCCGGGACGTATTTATAAATTGAAATAAAACAACTCTTTAGCACAGAAAAATAACTTTTTTGTGTTAAATATTTTTCTGAATGCGGAAAAAATCGTAATTTCGCAGTTTGAAAAATATATCCTTGTACGAAATAATAATAAACATAAACATACATGGAACAGACTGTTAAAGGAAGAATCTCCCAAATCATCGGCGCTGTAGTTGACGTCACATTCGAAGACGACGCAACACTGCCTGACATCTACGACGCTTTGCAAGTGGTACGTCCCGACGGTACCGAAGTTATTCTCGAATGCCAGCAAGACATCGGAGAGAATACCATGCGTACCATCGCCATGGACAGCACCGATGGTCTGCAGCGAGGAACAGAGGTAAAAGTTCTTGATGGCCCTATCTCTATGCCCGTCAGTGAAAACATCAACGGCCGTTTATTCAATGTCATTGGTAAAGCCATTGACGGAATGCCCGACCCCGAGCACGAGAAGCGTTACAACATCCACCGCGAACCTCCCCGTTTCGAAAACCTCGCCACCAGCCAGGAGGTTCTCTTCACAGGCATCAAGGTCATCGACCTCATCCAACCCTTCCTCAAGGGTGGTAAAATTGGTCTGTTCGGCGGTGCCGGCGTTGGTAAAACCGTTCTTATCCAAGAGCTCATCAACAACATCGCAAAAAAATACTCCGGCATGTCAGTGTTCACCGGTGTCGGTGAGCGCACCCGTGAGGGTAACGACCTCCTCCGCGAAATGATCGAAGCAGGTGTTATCAACTATGGCGACGCCTTCAAAAAGAGCATGGAAGAAGGCAGCTGGGACCTCTCCAAGGTTGACAAACAAGCTGTAAAAGACTCCAAATGCACCATGGTGTTCGGCCAGATGAACGAAACTCCCGGTGCCCGTGCCCGTGTCGCCCTCTCCGGCCTCACTTTGGCCGAATATTTCCGCGACGGCGACGAGAAAACTGGCGGCCGCGACATCCTTCTCTTCATCGACAACATCTTCCGTTTCACCCAGGCGGGTTCCGAAGTGTCGGCCCTGTTAGGTCGTATGCCCTCCGCTGTGGGCTACCAACCCACCCTCGCCACCGAGATGGGTATGATGCAGGAGCGAATCACCTCCACCAAACGTGGCTCCATCACCTCTGTCCAGGCCGTCTATGTGCCTGCCGACGACTTGACCGACCCCGCTCCCGCCACCACCTTTGCTCACCTTGATGCCCAAACCGTTCTGAGCCGCAAAATATCCGAGCTCGGCATCTATCCCGCCGTCGATCCTCTCGACTCCACCTCCCGAATCCTTTCCCCCGACGTTGTGGGAGAAGAGCACTACAACACCGCCCAGCAGGTGAAACAGATTCTGCAACGCTACAACGAGCTGCAGGACATCATCGCCATCCTCGGCATGGAGGAATTGGGCGAGGCCGACAAACTGGTCGTTTCCCGCGCCCGCCGCATCCAGCGTTTCCTCTCCCAGCCTTTCCACGTTGCCGAAGCCTTCACCGGTCTCCCCGGCAAATTCGTCAACATCGAGGACACCATCAAAGGTTTCAACATGATTCTCAACGGCGATGTCGACTATCTGCCCGAACAGGCATTCCTGCTCGTCGGCACCATCGAGGAAGCCATCGAGAAAGGTGAGAAAATCTTGGCCGAAACTAAATAAACAGACCCCCTGCCATGAAAGTAAAAATCACCAAACCTGACTCTACCCTGTTCGAAGGCGACGCAAAGCTGATACAGCTGCCCGGCACAGGTGGGTTGTTCGAAATTCTCAACAACCACGCCCCCATCATCTCCGCCTTAAAGAAAGGTACCGTGCGTCTGGTTACCGAACAGAACGAAACCCAGACATTCGACATCCGTGGCGGTGTGGTGAAAGGCCAAAACAACGACATCCTCATTCTCGTACAATAACAACGCTATCAAGACATTGCTGTAACACCTCCTCCAAAACCACACACAAATGGATACTATTTTCATTGAGAGTGTCCTTCTGAACGAGCAAATTACCAATATCTTGATAGAGAATCACCGCATTGCCGGCATCGGGAGCAACCTCCCAATGCCGGCAAATGCTATTCTTATTGACGGGCGCAACAAAGCGGCTTTCCCCTCGTTTGCCAACATGCACACCCATGCCGCCATGAGCCTCTTCCGTGGCTTCGCCAACGACAAGCCGCTCTCCGACTGGCTCAACAACTGGATTTGGCCCAAAGAGAAACACCTCGACAGCGACATTGTCTATTGGGGCACCCGTCTGGCCTGTGCCGAAATGACCAAAAGCGGAACTACCGCCTTTTCCGACATGTATTTCCACATCCCCGATGCCGCCAGGGCCGCTGCCCATGCCGGCATACGTTGCACTCTTGGAATCAACGTATTCGGCGATGGTGACGACCTGTCAGAACAACTCATCGAGCACACCCTTCTCTCCCTCGAACCCTACAGCAACCTAGTGCAACTTGCCATCGCGCCCCACTCCGTCTACACCGTGAGCCCCAAAGGACTGCTCCGAACCGCCCAACTCGCCAACCGCTACGGCCTGCTATACCACATCCACATGTCCGAGACCGAAGAGGAAATACACAACTGCCTCAACCAGCACGGCTGTCGGCCTTTCCAGCTGCTCCACCGTCTGGGCGTCCTGGAATTGACCCAAGGACGCTTTGCCGCCGCCCATTGCCTCTACCTCAATGCCGACGAGTACAAACTCCTCGGCGCTGTCCACGGCACCGCCATCCACAATCCCTGCTCCAACCTCAAACTGGGTTCCGGCCACTTCTTCCACTATTCCGAGCTCAAAGCTTCGGGAGTCAATGTTGCCTTGGGCACCGACGGGTGCTCCAGCAGCAACAACCTCGATATGATCGAAGCCGCCAAATTCATGGCCTATCTACAGAAAGGCATTCGCCGCGACCCCGCCACACTCCCTGCCGAGGAACTCCTGCAGGTGGCTTCATCCAATGGATTCCACACACTGCGCATCGATGCCGGCCGCATAGCCCCCGGGCAGCTTGCCGACCTCTTTCTCGTCGACCTCAACAATCTCGCCTTCGTCCCCAACAACAACTCCCTGGCCAACCTCTTCTATGCCGCCCATGGCGACGCCGTAGACACCGTAATCTGCAACGGCACATTACTGATGCAGAACCGTCAATTGCCCGACGAAACCGAAATAATAGCCCAAGCGCGCCGTGCCGCCACAAAACTGCTGCGTTGATACACCCCTCCAATCATGACACACCATCCACACCACAAAACATCCGTCACCCTATTGATTCTATGCATCTTGTGCATTGAGGTCCCCTCGGGTTGCCGAATCCCCGACAATTCCGACAAACAAATATTCCGCTACAACGAGTCGGCCGGCATCACCACCCTCGACCCCGCCTTCGCCAAAGACCAATCCATCATCTGGGGATGCACCCAATTGTACAACGGGCTGGTTCGTCTCGACGAGCAGTTGCAACCCCAACCCGCCATCGCCAAAACATGGCACATCAGTCCCGACGGCAAAACCTACACATTCACACTCCGAAACGACGTTTACTTCCACAAAGACCCCCTGTTCCGCACCCCCGACTCCACACGCACCGTCTCCGCCCAAGACTTCCTCTACAGTTTCAACCGCATACTCGACCCCGCCATCGCCTCCCCCGGCCGATGGATTTTCAGCGAAGTGGACAGCTTTTCCGCCCCCAACGACTCCACCTTCATCATCCACCTGAAACAGCCCTTTAGCCCCTTTCTCAGCCTGCTGGGCATGGTTTATTGCAGCGTGGTGCCACACGAAGTGGCCGACCACTACGGCCCCGACTTCCGTCAGCATCCCTGCGGCACCGGCCCCTTCCGCCTGCAACTCTGGAAAGAAAGCGTCAAACTCGTCCTGCGCCGCAACCCCCTCTACTTCGAACACGACAGCTCCAATCATCCCCTGCCCTATCTCGATGCAGTGGCCGTCACGTTCATAGTCGACAAACAAACCGCCTTCCTCGAATTCATCAAAGGCAACCTCGACTTCATGAACTCCCTCGATGCCTCCTACAAAGACGAAATCCTCACCCGCACAGGTCAACTCAAGGCCAAATATGCCGACCACATCGACATGGTCTCCACCCCGTTTCTAAACACCGAATACCTCGGCTTCCGTATGGAAAATCCCCAGAGCCCCCTCAACGACCGCCGTGTAAGGCAAGCCATCAACTACGGTTTCGACCGCGTCAAGATGATGAAATACCTCCGCAACGGCATCGGCACACCCGGCACCGGCGGCATGGTGCCCTGCGGCTTGCCCGGATTCGACACCGTGGGTCTTTACGGCTACACCTACAACCCTCAACGGGCAGCACAACTATTGGCCGATGCCGGATACCCCAACGGTCAGGGATTGCCCACTCTCACCCTCGCCACCACCAGCAGCTATCTCGACCTCTGCAAATACATCCAGCAGCAGCTCAACCTACTGGGTATGGATGTCAAAGTCGATGTCAATCCACCAGCGGCTCTGCGCGAACAGATAGCACAAGGCAAAGCCCCTTGGTTCCGTGGCAGCTGGATTGCCGACTATCCCGATGCCGAAAACTACCTCTCCCTCTTCTACAGCGAGAACCGTTGCCCTGCTGGGGCCAACTACACACGCTACAGCAACCGCGAATACGACAAACTATACCGCAAGGCCAAACTCACCACCGACGACTCCGAACGCATCCGTCTCTATCGCAAAATGGACAAAAAAATCATGGAAGAATCTCCCGTCATCGTCCTCTACTACGACCAAGTACTGCATTTCACCCACAAAAATGTCCATGGTCTGCGCAGCAACGCCATGAACGCCTTGGATTTGCGATACGTCACAATCGACCCTCAATAACCCCTCCCTCATCATCTGTCTCCTTCCCTCACCGCTCATCCCTAAGAGGGAATACTGCCGCCTTGCCTCCCTTATACCCAAACCTTTATCTCCATACCGCTTGTATTCTCCCGCCAAAAACCAATACCAACAAAGGGAAAGCACTTCACTTTCCCTTTGCCGATGGCTTATAGCCACTTTCAGTCGCTGCGGTCAAGCCTCGCTGTGTGGCTTCTGTCGTCTGTTCCTCTTGCTATTCAACCGACAGCTTTTTTGTCGTCTTGCCATGCGAGGTTACAACATGCACAATGTATGTGCCTTTGGGCAGAGCCGACAAATCTATCGTCTCTTCCGGTCCGGTGCCGGCTTGCTCTTGTAGTTTGCGTCCGTCCACGCCATACACCTCTATGCTTCTAATAGGATAATCCGACACTACCAAAGCATTCCCGTGGGCTGGATTGGGCATCACTCGGGTACTCCTTCCCACAGGGCTCTCCACCCCCTCGCTGCCCAGCATAAACTGTATCGTGTCGCTCCATTCACTCGTATTGCCGTTGGGGCACTTTGCCCTCACCCGTGCAGCATAACGCACATTGTGTTCCAAACCCTCCAATACCTTGTATGTGTTCCGTAGTGGCATCAACCTGTAGCTGTCGAGCGACGAGCTTGCCAAACCCCACGCCAACTGCCATTCGTCATGCACCGTGTCGTCCCATGCCAACCGCACCATGTCGCCAAATACCGAGCATCTGAAGTTCTCCACCTCACGGCAAGTGTCCGGTGGCGTAAGCCCCATCCCCGTTGTGTCGAAGATGGCCCAGATAATAGGAAACTCATGAGAAATCGGACCATATATCCATTCCAGCACCCCCTGTTGCTCGCGAGGGGGGAGCGCTATGAGGCCTCGAGGACCATTATACCACCGAAGAGTAGGGTTTATGGCAATGTAGCCTATAGGCACATTATAGAAGTGTAAGAAGTCTGGTTTGTTAAAATAGTAATTATTGGTAACGCCCACAAAGAAAGTGTCCGTCACTGTAATGGGTTTGTCAAAATACACCTCCAAAATAGGAATATAAGTTCTGGAGTTCAAGCTCTGATCTGCATACCAATCAATGAGGCCTGTGTCACCATCAAATTTCCACCATCGTGTGGTGTCCCAATAAAAATCATACGGGGCTTCTGCCAACACGTGCACCCCAGCAGAATCACGCTTCAGCAGCTGTACATACTCATGCCAATTCTGAATACTGTCCAAAAACCTTTCGGGATGCGACTCCCAGTCAAGAAAGGCAACTTCGATAGTAGGTGATATTGCCACCCCCATGATCTTGAGCGGAGTCTCGGTGTAATGTAGCGCAGCATATCTATACGCATCACCTGCATAGGATATAAAATTAGTCGCAGTGTCTAATCTGAAATCCCAGTCTTCATAATAGTGATAAGTCACTTCCCTGCCAATAATTGTGTCACGCTGTGGCACATGTATAGGCGTCTGTCCAGATACCACAATCCCCGCCAACAGCATAATTATTATTACTAATCTTTTCATGGCTATTTAATATTTAATACGAACAATTCAATACGGTTTCTTTGTAACCATTTAATATATAGTTAATTCTATTCATACACCCCCACCCTCACACAAAGCAAAATTAAGTATTCTTTTTGATATGTGCAAATTTTTTTTACAGCGGGGATGTTTTTTCAAAGAGTCAGAGCTGTTGCAAACAGCGCATGGTTGTGGTTGCTCACCCCCAAAAGTCCATAGGTCCTCACTATAACCTTCTGCCCCGTATGGGACAAAAAACGCTTACACCACAACTATTGCCCAATTGAAACAAGACACCTCATGTCTTATGCCAAGGCTATGGTTCAATCCCTTACCCGTCCGTTTTCCTCCACAGCCCGCTCCACCATCGCTATATATTCACCTTCTCATCACCTCTTCTTAAACTCTTCTTAAGCGTAGAGGTTGACATAAAATTTGTAACGGTTGGGAAGAAAGTGATGGGAAATGGGAGCCGGGATGCAGAGAGTAATAAAACAGGAGGAGGGGGCAACCATTTGGGGTGGCGCATGTGGAAACAATACATACTATTAGAAGGTTTTAATAATCTGATAGAGTGTCGCGTTCCTATCGGGACGCATCAGTGTCTACTGATAATCACAGCACTGCGCCTTCGGTTTGGACGGTGTTATTAATATCTCACCCCTGCGGGGTGATTTATAGAAGTCCCCTATTGAACTGCAGGCCGACGGGGGGGAGCATCAATATGCAACTGCATGGAATGCAGTATTGAGGAGTATTCCAATTGACCAATTGGGTGTGACCGTCCAATCGGAGCTGGCGGTGAATGGATGCTTAAGGAACAATATAAAAAAAGCGGAATGCAGAATAGTGAACTGCACTCCGCCTTAACATTGATTGCAAGATAGTTACATAGCTATCTGCCTTTTTACTGCTGGTCCATGTAGACCTTGCCTGCACCCCAGGCCTGGCCCACGGAAGCGCCAACCGAACGATAGCAGAGGTTGGAAGCGTCGAAGACAATAGGCTGCAGTTTGTCAAGGTCGATTTTGCCATCGGTGAGGATGGAGGGGTCGGCAATGGTGTTGACCACTTCGCCAATCACGAAGCAACCGTCGTTGCCGCGGTCCAAGATTTCAACCACACGGCATTCAACAGTGAGGGGATACTCGTTGATGACAGGGGCGTTGATATTGGCGCTCTTGGTGACGGTGAAACCGGCACGGGCAATCTTGTCGGGCACATCGTTGGCCGAGACAATGCCAAAATAGTCGCTCTGAGCCACATCGCGCTGGGTAGCGAACGAGAGGGTAAACTCCTTGGTGTTGCGGAGGTTGGTGGTGGTGCGGTGAGGCGAGAGGCGGAAACAGACCTGATTGCCGTCGCACTGACCGCCCCATGCGGCCATCATTACATCGGGATTGCCGTTCTCGTCGTAGGTGCCAATCATCAATGCTGGCTGGGGGGTGACGAAAATTTTGGCGCCCATATTGGTGCGGTTGGCAACTTCCTGCAGCTCCAAAGCAGCAGGCTGGGCGGGGGTGGAATCGGTTGTTTCGGCAGTGTTGCAGCACTTGTTGCCGCACGAACTCATTGCGAAGGCAATGCAAAGCAATGCCGGGACGGAAAATTTGTTAAACTTCATAGATACAAATGTTTAATTATAGATGATTAATGTTTTGCATATAGTTCGAGGAGCGTTAGGCCGGACCACTTGGTGCGTTTGATGCTGGAATCGACACAGGTGGCATCATAGAACATTTGGCGGCCGGCAAGGGTGGCATCGACAAAGGCACAGAACTCGTCGATGGTTTGAGGAAGGACGGCGGCAATCTCGTGGCCGCGGTCCTCATAGCGGAGAATCCAATGGGGGTAGTTGTTTTTCTTGAACACTTTGACCACTTTATTGGAGCCGAAAAGCGACATGCATAACGAACCCCGGAAGCGGTTGTAGTGCACTATGCGGTCGGAAGTGCCATGGAAAAAGCAAGTTGGAGCCGGTGGAGTGTCATAGGACAATTGGCAGTTGCCGCAAAAAAGTCCTCCGGCATAGGGGACCACGGCGGCAGGACGGAAAGCGGGGGGCAGGGCTGCGGCCACAGGCAGGTGGTTAGCGCGGCTGTAGTCGGTTTGTAGCACCGTGATGGCGCCGGCACTGCTGCCGGTGAGGATGATGCGGGAGGTGTCGATATTCCACTGGGCAGCGTGGTCGCAGATGTAGGCAATGGCGGCCGAGCAGTCCTCGACGGCCTGATAAATGGCGGTGTCGAAAAGAGTGTACATTCTAAGGAGCGGCACCTTTTGAGCGTGCTTGAGGAAGAGACGATAGTCTATGGCGATGGCCACAAAGCCCTTGTCTGCAAGTGTTTGGCAGCACTTGCGGGAGTGTTCGTTGTTCCGCTCTCCAGAGATGAAACCGCCCCCGAACACATAGACCACACATGAATGGTCGGGACGGGGATTGGAAGGCTGATACACATCCATTTTGAGGCTGAGCGTGTCGCGCTGGGCGAAGGTGAATGTTTGTTGCGCATAGCCGAGGCCGGCGGCAAGAAACATAAAGAACACTATGATATACTTTTTCATGATAGGGGCATTTATTATTGAAAATGCAAAAATACGATTTTTTTTTGTATCTTTGCATTTTATTATAAACAACGAATAGTATTATATGAAACTCAGAACTATCACTTTTACAATTGCTGCAGTTTTGATGATGTGCTCGTGTGTGAAGGAAAACGATTTTGAAGCACTGAAGCACCCGTTGATAATTGAGGGGGATTTCGACCCTGTTTTGGGCCTGCCGCTGGCAAAAATGTCGGACAATATGGCCCAGATTGTCGGATTACTGGATTCCGCCCAGGAGGTAGATGTCTACATTGACAGCAACGACTTGGTGTCGCTGCGATTCAACGACACCGCCCACACGATGCTCTATTACAAAGTGGGCGAGGAAAAGAATACGGCAGGGGGAAAAGGCTTCGTGGATTCAATCAGGATACAAAACGTGCTCTCGGGCAAATTGAACATACCCCTGTTCCAATCCACCGAATTGCTTGGAATAAACGATCTTGAGTTTAAGGGCATGTACTTTTCGTTCAATTCGGTTGTGAAGGCATTTGTGACCGACTCGTTGCGCGACATTTTCTCGCACGGGGTGCGGTTGTATTTCGACTCGGTAGTGCTGCAGGTTAACTGTCTGGACGGATTCAGCCCAGTGATAAACCTGAACGTGGGCAGCAACGGCGTAAGCTCTTCCAACCTGATAGCGGGTCAACCTCTGGAAATAATGAACAACTATGATATCAGCCAGATAGTAAACCACAAACCGCTGGATGTGTCGTATTCGGTGCGGCTGAATGTGGTTGTGCCTGCCAACCAATGGCAAACCAACGACAGCATCACCTATATCGACTCCATAGGCGTGGACAGCATTGTGGCCGATTTCAACTGTCACGCGGATTTCCCGATGCAAGTGTACTGCGGCGACATAGAATACAAGGATACAGCATGGGTCAATCTCAATATGTCGCTCAAAGACTCGACATTGGACAAAGTGGAACGGATGTTGAATCTGGACTCGAGCAGCTGCTTGGTGATAGAATCACGGAACTGGCTGCCGATAGACCTGCATGTGAATCTTGCATTGTTGGACTCGATGAAGAACACTTTGACAAGCACCTCCTTCATGTCGGACAGCATATTGTACGGAGCCCCGCTGCATAGAGAGGCGTTTGCCGAGTCGTATGTCTCGTCGGGATATACCAAGTCGCGGATAGTGATACCCATCAGTTTCGACATGTTGAAGAGCCTGCGCAAAACAAAGTACTTGAAATATACCGTTGGAGCGAACACCTCGCGCAGGGGAGTGCCCGAGGAACGGCCGACAGTGTCGGTGCGTGGAAGCGACAAGCTGGAACTGAGGACATATATAGTGGTGGCACCGCATGTGAGGTTGGCCAGTGACCCAATCAGAATATTCCAATTTTAGAACAAGCAACTACCTAGAAACAAAACAACTGGCAACATGAAAACAAAAAGATACACATATATTGCACTCGCATTGATAGCCCTTACGGCTTTCGGCGGAAGGGCAACCGCGCAGTCGCTGAACGATAACGGAATATTCTACCATTCGTTCAATTCCCCATGGTCGTACAGCATAAACCCCGCACTTTTCCCCACCAATTTGAGCCGGTACAGCACACTGCCGCGTACCAACGTTGACCTTTCGCTGCCTTTCTCGTACAGAGACCTAGACCTGCACTACGACTCAGAAAGAGGGGCCACAATATTCAACTTGAGCGATTTTCTGAACATGCTGTATGATCGCAGTCTACGATTCTCGGCCAATGCGGATGTCAACCTGCTTGGTTATGGCTATAGACTTGGGGAAAGGTTCCATCTGGGAATCGATATAGGAATGCGGAACCAAAGCATCACCACAGTGCCCATCGAACTGACTAAAATACTGACACAAGGAAACATGAACGAGAACCGTCACCTGGAGTTGGGTACTTCGATGCTGACGCACAACATGTCGTATGCCTATGCGTCGGTTGGATTGGGGTATACGCATCCGGTGCTGCCGCTCACGATAGGAGCCCGGGTAAACGTGCTGGACGGAATACAACTGGCATCCATTGACAAAATCACTATGGACGTGCTTACTTCGGCCGACACCTCTACATTGACTTTCGTATTGGACTATATGGCCCACCTGGGGGGCATACTGAACATAGACCCGAAAAATATAGGGAAAACGCAATTCTCGTTCTCCTTTCCACATAACTTCGGATTTACGGTAGACCTGGGAGCCAAGTTTACCCTGTTCGACAAGCTGTTGATAAGCGCCAGCCTGCTCGACATTGGACCCGGAATGAAATGGAACCAGCATGTGAAAGAGATAGTGCCCCAGAATGGGCCGGCACACATAGACTTTGATGGCTTTGATGTGTCACGGATTCGCGATACGTCATATTTCAGAGCCGTGGGCGACAGCCTGTTGCAGAAATTGAACTTCACCACAACAGAAAAGGAGTATTGGTATGCACCTCCCTCGAGGGCATATATCGGAGCCTCGTACACACTGTTCAACATGCTGCGGGTGGGATATCTATTCCACGGCGAATGGAGCAACGGATGGTTCCGCCCGAGCGGATCGCAGGGGATATTCCGTTTCAACAACACCCTTTCGCTTCATTTCAACCTGTTCGACTGGTTGGAGCTGGGTGTGGCAAACTCGTATACATACGATGGACAAAAGCCCAATTTCTTCAACCCGGGATTGATGGTGAGCCTGAACCCCGGGAAACAAGTACAATTATATGCTGCAGTGGATTATGTGTCGAGCATGAACTTGGTCGACATACGGTCGGCGCATGTGTATTTCGGCATGAACATTGTAGCCCCCAAGAAAGATTTTGATGAATAACAAACAACAGGAATCCCAATCATGAGCAATATTGTAGCAATTGTAGGACGCCCAAACGTGGGCAAATCGACCCTCTTCAACCGACTGACCGAGACACGGAAGGCGATAGTGGACGAAACGTCGGGCGTGACGCGCGACCGCCAATACGGCAAATCGGACTGGAACGGAAAACGGTTCTCGGTGATAGACACCGGCGGATATGTGATGGGGGGAGATGACGAATTTGAGACAGAGATACGCAAACAGGTGCAGCTGGCAGTAGAAGAGGCAGACCTCATATTGTTTTTGGTGGATGTGCGTGAGGGCCTGACGCCAATGGATGAGGATGTTGCCGACATGCTGCGGCGCTGCAAGAAGAAGGTGCTATTGGTGGCCAACAAGGTGGACGACGGCAAGGCAATGTCGGGTTTATCGGAGTTCTATGCCCTGGGATTGGGCGACCCCTACCCTATTGCTGGCATCAGCGGCAGCGGCACGGGCGAATTGCTGGATGCCGTGGTAGAGGATTTTGACGACGGCGAGGAAGACGACAGCGAAGGATTGCCCCGAATAGCTGTTGTGGGACGCCCGAATGTGGGAAAGAGCTCGTTTATCAACTTCATTACCGGACAGGACCGCAATATAGTAACACCCATTGCCGGAACAACACGGGACAGCATCTACACCCGATACAACATGTTTGGATTCGATTTCAACTTTGTTGACACAGCAGGGCTGCGCAAGAAATCGAAAGTATGCGAAGACCTCGAATTCTACTCGGTGATGAGAAGCGTGAGGGCTATAGAGAACAGCGATGTATGCATACTGATGATTGACGCGAGCCAAGGGCTGGAACAGCAGGATTTGAACATATTCTCCCTCATACAGCGCAACAACAAAGGCGTAGTGGTGGTGGTGAACAAATGGGACTTGATAGAAAAGGACAACAAGACCCACAAGATGTTTGAAGACCTGATTCGGTCACGCATCTCGCCATTTGAGGATGTGCCCATTATTTTCACCAGTGTGCTGAACAAGCAGAGAATATTCAAAGTGCTGGAGACGGCCAAACAGGTGTATGAATGCCGCACACAACGAATATCTACCAGTGAGCTGAACGACAACCTCCTGCCAATAGTGAAGGAACAGAATCCCCCACCCTCGGTAAAAGGCAAATGGATAAAGATAAAATATATCACCCAACTGCCTACACCGTATCCGCAATTTGTATTCTTCTGCAACCTGCCGCAGTACATACGCGACCCGTACAGACGGTTTGTTGAGAACAGAATGCGCGAAATATGGAATTTCCACGGAGTGCCTATCACCATCTATTTCAGAGAAAAATAAACAAAAATAAGAACAAACAACAGACAAACCTCCTTTCATGAAAAAGCAAAATAACAGAATAACTGTATTGACAATACTTGTAGCAGCGAGCATGCTGCTGGGGTCATGCGACAAAGTGCGTAAAGAAGTAGTTCAAACCTACGAGAACGGGAAACCCATGCTGGTATATCTAGTCAAGGGGAAAAAGGACAACCCCACCCGAGTGGCAGAACAGATGTATTACGAGAACGGCCAGCTGCAGTTTGAAAAGAAATTCACCGGCAAGCCCGAGCAGCCCGACGGGACTTGGAACTACTATTTTGATAACGGCCAGCTTTTTGCCTCCGCCGACTTCACGAAGAACCGTCAGTTCGGTTCGGACTGGGTTTTCTTCAACCGGAACGGTAACAGCTACTATGACGGGAGACTCGACTCGGTATATGTGACCGATATGGGTATGTATGGCACTCCGAGCACTGTGGTTTTCTGCTCCGGCAAGCACCAGGATGTGATTCAATTCTACAGCAACTACACCGTAAGAAGCACAGAACGACTGACAGACGAGAAAAGATCGGGGAGAGTGTTCTTCTATTTCCCCAACGGACAAATACAAGTGGAAGCGAATTTCGTTGACGGACTGCAGAATGGTCCCTATATCGTGTATAGAGAAAACGGAATTCCCTTCTACCAAGGCACCTATGCAGAGGGTAAACGTATAGGAATCTGGGAATTCTATGATGAAAACGGTGATTTGGAAAACACCATCGACTACTCGAAGAAACAACAATAAAGAATCGCTATCATACCTACAGGAGAACACATGTCCATACTGCTCGATAACCCGATATATCACATCGTAGGCGACGTGGCCGACAGGATGAATGTCCAAGCATACGCGGTAGGGGGAGTGGTTAGGGACTATTTCCTTCACCGACACTGTACAGACATTGACATAGTGTGTATCGGGAACGGCATTGAACTGGCGAAGGCCGTTGCCGCAGACATCAGCCCATCGATTGAAGTGGCTGTTTTCAAGAACTTTGGGACAGCATCGTTTCACTATCACCACCACGGAATAGTGTGGCAGATAGAATTTGTGGGGGCACGCCGGGAGAGTTACCATTTCGATAGCCGCAAACCCATTGTGGAGAACGGCACACTAGAAGATGACCAGAACAGGCGTGACTTCACAATCAACGCGATGGCAGTATCACTAAACAAGGATACTTTTGGCGAATTGCTTGACCCCTTTGGCGGTATTCAGGACTTGAACAATGGTCTGATACGCACACCCCTTGACCCAGACATTACATTCAGCGACGACCCACTGCGGATGATGAGAGCCATACGGTTTGCATCACAGCTGGGGTTTCATATCCTCGAATCCACATTTGAGGCCATCCAGCGGAATGCCTCTCGCATCAAAATTGTCTCAATAGAACGTATCACCGTTGAGTTGAACAAGATTATCCAATCCCCTTCCCCCTCACTGGGTTTCAAACTGTTGCTGAAGTCCGGGCTTCTGGATATCATTTTCCCTGAACTGAGCAGCTTGAAAGGGGTGGAAACGGTTGAAGGACGCAGCCACAAGGATAATTTTTACCATACCATGCAGGTACTGGACAATGTGGCAGCCAAGAGCGACAACCTCTGGCTGCGATGGGCCGCACTGCTGCACGATATTGGAAAACCCGCCACCAAAAGATACGACCCGAAGTTGGGGTGGACATTTCACGGGCATGAAGTGCGTGGAGGCAAAATGGTGAAAAGGATTTTCTCCCGACTGCGCCTGCCCTTGGACGCAAAGATGAAATATGTAGAGAAGCTTGTCACACTGCACATGCGCCCCATAGTTCTTGCCGAAGATGTAGTGACAGACTCGGCAGTCAGAAGATTGCTATTTGAGGCCGGGGACGACATTGATGACCTTATGGCCCTGTGCGAAGCCGACATCACCAGCAAAAACGAGGACAAGGTGCGTCGATATATGAAGAATTTCCAGCTGGTGAGGAGTAAACTAATAGAGTTGGAAGAGAAAGACAGAATACGAAATTTCCAACCCCCAGTGAGCGGACAAGACATTATGGATACTTTTGGGCTGCCTCCGTGCCGTGAAATCGGGACTATAAAGGATGCAATAAAAGACGCAATACTTGACGGCATAATACCAAACGAACGTGAAGCGGCTTGGAAAATGATGATTGATTTGGCCGCCACAATGGGGCTTACACCAAAAGAGCAATAAACAGAGACAGTTTCTACAGACATTGAAGATCATATTCATACTAGGACCAACAGCTGCAGGAAAGACTGAAAGAGCCATTCAACTCGCACAACAACTGAAGACGCACATCATATCCTGTGACTCACGCCAATTTTACACCGAACTCAATATCGGTGTTGCCCGTCCCAGCGAAGAAGAACTGGCCGCCGCTCCTCACCATTTCATCGCCTGTAGATCGGTCAAAAATCCATACAATGTCTTCACATTCCAAGAGGATGCCCTTACCTGCATCGAGGAGCTATCCAAGACGTTCGACACGCTGGTTGCAGTAGGAGGAAGCAGTCTCTATATACAAGCACTGACACACGGCATCTCGGTGCTGCCAGACCCCGCACCAGAATTAAGGAAAGCACTTCAAGACAAGTTACATAACGAAGGGGTAGAAAGTCTCAGGAGTATGTTGAAGACGCTCGACCCAGACTACTATGCCCGTGTGGACCTGGCTAACGGGGTTAGAATACAAAGAGCTTTGGAAGTGTGTATCACTACAGGTACCCCATATAGCCAATTGATTAGCAAGCCTCTCAAACCACGCTCTTTTCAAGTAGAAACCGAAATTGTGTCCCCTCCGAGAGAAATTCTTCGCCAAAGGATTGACGCTCGTGTCAAGAAAATGATGAAATCGGGGCTAGAACAAGAAGCAAGAGACCTTTTTCCTCTAAGAAATCTCACTGCCTTGAATACCGTTGGTTACAAAGAATTCTTCTCCATTTGGGACAAGCAGGGGACAACCTTCCATCTTACCCAAACACAAGAAGGAGAAGTAATAGAATCTATTTGTCTAAACACTTGGCACTATGCAAAAAAACAGCTTACATGGCTAAAGAAGTATAGTTCACTCATTCAACAATAACGTAAACATAATAAAAAATGCGCCAACTAGCAGATTGGCGCATTCTCTATCAAGATTTGAATTGTATTCTGTTGGGGGTTATTTGTATAAGTTGAGGTAATAATCGACAATTCCCTCCAATTGCTGTTTGTCCTTGAAATAGTTATACGTACTAATACGCAACTCTTCGCAGGCAGCCTCGTCGCATACCACATTACCATGTCTGTGCATTTGCAACATGCTGGCAGTCCACATGTGGCTGACGCCTTCCTCAATCATGTGGTGAAGGGCTCTGGCTTTCTGAGGCCCATTGCACAATATTAACACTTCGCGGGCAGACATAACGGTGCCCACACCTACTGTGAGAGCCTGTTTAGGAACCTGATTGACATCATTGTCGAAGAAACGGCTATTGTCCAGAATGGTCTTGGTAGTAAGAGTCTTTACACGGGTTCTGGAATCAAGGCTGCTGCCAGGTTCATTAAATGCTATATGTCCATCGGCACCAATACCACCCATAAAGAGGTCAATTCCACCTACATCCTCAATCATCTTCTCGTAATTAGCACACTCCACGGCAATATCTTTGGCGTTTCCGTCAAGAATATGCACATTTTCAGGCTTAATGTCAATATGATTGAAAAAGTTGGTCCACATAAAGCTATGGTAGCTCTCTGGATGGTTTACATCAAGACCAACATATTCATCCATGTTGAAGGTAATAACATTCTGAAAACTGATAACACCCTTTTTATTAAGTTCTATCAGATGCTTATAGAGGCCTTTGGGGGAACTGCCGGTAGGGCAGCCTAAAACGAACGGCTTCTCGGGTGTTGGTTGTGCATCGATGATACGTTTGGCTACATAATTTCCTGCCCATACGGACATTGCATCGTAGTCTTTTGCAATAATTACTCTCATATTATAATAGATTAATATAATTAATTAATAATATTATTCACTGATTACAAAACCATTACACATATAAAAAGCACATTATTCCTCACATATTTCCAAATTGCAAATATATACAAAAAAAATCAAACACATCAGATTTTAACACAACTATTTTCAAATATACCTATCTTTTGGGGTGTAATAATGACGCTTCCTGCATCTATTTACATAAAAATGGACTTTGTAAAACCGCGAAATCGCCTCAAATAGCGCTGGATTCTATAACAATAAAAAAAGGCCCTTGCAAATAGCAAGAGCCTTGAAGTAATTATTATTACACTTTATTTCTGCATTGTCTTCAAACGTTCGGCAAGCATCGGAACAATCTTATGGAGGTCTCCAACAATACCCAGGTCGGCTACACTGAATATGGGAGCATACTTATCCTTGTTAATTGCAATAATAAGTTCACTTTCCTCCATACCAGCCAGATGCTGAATGGCACCACTAATACCACATGCAAGATAGAGATTGGGGCGAACAGTCTTACCCGTCTGTCCAACCTGACGACTCTGATCCATAACTCCAGCATCCACCATGGCACGACTACTCGATACCTCACCACCAAGAACCTTGGCGAGCTCTTCCAATTTGGAGAATCCGTCTTTGGTACCAACACCACGGCCGCCACTCACCAGTATCTTGGCCTGGCTGATATCTGTGATTACCTTCTCTTCCTTTACAGTTTTGACAATCTTTACACGATTGATTTTCTTTTCGTCAAAGTGAACGGTATAATCTATCACCTCTCCTTTTCTATTAGGATCGGCAGCCATTTTCTGCATAACACCAGGACGAACAGTCGACATCTGCGGACGATGTTGTTTGCAAAGAATCGTAGCCATCAGATTACCACCAAAAGCAGGACGGGTCATACGGAACTCGTGAGCCTCGTCATCACTGATCTCCAACTTTGTGGCATCAGCGGTAAGACCTGTCACATTACGTGCGGAAACTCTAGGACCCAAATCTCTACCAATAGTGGTAGCGCCAATCAACATGATGCTGGGCTTCTGTTCTTTAATAATCTGAGTAATAGCTTGTGTATAAGGCTCGGTCAAATAGGTGGCCAACAAATCGTGGTCAACCACAATCACTCTGTCGGCACCATGCTCAATCAACCGACCTGCCTGTTCCTTGATATTCTTTCCCAGAAGCATAGCCACAACTTTCTCGTTGTTGGCATCAGCCAATTCGCGGGCCTTGCCCAACAACTCCAGGGCTACATTCTGTATCTTGCCTTCACGTTGTTCGGCAAATACATATACGTCTTTATATTCCGAAAGGTTCATTGTTCTTATTGTTTTTATGCCTTCCCTCTGGGTTTAGTCTCATGTTCACCCAAATATGAAGGCAACACGTTAAATAATATGTTTTTCCTTCAGTTTGTTAACAATAAGCTCTACGGCTTCCTCAGGCGACACTTCGTAGGTCTGGCCTGCGGGTTTGAGCTGTTTCGGGAAGGATTTGAACACCGAAGTCGGAGAACCCACTTTGCCGATTCTCTCTTCCGGCACATTGATGCGGTCTGCACCCCATACCTCTACTTCTTTATTGTATGCATTCACAATACCCGACACAGTCATATAGCGGGGATGAACTGCACTGGCCAGAGCGGTCACCACACAGGGTGCCTGCATTTCAAGAATCTGATATCCGTCTTCCATCTGCTTGCGTACAGTGAAGGTACGGCTAGCCTCGTCATACTGCAAATCTTCCATATACGATACCTGCGGCAGGTCGAGGTGTTCTGCAATCTGAGGTCCAACCTGGGCTGTATCACCATCAATAGCCTGACGTCCTGTGATAATCAAGTCATATTCCATAGTTCTCAAAGCACCGGCAATGGCACTCGATGTAGCCAAAGTATCTGCACCGCCCAGCTTACGGTCAGTCAGCAGAATGGCTCGGTCTACACCCATTGCCAGAGCCTCTCTCAGGATGGCTTCTGCCTGTGGCAGACCCATTGTTATTACTGTAACATGGGCATTATATTTGTCTTTCAACTGAAGGGCAAACTCCAATCCTCCCTTGTCGTCAGGGTTCATAATGCTCGGTACTCCCTCACGGATAAGGGTGCCGGTCTGGGGATTAATCTTCACTTCGGTAGTGTCCGGCACTTGTTTTATGCAAACTACTATTTTCATTATCTCTTTTAATTATTATGTTTATGAATGTTGATTTCTCATGAGCGATAGGTCTTAGCGCCCACCACTCCATTCATCAATCAATATTATTTAAACAGTTTACCAGCAATCACCATTCGCTGAACCTCGCTCGTGCCCTCATAGATTTCAGTAATCTTGGCATCGCGCATCATGCGCTCAACGGGGTATTCACGAGTGTAACCATATCCGCCGTGGAATTGCACTGCCTTTGTGGTGACCTCCATTGCGGTCTCTGCACAGAACAGTTTTGCCATTGCGGCCTCAGCGCTATAAGGTATGCCGTTGTCCTTGTTATAGTGGGCACGACGCACTAACAAACGGGCAGCCTGCACTTTGGTCTCAAGGTCTGCCATTTGGAACTGGGTGTTCTGGAACTGGCTAATGCTTCGTCCAAACTGTTTACGCTCCTTGGTGTAACGAACGGTCTCGTCCATAGCACCCTGTGCTATACCCAAGGCCTGGGCTGCAATACCGATACGGCCACCATCCAAAGTCTTCATTGCCAGGCCAAAACCTTTACCAATCTGACCCAACAAGTTCTCCTTCGGAATTCTGCAATCCTCAAATATCAACTCGGTCGTAGCACTGCCACGTATACCCATCTTCTTCTCTTTCTTTCCGATACTGAATCCCGGGGCGGTGCGCTCCACTATGAAGGCACTGATACCTTTTGTTCCCAGACTCTTGTCGGTCATGGCAATCACAATAAACACATCGGCGTAGCTACCATTGGTAATAAAAATCTTACTGCCGTTCAGAACCCACTCGTCACCGTCCAGAACAGCCGTAGTCTGCTGACCTGCCGCATCAGTACCGGCGTTAGGTTCAGTCAGTCCGAATGCACCAATCCATTCTCCGCTGGCCAGTTTAGGCAGATATTTCATTTTCTGTTCCTCTGTACCAGCCTCCAAAATGGGCGCACAGCAAAGACTGGTATGGGCTGAAAGTATAACACCCGTTGTGGCACATACGCGCGACAATTCCTCAACAGCCATTCCATACATAATATTGGTACCACCTGCACCGCCATACTGTGCGGGAATAGGAATACCCATAAGTCCTATCTTGGCCATCTTCTTTACAGTCTCCATCGGAAAACGTTCCTCCTCGTCAACTTCTGCGGCCAACGGTTTTACCTCTTTCTCTGCAAACTCGCGAATCATCTGCAGGAAGAGTTGTTCTTGTTTCGTGAAGCTAAAATCCATATTATTATTTTGTTAGTAGTGATTTGTATAGAGCAATCCGGCTCACCTCGTCGGGACTCTTCCCCGCCATTTGGCACACCGATCCAGAAATGCCCTCCTTTATTATTATTTTACTGCAATTGTTTCTATTTCAACCAATGCACCCAGAGGCAACGCCTGTACTGCAAATGCTGCACGTGCCGGGCATTCTGTGGGATAGTACTTGGCATATACCTCGTTCATCGGCTTGAAATAGTCCATACTGGCCAAAAGGCAGGTCGATTTAACCACATCCTGGAATGTAAAGCCAGCCTCGTCAAGTATTGCCTTTATGTTCTGCATCACCTGCTCGGTCTGTTCTGTTATGCCTTCGGGCATCTTTCCGGTAGCGGGATTGATGGGTACTTGCCCTGAAATGTAGAGCGTGTTGCCGGCCAATACTGCCTGGCTGTAGGGTCCTATTGCTGCAGGAGCCTTGGGGGTGTTAATAATTTTCTTCATAATATTTTATTGATATTTATTTTGTTTCTTTCACTCTGCCATCAATACATGATGCAATATTTTGAATTGCAAAGATAAGATTTTTTTTTCATATATTATGCTTTTATTTATAAATTATATCAAGCACTTATTTAATCCTCTGAACATCAACCCCAACACACCATTATCAACATCCCTCTTTTCCACAAAAAACAATATCCTCCATTGCCTCATTGCTCCTCTACCGCCATGCAGTCCATCTGCCTTCGCCCCTTTATCTCCTTTCGGCTCATCCAGCACACTACCACAAAAGGTATACCAGCGCCTGCCGGAATACCCTTTGCAAAATACCACTCCGGGAAGAATAGTGTCCCAGAACCAAGTATTGCTTTCCAGTATCAATATTTTATAAACTTCCTGCTCATTCCGTTGTATCGTACTATGTATGTACCCTTCGGCAATGTGCTCACATCCACGCTGGAGTGTCCATGACATTCCATCTTTTTCACTTCCCGGCCTTCAATATCATTTATCACAACCACTCCATCGGCTTCCACATTCATCACCTTCTCCACCGGATTGGGATAGACTTTGAAGGTATTCAAATCCACCGCACCTATCGCCACAATCGGTTCCTCCGATATACTGGTGGTCAGAAAGACTTTATACTGCTTCGTCGTGCCGTCTTCAGCCGTTGTTGTGATACTTACTTTCAGTGTGCTGTCATTCAACCTTTCACGGGTTATATCCAGTGTGATATCCTCCACTTCTTTCACACAATCCACTACGGCCGTGCTAAATTGCGAGGTATCCGACACTCTGACCGTATAACTGAATACGTCCTTTGCAAAATTCTCCACTGCCTCTCCGTCCACGCTGATAGAGGTCAACCAAGCACTGTATATAAACTCAATGTCATCTATCGATATCGAGTCATCGGCATGTCCTCCGCCTGCCTCTCTATTGGTTGTCATATTAACCAACACATAGTTAATCGACGACGACCCCTCATACACAAACGGAACCTTCAGCTGCTGCCATTGCATCTCATAAGCCGAACTGGTGGTCCGTGTTGTCCGTGCCGTAGCGCGTGCTTTATACAGCGAGCTGTTGCCCAAATCGTTGGGTGCTCTGAAATCATTGTCGCCATGCAGTATCACCTCCACTTGGGCTTCCGATTCCCCACTCTCGGCATAATAGCTCACCCATACATACATCGAGTCGGGTGTGGACACAAACGGCTGGCTATGCTCCGAATTGCTACGTTCGGTATAGTTATAATTTTCTTCGCTTGTTGCCGACATAGCCCCTGCATGCACTCGGCCCGTTGTCATATTCCCATTGGCCTTTATCCCGAAATACGACTCGGTATACAGCGTCAAGTAATACGCTCCCGTGCCTCCGGGTCTGTGGCCGTCCCTACGGTAGTGGTGTGTGGACGATGCCAGCATCGAAAAAGCTCCGTCACTTGTTCCGAACGAATTCCAATGCGTCGGCTCAGATGTGTTGCTTGTCGACTCCCAACTCTCAAACCCGTTATTCAACAGTTGATAGTTGGTTTGGGCATTTAATGTAGCAATAATTGAAGTGCCTATTGCCAAAAGCACAAAGAAAATAACTTTTTGTTTCATTGAATTATATTATGTTTTAGTTGCCACTAACCTTTTTTGCAAAGATACCGAAAACATTCATAACCATAAAGTCGCACATTTTACATTAACACTATTTAACACGGTCGTCTTCACTCTTTACACTCATCAGTTATCCTTTTCGCCCCCATCTATTTCAATTACCCTTCACTACCCAATCCGGCTTCCGCTTCAACTAACCTCACTCTTCTCTTCCTTCGGTTTACCAATCTTTCCTCTTGTTTCTCTCAAAGAAATAGTCCCCATTTCATCTTTTTTTCGTATCTTTGCAAATTATTTATGCTGTTCAACTCTTTAGAATTTATAATCTTTCTGCCTGTCGTTTTCGCATGTTACTGGCTTCTGCGCAAACGGCTCCGCTGGCAAAACACCTTTGTCGTAGCGGCATCCTACCTCTTCTATGGCTGGTGGGATTGGCGTTTCCTCCTGCTCATAGCTTTCACCTCTTTCTGCAGCTATTTTTCCGGCATCGCAATCCATCATGCGCAAAACCGCACTTCCTCCACCCCTTCCCGTCATCCCTCTGCCAAGTTTTTCCTTTGGGCAAATATTATCCTCAATCTACTCATCCTCGGCTTGTTCAAATACTACGACTTCTTCGCGCAATCGTTTGCCGACCTCTTCTTAGGAGGACAATCCGACTCCCTTCTCCTTCATCTCGTTTTGCCTGTGGGCATCTCTTTCTACACCTTCCAGGCTCTGAGCTATAGCATCGACATCTACCGGGGTGCACTTCTACCCACCCGCAATTGCATTGCCTTTCTTGCCTATGTCAGTTTCTTCCCCCAGTTGGTTGCTGGCCCCATCGAGCGCGCCACGAGTCTCCTCCCTCAGTTCGAACAGCCCCGCCGCTTCAGCTACCCGTTGGCGGTCGACGGTTTGCGTCAAATGCTGTGGGGCTTTTTCAAAAAGATGGTGGTCGCCGACAGCTGCGGCCTCTATGTCAACCCCATTTTCGAACATCCCGATTGTTACAACGGCTCCACCCTTTTCCTGGCTGCCGTCCTGTTCTCTATTCAGATTTATGGCGACTTTTCGGGCTATAGCGATATCGCTATCGGCTGCGCCAAACTGTTCGGCATCCGTCTGCGCCGCAACTTCAATGTACCCTATTTCAGCCGCGACATCGCCGAATTTTGGCGTCGTTGGCACATATCTCTCACCACTTGGTTCCGCGACTACATCTATATTCCTCTTGGGGGCAGCCGTGTGCCCAAAGGCCGCATCGTGGTCAACACTTTCATCATCTTTCTGTTCAGCGGCCTATGGCATGGTGCCAACTGGACTTTCATAGCCTGGGGAGCATTCCACGCCTTGCTTTTCCTCCCGCTCATCCTTACTGGCAAAAACCGCAAACACCTCGAGGTGGTAGCCAACCACCATGCGCTCCCCTCCCCTCTCGAACTGTTGCAGATGCTCGCCACCTTCCTTCTCACCGTCATGGGCTGGATTCTTTTCCGTGCCGACAGCATCTCCGACGCTTTCCATTACTTCTCTCACATGTTCTCCTCTCTCTTCGACGGCAGCCCCAACATCACCTCCCCCATCGATGCATGGGTGGTATCTGTATCTATCATTGTGATGACCGTGGTCGAGTGGATCAACCGCGACCAAGAGCACGAATTCCGTCTCCAGCCGCGTGTCCGACCCCTCCGCTGGGCGTTCTATGTGGTTCTTCTTTTCTCCATCGGAGCCTATATGGTCACCAACGAAATGCCTTTCATCTATTTCCAATTCTAAACCCTCCAAGCCATGCATAAGTTTGTCCGTAATTCGCTTTTATTCCTCCCCGTGGCCGTGATTGGGTACTTGCTTCTTCTGGCCCTGCTGGGCGACCTCGGTTGGGTACGTACAGCCATCACCCAAATGGGCAACACAGGCCATATCTGCAGCCGCGTAAAGGACATACGCAACTACCACAATGTCGAAGTCCTGTTCCTGGGCTCCTCGCACGCCTACCGCACTTTCGACACCCGTTTCTACCAAGCCAACGGCATTTCTTGCTTCAATCTCGGCTCCTCCAACCAAACGCCTATCCAAACTTACGCCCTCCTGCAAGACTATCTCGACAGCCTCAACCCCGAGCGTGTGGTGTTCGAAGTGCATCAAGACATTCTGAACAACGACGGCGTGGAAAGCGCCGTAGACCTTCTTGCCAACACTCCCCTCACCCCTGCCAACTTCCGTATGGCCATGCAGTTCAAGAATATGAAAGTATTCAACACATTGCTTTACTCTTTCTACAATCAGAAAATCTGCCACCGCCTTGAACATTTCGTCGAGGACAGCGTCATCGAACAAAGTGCTTATGTGCCAGGGGGCTATGTGGAAACCCATACCAAGAGTTTCGTACGCAAACGCTACCCCCGACGCAACATCACCATACGTCCCGAACAACTCGCCGCCCTGAACAAGTGTCTCAACCTCTTGAAACAACGCCACATTCCCTATCTCTTGGTCGAAGTGCAGGATGCCGAGCAGCTTCGCAAAACTTTCCTCAATCACCCCTGGTTCGAACAGCAGATGAGCCAACTGGGTCCCTACCGCTACAAAATACTGCCCATGACCGATACTGTTCACTTTTCCAACAGCAACCACCTGTTCAAACCCGGCATCGAAATGTTCAACATCGACTTCCTCAACGACTACGACTCCATCTTTTCATCAATCACAAATAATTAGTTCACAATCGCTTTCATACACCATTAAATATCCCAACTCATTATGTATATCATCGGTCTCATGTCAGGTACCTCTCTCGACGGTCTCGACCTCGCCTATTGCAACATCAACCACAGCGGCTTCGAACTCCTGGCCGCCGACACCTACCCCTACAGCGCCGACTGGATTAAATGCCTCTCGTCGCTCGAAAACAGCTCGGCCTATCAATATGCCTTGGCCAATGTGCGTCTGGGACATTATATCGGACAGATGGTCAACCGTTTCCGTCTCGAACACCCCGGCCCCGTTGATGCTATTGCCTCGCATGGCCACACCATTTTCCACCAGCCCGACCTTTCTCTCACCACCCAGATTGGCGACGGTGACGCCATTGCTGCCGAAACCAACCTTCCTGTGGTGTTCAACTTCCGCAACCTCGATGTGGCTCTGGGTGGACAGGGAGCCCCGCTGGTACCCATCGGCGACCGCCTTCTTTTCTCCAAGTACGATGCATGTCTCAATCTTGGCGGCATATCCAACATCTCCTACGAATCGCCTTCCCGCCGCCGCGTCGCTTTCGACATCTGCCCCTGCAATATGGCCCTCAACCATTTGGCCCGTCAGGTAAACAAACCCTACGACAACAATGGCCTTATGGCCCGCAGTGGTGCAATCAACCATGCGCTACTCAACGACCTCGACTCACTCGACTACTACCGGCTTCCCCTCCCGAAATCGCTGGGCAAGGAATGGTTTGTAGCCAACTTCCTGCCTCTCATCTCCTCCCGCCAGCTCAGCATACCCGACCTTCTGCGAACCGTCACCGAACATATCGCCAAACAGATTGCCTGGGCAGTGAAAGGCAACCAAATACAAACCCTTCTCGCCACCGGTGGCGGTGCCAAAAACAACTTCCTCATGGCCCGCATTCAGGCCCTAATACCCGGTTGCAAAATCACTATTCCTTCCGACGACATCATCAACTATAAAGAAGCCATCATTTTTGCCCTGCTCGCATTCCTACGCCTGCAGCAACGCAACAACTGTCTCAGCAGCGTCACAGGGGCCCGTTGCGACAACTGCGGTGGCGACATCGCCGGCACCATCTACCCAGCCTAACGCCTTCGTCCCGACTACTCTACAAACAGTTCGGCCGCCATCCCGTCGGCATGCAGCAATCCTTCCGCTGTGGGCCTGTAGTGCGTGGGGGTATCCTCCACCCAGCCCGCATCCACATATCGGGCTATATCCTTCTCCAACCGTAATGCAAACGGGGCATCCAAGCAGGACTTATCAATTCCGTCCACCGTACGCAACGAAACCATAAGATACTCGTTGTAAGCATCTTTCAACGTCAATTCCTCTTCCTCATGGGCTATGCGTCCCGCCATTGCACCTTCCACATACTCTTTCCAGTCAGCCACATTCCACCGCCTATGGGTCCCGTCAAACGAATGGGCTGCCGCCCCAATCCCCAAATATGGGGTCCTGTTCCAGTAGCGGCTGTTATGTATTGCCCTGAATCCCGGCTTGCAGAAATTCGATATCTCATATTGCAGAAATCCTTCTTTCTCAGCCCAGTGCTTCAACAATCCGTAGTGTTTCAACGCCATCTCCTCGCCACCCGGCTCCACCGTTCCCCGTTCCACTTGGCTTGCCAGTATCGTGCCCGGCTCAACCGTCAAAGCATAGGCCGACAAATGCGTTACAGGCAGCTGCGACACCAAATCCAGATTGGCTTGCCATCCCTCAGCCAACTGATTTGGCAACCCATATATCAAATCCATGCTGATATTCTCAAAACCAGCCTTATAAGCATTCTCCACAGCCATGCGGGCTTGCCGTGCATTGTGGCGGCGATTCAACAACCGCAAGTCGTCATCGCTAAACGACTGTATGCCGATGCTGATTCTATTGAAAAAGGCCAGCCCCCGCAAGCGTTCAAGGTACTCGGGCGTAAGATCCTCGGGATTGGCCTCTATGGTGACTTCTTCCAGCCCCCCAACATCGTAGTGGCTCTTTATGCACTCCACAATCTTTCCCAACTGCATGGTGTCCAACACCGTAGGCGTTCCACCTCCCATATATACCGTGCGAACTGGCTGCTCCATTTTATAGCTCCGCATGGTCAATTCGCGGCAAACGGCCTCCACATAAGCCTCATGCCCCTCCCGCGTCACCGCCGAATAGAATGCACAATAAATGCACTTGCGATGGCAGAAGGGAATATGGATATATATCATAGAATCAACTATTAATCCTATAACTGACTATCCAAAAGCTGGTCGGCGGCAGCATAGGCACTGATTTTACTCTCAAGAATATCCTGACTAATCTTGGCCAATCGCTCCTCCATTCCCGGCGAGTTATAGAAACGGTCGCGCAACCCGTTCTCGATGGTTTCGTGCAATATTCGCAGGTTCTGCTGCTGACGCTTGTGATAAAAATAGCCGTTGGCCTTGGTAAATGCAACATACTCCATCACGTTGTTCCACAAATCCTGCACTCCCTGATGTGTGTAGGCCGAACAGAGCATCACCTTCACCGTCCACTGCGAGTCCGGCATCGGGAAGAGGTGCAGTGCATTGCGGTACTGGGTGGCAGCCAGCTCCGCCTTAACCATATCGATGTCGCATTTGTTTATGGCAATCATGTCGGCCATCTCCATTATGCCTCGCTTAATGCCCTGAAGCTCGTCGCCCGTATTGGCAAGCTGCAACAAAAGGAAAAAGTCCACCATCGAGTGGGCGGCCACTTCCGATTGCCCCACACCCACTGTCTCAACAATCACCACGTCGAATCCTGCCGCTTCGCAAAGCACTATGATCTCGCGCGTCTTGCGTGCCACTCCGCCCAACGAGCCGGCCGACGGGGATGGACGGATAAAAGCATTGGGGTCGACCGACAACTCTTCCATGCGGGTTTTATCGCCCAAAATACTGCCCTTGCTCCTCTCACTGCTGGGGTCTATGGCCAGGACTGCCACCTTATGATTATGCCCTGTAAGATATTTTCCCAACGCCTCAATCACCGTGCTCTTTCCGGCACCGGGCACACCGGTGATGCCCAGCCTCACCGACTTCCCCGAATAGGGAAGACAGCGTTCTATAACCTGTTGCGCACGCTGCTGATGGTCGTGCAACGAACTTTCAACCAGAGTAATAGCCCTACTCAGCATAATGCGGTCCCCATGCAGTATACCACTCACCAACTCCTCTACCGTTGGCTCCTGCCGTTTGCGTGCTCGAATCTTGTCAATATAACTATTGCTCACTTGTCCAGGCTGTTGCACACCTTGCTGCACACTGAGGGCTGTTTCATAGTCAAAATTACTATATAATTTCTTGTCTTCGGGTACCATTTTCAGTATTATTTTTGTTTTTTCTAATAACGTAAAAATTTCATTCTTAGTATAGATATAACTTTTTTTCAAAAAAAATTTTGCTATGTCGCAAAAAGTTAGTACTTTTGCAACCGCTTTTCGAGAGAAACGAATAAGTAGATGGCGGGATAGCTCAGCTGGTTAGAGCGCTGGATTCATAACCCGGAGGTCATCAGTTCAAGTCTGATTCCCGCTACAAACTCCCAAAGAAAGTTCCAAACCCACGGTTCGGAACTTTTTTTTATTCCCACCTACGCCCCACCGCCTCCCATACACTATGTTCATCATTAGGGTTAATCCTGTCCCAACACGAACTACCGCAAATAATAAAAGGATGCCGACAGCGTGTGCCGGCATCCACTTTTTATATCTCTTGGTTATTTCTACTGTCTGGGGGTCGTTGCCTCTACCACCAGTTTCTTGGTCAACACGCCGTGAGGCAGATAGATGGCCGCAATGTATGTGCCCGAGGCAAGGCCGCTCACGTCCAGCACCGCCGTTATGCCGTCGGCCTCCTGCTCCAGCACCGTGCGCCCGTTCAGGTCGTACAACACTACGCGGCTCATCCGGTACGACGACAACACGCTCACCACATCCCTCGCTGGGTTCGGCATCAAATGTACAAAACGGCCCAAGTCACCAGCCTGCTCTATCCCTGTCGGCTCGTCGCTTCCCTGTTGGTATATTTCCACCTCCAGCGGACTGCTCCAATCGCCGTACTCTCCCGTCAAACTGCAGTATCCGCGCACCAAGGCAAAATACACCGTCCCCACCTCAAGCCCCGTCAGTGTCAGCGTGGGGCTGGTGACTGTGTCGAAGGTGTAGTCGTTCCAGCTGTCCAGCATCTTGCCGTGTACCACTATCCACGGACCGCCGTCGCCCGAGTCCCACGTCAATGTGGCCCTGCCGTTTTAACATTTTTGGTTGATATTTGGCCGGCATTTCATCGATGAAAAAGACACAATGTGTAGCAGCCCAATGGGCGCAACATCTCACATTGTTCAGTGGAGTATTTCAACCCTAAAAGCAACTTTTCCATCTCCATTCCAGGTTCACTACCACTAAAGCTCTTAGTAAGCCCGTAGTAACCTTCTATTCACCTCAGCAGTGAAGAATGCCTGAAAAAAGGAGTGATTTGGAAGTGAACGGGAAGCAAAGCTGGATTTTTCTCAAAAGATTACTGTTCCGCCTTCGTAGCGTGTCGGTGTGCATTCCTGCCCGCGGATTCAGCGGCAATGAGGCTTGAAACAGGTTGGCATTCAGTATAATTAATGGAGTGCAATAGTGCTTCTACTAAGCATTTGTTGGATGAACCAAAAATATGTGTACATAAAGCTGGCTGGATGAAAAACTTGTGCGGAAAGAATGTTAGAAGAATGGAATACAGAGAGATACCTTATGTTAGCTGGATGAAAAACAAAAGCCGGACTGGGATGTCCGGCCTATAATGTATATGTCATATTTCTGAGGAACGACCAATGGCTTGTGTGCCATATATAGGGTGATGGAAGCCGAAGGGATTCCAACCCACGCGGACTCGGTTTAGATGTCATCCTCGCTTTCCGGAACCATTTCGGACCAGTCAATCTGCATGGGATAAATATTGTCGCGGATGATGGTACCCGGGAAGTCGGCACGGATGCGTTGCAGGAAGACGTAGGCCTCGAGACGGGTGCGGAAATCGCCCACTTTGACCTTGAAGTTCGGCTCGTCGAACACGACATAAGCCTCTACCCCAGGATAGGTTTCGCGGATACGTTCCTTCATGTCGAAAGCACGGTTTTTGGAGGTGGAGCCCGAAAGCGACGCCACTTGGATGCGGTAGCCCGGAATGGTGCGGACGCGCTCGTTGAGTTCAATGTGCTTCTGCACCAGTCGAGACACTTCCACATCGCCCTTTATCTCCACATGTCCACGACTATGGTTTCCACCATAGTTGTAACGGCTCTGCGCTTGACAGGTTACGCCAAACAGTGCCAACGACATCAGTAACAAGACTACTTTCCTCATAATTACAAACTGAACAGAAACGATGGATTCAGGATGCTGTGCCGAGTGCTATTTCGAGACTGAGTTGACCTGCTCGGGACGCACCGAAAGGACGGGGCGATGGGAGAGGGTGAGCATCTGCTGGGCGTAGTTACCAAGAAGGAAACTGGTGAGGCTCGATTCCTGCTCGGTCATGATAACAATCATGTCGGCATCGACAGAGTCGGCATATTCCAATGTGGTGACAGTAAGATTCTTGGGTACATTGACGCAGTTGCAGACGTGTTTCACTTCCGCTTTTTCGAGGTAGGTGTCGACCATGTGGACATAGCCGTCGACGATGCCGCGGATGGAGGTGTTGTCGGAGGTGTAGAGGCCAAGGATATGCAGCTCGGAGTCGAACAGTTTGGCGAATTTGGCTGCCACGGGAACTTTCTGACGGGTGTCGGAAGAGTTGTCGATGGGCACCACGATGCGCTCCAAACTCTTCTTGAAATTGAAGTCTTCGCGGATAGTGAGCACGGGGACGTCCGATTCTGCGATGGTGCGATAGGTGTTGCGTCCAATCCAGTTTTTCTCGAAACCCGACATGCCGTGGGTGCCCACAATAATCAACTGGGCATCGCAATCCTTTGCCTGGGCGCACAATTCCTGCGACACCTTGCCTTCACGAATCACATAATCCATTTTGATTCCCTTGAGCAAATGGGCCACGCCTGCATTGCGGCGTTCAATCTCTGCACGTATGGGCGTTTCGTCTTCGTCCTTGGTTTTCACGTAAACCAACATAAGGTCCATCTGCATGCGATTGGCGATGTCGATAGCAAGATCTACAGCGTATGCAGAACCGGTAGAGAAATCGAAACCAACAAGTACTGTACTCATAAATACTTTTTATTTTTGATTATAATTGACGCGACAAAATTACACTTTTTTTTCGTATCTACAACTATTTTGATGAAAATAATTTGTAAAAAGGTAAAACTTAGGGTGAAAAATGAGGTGAAAAGTGCGCTATGGTGGTATCCGAAAGGCTGAAAATCGCACCTTTCTAATCTATAATTGTCCAGATACTGGAACGGTTGCACCGAACTTCGAATACAAAAGGTTAGGAATGAAGAAGTAGAATGGTAAAATAATAATGGGAAAAATGGGAACTTCTATTAATCACCTCGGAGAGGTGAGGCTATTCATAACACGGTACAAGCCGAAGGCGCAGTGCCGTGACATTCAGATATCTGAAAACTGCGCCCCAAAGGGACGCGACATATATTCAGAACTTACAGAACCCACCTAATATTTGATGTCGAGACAACGCAGATATGTGGTGCTGCGCGTTATGGTCTGAGCCAAGTGACGGCCAACTGCAAGGCATCAGGAATGGAGACGAGTGGAAGGCTCTATATATGAATGGGAAAGGCTCCCTATTTGAGCAATGAGAATATGCTGACCTTCGGCCAATCGGAGATTGTCGGGACGTGGGGATTATAATCTGATTCTATGAGTTTTACAAGTATCGAAGATGTTTTAACGGCTGTTGCGTTGAGATTACAGCCGATTATAGCAGAAGGGGGTGCAATGCCTGCGGTGGCGGGATGCCCGGAGAGCGCGACGGTTTCCGCGCTGTGATGCGAGGTGGTTTGGGATAGGTTGTGGGAAGGTTCGCCTGGCAAGCGAAGGTAGAGCGAACCTACAGCGAACCTTCCCTGAAAGAATGGGGAGGCTGCGGCAAGAGGAAGGAAAACGGGTGAACAGGATGGGAAAAACGGTGATTGTGGCGGTTGGGAAACCGCGGGCAAGGGATTGGAGGGGGCAAGATTTATTACCGGAAACACATCATAGAATCAGTACATTAACCGAGAGAAGCGCAATAATATTGATAAAATTTCAAAATATTATTTTGTAAACCAAAAAAAAGGAGTAAATTTGCATTTTATAATAACAATTGCATTAAAACTAACAAAACACAGATAACACAATGACTAACATGATTTTGAGTGCAGTATTGGTATTGGGACTGATTGGTGCCATCTTTGCCGTAGTACTGTTTTTTGTTGCACAAAAGTTCAAAGTTATTGAAGACCCCCTTATTGACGAGATTGCCGAGGTGTTGCCGGGAGCAAACTGCGGAGGATGCGGGAAAGCCGGATGCCGTGCTATGGCCGAAGCCTTTGTGAAGCAAGGCAATATGGACGGGTTGAAATGCCCCGCCGGCGGCGAGGAAGTGGCCAAGAAGGTGGCAGCCCTGCTGGGATGCACCCCGGAGGTGAGCGAGCCTCAGGTGGCGGTGTTGCGTTGCAACGGCAGTTGCGCCAATGCTGTGTCGAAGAACCACTACGACGGTCTTCAGGACTGCGCATTTGCCAATACCGTGTATGGCGGTGAAAGCGGCTGCATATTCGGTTGCCTGGGTTTGGGCAACTGCTCGCGTGCCTGCCAGTTCGGAGCGTTGAGCATGGATCCCGAAACGGGATTGCCATTGATAGACGAGGAGAAATGCACAGCGTGCGGTGCGTGTGTGAAAGCATGTCCGCGCGGAATCATAGAGTTGCGGAACAAAGGGCCTAAGAACCACCGAGTGTATGTGGCCTGCCGCAACAAGGAGAAGGGCGCAGCCGCCCGCAAGTCGTGCACGGCAGCCTGCATAGGATGCGGCAAGTGCGAGAAGACCTGCCCGTTTGGCGCCATCAAGGTTGAGAACAATCTGGCCTATATAGACTTCAACGTGTGTAAGCTGTGCCGCAAGTGTGTGGCCGAGTGTCCCACGGGAGCCATCCACGCCGTGAACTTCCCTCCCCTGCCCCCCAAGAAGGAGACTGCCGCAGCCGAACCTTCGGCTCCCGCCCCACAGCCTGCCCCCAAGGTGGAACCCGCCCCTAAAGCAGAACCCGTTGCAGCACCCGCACAATGGTAGCCGCCGGGAAAGGTGAATAAACATAATAAGACCTCGTAATAAAAACAATATACCCGAGAAGATGAAAACTTTCAAAATGGGTGGTGTCCACCCCGAAGAAAACAAGATATCGACCAACGCCGTCATCGAACAGATGCCGCTACCCAAGCAAGTGGCTGTATTAATGAATCAACATCTGGGAGCTCCCGCCACACCCATCGTGGCCAAGGGCGACAAGGTGAAAGTGGGACAGCTGATTGGCGAGGCACAGGCTTTCATGTGCGCCAATATCCATTCGCCCGTGAGCGGCACAGTGAACAAGATAGACGTATGCAAAGATATGACCGGTCTGCCCAAGACAGCCATTTACATTGATGTGGAAGGCGACGAATGGATGGAGACCATCGACCGCACACCCGACATCAAACGCGAGAACAACCTTGAGCCCAAGGAGATAGTGGCAAAGCTGAAGGAGATGGGCATTGTGGGACTTGGCGGTGCCACATTCCCCGCCCACATCAAGTACAGCATTCCCGAAGGCAAAAAGGCTGAATATCTTATCATCAACGCTGCCGAGTGCGAGCCCTACCTCACATCGGACCACCGCGTGATGATGGAGCATGCCGAAGAGATATGCATAGGTGTTAGCCTGCTGCGCAAGGCTTTGGGAGTGCCGAACGCCTATATCGGCATTGAGAGCAACAAGCCCGAGCCCATCAGGGTGATGACCGAGGCCGCCAAGAACTATCCGGGCGTGATTGTGGAGCCCATGAAAGTGAAATACCCGCAGGGAGCCGAGAAACAGCTGATTAATGCCATCACGGGCCGTAAGGTGCCCAGCGGCAAACTGCCTATCGATGTGGGTTGCGTGGTGAGCAATGTGGGAACCGCCTTCGCTGTATACGAAGCATTGCAGAAGAACAAACCCTTGATTGAAAACATTCTCACCGTTACGGGAAAGAAACTGCCCAGCCAGCACAACTATCAGTGCCGCATCGGCATTACATACAACGACATTATTAAACACGCCATAGGCGAACTGCCGGCAACCACCGGAAAGGTGATTAGCGGCGGTACGATGATGGGCAAAGCCATCAGCAATCTGGATGCCCCCACCACCAAGGGAGCCGCAAGCGTGCTGGTGATGGACGAAAACGAGGCACGCCGCGAACCCGAAAGCAACTGCATACGGTGCGGCAAGTGCGTGAACGCCTGCCCGATGGGACTGGAGCCCTACCTCTTCTCCGCTCTGGTGAAGAACAACCGCATTGAGGAGGCCCAGCAACACAACATACTTGACTGCATAGAGTGCGGATGCTGCTTCTTCAGCTGCCCCGCCCATAAACCTCTCACCGACGAGATACGTCTGGGCAAGAACAAAGTGCGCGCCATGATGGCTGCAAAGAAATAATTAATAAATACGAACAATATATATTTTAAGATATGAACTTACTGAATATCTCCGGTTCTCCGCACGTCCATAGTGACGAATCGACAAAAAAGATTATGTGGCGAGTCAATTTGGCACTGGTGCCCATGTTGCTCACCGGCATTGCTTTCTTTGGACTCAATGCATTGCTCATCAGCCTTGTGTCGGTGGCTTGCTGCTGCCTGTTCCAATGGCTGATCGAGAAATTCATATTGAAAGTACCCAGCACAGTGTGCGACGGTTCGGCCGTGGTGACTGGCTTGCTGCTGGCTTTCAACGTTCCCGCCACAGCCGACATGATATGGCTGGTAGCCTTGGGCGCACTGGTTGCCATAGGAGTGGGCAAGATGAGTTTTGGCGGACTGGGCAAGAACCCCTTCAATCCCGCACTGGTGGGACGTGTGTTCATGCTTATTTCCTTCCCTGTGCAGATGACCACCTGGCCCACAGTGGGCAAGTGGTTCCCGATGAGCCTCGACACCGTGAGCGGCGCTACACCGCTGGGTGTAATCAAAGAGGGTTTGAAGAACGGACAGAGCATGAGCGAAATCATGGCAAATAACGACCTGCCTTCGCTGGTGGATATTTTCCTGGGACACATGGGTGGTTCGTTCGGCGAGGTGTGTGCTTTGGCTATCCTTATCGGCGCCATATACCTGTTGTGCTGCAAAATTATCAGTTGGCATATTCCTGTGGCGTTTATCGGCACCGCCTTTATCTTCAGCGGTATCCTCTGGCAGACCGACCCTACACAGTTTATCGATCCCGTGACCACAATACTGACCGGCGGTATCATGCTGGGTGCCTGCTTCATGGCAACCGATATGGTCACTTCGCCTATGTCCAAGAGCGGACAGCTGATTTTCGGTGCGGGATGCGGATTGCTCACCATCATTATCCGTAACTGGGGAGCCTACCCCGAGGGTGTAAGTTTCGCCATTCTGCTGATGAACAGCGTCACACCGCTCATCAACCGCTGGTGCAAACCCCAACGCTTTGCCTGCTAGCACATTAATACATCATCATTAACAACGCATAAACTATACATAATTATGGCTAAGAAAGCACAATCAACACTAATCAATATGCTTCTGTCGCTTACGGTGATTGCTATCGTGGCGTCAGCGGCTCTGGCATTTGTCAACATTGTTACAGCCGAACCCATAGCGCAAGCCCAGAAAGCCAAGAAAGAGGCGGCCATCAAGGCTGTGCTGCCCGCATTCGACAAATTGGAGGAAGTCACCATTGACAACGTACCCTGCACCAAAGCCTTCGACAAGGACGGCAAAATGGTGGGAATGGCTGTGGAGTCGAGCACCGAAAAGGGTTTCGGCGGACACATAGGAGCTATGGTGGGATTTGATGCCGAAGGCAACATCAGCGGCTATCAGATACTGGAAACCGCCGAGACACCCGGTTTGGGTGCCAAAGCTGGCGAATGGTTCCAGAAAGGGGCCAAAGGCGACGTGATAGGAAAGAGCCCCGCAACCGAACTCAAGGTGAAGAAAGACGGTGGCGATGTGGATGCCATCAGTGGCTCCACCATCACCTCCCGTGCATTCTGCGACATGATTAACAACGCATACAATATTTTCCAGAAAGGAGGCAATGAATAATGAAAGCTGTCGATATTATTAAAAACGGTCTTATCAAAGAGAACCCCACATGGGTTTTGGTATTGGGCATGTGTCCCACACTGGCCACCACCACGTCGGCCATCAACGGCATGTGCATGGGACTGGCCACCGCCTTTGTGCTGACAATGTCCAACATTGTCATTTCCCTGCTCAAGTCGGTCATCCCCGACAAGGTGCGTATTCCCGCGTTCATTGTGGTCATTGCCACATTTGTCACCATTGTACAGATGGTGATGCAGGCCTATCTGCCCGACCTCTACACCACACTGGGTCTTTTCATCCCCCTGATTGTGGTAAACTGCATTGTGCTGGGGCGTGCCGAAGCCTTTGCATCGAAAAACAATGTATGGCATTCGCTGCTCGACGGCCTCTTCATGGGACTGGGTTTCACCTGGGCGCTGACGCTGGTTGGCTTGGTGCGCGAACTGCTGGGTGCCGGCTCCATTTTCGGCCACAACCTGATTGGCGGCAATGACGGTATGCTGCTCTTCATCCTTGCTCCCGGAGGATTCCTTGTATTGGGCTTCTTGATGGCACTTGTTAAATACATACAGAAGAAATCATAAAATAAGTTAAATAATAGGGGGCTCACGAGCCGAAAAAGAGACATCTGACACATATAGGTAGGAATAAAAAAGAGTTTCCCTTTAATGAGAATAAAAAAAATACGACTATGAAAAAAATTGTTTTAACCGTTCTGATGATTGTTCTGGCAGGAATAGCTGCCGGTGTCAATGCCCAAGACTGTGAGGCGATAGTAAGACCCTATTTCCAAGCAAACAATATTAATCCGGACGACCTTGTAGCAGAGAAATACGAATGGCGCTGCCACTTCTCCTACAATGCCTTCTACATCACCAGCCAGGTTCCGGAAGGAGCCACAGTGTTCAACTTTTCGGAGCTGACCGACCTGGTGACGAAAGAACATCCCTCGGGCAATATCACCATTGACCTCAACACCTTCAGCTACTGGCAATACAACTTTGTAGAGTTCCAGGTGCAGGACTATCACAAAACCATCTATTTCAGAACCGGCAGCAGAAGCACTCCATACTTGGCATTGCGCTGTTGGGACGAGATTTACGACAGAACCAATCATCCCGAATACTATAAACAATGACCCGTGTTATTGGCAATTAACCCATCGGATAAACTAAGAAATAATAATATACCATGAAAAAGTTAGCCTATATTCTTTTCATTCTGTGCATGGCGGTCACCGGCGGACTGTCAGCCCAGAACATCACGCCTGTCAACATTGACGCTTACGATGGTGACACCGTTGATCTGGCCACAAACAATATAGCGCTGTACGACGACGGTGGCCCCCAAGGCAGCTACTCGTTTGGACACGACTACATTGTTACATTGATAACGCCGTGCTCTGTTTCGGATGACACATCGTTGCACTTTACCATAAGTCTGCAAGGTGAAACGGATATCGGATGCCTGGATACTTTGTATTTCTACGACGGTGGCAGCATTAGCTCACCGCTCATGTTCAAATACAACAACTGTTTCGAGACCTCCCCAAACCGCACATTCACTGTATCGCCCCGCAACGTGGAAAAGATGATTACGGTTCGTATGCGCACAGCCCCACGGGCCGACACAAGTGAACGGTTCAGAGGATTCCAGATAGAATTCGACTGCAAGAAAGCTTGCGAGAATATTACCATTCAGCTCGACACCATCTATCACAGAACCGACAGAAACGGCAATGTGCTGTCCACTCATACTTTTACCGCATTCCCTGAAATCGACACAATATACCATAAGATACCTGTAACAAACGATTCGACAGGAGCAGTGGAATGGATTGTAACCGACAGCGTCATCCGGGTCGATACCACCGGATGGATACCGGGTGCTACACTTTGTCTGGGTCAAGGCATCCTGCTGCGTGCATGGGGCACCTACACCCACAACACCGGCTGGTACACCCCCCACGACTCCACCTCAGTATTTAAATGGAACTTCGGCGACGGCGACACCGTATCGGAGATTTATCTCACCCATCCTTTTAAATATTACAAAGATATGGACTGCTACGATGTGGCGGTGAGCATAATGGACGAACATGGCTGTTTAACCAAACTGGACGCCACTGTGCAGATACGACTGGCACAAAACCCAATGAAAACCCTCTTCGACCTCAACCCCATCTGCAACACCGAATCCTTGATTGTGAACGTGGGTTATGAAGGTGAGAACGCACAATTGACACTGAAAAAGAACTCATTTGTCCGCACCACATCCAAGACCAATAGAAACCGCCAGTTTATCCCCGACGGAAGGGCATGTGGTGTTCCCTGCTACGATACACCTGTCACCTTCGAAGAGTACGGTACAAAAACCGTAAAATCAAAAGATGATATCTGCTCCATCTGCGTCAACTTCGAGCACTCGTTCATGGGCGATTACAGCCTCTCTATCTGCTGTCCTCTCTACGACGAGCTGGTGTCCGAAACAGCCTATAGGGCTTATCTGAAACACCAAAACCAGAGTTTTTCAAGCAATCCAGAAGAATGTAAGAGAGTTGGCACCTGCGAAGGTGGCGGAATGTTTACCGGCATACCTTTCCTCAATCCCGGTGATAGTGGCGGTGATGGTATGTGCAGCGGCGGTCTATGCGACTCTATTAACAACCCCTATGGCATAGGTTGGAACTACTGCTTCTCGCGCAACGGCGACTATACCCTTGTCACCGGCGAACCCTGCAACGCCCCCGATCCCAGCAATTCCGGTCTTGCCGGCTCAGGTTTCACTCAGAACCCCTCCACTACATTCCCCCCCATCCCCGCTGGTTACTGTCAGGCAGGGTCTGTTATGGGTCCCCACTCCTGCACTACCAAGGATTCGAGCGACCATCTTGGCAAAACCGGTTACTACTTGCCCCACGACGACTTCTCCAACCTTATCGGCTGCCCCCTCAACGGAACATGGAATATTAAAGTGTGCGACCTCTGGCCTATTGACAATGGCTGGGTGTTCAGCTGGTCAATGGACATCTGCGGCGTTTCCACTGGTGGTGGTTGCGAATATCAGGTAGGTATCGACTCCGTGGTCTGGGTACCCGACACCAACTATTCCACCGACTTTGTCGACGGTGTCTATCGCGGCTTGAGAATCGACAAAATGCCTGGCGACTCCACCTCGTCTCTCATCTACTCACCCGACACCGCTGGTGACTTCAGAATCCATGTGAAAGTCTACGATGAGTTCAGCTGCGTGTGGGATTCACTGACACGTATCTCTACAGTCTACACCCCCATTCCCGACCTTGGCAAAGACACCATCCTGTGCGATGTCAACACCATCACACTCGACGCAACCGACCGATACACTCCACACGAAAACTACGAATTCACCTGGGAGCCCTTTGGCGAAAGAACTCCGACCATTCAGACTACACCCAACACCCTTGCAGAACACCAATATGTGGTAGAGGTGAAGAACTCCCGCATAGGCAAGCAATGCGTGGCGCGCGACACTATAATCATATCCGTCAACCCGCAACCTATGCCCAACTTCGACCCGGGTGTTTACCCCCTCGAAGGCTGCGAACCCTTCACCATCAACATCAACAACACTACCACTCACGGCTATAAATACCGCTGGGAATTCGGCGACGGAACCTACTCCACCCTTAAGAACCCGAGCCACTCCTACGCTGCCGGCACCTACGACTTCAAATACTATGTAGAGAGCGATAAGGGCTGCAAAGACTCCCTCATCTACACCGACCTCATCACCGTCCATCCCAGTCCCAAGGCCGCTTTCACCTGGGCACCCGACTTCCCCACCGTGTTGCATCCCAGCATCTCGTTGGTGAACCATACAGCCCCCGACAACGGCAACAACAGCTACTTCTGGGAAATCCAATACGACAAGAACAACCCCTACTCGTTCCACACCCTCACCGACGCCAACCCCACCTTCACATGGACTCCCCCCGCTACCGGCGAGGACGTATCCGGAAACTACACCATACGCCTCATCTCCCGCAGCGACAACCGTGGACTCAGTGGCCGACTGGTGCAATGTGCCGACACTGTTGAAAACAACATTGTCATCATCAACGACAACCTCATTTTCCCCACCGTCATAACGCCCAACGGCGACGGCATCAACGACCGCTTTGTTATACTCAACCTTGTGGAAGGTCTTGCTTACCCCAACAACGCACTTGACATCTACGACAAATGGGGTTCGCGCGTGTTCCATGCCACCAACATCTCCAGAAAAGACCAGTTCTGGGATCCCTCCAACGGCAACATCCCCACTGGAACCTACTTCTACCGGTTCTCCGGCTCTGGATACAAAGGTACTATAGAACATAATGGAGTGGTTGAAGTTATCAAATAAAGCAAATGCTCATATAACAGCAGAGGGTGCCCCACGGGACACCCTTTTGCTGCTATTTTTCATATTCATCTCCGCCCTGCCCTCGTTCGCCCACCATCGCGACACTCTCGGCACCGGCAATTTGACATATTTTGTCGAAAACCGCGGCCAGTGGAACCACCCCTTCCGCTTCCAGGCACAAATGCACAATGCCGCCTTCTTCGCCGAACCCAACTGCTTCACCATCGCCCTCCGCCAAACACCCGACCAACACACCGAAGGCCATTTCCACCACGCCATCAGTCAACAAATGCACGCCTACAAAGTCCACTTCGTAGGCTCCAACACCGATGTGCAGGTCTCTGGCACCAACATCGACCCCCTCAGTGGCTACGACAACTACTACTACGGCCACGACCCCAGCCGATGGGTGTCGGGCATTCCCCACTGCAAAACCCTCTACTACGCCAACCTATACCCCGGCATCGATATGGACGTGCAAGTAGCGCAACACGCACTTAAAAACAACTTCTACCTTTCGCCCGGTGCCAAAGTGTCCGACATCGTTCTGCAATACGACGGTGTCGAAAAACTCTACCTCAGCGGCAGCAACCTCATTATCCGCACCTCTGTAGGAGAGCTAATCGAATTAGCCCCCTATGCCTATCAGGAAACCGACACAGGCATGGCCGAGATACCCGCCCGCTACCAGCTACGGGGCAACACTGTTCGATTCATCGTCGACTCCTACAACCCCGCCCTCCCCCTCACCATCGACCCCGTGCTCCATTTCTCCACCTACACCGGCTCCCAGGCCGACAACTGGGGAACCACCGCCACCTACGACAACTACAAAAACACCTACACCGCCGGCATCGTCTTCGGCATCGGCTATCCCATCTCCGTAGGTGCGTACGACGGCACCCACAACGGCATTGCCGATATCGGGATATTCAAATTCAACAGCGACGGCACCCAACGCCTATTCGCCACTTATCTCGGCGGCAGCAATGCCGACATGCCCCACAGCATGTATGTCAACACCTTCGATGAACTTGTCATCTTCGGCACCACCGGGTCGCCCGATTTCCCCGTCTCCCCCAACGCCTACGACACCTCCTTCAACGGCGGCACCTCTCTGCAGTTCGAAAACACCTACTCCGTCAATTTCCCCAATGGCAGCGACATCTTCATCAGCCGTTTCAACAGCACCGGCACCGAGCTGCAAGCCTCCACCTTCGTGGGTGGCACCTACAACGACGGAATCAACTACCGCGCCCGATACAACAACGGCAATATCATCATGAACGGCAACGACTCGCTCTACTACAACTATGGCGACGGCGCCCGTGGCGAACTCATCACCGACGACCTCAACAACATCTATGTCGGCAGCACCACCTTCTCCACCGATTTCCCCACAACCCCCAACTCCATCATGCCCACATGGCCCTACGCCCAATGCGGCGTTGTCTTCAAAATCGACTATAACCTCCGCAACCTCATCTGGTCCACCTACCTCGGCGGTGGCGGCGACGATGCAGTCTACTCCATCGATGTAGACACCAACTACAACGTCATCGTTTGCGGCGGCACCAACTCCACCAATTTCCCCACCACCCCCGATGCATTCCAGCCCGACTATGGCGGCGGCAGTGCCGACGGTTTCATCTCCAAAATCTCCTACAACGGCGACCAACTCATGGCCTCCACCTACTACGGCTCGCCCCAATACGACCAAATCTTCTTCGTCCGCATCGGTCGCCACAACGAAACCTTCATCTTCGGCCAAACCAGAGCCCAGGGCAACACCATGATATACAACGCCAACTACAACGTGCCCGGCAGCGGCATGCTTCTTGCGCGTCTCCACCCCAATCTCAACGGCCGCGACTGGTCCACCGTCTTCGGCACCCCCATCGACCACCCCAACCTCTCGCCCACCGCTTTCGCCGCCGACATCTGCAACCGCATCTATGCCGCCGGTTGGGGTCGCGACTTCGTAGGCTACGGCCCCCGTTGGAACGAGGCCGGCACCACAGGCATGGAAGTCACCCCCGACGCCTACCAGTCCACCACCGATGGACAAGACTTCTATGTCATGAGCATGAGCGCCGACGCCTCGCAGCTCGACTATGCCACCTTCTTCGGCGAACTCCATGGAGGCGACGTACGCGGCGGCCAAGACCACGTGGACGGAGGCACCAGCCGCTTCGACAAAATGGCCACCCTCTACCAAAGCGTCTGCGCCAGCTGCTCGGGCAACGACGCCTTCCCCACCACCCCCGGCGTATGGAGCTCGCACAACCATAGCGACAACTGCAACAACGCCGTCTTCAAACTCAACATTCACGACGACTTCGCCGTGGCCGACTTCGTGCCACCCCCCGTGGGCTGTGCCCCCTACACCGTCCAGTTCACCAACACCGGCCGTGGCACCTCATTCCACTGGGACTTCGGCGACGGCTCCACCTCCAACGAACGCGAACCCCAACACACCTTCAACCAGCACGGAGTATACACCGTCCGCCTCATCGCCTCCATCAACAACGGCTGCAAACCGTCCGACACCGTCGAATACACCATACGCGTGCTCCAGGATGGCGGCCGCTTCGTCTCCTCCACCACCGCCTGCAACGGCGCTCCCGTGCAAATCGGCATGCAACCCATGCTGGGATGCACCTACGAATGGATACAAGGCAACGTCTCCGACAACAGCGTAGCCAACCCCTTTGTCTACGAAGACGGCACCTACATCCTCCGCATCACCTCCAACCAAGGCTGCTACGAAACCGACACCTTCAGCGTAATCTCGGTCTACCTCGTCGACACCGTCATCGTCAACAACCCCACCTGCCCCGGTAGCAACAACGGAAGCATCAAAGTTGTCCTCTATCCCAACGTGCGCGACTCTGCCCACTACTATTGGGACGGCGTCGAAGGCGACTCCGTCCTCTCCAACCTCAGCGCCGACGGCACCCACCACACCCTCGTGGTCGAAAGCCACGGCTGCCGCCACGAACAAACCTTCACCCTCACCGACCCGCCCCGACTCAACATACAGAACGAGCACTCACCCGTACTCTGCCACCCCGAATGCGACGGCTGGATACACCTCACCTACGGCCTCCCCGACGCCACGCCCACCGACACCCTTATCCAAAACCTCTGCCCCGGCACCTACGTCATCAACCTCCTCGACCCCGTCGGCTGTCCCTATAGCGACACCTCCGTCATCATCCAGGACACCTCCCTCTGGCACCTCAGCGCCTGGGCCGACGACTCCATCCTCTTCCTCACCGAAAGCGTCCGCCTCCACGCCACCGAAGTGCCCGGCGCCTCCTACTCCTGGACCCACGGCAACACCCTCGACCGCCCCACCTCGCCCAATCCCCTCGCCACCCCAACCGACACCGTCACCATCTACGGCGTCACCGTATCCGACTCCCTCGGTTGCTCCTGGTATGGCGAAATACCCATTCACTGCATTGAAGTAACCTGTGGTCGCCACGACCTCTTCATCCCCAACGCCTTCTCGCCCAACGGCGACGGAGTCAACGACCGCCTCTGCTTCACAGGCAAATTCATCACCGACTTCTACATCGCCATCTACACCCGCTGGGGCGAAAAAGTATACGAATCCACCGACCTCAACCAGTGCTGGGACGGCCGCTACAACGGCAACTGGTGCATGCCCGGAGTCTACACCTACACCTGCCGCATCAAATGCGAAACAGGCCTCCAAAACCTCCTCAAAGGCGACATTACAATCATCCGATGAAAGACCAATTTGTCATAGCCTACCTTGCCGACCTCTCCATGAGCCAAGCCGTTGTCTCCCATGCGGCACAACTGGCCAAAATGCTCAACAAAGGCCTCATACTCCTCTATGTCGAAGACCAGCGCTACCGCAACCCCTCCGTTGCCAACGCCGCACAACCCATAGCGCAACTCGAAGCCCAACACCCCGACATACAAATAGCCCACGTCGCCATGAAAGGCAAAACACGCCAAGTCATCGACAACCTCCCCACCATGCTCAACGGCGTCATCGCCGTAGCCGGAGTCGCGCCCCATGCCCGCCTCGGCAGCCCCACCCATCCCCGCCAGGTGCTCCACCTCTTCAGCCAGTGCAAAATAGCCTACCTCACCGTCCAGGCACCCCTCGCCCCCTCCAACACCTACCGCAACGTAGCCTTCAGCATAGACTTCCGCAAAGAAAGCAAAGACAAACTCATCTGGGCCAGCTACTTTGCACGCTTCAACCACAGCCGCCTCACCATGCTCCACTTCCACTACTCCGACGAAAACCTCCGCACCAAGTGGAACAACAACATCCGCTTCATGGACAAATTCTTCCAAGGACTCAACGTCACCTACACCCCCCGCCAAGTCGAAGGCCGCTCCATGTTCCCCGAAACCATCGTCTGCCGCTCCGCCGCCGAAATAGGGTGCGACCTGCTCATCTCCGTCACCACCGACACCCGCGACCTCGACATCTTCGAATGGGTGGCCGGTGTACACGAACACCGCACCATCCGCAACGCCGCTGCCCTCCCCGTCCTCTACATCAACCCCCGCAACGACATCTACGTCCTCTGCGACTAGCCCCTCCCCACCTCCCCGCCGCGCAACACCCTCGCCGCCAACCACCTCCCCGTTTCTGGATGCTCCACAGCATCCTTTTTTTTGTCAAGTCAACATTTATTCGTACATTTGCAACACAATCCGCAACACCCCCATGAACGACATTGACATCATAAACAGCCAATTCAACACCACCCTGCCCCTCGAAATCACCCCCGAGCTCCGGGCCGGATTCCCCAGCCCCGCCGAGGAATACCTGCACGACAGCCTCGACTTCAACCGCGACCTCATCAAACACCCCGAAGCCACCTTCTACGGCCGTGTCACAGGCGACAGCATGACCGATGCCGGCATCAACGACGGCGACATAGCCGTCATCGACAAAGCCCGCGAACCCCACAACGGCTCCATCGTCGTGGCCTTCGTCAACAAAGAATTCACCATCAAATACCTCGACACCACCCACAAAGACCAAGGCTACATAGAACTGCGCCCCGCCAACCCCAAATACAAACCCATCCGCATCGGCCCCGACGACGAATTCGAAGTGTGGGGCGTCGTCATCTTCACCATCAAACCCTGGAACTGACCCATGCCCTACTTTGCCGTCATAGACTGCGACAACTGCTACGTATCCTGCGAGCGTGTGTTCCGACCCGACCTCAAACACACGCCCGTCGTGGTATTGAGCAATAACGACGGCTGCGTGGTTGCCCGCTCCAACGAAGCCAAACAACTTGGAATCAAAGCCGGCACCCCCTACTTCAAACTCGCCGCCCAATACCCCGACAGCAACATCGCCGTCTTCTCCAGCAACTACGAACTCTACGGCGACCTCACGGCACGCGTCATGACCATCATCGCACAAGAGTCGCCCGCCTACTTCCGCTACTCCATCGACGAAGCCTTCGTCCTCCTCCACGGCATGGACCCCTCCACCCTCAAACCATGGGGCGAACGCATCCACCGCACCATCATGCAGCGCGTAGGCATGCCCGTAAGCATCGGTATAGCGCCCACCAAAACCCTGGCCAAAATGGCCTCGCACTTCGCCAAACACTACCCCGGCTACCACCACTGCTGCCTCATCGACACCGAAAGCAAACGGCGCAAAGCCCTCAGCCTCTTCCCCATCGACGAAGTGTGGGGCATCGGACGCCGCTTCGCCGCCAAACTCCAGGCACTCGGCATAACCAACGCCCTCGACCTCGCCGACAAAAGCCCCGAATGGGTACACGCCACCTTCAACAAAATCGTAGTCACCCGCACTTGGCAGGAACTCAACGGCATCGACTGCGTTCCCAACGACAAGCCCGCCGACAAAAAAAGCATCTGCGTCAGCCGCAGCTTCCCCGGCATGATATCCGACATCAACCTGCTGCAAACCTACGTGGCCAACTATGCCGCCCGCTGCTCCGAAAAACTGCGCAGGCAAAACACCGCCGCTGCCGCACTCGGCGTGTTCCTCTCCACCAACCCCTTCCGCGACGATCTGGACCAATACCACAACTTCGGCGAAACAACACTCCTCACCCCCACCAACTCCTGCATCGACATCACCAAGAAAGCCCTGCAATGCCTCGACCAAATCTATAAACCCGGATTCCACTACAAACGGGCAGGCGTCATCGTGTTCAGCACCGAAAGCGGCGCCGGCATACAAACCAATTTCATCGACTTCGACGCCGACCACCACGACAAAATGAAGAAACTAGACCGCGCCCTGGACCGCATCAACCGCACCAACGGCACCGAAACCGTCATCCTCGGCACCCAGCAATTCCCCGGCCACACCCCCTCCGGCAAGTCCACCCTCTTTGCCGACGCCATCAAACACCAGTTCCGTAGCCCCAACTACACCACCCGCTGGTCCGACATCATCCGCCTGTCCTAACCGCCGCCGTCCCCCCCCCCCCCCCCCCGTTCCAACCCCTTCCCTCCCCCTTTCAAACCCCTTCACGCCCCCTTGCGGCACCCCTCCGCATTCCCTCTCCCCTTCCCCGCGCTCCCATGCCGCTCCGCTCCCTGTTCACCCCATCACGACCACTTCTTTCCATCATCTCCACCCGGCAGGTCAAGAGAAACTTTATAAGGGCTTAACAACGTCTGAAGACAAAGCGGAGCGGAGCCGCAACGCGAGACATTGACGAAACAAACTATGTTTTCATGAAATCGTTTGACAGATTTTTGCTGGTTAAACTGATTGGCTTGTCAAGACAAACCGGGAGGCAGGATACACTGAACTGGGAGGCAGGATACACTGAACTGGGAGGCAGAATACATCGAACTGGGAGGCAAGATGCATCGGAACGGGGGGCATGATGCACCGAACTTGAAGGCTGGATGCACCGAAACGGGAAGCCCATCGGCCTGTAATGCAGGGGCAACCGCAACGGGACGAAGGCAACAACCGGGACAACAGCGAGGGGAAAAACAACATTTAACACTAATTACTGACAATATGTCAGTTTTATTGTGTATCTTTGCAAAATAAAAAGCAAGACACAGAAGAGCCAAACGTAAACACATTCACACAATCAACGGCAAGGCCGCCACCTGCAAAAGGGACAAAGGACACACCTTCCGGCACAACACCGGCCCCAAAAGACGGACAAAGCACACATGATAAACAAGGAGACCATACAACGGATCATGGACACCACCCAGATTGAGGAGGTGATAGGCGAATTCGTGTCGTTGAAAAAGCGCGGCTCGAACCACATTGGCTGCTGCCCTTTCCACAACGAAAAAACGCCTTCGTTCTATGTATCGCCCAGCAAAGGCATATACAAGTGTTTCGGTTGCGGCAAGTCGGGCAACGCCGTGGGTTTCCTGATGGACCACGAGCACTACACCTATCCGGAGGCGTTGCGCTACCTGGCCAAGAAATACAACATCCCCATTGAGGAGGAACGCCTCACCGAAGAGCAACAGGAACGCCAGAACGAGCGCGACGGCCTGTTCCATCTGAGCGAGTTTGCCCAGAAATACTTTGCCGAACTGCTGTATAACGACGAGATGGGGCGGGCCATAGGGCTGAGCTATTTCCATCAGCGCGGACTAAGCGACGAGGTGATAAAAACATTCGGGCTGGGATATTGCCTGGACGAGTGGTCGAATTTCACCGACCACGCACGCAAAAACGGCTACAGCAACTCCATGCTGGAAAAGACGGGGCTGACCATATTCAGGGATGACGGCAAGTCGTTCGACCGTTTCAGGGGGCGTGTGATGTTTCCGATATACAGCATATCGGGGCGTGTGCTGGGATTCAGCGGGCGCGTGCTCTCGAAAGAGAAACAGGTGGCCAAGTATGTCAACTCGCCCGATTCGGAAATATACAACAAAGGCCACATACTTTACGGACTGTTCCAGGCCAAGAACGCCATAAGCAAGGCCAACAAGTGCTATCTGGTGGAGGGGAATGTGGACGTGGTGTCGATGCACCAATCGGGAGTGAGCAACACGGTGGCGTCGTGCGGCACCTCGCTCACCACCGAGCAAATCAGGCTGATAAAACGATACACGCCCAATGTGACAGTGTTGTACGACGGCGACTCGGCCGGCATAAAGGCGGCGCTGCGGGCGGTGAACCTTCTGTTTGAAGAGGGCATGCATGTGAGGGTGGTGCTTTTCCCCGACGGGGAAGACCCCGACAGCTATGCCCAAAAGTATGGCTCCACCCAGCTGCAAGAGTATCTGCAGAACCATGAGGAGAACTTTGTGGAGTTCAAGACTCATGTGCTGATGGACGATATACAGAACGACCCCATCCGGAAGACGGAGGTACTGAAAGAGATAGTCAGCACCATAGCCCTGGTGCCCGACATGATAGAGCGGCAGGAGTACATCTCGCTGACAGCGTACAAGTTCCAGATGTCGGAACAAGTGCTGAACCAGCAGCTCACACAGACCATTGCCAACAACATGGCAAAGGCATTTAAGGAGGAAAACAAACGGCAGGCACAGAGTGCTTCGGACACCCCAACACCACCGGCCGCACCCGAGAGCGCCCCCGCACCCGTAAACATGCCCGCCATCAACGAATACTCATCCAACATTCTGCCCAGTGGATACACCGCCCCAACCCAATATCTGCCGTCGGAGCGGCCAGCCGAGCCTCAGGAGAGACAACTGATAAAACTGCTGCTGAACCACGGGGCGAAAGAGATACCGCAGGAATTCCAGGATGAGAACGGCAACAGCACCACCGTCAATACGAGGGTGGCCGAAGTTATTGTGTACGAAATAATCGAAAGCGGCTCCACATTCGACAACCCCGTATACCAACAAATATTCCAACTGTACAAGACCGCAATAGACGAGCAACAGCCATTGCCCGACGCCAACTTCTTTGCGGTACACAACGACAGCCTGATACGCAACACCGCGTTGACACTGATGCTGAACACATATACGGTGAGCAACCTGTGGCAGGAGCGGAAAAACATTTCCATACCGTCGCTGGACACCCACCTGCTGAGCGATGTGACAGAATCGCTACTCACATTCAAACAGAAGAAGTGCGAACAGATGATGCAGCAAAACAGCTATGCCTTGCGGCAATGCAAAGACGAGGAAGAGATGATGGTGTTGTTGGCCAAGCAACAGCAACTCAACAATCTGCACCTGAAAATATGCAACGAATTGAATCGGGTGGTGGTATAATCGCCGACCCGCCCCAGCCCATACGACTAACATAAAAACACAAGAACTACATATAACACAATACGATTAATGGACATTCAAAAAATAAAACTGCGCTACGGAATAATAGGAAACGACCCGAAACTGAACATGGCCATCAACAAAGCCATACAGGTGGCCCCCACCGATTTGAGCATACTGATATCGGGCGAGAGCGGAGTGGGCAAGGATGTGTTTTCGCGCATCATACACGAGAACAGCCTACGCAAACACGTAAAGCAGGGCAAAGGCCTGATATCGGTGAACTGCGGAGCCATACCGGAGGGCACAATAGAGAGTGAGCTGTTTGGACACGTGAAGGGAGCATTTACTGGTGCAGAGCGCAACCGCAAGGGCTATTTTGAAGAGGCCGACGGGGGCACCATATTCCTGGACGAGATTGGCGAGTTGCCGCTGGCCATGCAGGTGAAGCTGCTGCGTGTGCTGGAAAACGGCGAGATAATGCCCGTAGGCTCATCGACAGCGCAGAAAATCAATGTGCGGATAGTGGCTGCCACCAATGTGGACCTGGTGGCGGCGGTGCGCGACGGACATTTCCGCGAGGACCTCTACTACCGCCTGCAACAAATATCAATAAGCATCCCCCCGCTGCGTGAACGCAAGGACGATATTCCGCTGTTGTTCCGAAAATTCTCGTCGGATGTGGCCGAGAAATACAACATGCCGCCCATCTTCCTTACCGAGGATGCACGGCAATACTTGATGAACTACCCTTGGTACGGCAATATCCGCGAGCTGAAAAATATGACCGAGCAGATAGCCGTGGTGGAGACAGAGAGGACTATCACCCGGGCCATATTGCAGAACTATCTGAACTATGTGCCAGAGGAGAAGATGCCCGCACTGGTGACCCCGACAATGAACAGCAACACGACCATCTCGGACAGGGAGCTGTTGCTGAAAGCCCTTTCGATGGGACAGATGATAAGCGAGATGCGCAACGAGATAAACGACCTGCGGAACGCTGTGACACAACTGGCACATGGGATGGCACTGCCGCCGACAACGCTGTGCAGAGGCCTACATACCAATATATTGACCAGCCGGCCACGCACGGAGGCAACCCCCTGCCCAACTCGCAGTTTGCGGTGCTCGACACCAAGCAGCCCGAAGAGGAGTTTCAGGAGAGTGTGCCCGTGGAGGACGAGCCCCTGGCACTGGAGGAGCGCGAGAAAAAGGCCATAAAACTGGCCCTGCAACGGCATGGGGGCAAGCGCACACTGGCCGCACAGGACCTCCACATTTCGGAACGAACGCTGTACCGCAAAATAAAAGAATACAACATAGACATCTGATAAACAGGGATGACGGAAAAGATGTGCCGTTTCCCCCTACACAAACAACACCTGTAAGGAGTGAACACCAACGATATACACATAGAGTTGCCTGCATCGAAGAGCCTGAGCAACCGCTGGCTGATACTCAACTACCTGTACAACTCGTCGTTTGTGCTGCGAAACCTCTCGACAGCAAACGACACCCAACTGATGCAGGCCCTGCTGAACCAGTTGAGGCACGGCAGTTCGAACCTCTTCTACTGCAACAATGCAGGGACAGTGGCGCGGTTTCTGATTGCGGTGCTGGCTATCACACCGGGGCAATGGGTGCTGACCGGCGACGAGCGGCTGAAACAACGGCCTATGGGGCCACTGATAGACTCACTGCGCAGCATGGGGTGCAAAATAGAATGCACCGGCGAGGAGGGTTTTCTGCCCGTGAACATCACGGGATACATACCGCAATACAAGATGACGGAGATAGACCCGTCGACCAGCAGCCAGTTTGTGTCGGCCATGCTGCTGATAGGCACGCAACTGCCCAACGGATTGACGCTGACGCTGACCGACAGGGCGGCATCGCGACCCTATATCGACATGACCTGTGCCGTGCTGAACCAGGCAGGGATAGAGACCTCGGTGAGCAGGAACAAAAGGGTGTACCGCGTAAATCATTTTCCACAAGAGAAATGCACGAAGAATCTAGTGGTCAACATAGAGCGTGACTGGTCGTCGGCATCGTATATCTATGCGGCAGCGGCGTTGCTGCCAGGAATAAGGCTGCGCATGGCGGGCCTGACCCTGACCTCGAGCCAGGGCGACAGGGTGTTGGCTCAACTGTTCGAGAAACTGGGAGTGAAGACACGCGAAGTGCGTTCCCCCTACCGTGCCAACCAACGCTCGGTTACAATAGAAGGCACTGGAATGCACGAAAGCCTGTTTGAATACAACTTCATTGACTGTCCCGACCTGCTGCCGGCAGTGCTGGTGTGCTGTGCCGCATTGGGGGTAAAGGCGCGGCTGCGGGGAATAAAAAACCTGAGGCTCAAAGAATCGGACCGACTGGAAGCCTTGAAAGAAGAGCTGGGCAAGATGGGGGCCACCATGAACATGACAGCCACCGAGGCACGGCTGGTTCCGTCGACGCTACATCCCACCGAACCCGTCAAAACACATGGCGACCACCGCATTGCAATGGCCTTCGGAGTGCTGTCGCTGATATACCCCGACCTTGTGATAGAGGATCCGGACCAGGTGAGCAAATCATTCCCTGATTTTTGGCAGCAACTGAAAACCTTAAAGAAGGCTGCGAGCGTCCGGAACCAATAAAAAAGTACAGGGCTGAAGCGGGGAAGGGAGCAGGGACTGTGTACCGCCCCGTCAGAACGCATACGCCACGATACCTACCAGGCCCGATGCCGCAATGAGCAATATCGGGCTTACTTTTTTTAGAGAAAGGATGAAGACACCGACAAAAATGAGCAGACTGAGGACAAACTGAAGGGTGAAGCCCGGCTGGCCGAAGCTGTCGACCGAAAGCAGCTGGAGGGCCGCCGCGGCAATGAGGCCCACAACCGTCATTCTGAGTACACGGAACACATTGGCAACGTCCTTGTTGCCTTTCATGTACTGAAGGAAAATCACGGCCACAATCATCAAAACCATGGGCAGCAGAATTACCGCCGACGAAGCCAAAATGGCTCCAAGCACCGCCTGCCAGGGTTCGTATCCGGCATTGAGCACAGCGGTATAGCCGGTATAGGTGGCAGTATTGATGCCCACAGGTCCAGGGGTCATCTGGCTTACGGCAAGGATATCGGTAAACTCCTGCGCGGTGAGCCAGTGATGATTAACTGTGACCTCGCTTTGGATAAGAGCTATCATTGCATAGCCGCCGCCGAAAGTGAAAATGCCAATCTTGAGGAAAGTCCAGAAAAGTTGCAGAAAAACCATATATCAGTTGTTTATCGGAATGAAACAAATACCAGTTGTCAAGACAATTTGTCGCCGTTAGGGGTAGAGTTGCGGCGGTCGGACCACCGGCCATAGAGGAACCCCAGCACCAAAGCGGCAATGATAATGAAGATGGGGCTTACGTCAAAAAGCCAAATAAGCAGTGCCGAGAGTATGGGGATCCAGCAAGTGGACCACGTGACTTGTGCCGACTTGGCGAGACGGAACACCGGGGCGGCAATCAGTGCCACCACAGCAGGACGCACCCCCATAAAAAAGTGCTCGACTACAGGATAGCCCCTCAATTGGCGGAAGAACATGGCCAGCAGCAGGACAATCATTATCGGAGCCACAATGTTTCCGGCCACGGCCGACATGGCACCCCATGCGCCCCGCAACCGGTAGCCCAGCCCTGTGGCCATATTCACGGCCAAAACGCCTGGCATAGACTGGGAAAGGGCCAGTTGGTCGAGGAATTCCTCGCGGCTCATCCAGTGGCGTTTGTCCACCAACTCATCCTCCATGACGGGTATCATGGCATACCCTCCACCAATGGTGAAAGCACCTATTTTAAAAAAAGAGTAGAAAAGTTCACAATATTTTACCATGTTTCGCGTTATTAATTGTTTTTTATAACGTAGTAATACGAAAAAAATTGTAATAGAATTAATAACAAAATAAAATAAACAACACAAAAAATAGATATTTATGGTACTATTAGACATTTCTAACGGGTGGAAAACCGTCATCATGATTTTAGCCATGATAGCAGTGTTCTACTTCTTCCTCATCCGCCCCCAAAGCCAAGAAGCCAAACGTGTAGCAGCATATCTGGACAGCCTGAAGGAGGGCGACCGCATAATGACCTCAGGAGGACTGCACGCCACCATAGTGAGCACCGATGCAAGCCAGGCCGTGATAGAAATAGCGCCCGGCACACGCATCAAAGTGGCCAAATCGTCAATCCAGCCTATTCCCGAGCGCAAACAGAAAAAATAATCGCATGCACGAAAGCTGTTGGTCTCATATTTAAATACAACTCAAATCTATCATAACCATGCATGACGACTCTATCCGCAAAAGAATCATCGACACAGCCACACGCTTATACGTTACCAATGGTTGTCACAAAGTGTCCATGAACGACATCTCTGCCGAGATGCATATCTCCAAGCGCACCATCTATCAACACTTCGAAAATAAAGAAGAATTGTTGAAAGAATGCTTCAACAACTTGAGACAACAATCCGACGCTGTTATCCGTGACTTGCGCAACCAAATAGAATCGCCTATCATCATTATGCTGGCTAATTTCAAATACATCACGGCATACAGCTCACAACTGAGCACCCTGATTAAAGATGTAATAAATTATTATCCCAACGTATACGATAGTCTATTTCCGTCTGACCCCGACAAACTTTCGGGTAATATGTATTCCACACTCTATCGCATCAAACAGAAAGGATTGCTTCGTCCCAACGTCAATATCAACCAAATGGTCCACGTGTTCGGCATAATCATGCATAATCTCCAGACCAAATTCTATTCTGTTGAAGCCACAAACCTGATTTTCGAGAATTGCTACAACTTCCTGCGTGGAATACTCACCATCGAGGGCGTAAAATATCTTGATGAAAACGAAGATGCTATCAGGCAAAGCATCGACAAGATAAATGACATACATTACGTTTTATAACACTCTATCCCACCCACCAGTTGCATTAATTCTCTCTATCAGTCCGATACCCGTCGAAATACAGAACAAACAATATAACAAACAATCATTCGAAAACATGAATTCAACATTCAGAACAACACTCGTATTTGCCCTGTTGTGTTCAACCATGCTCGCCGCCACGGCCCAAACGACCGACCGTTTGCGTCTTTCGCTGAGAGAGGCACAGGACTATGCAGTAGAACACAACTACGCCATGCAGAACGCCAGCCTCGACGTGAAGAAAGCCGAAGCCTCCCGTTGGCAAACACTTGCAACGTTATTGCCCCAGGTCAAGACCGGATTTGACTACCAGAACATGTGCGGCTATGTTATGAATTTCGGAGGACGCGGCGGCTCCATGTCGTCCATGTTGCCCGACTCCATCACCATCGGAGGTACCACATTCCCCATCTCTTTCCCCACCAGCAGTGCAAGTTCCTCATCTTCCAGCGCCATACCGATGAATCCCAACGGCACTTTCAGCATCACCGCATCGCTGGCAGTTACCGGAGCACAAATAGTTGGTACACTAATTAAAGACATAGCACTCAATGTGGCACAGACCACTGCCCAACAAACCGAGCAGAAAACCCGCGCCAATGTAAAGAACGCCTACACCTCTATCCTGATTATGGAGCGTACCGCCAAACTCCTTGACACCAGCCTGCAGAACATGCAACAGCTGCTTGCCACCACTCAGGCCAGCGTTGCCGCCGGTGCCACCGAGCAAGTCAACGCCGACAAACTCTCGGTGCAGGTGGCCACGATGCGCAGCAACATCAACTCCACCCAGCGCACGCTGAACATGCTCTACAACTCCCTCATACTCCTGCTTGGCACCGATGTCAACACAAAGCTGGAACTCACCACACCGCTCGAGCAAGTGCTCGACATCGACTATGCCGCAAAACTCACTCTGGGCGGTTTCCGTATTGAAAACAACTACGACTATAAACTGCTCCAACAGAGCGAAAAGCTCTCCCGCAAGCAACTCACCCTCGCCTGGATGGACTACACTCCCACCCTGTCGGCCTATTATCAGTACAGCAACAAAACATACTTCGGCAAAGATGCCGGATTCAACATGACCCCGCCCAACATGGTGGGTGCCAGCGTGAGCTTGCCGATTTTCCAAAGCGGTGCACGCATTGCCAAAACCAAAGAGGCCAAGATAAACTACCAAGAAACCTTGAACAACAAACAACAGGCCGAGGACGGACTTAAGGTGCAGTACAATCAATTGTGCTACGACCTTGTGTCCGCCATCGAGAACTACCAAATACAAAATGAGAACCTCAACGTCACCCGCCGCGTGTTCCACAACATATCCGAAAAATACACCTACGGCCATGCCAGCAATCTGGAAGTAACCAATGCCAGCACCGACATCATCACAGCCCAAAGCAACTACATACAAGCTGTCATGAGCGTGGTTCAGGCACAGGTGGCCCTCGAAACCCTCCTCGGAATGTAATCCCAACCCCACACGAAACAAAACAAATAAAACAACAATAAAAAAACATTTCATCCCTATATGAACAAAATAGTAAAAGACCTCACCCTCCTGCTCCTCGCCGGAGCACTGGTAGCCTGCGGAGGCAAAAGCGCCGAAAAACAAGCCACCACCACCAAAAAGGAGTCCGAAAAAGTCAAAGTCCAAACCCTCTCGAACGAGCGTATAGCCAAAAATCTGGAACTTTCGACCACCCTCGAAGGCTACGAAACCATGAACATCTCGCCCAGCATCACCGGCCACATCGAACACATCTACGTAGAAGTAGGCAGCCGTGTGCAAAAAGGCAGCATGCTCGTGCGCATGGACCAAACCCAGCTCAACACCACACGCATCAACCTCAACAGTACCAAAGTCGAGCTCGACCGTGTGACCAGCCTCAAAGCCTCCGGCAGCATCAGTGAGCAGGTCTATGACCAGACCAAAGCCGGCTACGACCAGCTGGTCGAAACCGAGCGTTTCCAAAATGAGAACACCTTTGTGCGTGCCCAATTCTCAGGCATCATCAGCGCCAAAAACTACGAAGACGGTGAAATGTACACCGGTGCTCCCATCCTCACACTCACTCAAATCAGCCGCCTCAAGGCCATCATCAATATTCCCGAGACCTATTTCCCCCTCGTCAAACAAGGTATGAAAGTTGATGTACGCAGCGACATCTACCCCGACAAAACATTCCCTGCCACCATCGAGATAGTCTATCCCACCATCGACCCCGCCAGCCACACCTTCCAAGCCAAACTCAACATACCCAACGGCTCCGAGAAAATACGTCCCGGCATGTATGTCAAAACCACTTTGGCCCTGGGTCAAATCGACGCCATCGTAGTGCCCTATCAGAGCGTACTCAAACTCACCGGAAGCAACGAACGCTATGTCTTCACCAACCATGACGGCACCGCCCACCGTGTAGCCGTCACCCTCGGTCAGCGTTTCGACGACCGCATCGAAATCATCCCCGTCATCCCCGGCGACCTCAAAGAAGGCGACCAACTCGTAGTCACCGGTCAGGCCCGTCTGGTCGACGGCAGCAAACTGGAAATAGTAGAGAACTGATAAAGCCCCGCAACTATGGCCATATACAAAACAGCAATCAACAAACCCATCACCACCGGCCTCATCTTCGTGGCCGTCATCGTACTGGGTCTCTTCTCCCTCACGCGTCTGCCCATCGACCAGATGCCCGAGATGGATCCTCCCTACGTCACCGTGATGACCACCTACGCCGGTGCCAACGCCAGCGAAATCGAGACCAACATCACCAAAATCATCGAAAACTCCTTGAACTCGGTCGACGGTCTCAAAAACATAACTTCCACATCGAAAGACAACATCTCCGTTGTAAGCCTTGAATTCGAATGGGGCTCCAACATCGACGAAGCGCTCAACGACATCCGCTCCTTCGTCGACCTCCTCTACGACAACCTCCCCGACGGCGTGTCGCGTCCCATGATCCTGAAGCTCAACTCCAGCGCCATGCCCATCATGGTCTACGGCTTCACCGCCGAGGAGAGCTACTCGGGTCTCGACCGCATACTCGAAGACAACGTCACCAATGTCCTCAACCGCGTTGACGGCATCGGCAACATCACCGTCAGCGGCGCCCCCGAACGATACATCTACATCGACCTCGACCCCAAACAACTCGACGCCTACGGCCTCAGTCTTGAAATGGTCGGCAACGCCATCAGCGCCAACAACCTCGACCTCGCCAGCGGCACCGTCAAAATGGGCAAAGAGCAATATCAAATGCGTGTCAAGGGCGAATACGTGGAAAGCTCCGAAATCAACGACATCGTAGTCACCACCACCCCCACCGGCAAGCAAATATTCGTGCGCGACCTCGCCACCGTGCGCGACACCATCAAAGACCTCTCCCTCGACGAGAAAATCAACCGCCAGGACGGCGCACGACTCATCATCACCAAACAAACCGGTGCCAACACCGTAGCCATCGCACGTGAAGTGAAAGCCCAAATGCAGGAGATACAGAAAACACTGCCTCCCGACATTCAAACCACACTTATCCGCGATGCCTCCGAGGAAATTGTCAACGCCATCAACGGCCTTACCGAGAGTATATTCTACGCCCTCCTCTTCGTAGTACTCGTCGTGCTTATTTTCCTTGGCAACTGGCGCAGCACCATCATCATCTCCCTCACCATCCCCATCTCCCTGGTCACCTCGTTCATCTACCTGCTCCTTGCCGACAGCTCGCTCAACATCATCTCCCTCGCCTCCCTCACCGTGGCCATCGGTATGGTGGTTGACGACGCCATCGTGGTAATCGAAAACATCACCAAACATATCGAACGTGGCGAGAACCCACGCGAAGCCGCCATCTGTGCCACCAACGAGGTTTGGACCTCCGTCATCGCCACCACGCTGGTGCTTGTGGCCGTCTTCGTGCCCCTCACCATGCTGCCCGGCATGATGGGCATCTTCATGAAAGAACTCGGCTGGATTGTTACCATCGTGGTATGCGTCTCCACTACCGCAGCCATCACCCTTATCCCCATGCTCTCATCCAGGATGCTGAAGGAAAAGCCCTTCTTCCTCACCGAGCAAGCTCGCAAGGAAGCCGAAGCCAAAAAAGCCAACAAGCGCTTCACCTACGAGAACACTATCGGCAAGGCCTTCAATGCCATCGAAGCCGCCTACGCCAATCTCCTCCGCTGGTGTCTCAAGCACAAACTGGCCACCCTCCTCTTCTTCGCTGCACTCTTCATTGTGTCGCTCATTCCCATCATCACGGGTGCCATCGGCATGGACTTCATGAAAGAGCAGGACAACGGCCGCATGAGCATCAGCGCCGAGCTGCAGCGCGGCACACGCATCGAAGAAACCCTGAAGACCGCCCGTCGCATGGAAGACGACATCTACCGCATCCTCGGCGACGACGTCATCGTTGTCTCCACCTCGGCCGGTTCCAACGACGACGCCGGCATGTCCGCCCTCTTCAACAGCACCACCAACAACAAAATCAGCATGACCATCCGCTGCACCAAGAAGTACGACCGTAAAAAGACCATCTTCGAAATGCAGGAACAACTTCGCCAATGCTTCGCCGAATATCCAGAGCTCATCAACTACCAGGTGAACCAAGGCGGCGGCATGGGCGGTGGCAGCAACAACAGCCTCCAAGTAGAAATCTACGGCTACGACTTCGACCAAACCACCGCCTTCACCAACCAGTTGCGCCAACGCGTAATGGAGAATGTGCCAGGCGCACGCGACACCAAGGTCAGCCGCGACGAAGACCGCGCCGAGCTCAAAATCACCTTCGACAAGCAAAAACTCGCCCTCCATGGCCTCAACGGCTCCACCGTCGCCATGTACGTCCGCAACCGGGTCAACGGCATGGCTGCCGGATTCCTCAAAGAGGACGGAGAAGAATACAACATTGTTGTACGCCTGCAGGAGGTATACCGCTCCTCCATCTCCGACATCGAGCAACTCTCCATTCCCACCCCCACGGGCAAAATCATCAAACTCGAAGAGTTGGCCCAAATCGAGGAATACTGGTGTCCGCCCACCATCGAGCGCAAAAACCGCCAGCGTTACCTCACCCTCACCGTCATGCCCTACAAAACCTCGCTGCGGCAACTGGCCCAGAGCGTACAAAAAGAGATTGACGATATGGGCGTACCTGCCGACATCCATGTGGCACTCGCCGGTAACTACAAAGACCAGCAAGACTCCTCCCGCGACATGGGCCTCCTGGCCGCACTCATCATCATGCTTGTCTACATCGTCATGGCATCCCAGTTCGAAAGTTTCGGCAAACCTGCCATTATCATCACTTCCATTCCCTTCGCTCTCACAGGTGTCGTCTTCATACTCCTCCTCACCGGGCAGAACCTCGACATGATTGGCATGCTCGGACTGGTGCTGCTCATCGGCATCGTGGTCAAGAACGGTATCGTGCTGGTCGACTACATCAACCTCCTCCGCGAACGCGACATCCCCCTCTACGAGGCTATCGCACTTAGCGGACAGAGCCGTCTACGTCCCGTGCTCATGACCGCCTTCACCACCATCCTCGGCATGATACCCATGGCAACCTCCCGCAGCGAAGGCTCCGAAATGTGGACCACCATGGGACTCGTTGTCATCGGAGGTCTCACCGTCTCCACCTTTGTCACCCTCCTTGTCGTCCCCGTACTCTACGGTGCCTTCAACCGCCGTGGCGACCACGAACGCCAGGAAAAAATACGCAAGAAATTTGTATTCATGAACATCGAACTCGACAACACCAACCCCAACAATAACAGCTTATGAAATCAGTCCTCATAGTATTCAATCAAGCCAACACCGAACGTGTTGAATACATGCTCGACATGCTTGAAATCCGTGGCTTCACCTTTTGGGAAAATGTGCAGGGACGCGGCCATGCCAACGGCGACCCACACCGGGGCACCCACACCTGGCCCGAAATGAACAACGCCATCATGACCGTCATCGACGACAACCAGGTCGAAACCCTCCTCCTTGCCGTCCGCAAACTGGACAAACGCAACGAAGAGGTAGGCGTGCGCGCATTCGTCTGGAATATCGAGCAAATGGTATAAAAACCAATCACTTGTATCCCATCCAAGCCTCTCTTTCCTCCGCCGGGAAGAGAGGCTTTTCACTACCATTAGCTACCCATTCTCAAAAAATCACCTCCATTCATTACCATCCACCTTCCAAAAAGGCAGTATTTTTGCAATCGAAATCAAAGAGAACAATCATACTTTTGTCATAAGATAACACTTTGGTTTTTAGGATTAATAACTGTACGCAAAGCCCCGCCAAATGCGGGGTTTTGAGTTTTATAAAACCGATGTTCCCCTCTCTCCCCGCCCTTTCTCCCAGCCACTTCTCTCAGTTCTCTCATTCCCATTCCCAACCCCACTCACAATTCTTTCCAACCCATCCCGCACCCACCGCACACCCCTCTCCTACTCATCCCGCTCCCCTATCCCGTCCCCTGTTGGTTTGTCTTGACAAGCCAATCAGTTTAACCAGCAAAAAATCTGTCAAGCGATTTCAGGAAAACACACATCCCCTGTTAGTTCGCTTACTGTTCACCCCTTATTCACGTCTTACATAGCTCTTATTCACCAGTAAAGTTAATATGATTTCAACAAGGAGTAACAGACGGGTGGAAGGGAAATGGAGGCGGAACGGGCAATGATTGGAGGCGATTGGGAGGCAAAACACAATCCTCTACACCGGGGACTATTGCAGGATGCCGCAATAATTAGAGGCAATTGGGAGGCAAAACACAATCCCCTACACCGGGGACTATTGCAGGATGCAGCAATAATTGAAGGCAATTTGGAGGCAATACACAATATAATTATAGAGGAGGCGTTATACAAGCATGATGCAAAGGAAACTGATTTTGACACTTGCCGCACTGATGTGGCTGCTGCCCCTTAGGGCACAGGAGGAAACAGAGGTTGCCCAAGGGCTCACTGCCGCACAATTGACCGAGAAAGGGGTGAACGCCGAGCAGCTGGGGCTAACCGAGCTGGCCGAGAAATACTACCGCAAAGCCATAGAGAACGACAACAGCGGTGACGAACAGCCCTACCTGCGGCTGGGAATACTGCTGGAGCAGAAAGAATACTACGACGAAGCCGCCCGGTTGTTGAGCCGCTGCAGCAGCGCCGAGGCATTGGGACACCAGGCTTTCTGCCTCATTCAGCAAAGGCTGATTGACAGTGCCTCGCACTGTGCCGAACGCGCCATCGAAGCCGACCCGAAATCAGCCTTGGCCATGTCGATGATGGCCTATGTGGAAACCGAGCGCGACCAGCATGTGAATGCCATAGCATGGGCCAACCGCGCGTTGAAAGCCGAGCCGAACTATGCACGCGGCGAGAATGTGATGGGATACATACAATTCCGCAAAGGCAACCACACCGAGGCCATGCGCCACTTCAAGAAAGCCATCCAACTGGACAGCACATTGGCCGAGGCATACTACAATCTGGGCACCCTGTACTGCATACGCAACAGTCAGGAAATGGCCATCAAACTGCTGAAACAGGGTCTGCGTCGCAATCCGCGCAACATAAAGCTCTACACCGCCATGGCCTATGCCTACCGCATGCGGGGCGACGACCCGAAAGCAATGGAGTGCTATAACCAGATATTGGAATACGACAGCATCCATACACCGACCCTGAACCGCATAGGAGTGCTGTACCGCGAGCAGGGCCACTACGAAAGGGCTATCGCCTTTCACCGCCGCGCCCTCAGCATACACCCCAACGACGCTTCGGCCTACAAGTATATAGGCAAAGCCTATATCGATTGGGGCAACTACGACAAAGCCATTCAGAACTTTATACGCGCCACCAATATCAGCACCACCGACGACGAGACCTATATGTATCTGGCCGAACTGTACGGCAAACAGAAAAAAGGCGAGCGCAAACAGCAGTCCGCCTACAAGAAAGCCGCCCGACTGGGCAACAAGGAGGCCCAGGCCTGGCTGGTGAAAAAAGGCATAGGCTGGTAGCGTAACATACAACCGCCCTCCAAGAGCGGGGTGAAGCACCCCGGCACAGTGACCGCAAAAGCCCCAAAGCCTGCACCCGCGAAGGGGATGAAAAATGAAGAAAAAGAAAAAAAATTGTGTAATTGAAAAAAAATGTGTTACTTTGCAAAATAAATACACGCGTACAATAAATAATATATAATAATGAAATATACGTCCTCATAGGACATTGCCCCATTCAATAGACGAAATAAAAATAGACACAACATACATGAAAAATTTAGTAATCGTAGAGTCTCCAACCAAATCGAAGACCATCGAGAAGTTTCTCGGTAAAGATTATGTAGTGAAATCGAGCAACGGCCATATCCGCGATTTGGCCAAAAAAGAGATGAGTATTGACATCGATAATCAGTACGAGCCCGAATACCACATCACCGAGGAGAAGCACAAACTGGTTGCCGACCTGAAGAAAGCAGTGAAGGAGGCCGACCAGGTATGGCTGGCATCCGATGAAGACCGCGAAGGGGAAGCCATAGCATGGCATTTGCAGGAGACACTGAAACTGAATCCTGAAAACACAAAGCGAATCGTATTCAACGAGATTACCCAGAAGGCGATACTCCACGCCATCGAGAATCCACGCAATATCGACATGAACCTGGTGAATGCCCAGCAGGCACGCCGTGTGCTGGACCGCATAGTGGGTTACGAAATCAGTCCTATACTGTGGAGCAAAATCAAGCCCGCCCTGAGTGCCGGCCGCGTGCAGAGTGTGGCGGTTCGCCTGATAGTGGAGCGGGAAGAAGAGGTGAAACAATTTGTGAGCCAAAGCTACTACCGCGTTACGGCACAGTTCCACCCCGCCAACGGCAAGATGCAGGTTATGGCGGAGTTGAGCCGCCGGTTCGACTCGCTGGAGGAAGCGGAGTCCTTTATGAAGAGCCTGATAGGATGCGCCTTCAAAGTGCAGACCATCGACACCAAGCCCGCCAAGCGCACACCGGCTCCCCCGTTCACTACCTCCACATTGCAACAGGAAGCCAGCCGGAAACTGGGATTCAGTGTGGCGCGCACCATGCAGATTGCCCAGCAGCTGTACGAGAGCGGTTTTATCACATACATGCGTACCGACAGTGTCAACCTGAGTGATTTGGCTCTGGACATGGCCAAGAATGAAATCACAGAGCTTTACGGTGCAAACTATGTCAAGACCCGCCGCTATCAAACCAAGACCAAGGGGGCACAGGAGGCTCATGAAGCCATACGTCCCACCTATATGAGCAATCAGACCATCAATGCCGACGCTGCCCAGCGCCGATTGTACGAGCTGATTTGGAAAAGGGCGATAGCCTCGCAGATGGCCGACGCCGAGATTGAGAAAACCATTGTGGAAATCAATATCGCCAACCATGAAGAGAAATTCATCTGCCAGGGTGAGCAGGTGCGCTTTGACGGATTCCTGAAGGTGTATATGGAGTCGACCGACGACGATGCCGACGAGTCGGCCGGCAGTAGCCGCACACTGCCAAAACTGATTGAAGGCATGATATTGAACCTCGATGTGGCGGAAGCCGCCGAGCACCATACCCAGCACCCGCCGCGCTACACGGAAGCCAGTTTGGTGAAGAAGCTGGAAGACCTGGGTATAGGCCGTCCCTCAACCTATGCGCCCACCATCAGCACCATCCTGAAACGCGAATATGTCATTAAAGAAGACCGCGAACCCCAAACCGTGACGAACACAGTGATTGTATTGAAGGACAACACACTGTCGACCGAGTCGAGGACAGAGAAAACCGGAGCCGAGAAGGGCAAGCTGTTCCCCACCGATATCGGAAGCGTGGTGAACGCATTCCTGATGGAACATTTTGCCGACATTATAGACTACAGCTTCACCGCCACCGTGGAGAAAGACTTCGACGACATAGCCAGCGGCAAGAAGGAATGGCGGAAAGTGATAGACAAATTCTATGTGCCATTCCACAAGAACATCAGCCAGACACAGAAAAACAGCCACCGCACCAGCGGCAGCAGGCTGATTGGAGTGGACCCCAAAAGCGGCAAGAACCTCTATGCCAAGATAGGCCGCTACGGCACATTGGTGCAGTTGGGCGATACCTCGAACGAGGAAAAGCCGAAATTTGCCAGTATGAAGAAAGGACAGAGCATCGAGACCATCACCCTTGAGGAGGCTTTGGCCCTGTTCGAACTGCCCCGCACTGTGGGACAATTTGAGGGCAACGACGTGATAGTGAGTATCGGTAAATTCGGCCCCTACGTGCGTTTGGACAAGAAATTCTACTCGCTTTCGAAAAACGACGACCCCTACGAGGTGGATTTGGACCGCTGCATAGAAATCATCAAAGTGAAACGTGCGGCAGAAGCCGAGAAGGAACGCCTACGCGAACTCTATCCCCACTCTATCGGACTGCACGACGGCGAGATGATTACCTCGAACATAGGCCGGTATGGCCCGTACCTCACCTACCGCAACGAGAACTTCCGCCTGCCCAAGACGGCAAACCCTCTTGAGATGACGATTGAAGAAGCCGTTGAAATAATCAATCAGGCCGGGGTGAAAAAGCCTCGCGGACGCAAAAAGAAGACAGAGTGACGCTCAGCGTAATCATAGTCAACTACAATGTCAAGTATTTCCTTGAACAATGCCTGGAATCGGTGTACCACTCCCAACTGACTTACGGGAGTGGTGCCGACCGCATGGCCGGACCCGACGGCGGGGACACAGTAGCCCTAGCCGACGGCGGCATGAAGGCATTCGAGCTGGAAGTGTTTGTTGTTGACAACGCATCGGTGGACGGGTCGGTGGAAATGGTGCGGAGGAAATATCCCCAGGTGCACCTCATTGCCAACAACGACAACCCCGGATTTGCCAAAGCCAACAACCAGGCCATACGCCAGTGCAAAGGCGACTTGATATTGCTGCTCAACCCCGACACGGTGGTGGAAAGGGATACTTTTAGCCAATGTGTGGAGTTTTTCGAGGAGACACCCGACTGCGGGGGACTGACTGTGAAGATGGTGAACGGAGAGGGAAAATACCTGAAAGAGAGTAAAAGGGGATTTCCCACGCCGGCAGCCTCGTTCTATAAGATGAGCGGACTGATACACCTGTTTCCCCATTCGAAACGCATTGCTGCATACTATATGGGTCATTTGGGCGACGATAACATCAATGCCATCGACATCCTGCCCGGGGCATACCTGATGTTCAGCAGGGAAGCATACAATAAAGTGGGGGTTCTGGACGAGTCGTATTTCATGTACGGCGAGGATATCGACTTTTCGTGGAGAATAAAGCTGGCCGGATTCCAGAACTATTATCTCCCCACAGCACGCATCATCCACTACAAAGGCGAGAGCACCAAGCACGGCAGCATGAACTACGTGTACACGTTCTATAACGCGATGTCGATATTCGTGAAAAGATACTTTTCGGGAGGGAACGCACGGCTGTTCAATTCGCTGCTGCATGTGGCCATCTGGGCCCGTGCCTGTCTGGCTTGGCTGAAACGGATGGTGCAGGCCATAGTGGTGCCGTTGACCGACTTTGCCGTAGCGTTTGCCGGTTTTCTGGGGCTGAAATACCTATGGGCCACCTATTGGGCATCGAACGTGCATTATTATCCGGCAGAATACACCTATGTGGCCATTCCTTGCTACATACTGGTGCTGATGCTGGGGAGCTGGCTATACGGAGGCTACCTGAAACCTGTGCGATTGATGCGGATAGTGAAAGGGATGCTGGTGGGGAGCGCGTTGCTGCTGGTGTTCTACTCGCTGTTGAACGAAAGCCAACGCTACTCGAGGGCATTGCTGCTGCTGGGGTGTGCCTGGACGCTGCTTTCAACACTGGGCATAAGGGGATTGCTGAGTCTGCTACATGTGCAGGGCTATGATTTAAGACCCACAAAGAAACGGTCATGCCTCATTATTGGCGGCGAAGAAGAGTCGCTGAGGGTGAAACAATTCTATGAAGGACTGGGGAGTGTGAAGACACAGACCATAACGGATGCCGCACCCGACAGCAAGAGGGTGAACGAGATAATACACTATTACAAAGTGGACGAGGTGGTGTTTTGCAATAAAGATATTGCAACCCAGAAAATCATAGACATGATGACGGAGCTGAACCAGATGCCGGGCAGACGTTGGATGGTGGAATACAAGATAGTGCCCAGCGACAGCGACTTCATTATAGGCAGCAACAGCATAAACAGCACCGAGGATCTCTATGCCGAAGAGCTGCGAACCATTGCCACACCGCTGAACCGACGGAACAAAAGGCTGCTGGACATTGTATCGGCAATGCTGCTGTTGGTTTTCTCGCCTATCATGATATGGGTGCAGAACGACAAGAAACATTACTTTGCCCACTGTTGGCACGTGTTGACAGGAAGAAAAACATGGGTAGGTACACCAGGCAGCGAGACCAGGGAACCGGTATTCGGACCTGAAGACGCCCTGCCCCGCCGGACTACACCCCTAAGCCAGGAAGTGCAGAAACGGCTGTATCTACGCTATATGCGAAACTATAAACTGACTACCGACATACAAATACTTCTAAAAAACATCCGCCGCATAGGCGAAGTAGACCCCAAAAAAGGATTGGCAGGATGAATGCCCTGATAGACTTACGGATGGAATTGAATACACGATACTGAACCAGAACTAATAAAAAAGAGCATAATGAAAATGAGAAAAACGATAACGATAATCGCATTGCTGCTGATTTTGTTGCCTGCAAGCCAAGCCCAAAGCATCAATGCATTCGTGGCAGCGGGAACCGCACTCTCGCAGGTGGAAGGAGACGAGTTGAAAGGGTTCGACCACTGGGGACTGGCTGGAAGTGTGGGCGCGTTCATCAATCTGGACCAACGGGACATGTGGGGAGCATCGATAGAGGCAGGATACAGTTGCCGAGGTATATACAACATAAAGTTCAACAGCAAGAATTACTATAACATCATCCTTAATCTGCACTATGCAGACATCCCGGTTACAGTGTTTTTCAAAGACCCCTTTGGCGGATTGCGCATAGGTGTAGGACTGGTATACAGCCGGTTGATTGCACAGCCCGGGGGCTCTATTGCTTTCAACCCCGACTACTTCATACCCGACACCAGCAATATGAAGTTTCTGAAAAACGACTTTGCGGCGGCGGCCGAAATGCGAATCAAGATTTGGAAAGGATTGCAATTCAGTCTGCGATACCAATATTCGCTGCTGCCGGTAAAGAAAGATGTAACCTTTAGAACCAAGGATAGAGAGTGGAAGAATAATTATTATAATTCGGCTGTGCAGGTGAGACTGTTGTGGCAATTCGGATACGACGACAAACCGTCGTATGCCAAGAACAGAAGACACAGAAGAAGATAGCCGACAAGAAATATCCACCAACACTGCAGCATGATGAAATCAGCTATATTTCCTGGATCATTCGACCCCATTACCCAAGGACATGAGGCAATAGCCCGGAGGGCATTGGCGCTGTTCGACAAAGTGTATATTGCCATAGGGGTGAACACCGATAAGAAATATATGTTCACAGTAGAGGAGCGTAAAAGGAAAATAAATGAAATGTTTGCCAACGAGGAGCGCGTGGAAGTGGTGACATATAGCGGCATGACGGTGGACCTATGCCATAGGCTTGGGGTTCGGTTCATAGTGAGAGGAATACGCGATGCAAAAGATTTGGAGTATGAGCAAACCATCGCAGCTGTGAACCATAAGCTGGACCCCGAAATAGACACTGTGCTCCTGCTTGCCGACATGGAGCACAAAGATATAAGCAGCACACTGATAAGGGAGCAGATGGCACATAAATAGACTGAGCATGCTTGACGGCGAGATAATATACCTGAAGGGCGTTGGGCCACAAAAAGCCGATGTGCTGGCCAAGGAATACGACATACATACTTATGGCGATTTGTTGGAGTATTTCCCATTCAGGATGGTGGACCGCTCGCATATCAGTACGCTTGACAGTTTCAACGCCGACGAACCCTATATCGTATTTAAAGGACGCATAAGCGAACTACACACCGTGGGAACGGGCCGAACGACCCGTTTGGAGGCCACATTTACCGACGGGACGGGGGTAATGCAACTGGTGTGGTTTCAGGGCCTGAAATGGGTGAAAGAGCTCTTACAGAAGAGCCAGATTTTCATTGTGGCCGGAAAACCTTCCATGTATGGATACTCGCTGCAGCTGGTACATCCAGACATCGAAATAGCCACCAACGACGAAGGGACAGGGACTCACCCCTTGATGCCTGTTTATCACACTACCGAGAAATCGAAATCCAAAGGTATTACGTCCAAGACCTTTGCCCGACTGACCGACACTCTGTTGAAACAGCTGCCGGCATATCTGCCCGAAACATTGCCCACCGGCACCGTTGCCAAGTTTCACCTGATGAGCAGAAACCAGGCTTTGAGAAACATGCACTACCCTGCATCGATGGAAGTGTGGCAGCAAGCGTTGTTTCGCGAGAAGTTTGAAGAGCTGTTTTTCCATCAACTGGACTATCAATACAGCCGCGTGTCGAGGCAGCACCATTCGGTGGGCAGGGTGTTCAGTGTGGTGGGCGAGCATTTCAATGACTTTTATCACCAACATTTGCCTTTCCCCCTCACCAATGCACAAAAGCGGGTGGTGAAAGAGATTCGCCACGACATGAAAACCGGCAGACAAATGAACCGACTGCTCCAAGGAGATGTGGGAAGCGGAAAAACCTTGGTGGCACTGCTCACCATACTCATTGCATTGGACAACGGATGCCAAGCCTGCCTCATGGCACCGACCGAAATACTGGCCAGCCAACATTATGCGAGTTTCCAAAAAATGCTTGACGGAATGGATATCCGCACCGAACTGCTTACCGGCTCCCTGAAAGCAAGTCAGAAGAAGAAGATAAAACAACGGCTGGCTGAAGGCGAGATAGACATACTGATTGGCACCCATGCACTGATAGAGAAAGATGTGCGTTTTAAAAAGTTGGGGTACGTGGTGATAGACGAGCAGCACCGTTTCGGGGTGGAACAGCGGGCAAAATTGTGGAGCAAGAGCGATATTGCACCCCATGTACTGGTGATGACAGCCACACCTATTCCCCGGACGCTGGCAATGACACTGTATGCTGACCTGGACTGCTCGATAATCGACGAACTTCCTCCGGGACGTCAACCCATACGCACAACACATGGTACCGATGCACAACGTGCACTCTTGTTCAACTTCATGAAGCAGGAAATTGCCAAGGGCAGACAGATATATGTGGTGTACCCTCTTATCAACGAAAGCGAAAGCCTTGACTTGAAAGACCTGATGGATGGATATGAGAGTATTTCCCGTAGTTTCCCAATGCCTCAATACCAGCTCAGCATAGTGCACGGACAGATGCCCGCCGAGGCGAAGGCATACGAGATGGAGCGTTTCAAAAAAGGGGAAACAAACATAATGGTATCGACAACTGTGATTGAGGTGGGTGTGGATGTACCCAACGCAACGGTGATGGTGATAGAAAACGCTGAACGGTTTGGGCTGAGCCAATTGCACCAGCTGAGGGGCAGAGTGGGCCGAGGTGGAGGACAATCCTATTGCATACTGATGACCAAAGATGACCTTGGGACCACCAGCCGTCAAAGAATAGAGACTATGTGCAATACCACCGACGGTTTCGCCATAGCCGAGGCCGACCTGAGATTGCGAGGTCCCGGAGACCTTCAAGGACTCCAGCAGAGCGGAATGCTTGAGTTGAAACTGGCCGATATAGTGGACGACGAGCCCTTGGTGCGTGCTACACGCGACGAAGTTCGCAGCATCCTGGAGTCCGATCCAGACCTGCTGCAACCGGAAAACGAGCCACTGCGGAGTTATATCAACCAATCGAAGAATGCCACCCGGTGGGACAAAATAAGCTGATTAGCTCCCCGCTAAATCCCTCTTGTGACATTATTCCAATTGAGGAATGAGTTCGTATACCTGCAGCACACATGAGCTTCGAACAAAACAAACCGATGTGAACGCAAAAGGCAAAGCGGTCAATAGGGAACAAAAACAGTATTCTTTTGCCTCACTTGCACTACATGGTTGAATCTATAAGCAACTTTTCTTGCACAATGACACAATAATATAGGATGAGTAACGTTTTCTCATAATGGTATAGAAAAATGCCTATTTCAATGGGCACATACATCCAATGCACTCCATCGTTCAAGAAATAACGGGAAGAACAAACTGATAATAACAACTAAACACACATTCTCTGCAACAAAACAATGACACTCAAAGCACAACAAGGGGACTCGCTCTCGTCTGGAAAACTGACACTCTATGCCTTTGATGACTACAACCGCGCCGTGGGTTGTGTGGAATTGTATAATTACGACCCTATCAACCGCAGGGCAGCGGTAGGGATAGTGGTTTCAAACGAATACCGTCACTTGGGTTTAGGTTCGCAGATGGTCCAGTCACTCACCCGGTTCTGCCAGGAGAATACTTCTCTACACCAAATCTATGCCGACATAGCAGCCACCAACACCCCCAGCATCCACATCTTCCAGAAAGCAGGATATCTCCATTGCGCTACCCTTCACGACTGGGTAATCCGTTCCAACCACTTCATCGACACCTATCGTTATCAGCTTATATTGGAAAGCACTCCGTCTCGTTGACAATCCAACGGACGGCAATCATCATAGCAATAACAATCTTATCTGAACCCCATGAAGAAAAGTCGAAAAATAGCCTGGACAGTAGTAGTATCCCTAATCCTCATTGCCTTAGTGGCCGGATTCGGGACACTCCGGCACCAGGCATTACCCATTACTGAGGACGTGCGTGTAAACATACCGCAAGGGTCCACATACCAGGCATTGGTGGACAGTATGGATGCTCACGGGTGCATTGTGAGCCGGACGGCATTCAATACCATTGCCGGCCTAAGAGGTTTGCCCGACCATGTAAAAGCCGGTAGCTATCTGTTCCACCCCGGCACGGGCATCATAAGGGTTATTCAGAAACTGTATTCAGGAAACCAGGACGCAGTGCGTGTCACAATCAATAAACACCGCACAGACAAAGACTTGTGTCAATTTCTAAGCGGATGCCTTACCTTTCACGCCGACAGCCTGCTTTCCCTGATGCGGAACGACTCGGTATGCGCTCTATATGGAGAAACGCCCGCCAGCATTATTGGGATGTTCCTGCAAAACACCTATGAATACTATTGGACCATCTCGCCCTCCCAGTTGCTGGAGAGAATGCATAAGGAATCAGAGCATTTCTGGAAATCGAGAAACAAGCAATTGGAAGACATGGGCTTAACCAAGCAGCAGGTCCTCACTATTGCCTCGATAGTGGAAGAAGAAACCAACGACAACGACGAGAAACCCGACATAGCCTCGGTCTACCTCAACCGCTATCGCATCGGTATGCCGCTCCAGGCCGACCCGACTGTGAAATTCGCCATTGGCGACTTTTCCATTCGTCGCATCAAATCGAACATGCTTTCGATAGACAATCCATACAACACCTACCGCTATGCCGGACTCCCTCCAGGACCCATTTGCATACCCTCTACCAAGTCTATCGACGCAGTGCTGAAAAACAAGAAAACGGACTATCTTTTCTTCTGCGCGAAGGAAGATTTCAGCGGAAAACACAATTTTGCCGCAACAAATTATGAACACACTATCAACGCACAAAAATTCCACAAAGCTTTAAATGACAAAAACATACACTAAACCCTTCTTAACACCTTCCCCATACGGGCAAAAAAATAACAATAATATTCTTGTTAATTCAAAAAAAAGTAGTACCTTTGCAATTGGGTAAGTCTTATACGACCAGCTCCCATTGAATCCCCCAGGGTAGGAATACAGCAAGGGTGTTTGGTTGTAGCGGTGCGATATAAACAGCTTACCCTTTTTTTGTGTCCATTCATAAACTAACATTATATAGATTCGATTAAGAAATGACAACACCCATCATCCTCTCCTACCTTCTCATTGTGGTGGGAATCGTAGTTTGGGTATCCCTTGTACCAAGCGGGAAGCATGCCAATCCTAAACTGTTGAACTACATCACCGTCTTTGGTGGGGCGTTCCTCCTTGCCTCTTGCTTCATCAATTTGGTGCCACACATATTCCTTGGTGAGGATCCTTTCCGTTTTGTGACACCCGGCATCCATTTCAAGGTCGCCGCCTCTGTCATGATAGGCTTCCTCATTCAGCTGTTGCTCGAGCAGCTTACCCGTGGTGCCGAGCATGGACACAACCATTGTCCCTGCTGCGAAGAGGAACACGATGCCGAAGAACATCATCATGCCCACCATACCCACCCCGGTCACTGCCATAACAACAAAGTGCATCCCGTGACAGGTCTGATGATTGGTTTATGCATTCACGCATTCCTCGAAGGCATGCCTATGGTCGGCCTCGATGGTGACATCCACCAAGGTCTTCTCTACGGCATTGTTCTTCACAACATTCCTATTGCCCTTGTGATGGTTTCTCTCTTCATCAACAACCGATATGGTTTCTGGCGTTCTTTCCTGCTTCTCTCCGTATTCGCTGTGATGACCCCCCTCGGTTCTCTCTGCAACCTCTACCTCATGCCCGAAAACGAAACCTTGCAATGCATCATTATGGGTGTCGTTGTCGGCATTCTGCTCCATGTCTCCGTCAGCATCCTCTTCGACCACGACCACAATAACTTCTCTTTTGTCAAACTTCTGCTCATCATCATTGCATTCGTAGCCGCCTATTTCACTCCTGGATGCCCCGAAATCTATCCTATTTTCTAACTCTTCAATAATCGTTACCCCAATAACAACATCTTTTCTATGACCACCTCCGAAACAATAAAAGACCTCATCTCTCGCAAAGACGCCCTGCGCCGCTATCTCAATATCGACTCGCTCTCCTCCCAAATAGCCGAGGAAGAGAAACAGACCGAAGCCCCCGACTTCTGGAACGACCCCAAAGAGGCACAACGCATCATGAAGAATATCCAGTCAAAGAAAGCTTGGGTCAACGCATTTACCGAAGTCGACAACAGTTGCGGCGACCTCGGGGTACTGGGCGAATTCTTCGATAGCGGCGATGCCACCGAACAAGAGGTTCTCGACCAGATAGCAATCACTCAACCCCTCGTCGAAGCCCTCGAACTCAAGAACATGCTGCAGGGCGAAAGCGACCATTTCGATGCCGTCCTGTCCATCAATGCCGGTGCCGGTGGTGTAGAAGCCCAGGACTGGGCCGAAATGCTCATGCGTATGTACATCCGCTATGCAGAAACCCACAACTACCGTGTTGCCATTTCCAACATCTTGGATGGTGAAGGTGCCGGAATCAAAAGTGTCACCATGCAGATAGAAGGCGATTATGCCTATGGATACCTCAAAAGCGAAACTGGAGTCCACCGTCTTGTTCGTGTCAGTCCTTTCAATGCCCAGGGCAAACGAATGACCTCTTTCGCCTCCGTCAGCGTCACCCCGCTTGTTGACGACACCATCGAAGTCGTCGTCGACATGTCACGCCTCAGCTGGGACACATTCCGCAGCGGCGGCGCCGGCGGACAGAATGTGAACAAGGTGGAAAGCGGTGTCCGTCTCCGCTACCAGTACAAAGACCCCTACACCGGCGAGGAAGAGGAAATCCTTATCGAGAACACCGAAACCCGCGACCAGCCCAAAAACAAAGAGAACGCCATGCGTCTGCTCCGCTCACAACTCTACGAGCGCGAACTCCAGCACCGCATGGAGGAACAGGCCAAAATCAAAGCCTCACAGAAGAAAATCGAGTGGGGCTCGCAAATTCGCAGCTACGTCATGGACGACCGCCGCGTTAAGGACCACCGCACCAACTACCAAACCGGTGATGTCACCGGTGTAATGGATGGCAAGATCGACAACTTCATCAAAGCCTACCTCATGCAGTTCGGTGCCGAATAAACAGTATACCCTATATATTTTTTAATCCTATCCGCCATCTGTTAACACAATTCAATACAATAATAAGACACCTAGTTACAAAAAAACGAAAGCCAATAAACGAAATATATTATGATTGATTATGTGAACATAGAATCAAGCCAGATTCTTTCCGGATTAACTCTATGTTTCTCTGCAGCAGCCCTTGCTATAGCATTTGTACCTGTGATAAAAGGGCTATTTAACAGGAAAGCACAGAAAAGAGAACTCGAGATAACCTCTTTTTATAGATTAATTGATCATTTAAAATCATCCGACCCTGAGGCACAACTATCTGCCGCAATCCTTTTACGTAGTTTTTTAAATGTCCATCGTAGAGGTCTTCACAATGATACTATAAAACTCATCTCTTCCTTACTTCGAAGATACCCAACTGGTATTCTTCAAAAAACATTAAGTGATGGCCTTGGTTATGCTATTAATTTAAACAGAATAGACCTTACAGGTTCTAATCTCCAGAATACATATCTAGGTAACAAGAAACATACCATATATCTTAACGAAACGGACTTCTACTGCGCTGACCTTTCTAGTGCTAACATTACTAAAGCCAAAGGAAACAAAGTTATTTTTTTTGTAGTATATTAGTAAATACTCACTTTAATAACTGTCGTTTCAAAAAAGGTGATTTTCGAGATGCCAATCTCAAAAACGTACATTTAAATAATGTATATTTATATAAATCTGATTTTACTGGAGCAAAAAACATTCCTGCTGAAATTGAACAAAATCTTATTAAAAACATCTTTCAAAGCAAACATAGAATATCAACCACAGAAAACAAACAAGACTCTATTAGAATATTCCTCAGTATACCAAGCGAGATGTCAAAAGATGACCAAATCTTAACTGAGAAATATAATGAAATATTGGAAAGAGAAAAGGGATTCCAAGTATTCAACTATAAACGAGACCCATACCCATTATATGGACAGCTAAGCAAAGTTCGTGAGCAGATACAACAATCAGATGCAATGATTGCATTCGGTTTAAAACAAACCATCATCAACACTGGAGTTTATCGACCTGGCCTACCAAATGAAAAGATTCTCACTAATAACTGGCAAGCAACACCATGGAATGAAATAGAAGTAGGCATGGGTATTATGCACCACATACCAATTCTACTCGTCAGAGACAAGGATATTTGTAGCGGTGTCTTTGACTCTATCCTTAGTGACGAATATATCTTTTCAATTACTTCGGAACTCGAACTCAACAAAATCAAAGAAGATAAAAATTTTATTGCTTGGCTGAATAGAATTCCACACTCTGTCTGAGTGCTATCTCATTTGGAAAACCCATCCTCCAAATAATCGAATATCAAAGTATTTCTTTCGTATTCTTTTTCACTCTCTGGCAACTCCTCATAGGGAACCAGACAGGGATTCTCTTTCTTCTCATCATCGCGTTTCGGCCCCCAGGTCCATCCCTGTGCTATCCGCCCCGCCGACCACACATCATGCACATTTTTTGCCATCTCCTCTGTCAGTTCCATCAGTTCTTCCGACAATTCAATATCCGAAGTGTCAATAGGTTTGGGTATATATGTCTTTCTTTCCATATTAGTCCGTGTTTATACATTTATCACATCTATCAAATGCCGCACTATCGCCTTATCATATTCTTTTTACGCTTCAAACTGTTCAACATAAGGAACAATGAACATAACGTCCTTCTTTGATTTGTTTCCTTTTATATATTTATGATTAATCTTTACTGTCATTATCTATCTCCATCCTTTCCTTGCGGCTGCAAAGATACATCTTTCCCTTCTCTCCCCCGTCGCTCTCTGCATCTCGCTGCATCAATCGTTATCTATACATCAGTTCGTGGCTCGGCACGTATCCTATCTGTATATATTTGCCGAACAGATTGGCTATTTCCTTCCTCGTGTACCCAAACACATTCTCTCCTAAATTGTACAGCAACTCCACTTCTTTCCCCTTTATGTCCTTGTCCGAAAGTATCAGCCTTATCACATACCCCATCATCCCTTCTCTCATCGAGGGGTCTAACTCCATAATGTGCTGCACCGACTCCACAAACATATCCGACACTTTCTCCGATGCTGCCACGGCGTCAAGCAGCGACTTCGGGAATATATGGTATCCTGCCAAATGGTCCAGTATCGTGTTCACTTCGTCTTTCGAGATCTCCTCGTCCGCCGACGACACTATCAGTCCCGCCGTGGCCACAAACATCATCATGTGCTGGTCTATCTCCTCGTTCCCCACTTTCAGCAGTATTCCTATCAGTTCCTCCATCCTTTTCTCTAACTCCTCGTCAGTCTGGCAGGTGGCAAACAGGTTCAGTGCCTGCACCCTTATGGGGTTCACCGGATGGTCGGCGCGGCTCAGTCCCTTGTCGTTCAGGAAATAGTCCAAATGCTTTATATTCTCCTCCACCAGGGCGTCTATGCTCACATTCATCTTCATCAAGTTCAAGCCCGAGGCCATCTTAAAGAATGCCGACACACACACCGGCAGACTTCCCACCGCCATATATCCATATCGGTCGGCCACCAGCTCCGACAGCTGCTGCCACAGCTTTATCTTGTGCTGCAACGCTATCGGCATATTGCTCTGGGGCGGAAACACAAAGTGTATCAACCGCAGCAATGCCGTGTTACGGTTCATCAGGTGTCCCAACTCATGCCCTATCACAAACCGCAACTCGTCATCGCTCATCAACTCCACCAATGCCGAATTGATGTTCACAATATGGGGTGCCCCCTCCCCCTCTGCCGCCACCGAGAAGGCGTTCACCGACGCATCGCCGGTAATATAAAAGTCCACCTTCTCATCATACCCCAAACGCGCTTTCACCTCATAAAACAAATCATACAAATGGCCCAGCAGCGTCCGCTCCACCTTAAAGCTGTGACCCTCCAACGTACTGCGCCAATAGCTGTCCGAAGCATCAGTGCGCACCTGCCTCAGCACCTCTTCCACCACACTGCCCTGCAATGCTTCATAAATCTGTCTGTTGAGCTCCTGCTCCAACCCTATCTGCGGATTCAACTGTTTCATATTTTCCTCCTTTATTAATTTGTTATTTCTTTCCAATTCAACTATTTTCCTTCTTCAATTTCTCCCCTTCTGCCCTCCCCTCGCTCCCGTCGCTCTCCCATCCCCTCTTTCTCATCCCGTCAAAGTCTCTTGTCCGAAAAATAGTCATCAGTACATTCACTATAGTCAAAGAATACCTTCATCCCCCGTCTTCCAAACTCCAGTTTGAAGGTACGGGCAGTAGCCACATTCGAGTTCCCCATGGAATCCTTGTGCCCATAGCTTATGATAATACCATATACCAAATATCACCATTCTATTAATATTCAACATAATAAACCCATACGCATATCAACCAACACTCCTGCAAATATACAAAAAAGAATTCATTTATCCATATCAACTTCCAGTACTACTTCCCATTCGGCCTCGGTGGGCAGGCGGAACTGTTCAACATTATTTGTATTTCATTCTTTTACTCACGGCGTCGCCTTGGGCCAACTGCCCGTTTACCTTCCTAGCCGCATCCCTGACTCTCAACGACTTGTCCATAACAAATCCTTTCTACCGTGATTGCTCAACTTCTCCAACATTCACCGCTCAGCGCAACCTCATTATTTCTTATCCCTCCCACAATAACAGCCTCACTCCTGCGTTATTATACCAACAAAAGAAAAAACACCCCAATATGAAACAAATCCTCACTTGCATCTGCTCAGCCGCACTGCTTCTTGCCGTCGGCTGCCGCAACCAGTCGCCCTCATCCAACGACTTTACCGTCACCCAGTATAACGGTGAAAAACAAACGGAAGTAAAGATTAAGGTCGACGGCTACCCCGACAGCGTCACCCTCCTGGTCGATAACCACTACACCCTCGATTGGCCTGGCGACAACTCCCTTAGCCCCGAAGCGTTGAAGGAGCTGTTTCTTTGCGCCTTCAACGACAGCACTTCCACCAACTTCACCCAAGCCATCAATCAATGGCTCTCCCACCCGGGATGCTCATCCGACGATTACCCCGACATCCTGTCTTTTATCCAAAATAGGGATTCCAACCTTGTTCCCCATATACACAACACGCTAAGCTGCCAATATAGCACCGACAGCAGTCTCCACATCTTTCATCTCAACACCGAATCGGTTTCCAACTTCTCCCAACGTGAAAAACGCTCAAACTACTATATCCATATCGACCCCGCCACACGGCAGGTTATCCACCTCTGCGACCTTGTCGACACCACCAACATGGGCGAAATCATTGTCCGCGCGGTGGAAGACCTTGTCGTCAACCATGAGACCCTTCTCAATCTCAACAACAGCTATAAAGCCTCCGGCCGCCTGCCCGTGCCCGACAACTACTACATCGACGATACCCGCAGCTGCATCACCATCTTCTACCAACCCAACACCATCGCCCCCGATTCCTGCGGACTGCCACAAATCATTCTCCCCATCTTCTGGCTCTCAAAGCATACTCCCCTCACCCAGTATGCCAAAAATTATTTCGGCGAAGGCTCCTATCTGCCCGAATAGCACACCCTAAGAATACACAACGAGGGTGCCCCCTTCACGGGACACCCTCGTTTCTATTGCAGACCATACCTGTTACTTACACTCAATAGTCTGCTCAATGTTCGAGCCGTCGGGTGCTGTTGTGGTCGATGTCACCGACAACTTGTCGCATTTCCCGTCGGGAGCGGTCATCACCTGCTCTGTCACCATCGGAGCCATACCCGGCATCTTTTGAGTTACTGTGCAGTGGCAATCCTTCGGCTTCTTGCATCCGGCCATCGATGCCAAAAGCAGCAACACGATACCGGTCAAAGCAATTTTCTTCATAGTGGTAATGTATTTAATGTTGTGCCTACTCTTTACAACAGTTTTCGGCTTCCCTGCATGCTGTGGCCACAGCTCATCTATATAACACACAAACCCCAAAAATGTGACACACTTTTAACAAACATTAACTTTTCCCCAAGCCAAAGCGAACAAAACACAAACAGACATGAGACCGACACACTGCCACCGCGAGTCCCCTCTTTTAGATGGGTACGGCGAAGCCGGGGGGTATGTATCCGAAAACAAATACCAAAAGTCATTATAGGTAACCTATATAAATCACCCCAAAGGGGTGAGACATGAATAACACCGTACAAGCCATGAACGGTGTCGCGACCGAATGGGAGCAACATCGTTCATGGTGCAGTGCGGTGACCATCGTAGGAAATCAATAGCGTCCCGATAGGGACGCGACAACAAAAACAGCTGTATTAACCAAAACACTGTCACGTTCATTCTCCCACAAACTCAAACCCCATTATCAACAAACGCCCCCCCACCGCGAGTCCCCTCTTCAGATACTATGTTAAAAATTATATTATTTATACCAAGATACTAGTCTATAGGATTTTGTGTAAATATTTTTTTTTCTTTACA
>Ga0247611_10000235_pt1 | contig 117028 bp, 93 predicted proteins | sample 177DNAGHGhighgp2_FD_192422 | JGI IMG/M metagenome (GOLD analysis project Ga0247611, IMG submission 192422) | Sheep rumen microbial communities from Palmerston North, Manawatu-Wanganui, New Zealand - 1770 DNA GHGhigh gp2 | ecosystem: Host-associated > Mammals > Digestive system > Stomach >... | reverse complement strand
ATTTTTAATTTTTAATTCTCCATTTTTAATTTTTAATTTTTAATTTTTAATTCTCCACGATTCCCTCCAAAGCCCACATCAGTTCATTGGCCACTCCTGTTACGAAGCTGTCTGTAGAGAATCCCCTTTCGATGTTCAGCGGCCGGAAGTTGATGCGGAGCGTGCCGTTCTCGTTGCAGGTGATGTTGAGGTACTGTCCGCGGAAGAGGTGCGGGTTGCGCTTCTCCCTCCTCCTGTCGGCCGTCTCCACGAAGGTCAGGTGCTCCTCGTAGTTGAAGTCCTCGCACTCCACGTCGCGGCGCAGCGTGCCCACATAGTTCTTGCCCGCCTTCATGCGCTTGTCGCCGAGGAGGTAGGTGATCACGTCCATACACAGTTCTCTGTTCTTCTTCCAGTCCTGCTCTTCAGGACGTCCGGAAATTATAATCTTCTTTTTCATAATGGTTTTTTTTAATTTGTTGTTGTACTTAAGTTTCGCGTTGCTCAACTGATTAGGGAGTCAAGGAGTCAAAGCCCCTTCCCGGCCTCCCCCTTAAAGGGGAGGAGGATATTAATTAAAGAGATAAGGAGTCAAGACAATAGCTTTATCCCCTTGCGCTTCAAAGCCCCCCCTCTCTTCTAGGAGAGGGGTTGGGGGTGAGGCCATCCCTGTCTTCTTGGCTCCTTAATCATATAACGTTGATGAGTTGTATTTTTCTGCGGTTATTCTTGGGCCTTACCGCGAAGTGGAGCCAGTAGCCCCGTGCGTTGCGTTCCAGCAGCAGCTCGTCGAAGTCCTGGTGTGCCTCGTCGCTGATGTCCAGCAGGATGACCGCATAGCGCAGCAGCTGTTCCTTTCCCAGCACTCGCAGATCCGCCGCACATCCCGTCAGGTGGTTCGATGTCTTGCATCCCCCCACCGCCTTGTTCACCGCCGGACTCCTGTACCCGCTCGTTACAATGATTGGTTCTTCTTTGCTCCCCTCGCCTTGAGGAGAGGGGTTGGGGGTGAGGCTATTCCCCTCGCCTTGAGGAGAGGGGTTGGGGGTGAGGCTCGGCTCTTGGGTGAGGCTTCCGTAGCGCAGGTTCCATTCCTCGCGCAACTTCTCCAGCCATTGGCACACCCTTGTCAGGTTCTCTATCACCTCCTCGCTCGGCTGCTGTTGCCGCTGTCTGTCCAGATAGCTCTCCAGTTTCACGTTCGTCCGCGTCATCTCCTCTAAGGTAAAGTGCGGCGTCAAATAAATATTCTTTGCCATAATGTTTACATTTTTACTTTTTACTTTTTAATTTTATAGATGTTGTTTGCGAAATCGTCTGCAGACTTATGATTTCGCTGGCAAAGGTAAGCAAAAACGTAAGTCCTGAAAAGGATATGAGGAATATGATGTGTATAGGCAAAACATTGGTTTTCAACGCATTACGCTGCAAACTTGCTGAGTTTTGGATTGCTTTCACAGAACTTTGGATAGGTTTCATTCGAACTTTGTATCGATACGCCTGCCACCTATCCAAAACTGCTGCCTTTACAATCCAAAGTTCAAACATACGGATACAAAAAATGGATGAATCTCTTTCGAAATCCATCCATACGATTATTGTTTCAATCCAAAGTTCTAGGCCATTATTCGAGCCTCAAAGGAACTTATCTGCTCTTCATCACTAATACCCATGTCGCGCCTGTTCTTGCGTTCCGTGCTAACAGCGTTCCAACTAAGCGTTTCATAACGGCCTCCTCTGGCTTTGTATTCTTTGCAGAAATAGGTGTAGAAGGCCTTCTCTTTGTCTTGCGATTCCAGACTGGCCCATTTTATCAGTTCAACGAGGAAAGAACCTTTAAACTTGTTAGGGTTCCCCTCAATATTGCTCATCGTGTCGATTGTACCTATTATCTCTCTCACGCGTAGCGCCTGCTGATGATTATTTGGCCACAGTTTGGTCTCCTCGTCAGTCAGTCCATCGTTGCGCCCTTTGCGCAGCACATCGATGGCAACAGACATCTTGAATTCGTCAGTATCCCATTGGTGGTAGTTCTCGCGATAAAAATCCTTGATGGAACGGGCCTTGGCCTTGCGTTCGTTAAGCTCGTTTTCAGGAAGTGTCTTTACCTTTGCCAAAACCCTAGTCACTTCTTTAATGCCGCCCAAGGCTCTTCGTTCACAGTCCTTGTATATCTGCTCACATCGGTCACCGTCCTCGCGTATGGCTCGCTCCATCTTTATCATATAGTGACACAGGCCAAGCGTTGTAATAACCGTGGTGAAGAAAGCCTGCATCTCATTGTAGAGCGTCTGCACAGACTCCTCGAACGAGAAGAGACCAAACAAGTCACGATTACATTCGCCCTTAGACAACACAGACCGCAGATATATTGACGGCTTTTCCATATCCACAGGCTGACGGCGACGGCGCATGGGACAGGTCTTCTTGAATACAGCCCTTGATGCTTTCAGCGTGCTGCGAATACGATTGAACAGCATCTGAGCCGTTTCAAAACACTTGTTGTTGTCCGTGGCGTATTGCTGCAGGAATGTCTGCGAGAAATACACCAACGCCCTTGCCTCCGTGTTGAGTTTGTTTTGATATTCGCGCACCTTATCGGTAGCTACCTGAATATCCAGCGTCGTATAACACCTCTGGTGGATACCCTCCAGGAACCTGTCTTCTTCGAATTTCTTGGCAGCCTCAATAATCTGTATCAGCCCCCGTTCGTCTTTGTCAACTATAGTCGAATATTGCATGGGAAAAATCATGATTAATCATTCATGCAACAACAAACTGTGTGCCGAATCGCATGTTTTCAGACTCGTCTGACATGATGGCAGAAAAAAGCGTAGCTTAAGTATCAACCCATATCAGTTTTCCCTTCATCAGTTTTTCTTTCAATAAATATTTTGCGAAATAGTTCACGAAGACAATCATTTCTTATGTTTACTTTTTCTGGGATTTCGCAGTCGTCTTCAGTCACATATTTAAACAATCCATTTTCTGCAATATATGGAATGTTTTTATCTAATGTGATGCTTGAAATAACTCGGGTGTTAATTCCTTTAAGCTCAACACCTCTTTTCTCCATCACATAGTTGTAGGCTATAGCATCAATACTGTCCTTTATTTCAAGTTTGCCACAAAAAGACTCTTCAAGCATAAGCAGGGATGCTGTGACATGCATATCATCCCTGTATTGCGGCAATCCATTGATTTTCCCTTCTTTCCAGTCGCAATAGCAACAAAGTATTTTCCCCAAATCAACACCAAGCCCGATAATATCTTTTATAAGAGGCGACTTCTGTTCCCGTTTGAGTTTTTCGATAGAACCTTTTGTCTTAAAGTCTCCTTCACTAAGGGTTCTATTCAATTCCGCTCTGTCAAGTTCTGTCTCCATGATGCCTGCTATCGTTAACTTTTTCAATTTACAGTCAACAAACATGATGCAGTTATCGTCATACAAAATCCAGTCAGAAGTTTTATTTTGTCCCTTATTATAAGTGAGTTCCTTAACGTGTTTGTACGTTCCGACGTTGGCGTAATAATCTAATTGTAATCCCACATAATCCTCAAACCTTGCTGCTAGTTCATCGTTCAGCTTTTGGTTGTCTTTTGATTTCAAATCCAGATGGTATTGAAGACCTTTAATGCCGGCATTCAAGATGTATAGAGGGGAAACACAATACAACATATCACCATCGGAAACAATCGGATGACTGACGTGAATAGCATCATTTTGGCACAGAAACAGCTTATTGGAGAAATCAACTTTTATGTTGGCTTTAATCTCAGAAAGCGATGCAGACAGTTTGTCAAGCATTACAGCAAAGTCATTCTTCGTGAACATCTGCCCGTTCCCAACAATATACTTTGAAAAATCGCTGCAAGAAGTGCTGAACTTTTGAGAGAAGCAGAAATAGAACAAGATGACTAACTGGAAGTATTTCTTTACACTAATACCAAGTTTTTCTTCTAGATATGAAGCAAGTGACGGGCTGGAATACAAGTAGCAATACTTTACCGCCCTGTAGTCAAACGGTTCTTGGTGCTGTACCTTCAGTTGATTCAGCATGTAAGATTTCAGCCATATAAAAATATCTTCGTATTGCTCCTTGTTGGCTTTTTCGTATGCATCATGAAACGGGCCCACAATTTTGTGTCTCTGTTTCAATTGACACAATGACTTCTCTGACGGAAGAGTCGTAGAGTATCTAAGCGTAACTTGAATCATGAAATCCACAAGATATAAGGGGATATGACACACCTGATGGTTTTCTATCCTTTCAAAATGCGGAGAATCAAGGTTGTAGTTTCTGACCGCATCAGTTAGATACTGTCGTATAACAAACAAACTGTCCCAAACGTTAAGTTCTGACAGTTTGTTTAAAGCAGGTTTTATGCTTCTATAAAAGTCGCTCATTTTTGAGTTCGCATAAATGTTAGACTGGCAAAGTGACAGTTTTTCTTATGTGAGTTTGAGCCTCTGCTGTTCGCTTTTTGTTGCCATCTGTATACTATTCCCTATCAGTCAACACTCTCCCCAAGAACGTATCCGTAAAAGCATGCTGGAAGTTTAGGTTAATCATCTTGTATTCAGGCAAACTCTCCAAGAATTCCAACTCGAACACCAGGCGAGGTGCTTTTTTGTCTTCCACTTCAGGATGAACCTCTGATTTGCTGCCAAAGCGAACAATCTTTATCAAATAAATATCGCGCACGCCCTTACCCTTAATATGAGGCATGAAATAGTAGAGCTTGTTGAGCGTTATCGTAGAAGGGAACGTGCTAACGTTGCTAGTATAGTACAACTTTGAAGACTCTTCTTTCAGGAAGTAGTCAATATTATCTGTTTTTACTAGGCCAATAAGCAGGCGCTTTGTGCTATCCAACTTGTACGTCTTCTTGGGTTTGTTGTAAACCAGTTCCGTATCTTCGTGTGCAAACAAATCAAGTGTCAGCTTGGGAAACGAATCACGCTTCTCGTCAATAGGATGGGTTGAAGCCGGAGCCTCGTCGTATATAAAGCGGTACAGGCTCTTACCAATTTCACGAACGATGCCGCAAACTAAAGCATTACCCATCAAGAATGCCCTGCGTCCGTCAGATACATCTGGATGATATGTGTGGTTGTCAGGGAACATGTTCAGGCGCTCCAACTCGATAGGAATCAGTCGGCGATAACGACCTGAGGGAGTCTGTACCACATGCTTGAAACGCGAAGGCGCATTGCCACCTTCACCTGTAATCATTGTGCGAGAGGGCTTGTCAAGAGAATCAGGAAAGGCCATTCCACCTTCAGAGAAAACATATTCAAATCCTTCTTTTGATACACGGTTGATTTTCTTGGCCCCTTTCTCGTATTTCCATTTGGGCAGCTCTTCTTCAGAAATAAAGAACTCCTCTGGTACGAAATCTTCATCGACAAGAATGTTGCCTAAAGTTTGAATTGGCCCATCATACACAGGGGTTGCATCAACGGAATAAACATGACGGTCCTTCATCATTCCTGCATTACCAAAGGGGCTTTCTTTCAGTCCCTTGTTAAAGCCATCTGAAACCTCTTTGATTTCACCATCGATGTCAAATGCAGATGCCGAATGATCCTTCACTCTAAACGGGAATGCCTGAGCAAGAACGCCATCGAACTCTACCCAGTCTTCCATTTGCTCTACCTTCTGAGCCACAACGGAATCCTTTAGATAGCCAACGATATAAGTTCTGCGTCTTCGCTGCGGCATACCATAATCGGCTGCGTTGATGATGCGCCACTCTACAACATACCCCAAATCCGCCAACGATGCAAGGATAATAGCAAAGTCACGTCCGCGCTGAGTAGCTGGAGAATTCAACAGGCGGTCAACATTCTCAAAGAAAATATACTGAGGGCGCTTGTCGCCTTTTTCCTGAAGAATGCGATGAATCTGCCACCACAACACGCCTTTCTTACCTTCAATGCCCCCCGAACGACTCAACGATGCAGCTACAGAATAGTCCTGACAAGGAAAACCACCAACCAACAAATCGTGATCAGGAATGTCTGTTGTCAGTACTGTATTGATATCCTTATTGGAATGCCCATTTTTACCAAAGCGGGCTTGATAAACTAACGAAGCGTCCTGATGCTGAGTAGATGGTTCCCATTGGTTATTCCATATAGTCTCGTAAGCATCCGACGCACCTTCAAGTCCGATGCGGAAGCCTCCTACGCCAGCGAATAGTTCTACTACACGAATCTTATGCTGTTTCTTATCCATTATAAATATTCTATCGTTTTTAATTTGTCTGCAATGAAAGTACCCTTCAGCCAGAAGAATTGCGGGAGCATATGAACTCCATTTATCACCACAGAGCGTGCCTCGTCGCGAGAATCATTCTCGCCACCTCTAAAGAATACATTATAGTCCTCACTTTTGGGGAAATTAGGAGCACCACGATATGAACCGCTTTTATTCTTTATTTTCTCTCCGTTGCTATCTAATGTAAACTCCCATTTTAGCTTGTTCTGATATACCAAGTTGCGAGAATCTTCCCACATTCGTTTGACTTCGCCCTCTATAAACTCATCATCGAAAGCAAAACGTTTGAATCCCTCAAAAGTTGTCTTTTTCGACTCTCTCTCTATTCTTTCTTCATACTCTTCTTTTGACTCACTTTTCCTTTTCTTAGCCATATCTCCTCTTTCACAAAAAACGGGGCAAAGAAAACTGTGTTCACAGAAATATGAATAAACATCTGAATCATGGAAATCCATATCTTTCCACAACCATTCTTCAAAGTCAATATGACTTAATTTCATATCCTCTGTCCTACTTCCGGTGGGGGTGATTGCAATAGTCTTAGCAATGATACCTGCTTTTGTAAAATCAGAAATCTGATTCAGTTTTTTACAATCTGCACCAAACATTTTGAGAACGCATTGAGCACCAAAATCCTTGTCAGATATTGCTGCTTCCACACCTAGCGTTTCTTTCAATTGCGCAAAAGTCTTTCCTTCGTATTTTGCAGAAAGCACATGGCAGCGGCCATCTAACTGTGCAAAGCTGGAGAATGACTCTTTTAATGAAATCTCTGTATTAGCCCTACTTTTGTCAAAATGACCGCGAACGATGTAATCAACAAAAGTCTGCTTTAAACGATAACGTGGCTTCTGATATGATACCGTTTGTTTTTCTTTGTCTACACCTCTTGCCTTAAAAGATGGTACTAATTCTATCAAGAGAAGATTGGGACGCAAAACATGTGTAAAACCAACAAGATGCTTATTTCGTTCCTCGCTATCAGAATACTCATCATATATATGCTGTAAATAATCACGCACAATCTCCCAGTCATTACGAAGCTTTGCTTGCTCTTCCGGCGAAAACTTATTATAGCAATAATCGACAATGGGGAATTTTGCGTACGCGGATGCTGGCACAGCTTCATATGACTTGTATTCGTAAAATACAATAAGAAGATGTTCCGACTTCTCCCAGAAATGAGAGGTGGGGAAATCTGTTTGAATAGTTGGCTCAAACGTAACACCTGTGATACTAATACCCTCCTTGGCACCAAGATAAACATTATATGCAGCACCAACCTTTCCCTTCACCTTTGCTAAATCAGATTTGGGGACTCTTACGCCAGTAGTTTTCAGTTCTGTCAGGATGCCATCTATCTCAATGTCGCACTCTTGCTTGCTATCTCGCTCATATCCGAAAACAGACTGCTCTATTACGTCGCCTGCAATACCTGTTATCTTTTCGCTTTTCTCTGTACGAGCAAATTGGTTAGATGTATCAACCTCACCAAGAGTCTTTCCTTTCACACCTTCCAAAAGGGCATGAACATAAGCCTTTGTATATTTTCTGTCGTCTGAAACTGCCATAATACAATCAAATTATAATTCGGAGTACGCACTTTTATCCACGTTATAAAAAGGAAACCCAGTCCGTGTGTCGATACCGTTATCATTGTACTCGTTCTCAGGACTGATAAAGTTTCCATTTTCATCAAACATGACTGATGAATATATGGATTTTATATTTGATGCTATTGAATCTGTCTCTGTCATTGTTGTAAATTAACCTGCAAATATACAAATACTCTTTGAAATCCATGATTCGCCCGCCATGCTCACAGGTGTATGATGTTTGATAGTCATATTCATGGTTTGTCGTAACTTCGTTCTGCAAAGGTACGAAAAGTCGAGTGAAATACAAAAGATTTTCTTCTTTTTTATCCCTGCATTATAGCCACCCCTTATCAAGGGGACCTTTTTAATTTTCCTTAAAAAGAGGTTATTGATAGTGATACTTTCAATTATTCTTCCTATCTTTGCATTGTAAATTATAAGGCATAAAACCATGGCAACAACAAATACAACAATGATTTCTCCTGTAGATGCTCTTTGGGCATTATACCAATCCCAGTCTAAAGCCAACAAGAAGAAGTTCCGCTCTCTTATTAAAGAAGAGGATGCTCAAAAGGACAAAATTGTGAAGGCTGTCAGCCTTGTGGCAGTATCATCCAAAGCAGAAAAGGAGATGAGGGAAGGTAAAACCCTTCACTTTGAAAGTGCAGCTGATGCTCAGAAATGGATGGATGAACTATGAAGTATAAGATAGACTATACAAAGGAGGCTGTCAAGATTCTGAAGAAATGGAAGAAATCTAATCCACAGTCTTTCAAAAAATTGTACGATATACTCCCAGAATTGGAGGAACATCCAAGGACAGGCACAGGGCATCCAGAGCCTTTAAAGGGTGGTAGAAGTATTACATTTTCAAGACACTTGTCAGGAAAGGACAGAGTTATATATGATATATATGATGATGTGGTGACAGTCCTGATTTTTCAGTTAGAAGGGCATTATAATGACAAATAAGGTGAGCTGTTATGGCTCACCTTTTTAAATTTATATAAGATAAGATATGAGAGATTTTCCAAATGTCTGAATAATTGGGTACTCCCCCCCACTTTGGCGCTCCTTATCAAGTCTGAGACGTAAGTCCATGCATCCCATACGCAGCCCGTGGCAAATATCTGTTCTGGCAGTCGCTCTGGGAGGCGTTTCTCGATAGTGGTAATAATCTGATTTACTTTCTCATCAGTTTCCGTCTGGTGCTGTTCAATGTTAAGAATGCGCTGCATCATCAGCATATTGTTGTTCACAATGTCAGGTATCGTCGTAAAAGCACGCATGATACGGATATTAACCTCTACAGCAGTTTCTGACCTCAGTACGCTACTGAGCATTCCTATGCCATTGCGAGTAAACACATGAGGGAGCTTTTGAGTTCCTCCACGTCTTTCTTTAGGTTTTGATATCGCAATTTGCGACATCAAAACTCCTTCTTGTTGATTTTCAGAGATACTTGATATCACATTTTGTGACTTCAAATCTTCTAAGATCGCATTTTGAGATCTTAAAGCACTCCATTCTTCTTTTGTAAGTTGGAACATGAAGTCATCAGGAAAACGACTGATATTGCGTTTAACCTGCTCATTAAGACGACTTGTGGTAACGCCATATAGCATAGCCAAGTCAGAGTCAAACATCACTTTCTGTCCACGAATGGTACGGATAAGACTCTCGATATTGATATTTTTGAAGTCGCTGCTCAGCCCAACGGGATGCTTGCCTAAGCAGGAATTTGCGATAACCTCATCAGGGTTATTGCAATTTGTGACAACCTCATCATGGTAATCAAAATTTTTGACCGATCCCTGCGACTGTTTACAATTTGCGACCAGTTCTGAATACTCTTCTGTTTTCTTCTTTGCCATATTATCACATGTTGTGATGTTCGTACCACCAAATTAAGTGGGGTATGTACCACCCTATATCTGTTGCAAAAGTACGAAAAGTTTTTGAAAACACAACAAGAGAGGGGAAAATCTAATGCTCCTTTAACTTCCTTACTTCTGAAAGCTAATGAAGGGCTTTGAGCAGTCGCTCGAAGGACGGGATGAGGAAACCTCCTCTGTGGAGTTCTATGAGGTGCTGGTCTTGCAGGGTGTTCAGCGCTTTGGAGATGTTGAAGCGATAGTCGTTGAGCTCTTCGGCAAGACCGAAAGAGCACACTTGAATAAATAATAAGCTCGTTTGTTTTGTTCTTCTCTCGACTTTTCGTAACTTTGCAAGCATGACAGACCAGCTACAGCGACACTATGACCCGGAGGCGGCAGCAGAACTCTTTGAGGCTCTGCTTGACAGCGCGGCACAGACGGCGGACATCCGACGGGCGTACCGTGGGCTGAAGCAGGTCTTCATGCTTGTGCTCGACCAGAAGACACCCTCTGCCGGCATCCGCTTCGGCGGCACATTTGCCAAGACTGACTATCTGCTGAAGGAGCTGAAGGCTCCGAAGGCGTTGCGTGCCACGCTGAACGATGCGCGCGTAAGGTTCCGCCGGCTTCATAAGCGGGAAGGAAAGGACGGTGGCTTTGTTGTCAGCGACGAAGTGCTCAGCGACCGCTTCCGCCACGACCTGAAGGCGGTGGGCCGCTTCGTGGAACTGCTCTACGGCGTTCCCGTGCCGCTCAAGCTGGAGATGCTCTTCCCCAAGAGAACTTCCGTCAGGCAGGGGGAGCTGAAGGCGGAATGCCTGCGGGTCATCGTGAACAGATGGGACGACAGCTTCCTCTATGCCGATGCCGACGAGGAGGGCGTGGGAGAGGTGAAAGTGTTCTACGGCGGCACCTCTCCGAACAGCATCTACAAGGAGTGGGACTGGTCGTGCCTGCGCAATATCCTCACCGCCGGCTGCCAGCTGAACCTCGTGCGTCCGAGGGAGAAGGACGGTGTGCTCTATCCTGAGCTGTTCATCTTCGAGCCGGACTACCTGGTGGACATCTCCGCCATTGCCGCCTGCTTCGAGAACTACGGCTGCTCACCCCTCAACCACCTGCTGAACAAGCTCAAGCCCTCGCCGCAGACCTTCCACACGCTGTTGGGAAACCTCGCCAGCCAGTTCCTCGACGAGGCCCTGTATCTCTATCCCGATGACTGCAGCTACAGGGAGAGCGTGGAGAAGTTCTTCGCCGACAATGCGCTGAGCCTGCTGACCGCCGGCGTGGGAGGGGAGTTCCACGAGGAGGCGAGAAGGCAGAAGGAACATATCCGCCACATGCTCCGCGAGACGCTGCCAGAGGCATACAGCCGCGACGGCATCCGGGAGTTCAGCTCAGAGGAGATCATGGTGGAGCCGTCCTTCTTCTCGGAGATGCTGGGCCTGCAGGGACGTATGGACTTCCTGCAGCTCGACCAGAAGATGCTCATTGAGCAGAAATCGGGCAAGGCGGGCTTCCCCGTGCAGGACCCGCTGAAACCGCAGGAGAAGCACTATGTGCAGCTGCTGCTCTACATGCTGCTCCTCCGCTACAACCACCGCCAGCAGTATGAGCGGAACGCGCGGAACCTCCATTGCCTGCTGATGTACTCGAAATACGAGAACGGACTGGTGGAACTGGGCTTCGCTCCGGAGCTGGTGTTCCGTGCCGTCTGTCTGCGCAACGAGCTGGTGGCGCAGGAGTATGGTTTTTCCTTGGGAGGGATGAGCGTGCTTGCGGAGCTGACGGCAGACAGCCTGAACACCAACGGGGTGGGGGGCGTGCTCTGGCAACGCTACCAGCGGCCACAGCTCGAGGAACTGCTGCGCCCCGTGCAGGCGGCATCGGAACTGGAACGCGCCTACTACCTACGTTTCCTGAGATTCATCGCCACGGAGCACCTGATGGCGAAGGTGGGAAGCCAGACGAAGGAGAATGCCGGCTTTGCCGACAAGTGGCACAGTACGCTGGACGAGAAGCTCCTGGCGGGCAACATCTACTGCGACCTGACGCTCGAGAGTCCTGCTGCCCAAGACGAGGGCAGGGTGGAGCGCGTGGTGCTCCGCATGGGCGACAACAGCCTGGGAGAGGTGTCGAACTTCCGCAAGGGCGACATCGTCATCCTCTATCCCTACGACGAGGGGGGCGAGCCTGACGCACGCCAGACGATGGTGTTCCGCGCCACCCTTGAGGAGATAGACGGCGACAGGCTCACGCTGAACCTCCGCTCCTCGCAGGTGGGATGTAACGTGTTCTGGCACGGAGGCGAGAAGAGGTGGGCTGTGGAGCACGACTTCTTTGAGTCTTCCTATGCCGGACTCTATCGGGGCATGCATGCCTTCCTGTCGGCTCCCCGCAGGCGCAGAGAGCTTTTGCTGCTGCAACGGGAACCGGAGATTGACCGCTCCCGCACGCTGAGTGGGGACTACGGCGGCTTCAACGAGCTGGCGCTTCGTGCCTCACGCGCGCGTGAACTATTCATTATTATCGGTCCGCCGGGAACGGGAAAGACTTCGTTCGGCCTGCTAAACACGCTGCAGGAGGAACTGCTCAATCCGTCGTCATCGGTGCTCCTGCTGGCTTATACCAACCGCGCCGTGGATGAAATCTGCAGCAAGCTGACGGAGCAGAACCTCGACTTCATTCGCATTGGCAGCAGGTTCTCCTGTCAGGAGGAATATCGGAAGAATCTTTTAGAGGAAAGAGTGAAGGAATGTAGGAAAGTATCTGATTTAGAGAATGTTATAATAAATACGCGCATCTTTGTCGGCACGGTTACTTCGATGACTTCGCACCTTTCTCTCTTCGGTCTGAAGCAGTTCAGCCTGGCCATCATCGACGAGGCCTCGCAGATTCTGGAGCCCTACCTCATGGGACTGCTCTCCGCTACGACTGCGGACGGCGAGTGTGCCATCAGGAAGATTATCATGATTGGCGATCATAAGCAGTTGCCCGCTGTGGTGCAGCAGCGTGAAGCGGAATCGCAGGTGGAGGAGCCGCTGTTGCGGGAGATTCACCTCACGGACTGCCGCCTGTCGTTGTTTGAGCGGTTGCTGAAGCGCTACAAGGACAACCCCGACGTGGTGTATATGCTCACTCGTCAGGGGCGCATGCATCACGACATTGCGGCCTTTCCCAATGAGGCCTTCTATCAAGGACGGCTCTGTGAGGTGCCGCTGCCTCACCAAACGGCTCCGCTGCCCGTTGCCGTTGAGGGGACTGACGAGCTGGAGGCTATGCTTACCACGCGGCGCGTGGCGTTCATCCCCGTAGCGGCTCCCGAGGAAAGCACGTCGGACAAGGTGAACAGCAACGAGGCAAAGGCCATCGCCGCTGCCGTCGTGAAGATATACGAACTGAATAGGGAGGAGTTTGACGTTATGCAGACGGTGGGCGTCATCGTTCCCTACCGCAACCAGATAGCGGAGGTGAGGAGGGCGATAGAACAGTATGGCATCGAGCCCTTGCGCAGCATCACCATCGATACGGTAGAACGCTATCAGGGAAGCCAGCGCGACTACATCCTCTATGGGTTCACCATCCGGCACCGCTATCAGCTGGACTTCCTTACGGACAATGTCTTTGAGGAGGACGGCGTTGTCATAGACCGTAAGCTGAACGTGGCGATGACGCGGGCGCGCCGGCACTTGCTGCTCTTCGGCAATCCGCTGCTGCTAAGCCGCAACGCTGTATTCAGGAAACTGATTGCCCAATACAGCACGAATGACCACAAGCGCGGTTAGTTGTTGCATTGTGGCTAATCGTTGCTTTTTAGCTGTTCCAGGGTTTCGGAAAGCTGGAGCCATTGGTCGTTGGCGGCGTCGAGCTGTTTCATGGTCTCGGAATATTCCTCAATGAGCTTCATGTCGGTAGCGTGCTCCGGCTTGGAGAGCAAGGCGTCCATCTCCTTGATGCGGGCCTCCATGCGGCTGATTTTCTCCTCGCATTCCTTCACGGCTTTCTCCGCGCGGTTCACCTTCTTCTGGTGCTCCTTGCGCTCGGCATAGGAGAGGGAACCTCCTGCGACTTTTCCTGCGGGGGAGGGGACGGATTCTTCCGAACCTTCGCGTGAAGGGGAAGAAGTGCGCGTGAACTCTATTCTCTCGCCCCTTATCTCCAACTGCTCGCCCCGCTTCCGAAGGAAGTCATAGATGCCTCCCAGATGCTCGCGCACCTTGCCGCCGCCGAACTCATAGACCTTGGTGACCAGACCGTCGAGGAACTCGCGGTCGTGGCTCACGATGATGGCCGTGCCGTCAAAGGCGCGGATGGCCTCCTTCAGCACGTCCTTCGACTGCATGTCGAGGTGGTTGGTGGGCTCGTCGAGGATGAGCAGGTTCACAGGCTCCAGCAGCAGGCGTATCATAGCCAGTCGGCTGCGCTCGCCGCCGGAGAGTACTTTCACCTTCTTCTCCGACTCCTCGCCGCCGAACATGAAGGCACCGAGGATGTCGTTGATGCGCAGGCGTATCTCGCCCTTCGCCACACGGTCGATGGTCTCGAAGACGGTCAGCTCCTCGTCCAGGAGCTGTGCCTGGTTTTGGGCGAAGTAGCCAATCTGTATGTTGTGCCCGATCTTCAGGTTGCCGTCGAAGGGAATCTCGCCCATGATGCACTTCACCAGCGTGGACTTTCCTTCACCGTTCTTGCCTACAAAGGCCACTTTCTCGCCGCGCTTCAGGGTGAAGGTGACATCGGAGAATACCGGAACGGACTTGCCTCCGGCGATGGTAGCTTCGTAGGTCTTTCCCACTTCCTCGCAGATGATGGGATAGTCGCCGGAACGGAGGCAGGGTGGAAACTTCAGGTGGAGGGCGGAGTTATCGACCTCGTCCACCTCTATGGGGACAATCTTCTCCAGCTGCTTGATTTTCTGCTGCACCTGTATCGCTTTCGTGGCCTGATAGCGGAAGCGCTCGATGAACGCCCGCATCTCCGCCATCTCCTTCTGCTGGTTCTCGTAGGCACGGAGCTGCTGCTCGCGCCGCTCACGACGCAGTACCACATAGTCGTCGTATTTTACGCGGTAGTCGATAATCTGTCCGCAGGAAATCTCCAGCGTGCGCGTGGTAACGTTGTTGATGAAGGCGCGGTCGTGGCTGACCAATATCACCGCCGACGTGCTCTGGGCAAGGAACTGCTCGAGCCATTGGATGGACTCGATGTCGAGGTGGTTGGTGGGTTCGTCGAGGAGTAGCACGTCAGGATGGCGCAGCAGGATCTTTGCCAGTTCGATACGCATACGCCAGCCGCCGGAGAACTCGTTGGTGGGGCGCTGGAAGTCCGCGCGCTCGAAGCCCAGTCCCGTCAGCGTGCGCTCCATTTCTGCCTCGTAGCCCTCGCCTCCCAGGAGTTGGAAGCGCTCATGTTCCGTTGTATAGCGTTCTACTAACGAAAGATACTCTGCACTCTCATAATCGGTACGTTCGCTCATCTCTCGCTCCATCTTCTCCAGCCGCTCTTTCATTCGCGTCTTGTCGGAGAAAGCCTTGCGAGTCTCCTCTATGACTGTGGTGTCATCGGCGAGCTTCATCACCTGTGGCAGGTAGCCGATGGTGGTGTCGTTGGGGATGCTCACCCTGCCTTCCGTGGGCTGTTGCAGTCCGCTGATAATCTTCAGCAGCGTAGACTTCCCGGCTCCGTTCTTGCCCACCAGCGCAATGCGGTCGCGGTCGTTCACCACGAAGCTGGCTCCGCTGAACAGGGGCTTCACGCCAAATTCCACTTTCAGTCCTTCTATCGATATCATGGTCTTTATTGCATTTTTCGGTTTGAGGTTGCAAAGTTACGAAAAAAATAGTAACTTTGCACGCTGAACACAATAAAACAATATGAAACAGACGCTAATCACTTCTCTCATCCTTGCGATGCTGACTTTGTCGCTACCTGCAGCCGCGCAGGGCAGCGAGTCGCAGCCGGAACCTCTGCGGGGACTCCGTATGGGAGTTATCGGCGACAGCTATGTGCGCAACCATCGTAAGCCTGTGGAAGAGACCTGGCACTATAAGTTTGCCAGAAAGCACGGTATGGAGTACCTGAACTACGGGCGCAACGGCTGCTGCGTGAGTATGGACAGGGAGCGCTTCGGCCCGGCCCTGTACAAACGCTATACGGAGATGGCCGACTCGCTGGACCTGATTGTTGTGATTGCGGGACATAATGATGCTGTGCTGTTGGACTCTATGGGCATCGACACCTATCGCCAGCGGCTGAACGAGCTCTGTCAGGGACTCATCCAGCGCTATCCTACGGCGCGCATCCTTTGGTTCACGCCCTGGAGCAACGACAATCCCAATTTCCTCAAGGTGGTGGATGCCACGTTGGAGGTGTGTGGCAGCTGGAGCATTCCTGTGTTCGATGCTTACCGTCGCGGCAACATCTATGCCCGCGATGACCAGTTCCGCAGCGTTTATTTCCAGGGTGGGGGAAAGGCCGACCGTGCCCACCTCAATGCTCAGGGACACGACCGCTTCCTGACCGTAGCGGAGAAGTTCATACTGAATGCGTTTTAAAATAAAATTCAATAAAATAAACGATATGAAAATGAGACAGATGATTCCGATGGCTCTGATGCTTGCCCTGCCTGTGGCTGGCGTGGCACAGAACAAATCGGGGCTCAAGATGGAGAATCTTGACAAGAGTGTGAAACCGACAGAGGATTTCTACATGTTTGCAACAGGCGGTTGGCAGAAGCTGAACCCGCTTCCCGCAGCCTACTCACGCTTCGGCAGTTTTGACCAGTTGCAGGAGGACAACAACAAGCGCATCAACGCTATTCTCGATGAACTGCAGAAGAAGACTTTCGCAGAAGGGACGACCGAGCGCAAGCTTGCCGACTTCTACAAACTGGCGATGGACAGCGTGCGCCGCAACAACGAGGGTATCGAACCTGTAAAGCCTCTGCTCGCCGAACTGAAGGCCGCAAAGACCAAGGCCGACCTGGAGCAGATACAGCTGAAATACGCCTCGCGCGGCATCGGCATAGCCTATGGCAGTTACTTCGCCGCCGACGAGAAGAACGTGACGATGAACATTCTCAACCTGAGTCAGGGTGGACTGACCCTCGGCCAGCGCGACTACTATCTGAACAACGACGAGGCAACGGTGAAGATTCGCGAGGCATACAAGGAACATGTCGTCCGTATGTTCAAACTCTTCGGCTTCACGGAGGCTGAGGCTGTGGCTAAGCGCGACGCTATCTTCCGCTTTGAGACCTCGCTGGCCCTCGTTTCCAAGAGCCGTACAGAGCTCCGTGACCCGCAGGCCAACTACAACAAGATGACGATGGAGGAGTTCAAGGAGAACTATCCCAATATTCCACTTGAGAAAATGGGCGAAGCAGAGGGTGTGAAGAAGGAGTATGTTCAGGAGATGGTTGTCGGCCAGCCGGCATTCTTCGCTGCCCTTGACAAGCTGACCGCCGCTATGACCACCGAAGACCTCCGCGCCTATATGGAGTGGGATGTCATCATGGGTGCTTCCAGTTATCTTACCGATGAGATCCGTGAGGCAAACTTCGATTTCTTCGGACGCACGATGTCGGGACGCAAGCAGGACTATCCGCTCTGGAAGCGTGCCACCAACCAGGTGCAGAGCACGATGGGCGAGGCCTTGGGCAAGATGTACTGCGAGCGCTTCTTCCCCGCCTCTTCCAAGGAGAAGATGGCCACGCTGGTGAAGAACCTGCAGACAGCCCTCGGCGAGCGCATCGACGCGCAGAAGTGGATGGGTGAGGAGACCAAGGCCAATGCCCACAAGAAACTCTCCACATTCTATGTGAAGATAGGCTATCCCGATAAGTGGACGGACTACAGCAAGCTGCAGATAGACCCCTCGAAGTCGTTCTATGAGAATATGCTGGCCTGCCGCCAATGGGCACACAACAAGCATATTGACGAGAAGGCCGGCAAGCCTGTGGACCGCGAGGAGTGGTATATGACTCCCCAGACCGTCAATGCCTACTACAACCCCACAACCAACGAGATCTGCTTCCCCGCAGGAATTCTGCAGTATCCCTTCTTCGATGCGAAGGCAGACGAGGCTTTCAACTATGGTGCCATCGGAGTGGTCATTGGCCACGAGATGACTCACGGCTTCGACGATCAGGGCCGACAGTATGATGCCGACGGTAACATGCACGACTGGTGGACGGAGCAGGATGCCCAGGGCTTCAACGAGCGCGCTGACCTCTACGACCGCTTCTTCTCGAACATAGAGGTGCTTCCCGGACTGAATGCCAACGGCCGACTGACGCTGGGTGAGAACCTGGCCGACCACGGAGGTTTGCAGGTGGCCTGGTATGCCTACAAGAATGCTACCGCCGCAAAGCCCCTGAAGGTGAAGGACGGGTTTACCGGCGACCAGCGTTTCTTCCTCGCCTATGCCGGTGTCTGGGGACAGAATATCACAGAGCAGGAAATACGCCAGCGCGTGAAAAACGATCCCCACTCTCTGGGCGAATGGCGCGTCAATGGTGCGCTGCCCCATGTGGATATGTGGTATGAGGCCTTCGGCGTGAAGGAAGGCGACAAGATGTTTATCCCCAAGAAAGACCGCTTAGACCTCTGGTAATATGCCTCTCAGACTACCTGATCGCCTGCCGGCCATTGAGCTGTTGAAGAACGAGAACATCTTCGTGATGGATGCCTCTCGTGCTCACGCACAGGACATCCGTCCGTTGCGCATCGTCATTCTCAACCTCATGCCGCTGAAGATAACGACTGAGACGGATCTCATCCGCCTGCTCTCGAACACGCCGCTGCAGATGGACATCAGCTTTATGAAGCTGAAGAGCCATACACCGAAGAACACGCCCATTGAACACATGATGATGTTCTACAAGGACTTTGAGACCTTGCGGCAGGAGAAGTTTGACGGTATGATTATTACAGGTGCTCCCGTAGAGCAGATGCCTTTCGAAGAAGTAAGCTACTGGGAGGAGATTACCCAGATATTTGACTGGGCGAAGACCCACGTCACCTCCACGCTCTATATCTGCTGGGCAGCACAGGCCGGCCTCTACTATCATTACGGCGTGCCGAAGTACCCGTTGGAGAAGAAGAAGTTCGGTATCTTCCTTCAGAGACTCACTTCTTCCTCTTCAGCGCTCACTTCCAGCATGCCCATCTTCCGGGGCTTCGACGATGAGTTCTATATGCCTCACAGCCGCCACACGGAGATTCGCCGTGAGGATATACTCGCGCGACCGGAGCTCACGCTGCTGGCGGAGTCGGAGGAAAGCGGCGTATCGATGGTGATGGCCCGCGGAGGACGAGAGTTCTTCATTACAGGCCATCTGGAATATGCCCCCGACACCCTCGATAAGGAGTATCGTCGTGATATAGGCAAACGCGACGATGTGGAGATGCCTGTGAACTACTATCGCGATGATAATCCCAAGAACCAGCCGCTGGTGAAGTGGAGGGCACATGCCAACCTCTTCTTCTCCAACTGGATCAACTACTACGTCTATCAGGAGACCCCGTATAACATCGAGGAAATCAGATAATGAAGAAACTGGAACTGCTGGCTCCGGCCAAGAACCTTGCATGTGGTATCGCCGCTATAGATCATGGGGCAGATGCTGTCTATATCGGAGCAGAACGCTACGGCGCAAGGGCGGCAGCTGGCAATTCCACAGATGACATCGCTGAACTTTGCCGCTATGCCCATCAGTTTGGGGTGAAGGTGTATGTCACCATCAATACCATTATCTACGACCACGAACTTGATGACACCTTCCGCCTCGTGGAACAGCTTCTCAAGGTAGGAGTGGACGCCTTCCTGGTGCAGGATATGGCGATTGTTCAGGGAGTGCAGGGAGTATGTCTTCATGCTTCTACCCAAACCGACAACCGGACGGCGGAGAAGGTGGCGTGGCTCCGTTCCTTGGGATTCCGACGGGTGGTGCTTGCCAGAGAACTGTCGTTGGAGGAAATCAGGAGTATCCACCAGCAGGTGCCCGACGTAGAACTGGAGGTCTTCGTGCACGGTGCCCTCTGCGTGAGCTACAGCGGCCAATGCTATGCCTCGCAGTATTGTCTGGGGCGTAGTGCCAATCGTGGTGAATGTGCGCAGATGTGCCGCATGAAGTATGACCTCATTGATGCTGACGGCAGGGAGATTGAGCATCAGCGCTATCTGCTCTCTCTGAAGGATATGTGTCGCATCAACGATTTGGAGGCACTGGCCGATGCCGGAGCCGTTTCGTTCAAGATAGAGGGCAGATTGAAGGACGTGGACTATGTGAAGAACGTGGTGGCAGCATACAGCCAGAAACTGAACGAGTTGATTCGCCGTCGTCCCGACGACTACTGTCGTGCTTCCTACGGGGAGGTGACCTATACGTTCACCCCCAATCTTCAGAAAACTTTTAACCGAGGCTATACCGACTACTTCCTGCATGCTTATCGTGACGGGAACAATGTGTTGCAGAACCGTCAGCCCGATATCGTTTCCTTCAACACACCGAAAGCTATCGGCGAGTATGTCGGACAAGTGAAGGCTATCGACAGAGGAAAAAACGGCACGAGCATCATCGTAGCAGGAACGGCAGCGTTCAGCAACGGAGATGGTTTTTGTTTCTTTTCAGGAAGTCAGGAAGCCGGGAAGTCAGGAAATCAGGAAGCCCTTCTTGTCGGCTTTCGTATCAACCGCGCAGAAGGCAACCGCCTCTTCCTGCAGCAACTTCCCCCAGGACTGAAACCCGGTATGAGACTTTACCGTAATAATGATGTGGCTTTCTCAAAACTCATGTCGGGCAAGACGGCGGAGAGGAAGATTCCCGTCACGATGTGCTATGGAGTGCTTCTTGATAACGGCAGGGGAGGGAGTAGTCTCCTGCTTGATATCGTTTCTGATTATGCAAGCGTCTCTGTGGCAATGCCCGTAGAAGTGCAGACAGCCCGCTCTTCCCAATGGGAACTGGTTCTCCGTGAACTCTCAAAACTGGGAAATACACCCTTCCGTTGCACATCGGTGACAGAGAAAGGTATTGGTGAAAAGTTCTATATGCCTGCTGACAAGGCCTTTGTCCCGTCGAGTGAACTTTCTGCTTTACGGCGGTATGCCGTAAAGAGCCTGATGGAAAAGATTGATAGCTCATCCCTCGTTCCTCATCCTGTTTCCCCCGCCTCTCAGGGAGAAGAAACAACTCACGTTGCTCCCGCCTTTCAAGAAGAGGGTAGGAGTGGTGGATTTGAACTCAACGTCTCTAATCATCTTGCACGGGAGTTCTATGAGAAACAGGGCGTTCACGATGTTGAACCGGCACTTGAAATCCAAAAACCGGATGGGGAAGTATTGCTTATGCAATGTCGGCATTGCATAAAGTTTGCGCTGGGCTGTTGTGTGAAACATGGCGGACGGAAGCCTTCGTGGCACGAACCGCTGTCGTTGCGATTGGGCGATGGCAGGACTTTCCGCTTAGCTTTTGATTGTAAGAAATGCCAAATGGAGGTAAGAGGATGAAAATGATGAAAAATAAAAGCTGTATTCTTCTCCTGCTGGCTTCCTGTCTTCTCGTCTTGCTCACGTCCTGTTATGGAGATCATCCGCAACAGGAAGAACGACACTATGGAGTGAACTACAACTTCGTGGTGAAGGCTGACTCCATTTCGTTGCTCCGTCAGGAGCCGGAGGAGCTGATGTCTGAACTTCCCACCGACACCTTTGCTGTTAAGAAAGATGCACAGCTCGTTGTGGCAGATATCCGTGCTTTGGAGAATGATCCGGTAGATTCAATATGGGTTCAGGTGGCTACAGAGGAATCGGAGTTTGGATGGATTCATGAATCTCTGCTTCTGCCTGCTGTGGTGCCTGATGATCCCATCTCGCAGTTCATCTCCTTCTTCTCAGATACCCATATTCTTTTCTCGTTGTTTTTCGTTGTTGTCATAGGCTTTGCCTACAGCCTCCGGTCGCTTCTGCGTAGGCAGTCATATATCGTCCACATCAACGATGTCGATTCTTTCTACCCCACACTCCTGACTTTGGTGGTTGCTTTTGCCGCCACGTTTTATGCAAGCATCCAGATGTTTGCACCCGATGTGTGGCGGCATTTCTATTACAACCCCACGTTGAACCCTTTCGCCGTGCCGTTATTGCTGGCGGTCTTCTTGTTCTCCGTATGGAGCATGTTTATCGTGGCCCTTGCCGCCGCCGATGATGTGCGCAAGCTGTTGCTACCTGGCGAGGCGCTGCTCTATCTGGTGAGTTTGATGGGAGTATGTGCCGTTGACTATATCATCTTCAGCATCACCACTTTATACTATATCGGCTATCTGCTGTTGGTCGCTTATACGCTATTCTGCCTGCGCAGCTACAACGTCCGTCATCGCCGCCGCTATATCTGTGGCCATTGCGGGAAAAAAATCCGCAACAAGGGACGTTGCCCTTATTGCGGAGTTGAAAATCTTTAATTTTTTTACTTACTGACTCCTTGTCTCCTTGACTCCTTGTCTACTTCATAAACTTAACAGAACGTGTCCTGCCACCAACGGACCAGGTGACCACATAGACACCAGCAGCCTGTGAGGACATAGAGAACGTCTCGTTCGCCTTGAATGAGCCAACTCGCATGCCGTTGACAGTAAACACATTGGCAGAGAAGGTGAGTTTCTCAGGGGTCGCAGATCCAAAGTGGAGCGTCTGCGTTACGGGGTTGTAGGCCAAAGCATACTCTTCAGGTTCCGGCTCCAGTTTCTCAATGCTTGTGAAGAAGTCTTCGGGCAACACATTTGTAGCAGCAATATACCACAGGCGGTTGTTGCTCTGCCCGTTGCGGCTGTCACTCGTATAGCTGAGGATGGCGGTGTTATTGTTGGAACTTCCTCCTTGCAGGTTAGCAATGTGTTCTGAGTAAACGTTCTCCAAATTATAGTAGCCGTCACTACCTTGTGCGACAAGGTTCCAGAGTTGGCGCGCATCGTCTTCGTTAGGCTCGACAACATTCAGCTGGGTTCCTACATTCGTGGATGGACCTACCTCACCCTCTGTGGGATCGTTCAAGGCCAGCTCATTCTCGTGGTTGATGAGCTGGAAGTAGCCGTTTACAGGCCTGATATACCAGTCTTCGGTTGTGCGTTCGCGAATGTTGTCATACTGCACCACATTTGTACCCTGTACCTCAAGGGCCTTACCCGAACCTTTGTTGATGATGTGGTAGAAGTAATTGCCAGGAGCGAAGGGCGGCGTAGGCTCCACAGGCTTCTTGTTAGCGAAGGTTTCCTTCAGCCAGGCACAGTGGTCGGTGATAAAGTTCTTCAGGTCTGCAACATACTGGTCGTAAGAAGAATAGAGAATCATTTCATGATACACTCTCTTGCTGATACCCCACTTTTCGTAGTTCAGAACCTGCGAAGCCTGAAGGAGGGTGCTCAGGCTGTCGATGGTGTTGTGCATATGCTCAACGAGACCGAGGTCGAGCAGGTCTGTATAGCGCTTGTAGATGAAACGTTGGAACCACGGGTCTTCCCACATCCTGTTCACCCAGTTTTTGGAACCGCTGTAAGCGATGTCACTCATCAGACTGTTGACCGTTGAGTTTAGGCCCTTCTCGGAGCGCACGCGGTAGTCGTTGTTGTAGGCGATGTCGTAGTCCCATAGCGGACCGAAATAAAGGTGCTGGTCATCCTGCTCCTTATAACAGTAGGTGCTGTAGAATCCGTCAATGTTCGCACTTACCTCCGTGCAGATATACCAGTCGGCAAGAGACATCGTGTCTGTCAGCGAGCGGTAGCCTCCTGTGACGTTGGCGAACGTGTTGCTGTGGAGTACTTTTTCCCATTGATATATGTATTGTCGGATATAATTGTTCTGTGATTCAACGATATCCTCGTCATCAGGATAGTGGATGCGGATGGGAGCGCTGTAGAAGTCCGTGGTAAAGCAGTTCCCTTCCTTGAATCCGTCAACTTCCATAAGGTAGCCGCCCGTGATGTTCGACTCCTCTGTCAGCGGCAGGTCCTGCTCCGTGATGTTCACGCGATGCGGTCGCACGTCAATATGGTCACTAATCATGTAAGTTCCCTGATACTCCCCGTTCAGGATAAGGTCAACGAATTTGTAGGCGGGATTGAACTTCAGCGAAGTGAATTCACCCATGGAGAAGGTGACCGCATTGCGCATCATCGTCTTGTCCGCAGCATTGGCGATGAGCGTCCAGTTCTTCGTCTTGGCGTAGCCCTTGCCCAGGAATTTCTCTTTTTCTGCAAACTTGATTCTGTAAGGCTTCTTCGGCATATTCCAAGTGGAATTGCCGCGTCCGCGTATCTTCACTTCATCATATTGCGTGGTCACATCCTCCTCGTCCGTATAGTGGATGGTACAGTATATATACTCCGTCTTGCTGGAGATGGACTGCCCGTACTGCGTCGTGATATAGATGGCAGGGAGGTTCGTTTTGCGTTCCCACTCTGCATTGGTTGTAGTAGCTGTCAGGCAAAGAAGGATGAGGATGGTAAAAAGCTTCTTCATGTTGGTCAGTTTTATAAATTTGGTGCAAAGATATCATTTTTTCTCCTTTATTTCTCTTGTTTTCTTTGACTTCCCTAACTTCTTTAACTTCCTTTAACTTCCTTAACTTTCTCAACTCCCCAAAATGTCGTATTTTTGTCCCTTGAAAAGAATTAGACTTTAATGCGAAATGAATAAAAAGACAATTCCTGTACTATTGCTGACCGGCTACTTAGGAAGCGGAAAGACAACCCTGTTGAACAGAATACTTGCCAACAATAGAGGTATCAAGTTTGCCGTTATCGTCAATGATATTGGCGAGGTGAACATAGATGCCGACCTGATTGAAAAGGGTGGGGTGGTCGGTCAGAAAGACGAGAGTCTTGTGGCCTTGCAGAATGGTTGTATCTGTTGTACGCTGAAGATGGATCTCGTAGAACAGTTACGCGACATCACCCGTCAGCGGCGGTTCGACTATATCGTCATAGAGGCCAGTGGCATCTGTGAACCCGCCCCCATAGCTCAGACCATCTGCTCGATGCCCTCTATGGGACTACAGTATGTCTATGACGGCACTCCCGTCGTAGACAGTATCGTCACGGTTGTAGATGCGCTACGGATGAAAGACGAGTTCGGCAGCGGTGAATTGTTGATGCGCCCGAATATCGATGAGGAGGATATTGAGAACCTCGTCATCCAGCAGATAGAGTTCTGTAATATTATTCTCCTCAACAAGGCTTCAGAGGTGTCTGCCGACGAACTCCTCCGCATCAGGAAGATTATTCGGGCCATACAGCCCAAGGCCCGCATTATCGACTGCGACTACTGCGATGTGCCCCTCGAGGACCTGCTCAACACACAACTCTTCGACTTTGATGATGTCGCCACCTCCGCCGCCTGGATTCAGGAGATTGAACACCATCATGATCATCACGATGATGATGATGACGACGATGACGATGAGCACCACCACCACCATCACCACCACCATCATGATGAGGGGGAGGCTGAGGAATATGGTATCGGAACATTCGTTTACTATCGTCGACCGGCGATGAATATCGGACTTTTCGACGAGTTCGTGGCTCGTAAATGGCCGAAGGGAATCATTCGTGCCAAGGGTATCTGCTGGTTTAAAGATGAGCCCGCCAAATGCTACCTCTTTGAGCAGGCTGGCAAGCAGGTCTCCCTGCGCGATGCCGGACAGTGGTATGCCATGATGCCCGAAGAGGACCTCCGCCTGCTCAAGGAGCAGAACCCGGGACTCCGTGCTGACTGGGATGAGCGATATGGTGATCGCATGCAGAAACTCGTGTTCATTGGTCAGCATCTTGACAAAGAAGCTATCGCTAAAGCTTTAGATGCATGCTTAGAGGAAGGCTGAATGAAGTTATGAAGTATAAAAGTTTTATCGTTTTAGTGCTGGTCGCGTGGCCGTTGTTGCTTTTCGCCGACAGCAAGAAGGAGCAGCAGGAACAGATGCAGCTCATCATTCAGCTGCTACAGATGGAAGAGGCAACAAAAGCCGATGTTCCTGCTATTCTGTTGGATGACCAGGCTGCCAGCAAATATTGTCAGGATGTTATCTATCATACAGAAGAACAATACAGTCAGGATACGGCGCGTGCCAATGCCGTCATTCGCGACGCCCAATGGATTTCTGATCACATGCTTTTTCCTGACGAAAAGCTGAAGGAGAAGCTCATCAAAAAGAAATATGATCCGGAGGGTCTGGACAAAATATATGCGTGGGCAGACTGGATTCTTCATAGTGTCAATCCGCGCTATGGCATATTGCTCGCTTTTTGCGACAAACAACTGCAGCTTCGACGAGAGGCTCTTCAGCGAACAATGCCTGCAGGGCGGTTGGTAAGCTTTTTCTATAGGGAATACGGGGCATCGCGTCCGGAAACGCTCTTCTACGAACTGAAGCGCGAAACGACAACTGAACGCTGGTTGCTCAATGGCCATGAGGTGCCCGAAACCGTAGTGGAAGAGGTGCGCATATTGGCAGAGCAACATGAGGCTTACAAGTGTATGAGAAGCTATGCTGAGCCTCCTTCCTTCCCGCAAGCTCCACATTTGATGGGTGGCCCTCCATCATGGGAATTCAACTGCAAGTTTGAAGGGGGTAGCATCGTCTCGGGTTCAGAACGTATGCCCTTGCCGGAGAGTTGTTATAAGATTGTGAATTACTTACAAAAAATACTGAAAGAGATATGAATGATAGAACCAGATTAAGGCTGACCCGCTTTTCGCGTCTATGGGCTATACCCATGTTCCTGTCTTTCGCCTTTAGCATCTTGGCTGTCTATGCAGGGATGGATGAGAATAAGTCGCTGATGGGCATAGGCTCCGTGGGCTGCGTGTTGATGCTTGTCATCCTGCTCTGCCAGATTGTTGCTGCCATCATTGTGCGCCGCTGGTGGTGTATGGCAGGGAGTGTCATCGGAATTGCCCTCTCACTCTTCGTCTTGACCTGTTCCATCGTCGCGTTAGCCGCCGGACAGTATAGACCGCCTGTCATATTTGATGAGGCGGCAGACTCTACGGAGGTCGCAGCCCAAGGGAGCGAGGCTGCCGCCGACAGCGTTTACTTCCTGCTTGAGGAAGAGAAACTGACCTGTCACATCGTCACCCCCATTCCGGAAGAATCTGTAAAGAAAGCTTTTGTGAAATGGCTTGAAGACAATCTCGAGGGCAACTATCGCGGCGATAAGGACAATCTGCAGGCCATGGTGGACTTCTATGGTCGCAGTCATGTGGATTCGCTCCGGGCAATGATGGATGAAGATTTTCCCCCCTATGCAGAACTTTGTTTCGATGCTACTGTGGAGAAGGTCTTTGAGACCGAGAAGGTTGTAACCTATGAGTTGACCCTCTATGTGGATTTCGGCGGAGCCCATCCCTCTACACAGGTGCTGGGCGCCACGTTCTGCAAGGACGACGGTACACAGCTGACATGGGACATCATACGCAAGGAGCAGCGCGTCGCGTTCAACGATTTGTTGCGCCAGATGCTGAAGGACTACTTCAATGCCGATACTGATGACGAACTGATGGACAACTTGCAGGGCGTAGATAAACTCAGCCGCATTCCCCTGCCAGCCACTCCGCCCCACATGACGAAAGACGGCATTACCATCATCTATCAGCAATACGAGATTGCCGCCTATGCTATGGGTATGCCGGGAGACATCATTCCCTATGAGAAGATGAAACCCTACCTGACCGATAAGGCAAAACGGTTGATTCCCCTCACTATCTCCGACCTCGTCTCCGCCATCCTCACTCAGGGAGAACCCGACGAGTATATGGACTACATCCACAAGCAGTGGCAGAACTTCCAAAAAGGACGTTTATACAGGGGACGCTTCTCTGTGAACAGCAGTTGTGGCTATGTGCGACATGAAGAAAAAATGATGAATGGTAAACGCAAGAGAATGGAAATCACAGAGTTCCGCTATTGGGATTGCAAAGACCTTCATCACAAAATCATAGCCCAGACCTTTAATATCTATGAGAACGGAGTTGTCATTGACTCACAGTACTCAGGTATCTCGCTCTATGTGTATGATGCACAGACCCGTCGCATCGAGCTTGTCCCCATTCGTCTCTTTGGTCTCGAACCGCCCGATGACATAAGCAACTTCCTCTCCTACAGGCTTCCTATTGAGAGCAACGACATCATTGCCACCACAGATGATCCCTCGAAGGGCAAGCAAAAGCTTGTGTATAAATGGAATGGAAATACTTTCAACCTCATTGCCTCTTAGAACTATTAACCCCATTAAATCCCCAAAACAATGTCATACCAAAGAAAATCTCCATTTGCAGCCCTCAACGTGGCGTTCAGGGTGCTTGTCATCATCCTCTTGGCTCTGTTGGGAGTCAGCGTGGTGGGAATAGCCATTATCGGTGGTCTTCCCGATACCATCGTGCGCATCAACCCCATTGGCAAAGCCATCAGCAGTCTCTTTGCTACTGCCTTCATCTTCCTTGCCTTGATAGGCGTGGTCAGCATCTTCAGGAAGTCATTGCGTAAAAAACTCTTTTTCTCGGCAGCTGTCCTCGCAGTTCTTCTCCTTATCTCAGGCTGTTTCAATCTTTTCATGGAACGTTTAAGCTACAAGACTGCAAAGGAAAAACAGCCCGTGGAGCGGCTTTGTGTCATAACCAACAACAAGCATTACCATCATGAGTACATAGAAAAGAAAATTAAGAAGTCTTCTTCGGGATTTGAATACGAGGAGGAGCAGGAAAAATCCATTGACAACCATAATTTCGACTTCCGCTTCCTTGATGACGGAACAGAAGGGTCCATCGCCACAAAGTATGCCGTGTCATATATGAAGCAGTTCAACGAAGGCGATACCTGCGTGGCCTATGTGCGCGACGGGCTCTTCGGCATCCAGTTCGTTACCAATATGAGACTCAAAGCCAGAAAAAGCAATTAAACCATTAAACAACAATAGAATATGAGTATCTTAGAAATTTTTCTTGTAGCGCTACTCGTCATCGTCGCAGTAGTAGTGTTGTGGTTTATCTCCACACAGCGTGAACTGGTAAACCTGGATGAGAAATGCAGTAATGCATTGAGTCAGATCGAGGTGCAGATGAACTCCCGTTGGGATGCCCTGCTCGCCCTGGCTAAGGCTGCAGCCACCTATTCCAAGCATGAGAGCGAAACCCTCATCAAGACGATTGAGGGACGCAGGGGCGTGGAACTACGTTCTGCCAACGATGTCAACCAGCAGCAGTCCGCATTTGCAGAGGTGATGGGTAAGCTCATGGCTGTTCATGAGGCCTATCCTGACCTCAAGGCCTCCGCACTCTATGAGAAGGCAATGGCTGGCATAGAGAGCTTCGAGGATAATGTCCGTATGGCGCGCATGATTTACAACGACTGTGCTACACGCATGAATCGTTACGTCCGCCAGTGGCCGTCAAGCCTCGTCGCCAGCTCCCTGCATTTCAGCGTGAAGGAATATCTGAAGATTGACGATCAGAAGAAACGTGACATGCCCGATATGTTCGGCTAATCTCCCTCGCTGAACTCCATGAAAAAAAATCTATTAATCCTCCTCCTCCTTGTCTCCCCTCTCCTCCTCGCACAGCATACCCTCCAGCAACTGGAGATGAAGGTAATGCTCCGTCACGACGGAAGTGCCGACATCCAGGAATGGCGCCATGTGGAGGTGAGTGAGAAAGGCACAGAGGGCTTCATCACCTTCAACAGGATGCCCGACATGGAAGTCTGTAATCTTCAGGTCAACGATGAAAAGGGAACAGAATACATTGTCGAGCCCGACTGGGACGTTGAGCGTACACGCGCAGAGAAGAAAAACCGATGCGGCTACAACCGCACAGAGCAGGGACTGGAACTCTGTTGGGGATTGGGAGAGGCTGGCATGCGCGTCTATCACATCTGCTACACCATCACCAATCTCGTCAAAGCCTATAACGACTACGACGGCTTCTGCCACTCCTTCTATGAGGCTGCCAACGCGCCCGCACAGGCGGCAAGTCTTGAGATCTTCTTGGAGCACGACTCGCTCACCATTGAGAATGCTGCCATCTGGACCTTCGGCTATTATGGAATCAAGGGAATCAGCAATGGACTGTGCTACGCCACTGCCGATGAGCCCATGCCCAACCGAGGGAGCATCATCGTACTACTGCAATTGCAGAAAGGACTCCTCGAACCGGCATTGAAGAAGGATACCCTCTTCTCCGAAACCGTCAAGCGCAGGGCACTCGAAGGCAGCGACTATAATCTGGAGGATGCAGGACTCTCCAACAGCGTCTCTGCCCGTCTCGGCAATAGGAAGTCCGCAATGAAAGACTATTCTGAGGCACCCGACGCAGGAGAACCCGATTTTGGACTCCTTTTCAGCGTATTGGCCATCATCATCGCAGTCATCGCTGCCGCCATCTCCAAATGGAGGAAAAATAAGGAATGGCGAAAAGAACAGCAGCGCATCAGAACCGTCGTCTCTCAGGCACTCGACGGCAAGAAGTACGAAGAGATACCTTACTTCCGCAACCTGCCGCTCAAAGGCAATCTGCTCCTCTCTGGCGCGCTCCTCGGTACCATAGACCTGCTCGCCATGCTCTCCGACTCCAAGAGACTGAAAATCCAATGCGGCCTACAGCAGCTTTATGACGCTTTCATCCTCCGCATGCTCTATAAGAAGCAGATCAGCCTCGCCTACGACGAGCACAAGGGAAAGCCACGCACACTCTTCCGCATCAGCGAGCCCGTCATGCCCAAGCCCGCCAAGGACATCCAGCTCAACGGAGACATGACCAGAATCTCATCCCTCCCGGAGAACGAGGCCCTCGACGATAGCGCCATAGCTGTTGCCAGAGCAAAGTATTCAGGATATATCAACGATGCCGGCATTGAATATCACCTGCAGAAGTTCCTCTATGATGCAGCCGGCGATGACCACCTCCTCCAGCCTGATGAACTCAAGAACTTCGTCAAGCAGAATCCCATCCAGTGGCGACCCTTTGCCACACTTCTCGCCTTCCTCACAGAGGGTACCGTCGAGGATTCCCGACTCAAGACCGATGACGTACAGCAGGTCGTAGGCTTCTTGCGCTATCTCCGCGACTTCTCGCTCGTTGCCGAACGCAACATCCAGGAGACCAGCCTCTGGAAAGAGTACCTCGTCTATGCCTCCCTCTATGGCATTGCCGACCAGGTACGCAAGGATATGAAACGAATCGCACCCGATGTGCTACGCCTCGACCAACTTGTACCGCCTGAGAAACTAATGAAAGACTTTACCCCTCTGACCAAAGCTATTGCCTCCTCCGTTGTCATTGCACATTCCTACCAGACATCGAGTGAGAGAACGGCCATCGCCTACAAGCATGCACGCGAGCGAGAGCACACCAGAAGCAGCGGAGGCTTTGGCTCCAGCAGCTTCTCCGGCGGAGGAGGATACACCGGCGGCGGAGGAAGCGGATTCCGATAACCCCTCTCCCTATTATCTCCCTGAACTTCATGAAAAAAACTTTAATCCTCCTCGCATTCCTTCTTATCCTCCCCATGGGGAGGGTAAGAGGAGGGAGTGTCCTCCACAAGCTCGATATCCACGTCCTCCTCAATGACGACGGGAGCGCCAATGTAACGGAAATACGTCAGGTCACTATCGGTGACGAGGGAACCGAAGGCTTCATCACCTTCAACAATATGGGCGATATAACCCTCTCACAACTCCACGTCACCGACGAAAAAGGCATTAGCTATACCGTCGAGACCGATTGGGACGTTCAACGCACGCGACAGCAGAAGAAAAACCGATGCGGCTACCGTCACACCGACCAGGGCGTGGAACTCTGCTGGGGAATGGGCGACCCCGGATCGCGCACCTATGTCATCAGCTATACACTCACAAACCTCGTCAAAGCCTACAACGACTACGACGGCTTCTGCCACTCCTTCTACGAGGCCGCCAATACCGCCGCCTACGAGGCAAGCGTCCGGATAAGCCTCGACCACGACTCACTCACCACCGCCAACGCCGCCCTATGGACCTTCGGATATCACGGCTACAAGCGCTTCATCAACGGCACCTGCGAGGCCACCACATCCGGACCCATGTCCGAACAGGAATCCGTCATCGTACTCCTGCAGCTCAAAAAAGGACTCCTCCATCCCGCCGTAGCCAAACCCCAGTCCTTCTCCGAAACCCTCAAGCGAAGGGCACTCGAAGGCAGCTCCTACAATCTCACAGATGCCGGACTCGACGACAACGTCTCACGCTCCATACCCACCTCCCTCTTGGGGAGCGGACCGGGGAGAGGCTTCCTCACCTACCTCTCGCGGAGAGCCTTCCTCCTTGTCTCCTTGGCCCCCTGCCTCCTCGTCTTCCTCATCTACATGGTCCGCTCCATACGCAAGGAAGACAAACAGAAAGAACTCATCCGCCAGCAGCGCAAGGAAAAACTCCGACAGCTCATGGGCAACCAACCCTACCACGAAGTACCCTACTTCCGCAACATACCACTCAACGGCAACCTCATCATCTCCGCAGAAACTCTCTCCGCACTCGACGAGATGAGCATACGCCTCGGAGGAGAGAGAATCAACTTCCGGTTCCGACTACAATATCTCTACCAGGCTCTCCTCCTCCGCATGCTCTATACAAAACAGATCCAGATCGTCCACCACAATGACAACAACCCAAACAACACACCACAGCAACTCTTCCGCATACAGCCACCCGTCAAGCCACAGCCAGCACCAGACATCACCGACAACCTCCACGCCGACAGCATGATGGGAGCAGAAATCGGAAGCAATGCAGCACTACCCAATAACATCAAGAACGAAGCTCTCCGCCAGATGAAAGGATACATCAACGACGCTGGCATCCTCTACCAACTCCAGAAACTACTCTACCACGCTGCCGGCGGCGACCACCTCCTACAGCCACAAGAACTCAGGCAGTACGTCCACGACAACCCTACACAGCTCCGCCACCTCTCCACCATACTCAATATCCTCACACAGAAAACAATACCCGAAGAACAGCTCCAGAAGGAAAACATCCTGCAGGTCGTCGGATTCCTACGCTACCTCCGAGACTTCTCACTCGTCGCCGAGCGAAACATACACGAAACACACCTCTGGAAAGAATACCTCGTCTATGCCGCACTCTACGGCATCGCAGAACAGGTTCGCAGCGATATGCACAAAATAGCACCCGACCTCCAATTCCTTAATCCACCACTCCCATTTAGGGCAGGGGACGGGGGAGAGACTCTCGGGCAGGGGACAGAGGAGAGGCCCTCCCTGATCAGCGAACTCTCCTCCTCCTTCACCTTCACACTCAACTATGTCACCACCGACGAAAAACAACAATACCAACAGAAACTCGCTGAACTCCACAGCAGCAGCGGAGAATCAGGAACCAGCTCCTACCACGGAGGAACTGGACACTCCGGAGGAGGAGGAAGCGGATTCCGATGATTTTTTAATACACGACTCCTTGGCTCCTTTAAAAAAAAGTTGTACCTTTGCAGCCCGAAATCAATAACTGTAAAAAAATAAACAAAAAAATGTCTGAAGAACTAACATCGGCTCTCACGAACCACATCGAGAAAAAGAAAGTATATGAGCTGCTCGTCATCGCACTCGTCACAACACTCGTGTGGAACCTGCCGGCATCCTGTTTCGGCATCGACGGACTCACCGTCGTACAGCAGCGAATCATCGCAATCTTCGTCTTCGCAACACTCTCCTGGCTAACCGAGGCCATACCCTCATGGGCAACCTCCCTCGCCATCATCACCATCATGTGCCTCACCGTCTCCAACAACTCACTGGCACCTTTCAAGGGCGAAGGAGACGACTTTGGAGAACTGCTCAAGTCGAAAGAGATTATGGCTTCCTTCGCCGACCCCGTATGTATGCTCTTCCTCGGAGGATTCATTCTCGCTATCGCTGCCACAAAGTCAGGCCTCGACGTCCTGCTCGCAAAGAACCTCATCAAGCCCTTCGGAAAGAAAAGCGAGAACGTGCTGCTCGGATTCCTACTCATCACAGGACTCTTCTCCATGTTTGTATCCAACACGGCCACGGCTGCAATGATGCTCACCTTCCTTACGCCGGTCTTCGCGGCACTCCCCGCCAATGGAAAAGGACGCATCGCACTCACCATGAGCATTCCCGTTGCGGCCAATATCGGAGGAATGGGAACACCCATCGGAACACCGCCTAACGCCATCGCGCTGAAGGTGCTCGACCAGATATCCTTCGGACAATGGATGTCCTTCATGTTCCCCCTGGCCATCATCCTGCTCCTCATCTCCTGGCGTGTCATCCTCGCCTTCTTCCCCTTCACACAGAAAACCATTGAACTTGATATCAAGGGAGAGGCACACAAGGGATGGCGCATGTGGGTTGTCATCGCAACCTTCATCACCACCATACTCCTCTGGGTAATCCCGAAGGACTATACCGGCATCGACTCCAATACCGTCGCAATGCTGCCTATGGGCGTCTTCGCCCTGACAGGCGTCATCACCGCGAAAGACTTGCGTAACATTGACTGGGCCGTCATCTGGATGGTAGCAGGAGGATTCGCACTCGGACTCGGCATGAACGGTAGCGGACTTGCCGACGCAGCCATCAAGAGCATTCCTTTCGGAGAGTGGAGTCCCATCGTCATCATGATTATCTCCGGACTCATCTGCTACTTCCTCTCCAACTTCATCTCCAACACGGCCACAGCAGCTCTGCTCGTACCCATCCTCGCCGTTGTCTGCAAGGGAATGGAAGGATCGCTCGGAGCAGTCGGAGGGATGTCCACCATCATCATCGGAGTGGCTATGTCGGCTTCTGCCGCTATGTGCTTGCCCATCTCCACACCGCCTAATGCCATCGCTTATTCCACGGGTCTTGTAGAGCAGAAACACATGCTTAAGGTCGGACTCACTATGGGAATACTTGCTATGATATTGGGCTACGGAATGTTGCTGCTCATCGGCAAAACTGGCTATCTGGGATAAATGAGACAAGGAGTTCTTTCTCCGCAAGGCTACAAAAGCGCCGCTTCGCGCCGCCGAGCGCAGGGAGCGTCTAAGAAGGCCTTCATACAACTGCATCTGTCGGTACTACTGGCAGGATTCACAGGACTGTTCGGCAAACTCATCACCCTCCACGAGGTAGACATCGTCTGGTACAGGATGTTCTTCACATCCGTCATCCTCCTCGTCTTTACGGGGCTGCCGAAAATTGAACGCCGCAAGCTGCTTCAACTGGCAGCCTGCGGCGCACTTTTGGGTCTCCACTGGATGCTTTTCTATGGTAGCATCAAGGCGTCAAATGTCAGCATCGGCGTCATCTGCTTCTCGCTGGTAGGCTTTTTCACCGCATTCATTGAACCTGTGGTTTACAAGCGACGCATCTCGTGGGTGGAAGTCCTGTTCTCGCTCATCACGGTGGCAGGACTGCTATTCGTCTTCTCCTTCGACGCGAAGTACCGCTATGGTATCCTCATCGGCGTTCTCTCTTCCTTCGTCTGCGCACTCTATGTCACGCTGAACAAAAAAGTCAGCACGGGCGTAAAGGGACGCGCCGTGCTGTTCTATCAGATGGCGGCGGGACTACTTCTGGTCACGGCCATCGATCCGCTTTACCTGATGGTCTTTCCCGCTCCCCATTCCGTCCTCGTCATTCCCGAAGGCAGCAACCTCTGGTGGATGCTATGCCACGCGCTCTTCTGCACAGTAGGCATGTATCTCCTGCAGATCCAAGCCCTGCGAGGACTCTCGGCCTTCACGGTCAACCTTACCTACAACCTGGAGCCTTGCTACACCATCATCATCGCCTTCATCTTCTTCGGAGAGGCACGAGAGGTGAACTTCTCCTTCTATGTAGGCATCGCCCTCATCCTCACCAGCGTTCTCCTGCAGACGTGGAGAGCCGTCAATACTCCGTCTTGTCCGCCTTCTCGCTCCACAGGCGGAAACTGCTCAGAGCTTCCTCACGTAGCAGCGGAATGATGGGTACTGTACGGTTGCCTAACGGACGCTCCAGTTCCTCATAGATGAAGTCATCGGCAAACTGTATGTCGCGTGCATCCTTGCGGTTGTTGCCGTAGAAGATGCGGCTGATGCGTGCCCAGTAGATAGCGCCGAGACACATCGGGCAGGGTTCGCACGACGTGTAGATGGTACAACCCGATAGGTCAAAGGTGCCCAGCTTCTTGCAAGCTTTGCGGATGGTGTTCACCTCTGCATGAGCCGTAGGGTCGTTGTCAATGGTTACGCTGTTGCTACTGCCGGCGATAATTTCGCCGTCCTTCACGATGACAGATCCGAAGGGACCGCCGCCGTTTACTACACTCTCGCTGGCGAGACGGATGGCCTCGCGCATAAACTCCTTGTCTTGATTCGTAATTTCCATAGTTATTTTTATTTTATTACTTAACTTCTTAACTCCTTGACTTCTTGACTTCTTGACTCCTTGACTTCTTGACTCCTTGACTCCTTGACTCCTTGACTTCTTGACTCCTTGACTTCTTTATAGGAGTGGTGCCTTTATTTAACTTTCCATTCCAGAATACCCCCGGACTGTCCCTCCTGCAGCTTTGCCACAATCTTCAGCGCGCGTGTCTTCACAGGTCGGAAGCTCACGCTGTTGTAGCAATCTTTCAATATCGTGTAGGGCTCATGCTCTTCCACTTCCTTCCACTCACCGTCCGTTGTCTCATAGTAGAGCGCCCATGACTTCGGAACGCGGAAGTTTCCGTCATAGTGGTCGAAGTCGAGCCAGTACACCTGCACATTCTTTACCGTTACCGCCTCTTCCCATCGGTAGCTGATAGCCTCGTGCGTGCCGCGCTTCAACCACCAGTAATGATAGGGCTTTGAGGTGTCGCTCGAACGCTTCGGCTCCCATTGGTCGTTCACCCCTCCGGCCCAGGAGTCAACGGGAGCTGACTCCGGAGCATCGTTTTGGATCGGGCCTCGGTTGGCAAAGGTCTGTGCGCGGGAGGCTAGCATGGGCAACGGCTTTGCTACTGCTGCCATCGTGTTGGCAGCCACCCACACCTCCATAGGCTGTGCGCCGCGGTTGTTCCAAGTGCTATAGGGGATTGCGCGGAAAGTCACTTCCTTCACATCTCCCTTCAGATTCACCTTTCGAGCCTCACCCTCGAGCACAACAACGCCGCCCAGCAGCTCTGGTTCAAAACGGCTCTCAATCTTTGAGGAAGAGGGAATGAACTTGTCGAAGACCGTACCGTCAGGCTGGTCGCCGGCTTCCAGACAATAGACGATGGGGCCGCGTGTCAGCGCAACCTTGTTTCGCAGGTCTTCTGCCAGAGAATTTGCAGCAATGCGCTTCACGTCCATATCCATCTCTATCGTCACCACATCGCCCGTCTTCCATTTGCGTTCCAATACCAGATAGCCTTTTTCCATATGCGAGCTTGTCATCTCCTCGCCATTCACGGCTACTATCCAGTTCGCAGCGTTGCTCACGATGTCAGACATTTCACTATAGAGATTCTTGCCCAGGCGTCCATTCAGCCAACAGGGTTTGCGCAACTTCAGGGCAAACTTCCCGCCGCCTTTCTTCACCTTGATGGTTACCTTTCCGTTCCAGGGATACTCCGTCAGCTGTTCCAGTTCTAATTTCCCAATCTTCGCCGTCCCCTGTGCATACAAGTTCACATAAACCTCCTTGTCTCCTTGACTCCTTGACTCCCTGTCTCCTTGTCTCCTTGACTCCTTGACTCCTTGTCTCCCTGCCACAGCATACATGTAGCCTGGCACGGAGGCAATGAAGCGCGTGATGTTGCCTGGACAGCAGGCACAGCCGAACCAAGCCTGCCGCTCATGCTCACCGTCGCTCTCCAGGGGGTTGTCGTAGAAGAACCTGTCACCCGACAGGCTCACTCCGCTCAACACATTATTATATAATGCACATTCCACGATGTCCATATACTTGGCATCGCCCGTAGCAAGGAACATACGGTAGTTCCAATACACGTTGGCAATGGCGGCGCAGGTCTCGCAATAGGCCGTATGGGAGTTCAGTTCGTAGTTGGGCCCGAAACCCTCACCCTGTGCACGACTTCCGATGCCGCCCGTGATGAAGAGCTTCTTGGAAGCCATGTTCTCCCAGATGCGTTCCAGCGCGTGGAAGTAGGCTGTATCGCCCATGAGGGCGGCAACGTCTGCCACCCCGCTATAGAGGTAACCCGCCCTGACGGCGTGTCCCTTGATTTCCGTCTGTTGGAGGATGGGCATGTGGTCTTGCGAGTATTCCGAGAGCTGATGCCCGTCTGTGCCGCGGCCTGTCTCGTCAACGAAGTAGCGTGCCTGAAGCAGATACTTCTTATCACCCGTCACCTTATAGAGCTTACATAGCGCCATCTCAATGATGGGGTGCCCGCCCGGACGATGGATTTTCCCTTCCTCCTCGCCAAAGGTCTTGCATATGAGGTCGGCATTCTTGATGGCCACGTTGAGGAATGTGCGTTTGCCCGTAGCCCGGAAGTGCGCTACCGCAGCTTCTATCATGTGGCCGCTGTTGTAGAGCTCGTGTGAATTGATTTTTTCCCATTTCGAGCGTCCCCACCAGCCGGAGAGACGGTAGCACTTGTTGGTGACGCAGGTGGTCAGGTAGCCGTCAGGCTCCTGGGCGGCGGCAATAATGGCAATCACGCTGTCAAGATAGGCATCCAGTTTCGCATCGTAGTGAACGGCCAGCGAATAGCTGGCACCCTCGATGACCTTGTAGGGGTCAGTATCGTCGAACGAGAAATCGCCTCTGTGCTCGCCTTTCATCAGTCCTGCGGCAATAGCGAAGTTGTCGAAGCGTCCGCTCTTCTCGCATTCGCGGAAGGCAGATGGGATGCTCACCCTGCGGTTCACGTCTATCCGAGGGCTCCAAAAGGAGTCGTTCATTCGCACGGCGGTAAAGGAAACCTCGCTCAGGACGGCTTGTTCCTGTCCTCTCATTTCCATCACCACCATCACCAACGGCAGCAGACACAATAGAAATCTTCTCATCATCGTTCTTACTTTTCTCGGATTACGCCAGATAATTGTCTGGTTTTCTTTCTTGTTGCAAATAATATTGCAAATATAAAACTTTTTCGCTAAACACAAGCAGAAAAGGAAGTTTTTTTGTACTTTTGCATCGCTTTAGGTTCACACGTCAGATGTGATGAAAAGGGAATCGGGTGTAAGTCCCGAACTGTCCCGCAGCTGTGAGCAGTCCTTATGAGAAGACAAACAATGAAGCCACTGGAAACGGGAAGGCGTTTGTCTTCGGGCTGCAAGTCAGAAGACCTGCCTGGAGTTGCGTACTGCGCATTCCTATACCCTCGATGTAAGGGAAGGGGAAAAAACGGAAGCCCCCTCCTAACCTCCCCAAGGGGAGGGACGGGATGAAGGCTGAGAAAGATAATAGGCTGATGAGACTCGCGTGTATCGTATTCCTTTGTGTTTTCTCTGTGCATTGCTATGCGCAGAGCGACAGCATCGTGCAGTCGTCTCATCGTCTGCAAGACGTGGAAGTGGTGGCTGAAGAGTCCGGCTATGCCCAGCGATATAAGAGTAGCGTGCCCGTGCAGATGTTGGACAGCGCCTCCTTCCTCCGTATGGGCATCCATGACGTGACGGGCGCCCTGAAGCATGTGGCAGGTATCACCGTGCGCGACTATGGTGGGGCAGGGGGGATGAAGACTGTCTCCGTAAGAGGAATGGGGAGCCGCCACACGGCCGTCCTCTACGATGGCGTTGTTCAGAGCGACAGTCAGACTGGTGAAACAGACCTCTCCCGTTTCTCCCTGAACCAGGCGGCAGCGGTCACGATGACCATTGGCGACGGCGACGACATCTGGCAGCCTGCCCGCAACTTTGCTTCCGCTGCCACGCTGAATATCCAGCCGATGACGCCGCCTGCAGAAGGTCGTCATCCTCTGTTGCTCGTGGGCTGCCAGACGGGTTCGTGGGGTATGCTCAACCCCTCGTTCCATTACGGACAGAACCTCAGCCCCGCCTTCTCGATAATGGCGCAGGGCGAGTACTTCCGTGCTGACAACAACTATCCTTTCACGCTGAGGAATGTGGCATTGACGACTCGTGAACGGCGTCATAACAGCAAGATGGATGCAGGACGTGCAGAATTAGGAACGCTTTGGAAGGGTGGTCACGACCAGATGCTGAGTGTCAGGGTCTGTTACGATGACAGTCGGAGGCGACTGCCTGGTATCGTGCGCTATTATACCTCCCTCAACGACGAGATGCTGGACGAGCGGAAGATGACGGGTCAGTTCCTCTATCGCCGCCAGCTCGGAGAGGGCTGGGCGCTGAAGGTTTGCTGGCAGTACAACAACCAACTCACCGACTACAGAAACGACACGCCAGGTAGTGCTGTCCGCAGCGGCGGCTATCACCAGCGTGAGGGCTATGGAGCCGCTTCGCTACAGTATGAAGCCTTGCGCTGGCTTTCGTTCTCCGCTTCTGCCGACGTGTTCCGAAACGCGCTTCATGGTAGTGGAAGTGTGAGGAAGCCCGTTCGCAACAATGCCCTCGGCATGTTTGCCGTCAAGATGAAGGGTGAGCAGCTGCAGCTTGTTGGCCGACTCTTAGGCGCGTGGCATCAGGATAAGGCCGACGGAGAGCGGAGCTATGAGCGTCGCCTCTCGCCGTCCGTGAGTCTCTCCTACAAGCCCGTGAAGCGTCTTCCTTTGATGTTCCGGGCTATGTATAAGGAAATGTTCCGCATGCCCAGTTTCGGCGAGCTATATTTCTTCCATCTGGGGAGCCAGACGCTTTCTCCTGAACGCACCAGGCAATGGAATGCTGGCCTTTCCTGGAACAAACGACAGACGGAAAACCTTCGCTTCGCGTTGACCGTCGATGCCTATCTGAACCATGTGACGGACAAGATTGTGGCCATTCCTTTCAATACGTTCATCTGGCGCATGCAGAACCTTGCCCGCGTCCGCTCCTGCGGAATGAATGCCACAGCTGAGGCGGAGTGGCGGCTGTCACCTTCCCACCAGCTGCTGCTGAGCGGCAACTACAGTTGGCAGAAGGTGGAGAACAGAACGGGCTTGCGCTCCTCGTCCTACGGCCGGCAGGTGGCCTATACGCCAACTCATACTTGGTGTGGTACGCTCACTTGGATGAATCCGTGGGTTGGGGTGGCGATGACGGCAAACGGACTGAGTTCGCGCTGGGCCACCAATGAGCATACCGCTCAGACGCGGATGGCTGGTTTTGCGGAGTGCGACCTCTCTTTTTGGCGTACGTTGAAGGTGGGTCCTGTGGAATGTACGCTCCGTGCGGCTGTGCTGAATCTTCTGGATAAGCAATACGACATCGTTGCCCACTATCCGATGCCTGGCCGCTCGTGGAGGGTAGGGGTGATGATGAAAATGTAAAATGAAAAATTAAAAGGTAAAAATTAAAAAAATAAAAGAGTAAAAATTTAAAAGTAAGAATGATGAAAAAGTTTTTTATTCAATCAATGATGCTGTTGGCAGCTGTCGTGATGCTGACGGCATGTAGTGACAACGATGACAACAAGAACTGGATGTCGTCCTATACTGTTGTTAACAAGGGTGTGTTTGTGTTGAACGAGGGAAGCTATTTCTCCCAGATCAACGGTTCGCTTGACTTCCTCGACCTGACCACGAACGAGATGAAGCGCAATCTCTTCGCTGCTGCCAACGGCCGTTCGCTGGGCGGTACACCCAACAACGCCATCGTGCTGAACGGCAGGATGTATATTGCAACGGCCGACGAGAACCGAGTGGAGGTGATTCTCTATCCCACGCAGCACTCGCTGGCCTCCTTCTCTGTGGTCTCTCCGCGCGAGCTGGCTACAGACGGCCGCTATATCTATGTCAGTTCCTATACGGGCAAGGTGACGAAGATCGACAGCCACACGTTGGCCATCGTCGGTGAGTCGGAGGTCGTTGGCGCCAATCTGGAAGGCATCGCCGTTCGCAGCGGTTATGTGTATGTCTGCAACGCCTATGCTCCGCTGACGGAATATCCCTATGCCGACTACAAGTCCGAGGTGGTGAAACTGAAGGCCTCCACGCTTGAGAAAGAAAAGACGATTACAGTTGTTTGCAACCCCAACCAGCTGATTTCCAGCGGCTCGACTCTCTATCTGGCCAGCTGGGGCGACTACGGAGCCATACCCGCAACGGTACAGGCGATTGATGCTGACGATGAGGTGACCACGCTGACCAACGGCCGTATGATTGCGCTTGACGGCAATCGCCTCTATGTGGTCAATACCACCTATGACGCTAACTGGAACGAGGTGACCAACTACAATATCTACGACCTGGCCACAGGTACGGAGACCACCTTCATCTCTGGTTCCGAGATTGTCAGTCCTGCCGCCATCGGCGTTGACCCCACCACGAGGGAGGTCTTCATCACTTCCTATTCGCGCGATGCTGAAACTGGTTACGCCAGCTATACCACCGACGGCTATATATGCCGCTATGCTCCTTCAGGAGAGCTCATCGGTCAGTATGTGACGGGCGTAGGTCCAGGCACCCTCGTCTTTGTTGGGGATTAAGAAAAAAGGGAGTTCAATTGAACTCCCTTTTTCCTTGTCTTCCTTGTCTCCCTGAACTCCCTGAACTCCTTGCGCTCGGCGCGAAGCGACGCTTTCGTAGCTTAGCGGAGAAAGAACTCCTTGAACTCCCTGCCTCAGTTCGCTGCTTCAAACTCGCGCAGGAAGCGGACATCGTTTTCCGAGAACATACGGAGGTCTGCCACGCGGTATTTCAGGTTGGTGATGCGCTCTACGCCCATTCCGAAGGCGTAGCCCGTATAAACCTTGCTGTCGATGCCGCAAGCCTCCAGCACGTTCGGGTCAACCATTCCGCATCCCAGGATCTCCACCCATCCCGTGTGCTTGCAGAAGCCGCAGCCCTTGCCGCCGCAGATGTGACAGGAGATGTCCATCTCGGCGCTGGGCTCGGTGAAGGGGAAGTAGCTCGGGCGAAGGCGAATCTTCGTGTCCGGCCCGAACATCTCGCGGGCAAAGCTCAGCAACACCTGCTTCAGGTCTGTGAAGGAGACGTTCTTGTCCACATAGAGTCCTTCCACCTGATGGAAGAAGCAATGGGCACGGGCAGAGATGGCTTCGTTGCGATAGACACGTCCCGGACAAATCACACGGATGGGCGGCTGGTGGGTCTCCATGTAGTGAGCCTGGTCGTTGGAGGTGTGAGAGCGCAGGATGACGTTCTTGGCCACCTCGTCGGGATTGGTCTCTATGAAGAAGGTGTCCTGCATGTCGCGGGCAGGATGGTCAGCGGCAAAGTTCAGCTTGGTGAACACATGCAGGTCATCGTCAATCTCCGGTCCCTCGGCAAGTGTGAAACCCATGCGCTGGAAGATGTCCACGATCTCGTTCTTCACAATGGTCAGCGGATGGCGTGTGCCTAACGATATGGGGTAGGGCGTACGGGTGAGGTCGATGTCATCGGCCACCGTCTCGGCACTCTCGCATTGTTCCTTCAGTTCGTTGATGCGTTCCGTAGCCAGCTGCTTCAGCTCATTGATCTTGATACCGATCGTCTTCTTCTCTTCTGCAGCCACATTGCGGAAGTCCTGCATCAGGGCGTTAATCTCACCCTTCTTGCTCAGGTACTTCAGTCGAAGCTGTTCAATCTCCTCGGCGTTGCTTGCCGTGATGGTGCTGACTTCTTTCAGCAGCGTCTCAATCTTTTCTAAAAGCATATCTTTTTTTCTTTTTCTTTCCTTCAGCCTGCAAAGTTACACATTTTTTTTGTATGCGCATGTGTTTGCCCTTTCTTTTTTCATCTGCACCCCCAATGCTGTCCTCCTCCAAGTCAAGGGAAATGTCAGGATTGTAAAGATTTTCTTAAGTTTTAGGCCCTCATAACTCGAATATTTTCAACTGAGTGATGAGTGGTGCGCAAAAACGCGAGTATTTCGAATGTTCAACGCATTGATTATCAAGAGGTTAGAGATACGGTCTTTTATATGATAGCTCAAAGGGGCTCTTTTGCAAGGCGAAAGGGCTCCTTTTGCGTTTGGGGGATGTCGGCGGCAGTTTTGAAGGAGCGCAGGGGCGATTTTGCAAAAGGATACGTTTCTTACCCTGAACTCAATCCTTTCTTACGCTAAAGGGAGCCCTTTTCCGGCCTGAAAGGGCTGCCTTTAGGGTATAGAAGGGCTGCCTTTAGCCCGGAAAGGCTTTGACTATAGCCCGGAAGAGGATTGCGATTGCAAATCAGGGAGTCAGGGAGCCCAAAATCGAACAAAAGCATACGTCTTGCCTCCTTGACTTTTTACCTTTTTATTTTTTAATTTTTAATTTTTCCATTTTAATTTCTAGATTGCCCAAAAAGTTGAACAAGATTTTGTCAGAATAATTCCAAGGGAATTTTTGACTACTCGTTCCGCTGGTTTATCAGGTTCACCACCACCTTCACTATCACGTCCTTCTCTTCCGTCTTGCTCTCATTTCATATCTCTTTCCAGCTGATGACAGATTTCTTCTGCCATTCCGTTCAGTGCAACACACTCCTCACGACTGATTTTCCGTTTCTCAGCATTGTATGTCCAAGGGCAGAGTATTAGCACGCGACCTGCAGCACAGGCATCGAAAAGCGCATCGGAAGGCTTGTAATATTCGCGGAAACCATTGTCCGCAAGGACGATAAACGGCAGTTGCTCCCGCAACAATACCTGCATTACCTGCTTCTCGTCTGTAGAGATGAAGGGCGACACCATCACGGTGCCTTTGCGAGCTGCCAGAACGCAGCCGTTCTTATAGCTGCGTAGCGGTTCTGCGTCACCATTCGCTGCAGCCTTCACCCAGATGCTGCGCACATGCACCGGCATGAACTGCCCAGCCATCAGTAACGTTGTGTTGCCCACACCATCGTAGCTACGCTCGCCAATATCGATGCCTTGCTGCACACGGAAATAACCTGGCTTCAGTCGTGTGGTGGCCAGTCGCTGTGGGTTCATGTCGATATAGCGTATGGTATTGGGCAGTTGGGTCCTTCGTCCCATCGGCCGGATGAAGGGCATCTCTGTAAAGACTGTATGCAGGTTGTAATAGGCCTCGTCGCCCATCTGCCCTTTTAGCCCCTCAGCGAAAGCTTCCAAGTTGCGCGTAGCTTCCCGTAGTCCCAGTGTTCCTCCTTGGCGGTTCCCCCGAATGTCATTTGAAATAATGGTTCCTTCTTGGTGGTTCCCCCGAATGTCATTCGGAATAACTGAAGAAGCCCGCCCCAGTTTCTTCACGCCCTGCCAGAATCCGCGCACCATCCCCTTGATGCCTGTGGGCATCGTGCGACGGACATACAAAACAGCATGCAGGTGGTCAGGCATCAGGCAGAAGTGAAGCACTTGCACCTCTGGATGGTGGTTGGGGATGTCCAGTAGGCAATCAACCAGAGAATTGCCAAGCGGTGTGCGTCTCACTGCGGTCTTTGCGGGATCACCCTCAGGGATGTCCAGCGTGCCCAATAGCGGCTGCCGGTCGGGAATGGTCAGTGTGATGTGGTACAGGCCCACACCCTTCCAAGCCCTGCCCGGCTCTTGCCATTGCCATTTCTCCTGTTCTGCCATATATACTTATAACGCCACTCCGCCACAGATATTGTGCTTTTAGCCGTCTTCCAGATTCTATTTACATAGAACAAATCCACAAGACAGATGCGGTCGTAATCGGTCTTGAAAGCTTTTGGCAGGGTGTAGCCGAATGGCGGATCAAGTATTCCATAAAAAAGCGAGTGACCATCAACAACAGGTGGCCACTCACTTCTTAATGTGTCGATGCTATTCAGCATCCCTTCGCACGGGATTGACAAACAATTCTTCTAGTTCCTTTCTTTTGCTCTTGGTGAAGTCCGTTTCCTCACACCGTGATTCCACATACTCCATCCCCAGCATTTCAATGTCGCCTGGCACGATGCCGTAGGCACGCATAAGCCTCTGGCTTTCTTCCGGAGTGAACTTCTGCACCTTCTTCAGCCAGTCTTTGTGTGGGCTCTCTTCCGAGAATCCGAAATGTTTGAAGGTGTAGCGCCCTTTCAGTTCCATCAGCTCTTCGTACAGTGCCTTGCAGCGCATGAGCAATAGTGAGTCACCTTGTACGTCCACCACTTCCTGCACTTGCTCCTGCACTTGTTGAGGCTCAGCGACCGGTTCTTGCTGGGAGTCTGTTAGCGCCGAGATTACAGCAAAGACTAATGATACTGCAAGCCAGATGCCGACAACCCCAAGGATAATCTTCTTAGTTTTCTTTGTCATAATCGTATTAGTTGAAAATTTGCTGCAAAGGTACGAAAAATAATCAATAAGGCCTCAACGAGGGTGACATTTCTAATATGTTATAGTGGCGGTCTTGACAGCATCCGTTTTCGAATTGACAAATGACCGAATGACCAAAATGACCGCATCGAGTTAAGACCAAACTGTTTTCAGTTCCTTACTTCTTTGTCAAAGTCCGACAGGTATTCGCGATTTTGAATCAAGCGGAACTTATCATATTCTTCGTACGCTTTCTCTTTGGCTCCACCTCTTAGCGGGCCATTACCGTCAGCTTCTCCTCAAGTATAAGTTTGTATTCGTCCATAGGCGTTCGTTTTTAATCTTCCTGCTCGTAATAGTAAGAGTAGTCTATACCCTTTATGAATATTTCGCGATCATCAATACGGTCTGTTAAGGCCTGCTTCAGCAGGTCGCGGATTCTCGTACTATCCATGTGACTCTCAATCATAGCATCATGATAATCTTTCTTATCTATCTTGCTCCAGTCAACACACATCTTCAGTTGCTTCTTGAATATCATGTCAAGCCAGATACGTGTACTACGTCCATTACCTTCCATAAAGGGATGTGCAACGTTCATCTCCACATATTTGTCTACAATCTCATCGAACGTTGTCTCAGGCATCTGCTCAATGGCTTTCAAGTTTTGATGCAGATATTCTGCCCCACATCCTTGTCTGCCACAAGGTTGCTTTCCCACAGAGTGTAGGCTTTTTTCCGACTTTGCCCGTCGAGAGTGTTTTCACTATATTTAAACCAGTCGAGGAAATTAGCTGTGTTCTTGGCTGGCAAGGTCTTTACCACCGCCTCTATATCCTCTTGGGCAAAGCAGTCGGTCGCATATTTCTTGCCATCTGCAGATGTTAGTTTCAGTTGTATACATTTTGAATACAACTGGCAGTATCCTTCTTTTTGCCTGTTCTTGACAGCACCCCAATACACTCGTGGACGTGGGCTTCCCGTAATGGCAGCCACGATGTCCACAATGGAGAACCACCACTTGGAATTCTCTTCATCCCAAATGGCTCTGACCTCATGGTCTTTATAGAAACGAAAGGATATCTTGCTCATGCTTATTCGAACGTCAGTAGTTTATTACGATAATACATATATTTACGATTGTATTACCTTACAAATATACAACAAGATTTCGACAACGGAAAGAAATCAGGGGAATTTTTGTGCTCATAAGGACTACATGGGAGCAGGCAATGCAGACAATATCCTTTTGACAACGTACCACTTGAAGGGGCTGACAATCAGGTGCTGTTGCTGCTCGCAGGGGTGGAACTTCCCTTTGTTCAGGACGAAAGCGTCTTGCCTGCGGCTTACATCCTCGTGGCTGTAGGTGCCTTTGAGGATGACGTTCCCTGTCTGCCATTCTGTGACTTCGTCACCCTTGTAAAGGATGTGTGAATGGCCTAACAGGTAGGGTGGTTCTCCAAACTGTCCTTTCAGGAGGTAGGGCCGATGGGCTGTCAGGGTTCTTTCTTCCAGAGGTTTGAAGGTAAGGCTGTCGTTTCTCGCTACGGAGGGCTCGTATGCCGTCACGCCCTCGCCGAAGACCTCCTTGTAGTCGTTAATGGTGACGGGAAGGATGATGGTGTTGTAATGACCGTCGAAGAAGGTGCGGTCTAAAAGAATATCTGAGGTCTGGTCAACGGGCACAAGGTCTTCATCAGCTCTTAGCGTGAAGGGTTCTGGCTCTTTTTCAACCTGATAGAGACATACTTGATAATAGTAGTCTTCTTTTTGTTTTTGTCGTAGTTCGTAACGTTGTATGTTCTTTTGGTATCGGATGACCTTGCTGCCGATTTTAATATCCAACAGATTGTTATAGGTGGGGAAGGTGACGTAACAATTCTCGTCAGGCGCTTGATAGCTTTGCATGAGGCTGCGCGTATTACTATTCCTGTTCTCTCCGATATGTGTTTCGAGAACGGTATCCCACAACAGCCAATGGCCGTCTTTCTTCTCCAGCCTGAAGATTGTGCTTTTGTTAACAAGGGCATTGTCGTCATTGACACCTTTGTTATCAGAATCATATTCTATGGCTCCAGTTTCCTCGTTGAAGTACTTGCCTTTCATGTTGAAAAGTTTGCCTTTTGTGTCCTTATAGCATATTACATACGAGCCGCCGTCAACCAGTTGACTCTCGCTGGTGACGGGTGTGACGATATAATTGCCGGCAAGAGACTCCTGCGGCAGGAATATGTAAAGAAAGCAGATGGATAGTATGAAGATATAGGGCTTTCTTCGCATGACTTGTTCTTTTTATCTTGCCCGTTCCTCCAGGAGACGGTTCACTTTCTCCTCCATGCTGCGGGTGACGGCAATGCGACCGCTACGGGTGTACTGGAGAAGGCAGTCGAAGGCGTTGAGCTTGTTGAAGAGGCGCGCGATGTCTTCCGTCAGTCCTGCCAACAGCACGGTGCTGTAGGTGGGGTTCACCTCCATCATGCGTGCGTCGTGCTTACGGATGGTGCGTGATACCTCAGGATTGGTAAGCAGCACGGGGGTCGAGATTTTGAACAGGGCTACTTCGTGGATGAACAGCTGATCATCGGTATAGTAGTCTGCCTTCACCACGTCTATCTTCTTCTCTATCTGGCGTGTTATCTTGATAATCTGCTCCTCGTCGCTCCATGCGGTGATGGTGTACTTATGAATGTCCTTGATGCTGGAGGCGGATACGTTGAGGCTTTCAATATTCACCTGACGGCGCGTGAAGACAGCCGTGATCTGGTTCAGGATACCGGCAATGTTCTCTGAATAGACAAGGAGGGTATAGAGCTTCTTTTCCATGATTTTTTATTCATTGATTGTCAGTTGCATTTCGTCAACGCTTTTTCCGAGGGGAATCATCGGCATGACATTCTCCTCTTCCTTGACGGCGCATTCCAGGAGATAGGGGCCTGGCGTGGAGAGCATCCTGTTCACCTGCTCGACAAGGTGCTCTCTTGTGATGGCAAGGTCGTAGGGGATGTTGTATGCCTGTGCGATGAGCTTGTACTGCGGATTGACCATGTGGGTGAACGAGCGGCGATGGTTGAAGAACATATCCTGCCATTGACGTACGTTGCCGAGGTAATTGTTGTTCAGGAGAATCATCTTGACAGGCGCCTGCTGCTCCATGATGGTTCCCAGTTCCTGAATGCTCATCTGGAATCCGCCGTCGCCACAGAACATGCAAACCGTTCTTTCCGGCGCGCCGAAGGTTGCTCCTACGGCTGCGGGCAGGCCGAAGCCCATGGTGCCCAGGCCGCCGCTGGTAATGATGCTACGCTTCTTGTTGTAGTGGAAATAGCGGGCGGCAAACATCTGGTTCTGTCCGACGTCTGTGACGAGGACGGCCTCACCCTTGGTGGCCTCTGCCACGACGTTGACAACCTCTGCCATCAGGAGCGGCCCTTCCTGGGGGTGGATAGCGGGCTCAATGACTTTCTCCTTCTCTTCTTGGAAGTAGTGGTCGAAGGAGTCTATCCAATCCTGATGTTGGGCGGGCTGTACCAGGGCGGTAATGGCAGGCAGCGTCTGCTTGCAGTCGCCGATGACAGCTACATCGCTGGTAATGCACTTGTTGATTTCCGCGCGGTCGATGTCGAGGTGGATAATCTTTGCCTGTTTGGCATAGGTGGAGGGAAGGCCTGTCACACGGTCGCTGAAGCGCATGCCGACGGCGATGATGACATCAGCTTCCTGCGTCTTCATGTTGACGGCATACTGGCCGTGCATGCCCAGCATACCCTTGTTCAGCCTGTGGCGGGAAGAGAAGGCGGAGAGTCCGAGGAGTGTTCTTCCTACGGGGATGTCGGCTTTCTCTACAAACTGCAGTAGCTCTTCGTTGGCATTGCCCAGCTCTACACCCTGGCCAACCAAGCATAGCGGGCGCTTGGCCTCGTTGATTAGCTTGACGGCTTGAGCGATGGCGTCCTGACTGGGAACGGGGTAGGGCACATAGCTGCGCACACTCGTCACATGATAAGGTTCCCATTCGCATTCATGGGTCTGAGCATTCTTGGGGAAGTCGAGGACGACAGGCCCAGGTCTTCCGCTCTTGGCGATATAAAACGCGCGGCTCACAGCCCAAGAGATGTCTTCCGGACGGCGAATCTGGTAGCTCCACTTGGAGATGGGCTGCGCAACACCTACGAGGTCAACCTCTTGGAATGCATCCGTACCAAGGGCGCTTGTCCCTACTTGTCCGCAGATGACAACGATGGGGGTGGAGTCGAGCATGGCATCGGCAACACCCGTAAGCGTGTTGGTGGCGCCTGGTCCGCTGGTGACGATACACACGCCCACTTCTCCGCTCACCCGTGCGTAGCCCTGGGCGGCATGAGTGGCACCCTGCTCGTGGCGGACCAGGATATGATTGAACTTCTTTCCTTCTCCTCGGGTGTAATCGTATAGGGTGTCGAAGACTGGCATGATAGAACCGCCTGGATAGCCGAAGATGGTTTTCACGCCTTCATTGACGAGGGCGAGCATGAGTGCTTCAGAACCTGTGATTTTTTCCATAAAAGTAAAAAGTGAAAAAGTGGATATAACTACTCTGCCAGTATTCTCACACCGCCTTTGTCGGCACTTGAAACGCTTTTTGCGTAGGCTTGTAACGACTTGGAAACCACTCTGTTACGCTTCAACGGAAGAAGTTCACGTTTAGACAGTTCTTCGTCGGAAAGGTGTACGCAAATCAGGCGCTTGGGGATGTCTATCTCAATGATGTCGCCATCCTGAATCTTGCCGATATTACCCCCTGAAGCAGCTTCGGGTGAGATGTGGCCTATGGAGAGTCCGCTGGTGCCCCCCGAGAAGCGTCCGTCGGTAATCAGCGCACATTCCTTGCCCAGGTGCATGGACTTGATATAGCTGGTGGGGTAGAGCATTTCCTGCATGCCTGGACCTCCCTTGGGACCTTCGTGGGTGATGACCACGCAGTCGCCGGCCTTTACTTTCCCACCCAGAATGCCCTCGCAGGCATCTTCCTGGGAATCGAAGACTACGGCGGGACCTTCGAAGTGCCAAAGGCTCTCATCGACTCCTGCCGTCTTCACCACACAGCCGTCCTGGGCAATGTTGCCAAAGAGTACGGCCAGTCCGCCGTCCTTGGTATAGGCATGTTCTATGTCGCGGATGCAGCCGTTGGAGCGATCGGTATCGAGTGATGTCCATTGCTCGCTCTGAGACCCCATCTTCGTTGAGAATCGGTTGCCTGGCGCAGTCCAGTAGATGGATGAAGCATCCCCTTCAGTCCTTCCTAAGGGGAGGGATGATGTGATATCGTATTTCCTGACTGCCTCGCCGATGGTAAGTCCATCTACACGCTTGGCGTCTCTATGGATGAGGCCACCCTTATCGAGCTCGTTCAGTATGCCGAGGATGCCGCCTGCACGTCCGCATTCCTGTACGCTGTACTTCTGCGTGTTGGGAGCCAGCTTGCAGAGACAGGGCACTTTGCGTGAGAGGGCATCGATGTCCTTCATGGTGAAATTGACTTCTGCCTCCTGTGCTACGGCCAGCAGATGGAGGATGGTGTTGGTGGAGCCGCCCATTGCAATGTCGAGGGACATCGCGTTGAGGAAAGCCTCGCGAGTGGCTATACTCCTCGGAAGAACAGAGTCGTCGCCTTCTTCGTAGTATTTGAATGCGTTGTTGACAACCTGACGGGCTGCACGGCGGAAGAGCTCTATGCGCTCGATATGTGTGGCCAGGATGGTGCCGTTGCCAGGCAGCGAGAGTCCGATGGCTTCTGTCAGGGAGTTCATGGAGTTGGCGGTGAACATACCAGAGCAGGAGCCGCATCCAGGGCAGGCACATCCTTCTATCTCTGCCAATTCTTCATCGCTAACCGTGGGGTCGGCCCCCTTTACCATTGCCGTGATGAGGTCGGCATTCTCTCCTCTCCATCTGCCGGCCTCCATGGGACCGCCTGAGCAGAAGACGGTAGGGATGTTGAGCCTCATCGAGGCCATCAGCATGCCTGGCGTGACCTTGTCGCAATTGGAGATGCAGATCATGGCGTCGGCCTTGTGGGCGTTTACCATGTATTCCACGGAGTCGGCGATAATGTCTCGTGAGGGTAGGGAGTAGAGCATGCCGTCGTGTCCCATTGCGATGCCGTCGTCGATGGCAATGGTGTTGAACTCGGCAGCGTAGCATCCCATCTTCTCAATCTCTTCTCTTACAATCTGGCCAATCTCGTGAAGATGGGTGTGACCGGGAACAAACTGCGTGAAGGAGTTGACGATGGCGATGATGGGCTTGCCGAATTGTTCGCGTTTCATTCCTGTGGCTACCCAGAGGGCTCGTGAGCCCGCCATTCTGCGCCCTTCTGTACAGACGCTGCTTCTTAATGGATGCTTCATAGAAGTTATTCTTTTTGCCTATTTGGTTGTTTCTTGTCTTTTGAAGTTACAAAGGTACTCTATTTTTGGCAAAACGGCAACAACTTTGAATTTTATTTTGTGTATGCAGTTGTAAATTGTCTTATTTCGCTACAAAAAAATAATCCCGACACCTTGCGAGGTGCCGGGATTTGGTTGTTTCTTAAAATTCTTGGAACTCCTTGAACTTATTTCACATAGACAATAGCCAGACGGTTAGAGGTTGTACCCTGTACGCCCTTTCCTACTGCTTCGTCGATGACAACGCCCTTGTTCTGCAGGTAGTCGGCAACGACTTGTGCACGAGCCTCAGAGAGCTTCTGGTTCAGTTCGGGGTTGCCCTCGGGAGATGCTGTACCAACAATCTGGACATGAGAACCTGCCTTGATGGCATCGAGTGCGGTCATGGCCTCCTTGGTGAGGTTGGACTTACCCTGAGCGAAGTTCACGAATACGAGGCTGCTCTCAATGCGGATTTCCTTGGTCTCAATAACGGGCTCCTTCACCTTCACCTCCTTGATGACTTCCTTGATAACTTCCTTCGGCTTCTTGGCGAGCTCTTCCTGGAGTGCGTTCACGCGAGCGTTGAGTGCATCAATCTCTGAACGATAGTCGCCGATGTTGTGAAGCTTGAAGTTGTGGGTGCCGTTGGAGTTCTTGAACTTGTAGTTGAAGCCGGCATTGAGCTGTACCATGCTGCGACTGATGTTGTACTGGACCTGGTCGCTACCTGTTACATAGCCCGTTCCTGCGATAGCCCAGTTGATAGAGGGCTCGATGAAGAACTGGAGAGCCTTGGCCTTGCCGATATTGAAGACGAAGTCGAAGCCGGCCTTTGAGGTCATCTGGTCGTTTGACTCAAGGAAAGAGTCGCCGACTCCATATCCGTGGCCCCAACCGAAGCCGTAAACGGCAATGAGCTCAAAGCAGCGCGGTTCGCCTTTGTAGCCGCCCATCCAGTTGCTCATGTTAACTGTTCCAATCAGTCCGATGTTTGTGTAGCGGACAAATGTCTTTGTGGAAGGACCCCAAGCACGGTTGCGCATATAAGCGCTTCCGTCCAAAGCAAGTCCGAAGACGGGGTTGAACCATTTACCGATGCGGACGCCGGCATTGGGGTTGAGATCCTTCAGCCAAGCATGGCCTTTGGTCTTTGTAGAAACTCCGCCGTTGATACCAACATACATGTTATCGAAGGTCTTGCTGTCTTCGATAGCAATCTGTGCAGATGCTGACATTGTCACCATTGCAGCAGCAAACAAAAATGCTAATTTTTTCATAATAATTATAAATTAGTTAATCAGATTCTGAATAAAATATAATTAAGACACCGCAAAGTAAGGAAAAAAACTTGAATCATCCAAATATTTTGTCAAAAAAATTGTGTTCAATCCTAAAACTCGCTTGTGAAATGGAAACGTATGTGCTCGAAATCCTGTTGCGCCATGCTTAGAACATAGCCTGAGTCGGCGAGGAAGACATCGCGCCCTTCTCTGTCTTTGGCCATGTATTGATACTTGCGCTTCTTGAATGCATCAAGTTCCTTGTCGTCGTCAGCCTCCACCCAGCAGGCCTTGTAGAGGTGGACGGGCTCCCAACGGCATTTGGCGTTGTATTCGTTTTCGAGTCTGTATTGAATGACTTCGAACTGTAGCTGTCCTACCGTGCCGATAATCTTCCGTCCGTTGAACTGGTTGATGAACAGTTGCGCAACGCCTTCGTCCATGAGCTGGTTGATACCCTTCTCGAGTTGCTTGGACTTCATGGGGTCGTCGTTCTCGATATATTTGAACATTTCTGGCGAGAAGGATGGCAGCCCGCGGAAATGGAGCTGTTCACCCTCGGTGAGCGTGTCGCCAATCTTGAAGATTCCGTTGTCGGGAAGTCCGACGATGTCTCCTGCCCATGCTTCCTCGATGGTTGACTTGCGCTGAGCCATGAATTGTGTGGGTGAGGAGAAACGGAGGGTCTTGCCCTGCCTGACGTGGAGATAGGGCTGGTTTCTTAGGAATTTTCCTGAGCACACCTTGCAGAAAGCGATGCAGGAGCGGTGGTTGGGATCGATGTTGGCGGTTATCTTGAAGATGAAGCCTGTGAATTTCTCCTCTTCAGGCCTTACCTCGCGTTCCTCGGCCTTGGTGGGGCGTGGCGATGGCGCAATCTGTACGAAGCAGTTGAGCAGTTCCTGAACTCCGAAGTTGTTGAGCGCAGACCCGAAGAATACGGGTGCGACTTCGGCAGAGCGATAGGTCTCAACTTCGAAAGGCGGGTAAACTCCGTCAACAAGTTCGAGGTCATCGCGTAGTTTCGCCGCATCCGTAGCACCTACTTTGTCGTCCAGTTCGGCGGAGTCGATATCTACGCTTACTTTTTCTGTTACACGTTGTTTGTCGGGCGTGAAGAGGTCGAGCTTTTGCTCGTAGATGTTATATACGCCCTTGAACCTGGCGCCCTGGTTAATGGGCCACGAGAGGGGGCGTACCTTGATCTGCAGTTCTTGTTCAAGCTCATCAAGCAGGTCGAAGGGATCTCTTCCTTCGCGATCCATCTTGTTGATGAAGATGATAACGGGTGTCTGTCGCATACGACAGACTTCCATGAGCTTGCGCGTTTGTGTCTCTACGCCTTTGGCTCCGTCAACGACAATGATGGCAGAGTCAACGGCGGTGAGGGTGCGATAGGTGTCTTCCGCAAAGTCCTGGTGGCCAGGCGTGTCGAGGATGTTCACCTTGTATTCTATGTCAGAGCCTTCCGGCGTATAGTCGAACTCCATGACGGAGGTCGAGACAGATATTCCGCGCTGTTTCTCAATGTCCATCCAGTCGCTGGTTGCCGTCTTGCGTATCTTGTTGCTCTTGACGGCACCAGCCACCTGTATCTGTCCGCCAAAGAGCAGGAATTTCTCTGTCAGCGTGGTCTTACCTGCATCGGGGTGGGAGATGATGGCAAAGGTGCGCCTTCTCTCTATTTCAGTCTTCATCATATATTAATCCTTCTGTTTTGTCTTTGATGTAATAGTCGGAGAGCATGCCGATGAAGGTCGTGATTTCCTTGATGGCATGTTGTGTGTTGGGGGTGATTTCCTTCTTCTGCAATCGCAGGAGCATGGTGCCATAGAGCGCATTCATGCAGGTTTCTATCTCTGATTCCTCATTCCTCAGTCCTTCTTCATTCTTATTGGAACGCTGTCTTAGTTCCACGATGTAGGGGAGTACTTTATAGTACTCTGCATTGTAGAAGGGAAACTTGGTGCTGTTGAGCAGGCGGGCGTTCAGCTCTGACAAGTCCTGAAGGAGTATGGTGTTGATTTGAAGATGTCCGTACTCGCGCTTACCCTCCTGGTTCATCATGGTGACAAGATTCCCGTACCAGTCGGCCATTTCTTCCTTCTGCTCGTCGGTATAGTTGAACCTGTTGATGTATTCACGCCTGATGACCGTGAGTGAGCAGCCATAGGCTCTTATGATGTCTTCCACCTGCCACATGTAGAGGAGGTATTCGGCGATATTCTTCTTTCTTAATTCTTGTGCTATATACATTTTAAAAGTAAAAATGAAACTCAGAATCTGTAAAGGTTGGTCACCGTTCCGAAGAGCACGATGGCTGAGACGATGATGACTACGGCTCCGATAATCTGGTTGATAACCTTGATGCCTTCGTCGTCAAAGATAGTCCGTATCTTGTCCACCAGCCAACTGAGCCCGAACCACCATAGCAGCGCTCCTCCTACTATACTGATAAAGCCTACGGCCATTTCGAAGGGACGGTCTGGAATGACGAATGCGAACTGGGCGAAGAGACCAAGAAAGAGGAAGATGATGAGTGGATTGCTGAGTGTCACGAGAAATGCGGTGACGCAGTTATGGGTGAGGGTACCCTTTTTCTTTCCAGAACGGTGCATGTTGCGCGTAGGGTCTGTTCTCCATGTGAAGATTCCGAAGATAAGCAGCATGATACTTCCGATAATCTGGAGGTAGAATCTGTTTTGTTCATTGTTGATGAAATCCATGACGAAGGACATTCCGAAGCCTGTGATGGCAGCGTAGATGATGTCGCTGGCGGCTGCACCGATGCCTGTCACGAATCCATACCATCTCCCTTTGTTCAGCGTGCGCTGTACGCATAGAACGCCGACAGGACCCATAGGCGCTGATGCAATCATGCCTATCAGCATACCTTTCAGAATGAGGTCTACTATATTAATATGTATAGGAAATAGCATATCGGATGCAAAGATAACGTTTTTTTTTCGTTTCTCCAAAGAAAAGGATATTTTCTTTAATTCGTTTGGTGGATTGTTTTTTTTTGTCTATTTTTGCAAGCGTAAATAAGGGAAGTAAAGGTAAAAAAGTTAAAAGGTAAATATAACTATGGCAAAAATTGTAACATTGGGCGAAATCATGCTTCGCCTGTCGCCTGAGGGCAACGACCGTTTTATTCAGAGTGATTGTTTCCGGATTATTCCGGGTGGTGGTGAAGCTAATGTGGCTGTTAGCCTGGCCAACTACGGACATGAGGCATACTTCGTGTCTAAACTGCCGAAGCATGAAATCGGACAGATTGCCGTTAATGCTTTGCGTCGTTATGGTGTGAACACAGATTTTGTGGCCCGTGGTGGTGACCGCGTGGGTCTTTACTATGCAGAGACGGGTGCCTCGATGCGTCCTTCGAAGGTTATCTATGACCGTGCCCACTCGTCGATTGCCGAGGCCAGCCCTGCCGACTTCGACTTCGATAAGATTATGGAGGGAGCACAATGGTTCCATTGGAGCGGCATCACGCCAGCCATCTCAGACAAGGCCGCTGAGCTGACCCGTCTGGCTTGTGAGGCTGCCAAGCGTCACGGAGTAACGGTTTCTGTTGATCTCAATTTCCGCAAGAAGCTGTGGACTTCGGAAAAGGCCATCTCCATCATGCGTCCGTTGATGCAGTATGTAGACGTTTGCATCGGCAACGAGGAAGACGCGGAACTTTGCCTCGGATTCAAGCCTGATGCTGACGTCGAAGGCGGACAGACGGATGCTTCCGGTTATGAAGGCATCTTCAAGCAGATGATGAAGGAGTTCGGCTTCAAGTACGTTGTCTCCACGCTTCGCGAGAGCTACAGCGCTACCTTCAACGGATGGAAGGCGCTCATCTATGACGGCAAGGAGTTCTATCAGAGCAAGCGCTACGAAATCAACCCGATTATCGACCGTGTGGGTGGAGGCGACTCTTTCTCTGGTGGTCTGATTCATGGTCTGCTAACCAAGAAGACTCAGGGTGAAGCTCTTGAGTTTGCTGTTGCTGCCAGCGCTCTGAAACATACCATCAACGGCGACTTCAACCTGGTAAGTATCGACGAGGTGGAAGCCCTTGCTGGTGGTAATGCTAATGGACGCGTTCAGAGATAGTTTCTTCGTAACATTAAGAGATCATGAAACATTTTGAATATAAAGTGATAACACGTCTTATAGGTGTTGAAAAGAAACTGAATGAGTTAGGCTTTGAAGGTTGGGAACTGGTTGCGGCTGATTAAGGCAGATACATTTTCAAACGTGAATATAAAGAATAAAAGGTGTTATGGCAAAGTTTGATAAAATAGCAGTTATGAAGAAGATTGGTGACACAGGAATGGTCCCTGTCTTCTATCACAAAGACCTGGAAACATGTAAAAAAGTTGTTAAGGCTTGTTATGAAGGAGGAGTACGTGCCTTTGAGTTTACCAATCGCGGTGATTTTGCTCAGGAAGTGTTTGGGGAACTTGTAAAATGGGCTGATAAAGAGTGTCCAGAGTTGGCATTAGGTATTGGCTCTGTTGTCGATGCTCCTACAGCCGCGCTCTATCTGCAGCTGGGTGCCAACTTCGTAGTTGGTCCTCTGTTCAATCCTGAGATTGCTCCTGTCTGCAATCGTCGTCTTGTTCCTTACTGCCCAGGCTGCATGACGGTCAGCGAGATTGGCAAGGCTCAGGAACTGGGTTGTGACCTCACAAAGGTGTTCCCAGGTGATGTCGTTGGCCCGAACATGGTGAAAGGCCTCAAGGCTCCTATGCCTTGGTCGAAGATTATGGTGACAGGTGGTGTTTCCCCTGAAGAGGAGAATCTCAAGTCTTGGTTCAAGGCTGGCGTTTACTGCGTAGGTATGGGGTCAAAGCTTTTCCCGAAGGATCGTGTGGAAGCTAAGGATTGGCAATATATTACAGATAAATGCCGCGAGGCACTTGGCTATGTGGCCAAGGCGCGCGCATAACAAGTTTGCATTCAGATGTCTGACAGGATTCTTTATTCTGTCAGGCATCTTGTTTTTTTCAGCCTGTCAGCCCAAAAAATCGACTGATGAAGCAGAGAGGCTGAATGGGGAGGCCTATGCTTGGCACTACAGATCTCTTGACTCTGCAGAGTTTTATGCAAGAAAAGCGTTGGATGCTGCTGTAGCAGAAAGTGGATTTTTTTGTCATAATATTCAGCACAAGGCGGAGGCACTTAACAATCTGGCTTTTGTCAGTATTGCCCGTATGGATTATAATCTGGCACATCGTCAGCTTGATTCTATAGACACCAACAACGAGATAGAACTGCTTATAGCCGATGTACAGCGCATGCGCTTGTGTCAGAGAATGTCGGAAAACAAGAGCTTCTACGGCCATCGTGAACAGGCTCTTCGCCGTTTGCGGCGGATAACGCAAGACCGGCATCGTCTGACAGCGCACCAGCAGCAACGCCTGGCATATGCACGGAGTGAATTCCATATTGTCGAGTCTGCCTATTTCTACTATGTCGGACTTACTCAGTCTTCCATTGATGCGCTGCGGCAGATTAATCCCAATGGAGAGGTCGCACAGGATACGGCTCAGTTCCTTAACTATCTTTATAATGTTGGGTCGGGCGGCATCATTGTTGCTGAAACACCAGAAGCTGTTGCCCAGCAGGAGTTTGATTATCTGATGCGCTGTTACCTCATGGCGATACAGGCTGACTATCCTTTCTTTGAGGCACAGGCTTTGCAGGCCCTGAGCGAGCATCTGCAACGTTCGCCTCAACGCGATAGGCTCATGGAAGATAACCTTCCCGCCATGAAGTTCATCAACCAAGACCAGATGCCAGATTCTCTTCTTGCGGGAAACCTGGCTCAGCGGGCACTCGACATTTTCAGTTCCTATGGTGATGTATATCAGACCGCGGGAGCCTACCGAACATTGGCAGAATGTTTCTGGGAGATTCATGACTACCAGTCAGCTGAAATCTGTCTGAATAATGCCTTGAACAAGGATACGATTATCAATCGCGCGCCAGATCTGGTAGCTTCTATCCGAGAACAATTGTCGCTGGTCTATTCTGCCGTTAATGACAAGCCCAGTAGCGACTACAACCGGAATGTCTATTTGGATATGCAGGAGTGCACACGGCAGGATCGCCAGCTCGAAGCGCGTGCAGAACTGTTGCAACAGTCTTCTCGTCAGCTTAATATGATGATTGCGGCTGTTGTTATGATGATTGTGCTGGTAATCCTTCTTCTCGTAGCCTTTGACCGCATGAGACGTAAGGGAAACCGCCGTTTCTCCATAGAACGCCTGATGCTTCCGCTTAAACAATGGCGGAACAACGAGGAGAAACGCATCCAAGAGGAGATGAAAATGCATGAGGAGGTGTGTGAGCGGATTGCTGTTGAGCGCCGTCTACTCCTAAACAATCGTATCCGTAATCTTGAGCAGCGCGCTAAGCTGGCGTTGGTATGTAGCGTAACTCCTTTCATCGACCGAATCATACACGAGGTACAAAGACTCACGCAACGTTCAGAGGATGAGTCCGTCAGACAAGAACGTATATTGTATATTTCTGAGTTGACAGACAAAATCAACGATTATAACAATGTTTTGACTAACTGGATTCAATTGCGTCAGGGAGAACTCTCTCTTCATGTAGAGAGTTTTGCCTTACAGCCACTTTTTGATATCGTGGCACGAGGACGCATGAGCTTCCAACTGAAGGGGATTGACTTGAGAGTTCATGCTACTTCTTCTGTCGTTAAAGCCGACAAAACCCTCACGCTTTTCATGCTGAACACCCTTGCCGATAACGCAAGGAAATTTACGGCACAAGGAGGGAACGTGACCATATCCTCCCAAGAGGGTGATGGCTATGTTGAGATTATGGTCGAGGATACGGGCTGCGGATTGTCAACAGAGCAGCTCTCCCATCTGTTCGACTACAAGCCGATTGTTGACGAGCAGGCGCAGAAAGAGAATCCAAATGGTGGCACGGCAGAACGCTCGCATGGCTTTGGCTTGATGAACTGCAAGGGAATTATAGAGAAATACAAGAAAACGAGTCAGATATTCTCCGTTTGCCGCATTGATGCTTCTTCTGTAGAAGGGGAGGGGAGCAGATTCAGTTTCCGCCTTCCCAAAGGAGTCTTGAGGACGCTGACAACCATCATGTTCTTTTTCTACATGCTGGCTTTTCCCTTCATTTCTGCCAAAGCAGTATCCCCTCAACAGAAAGCAACTTTTCTTCAGCAAGCTCAGGTCTTTGCCGATAGTGCATATTTTGCCAATGTCAATGGAGAGTATCAGCGGACTCTCCTCTTTGCTGACAGTTGCATACATTTCCTGAATCTTTTCCATCAAAATGCATGTGGTGCTCCTTCCGCATTGATGATGCGGACTGGAACTGCCGAAGAGAAAGAACCAGCTGAGATAAGGTGGCTGCGAGACAGCGTGAAAACAGACTACCAGACAATTCTTGATATTCGCAATGAGACGGCTGTAGCGGCGCTGGCTCTGCATGACTGGGCTTTATACCATTATAACAACAAGGCTTATACTTCCTTGTTCCGCCAACTTTCTGCTGACCGTTCGCTTGAACAGTATTGTGTCCTGATGCAGAAGTCAGAGAGTAACAAGATGGTGGCCGTCTGCCTGTTGATAGTCTTGCTCGTTTTGATTGTTCCCGCTTATTATATCCTGTATTATCGTCACCGCCTGTATTACAGATATCATGTAGAGCGTATCAATGCCATCAACCGCCTCCTTTTGTCTGATTGTTCGGCACAAGAGAAGCTCTCGGCAATTGACGCTATGTGGATGCTGCAGTCTGGAAGAATGAAGGAACGCTTTCCCACTCTTGACAACATTGTCGGCCAGATACGTTCTTCCATACAGAGTAGCATAGAGTCGGAGAAGCTACGTCATGTAGATTTGGAGCTTGTGGAAGACGACCTGCATCGTATTCAATATGAGCATGAACGCTTGTATGTCAGTAACAATGTACTGGACAACTGTCTTTCGACCCTGAAGCACGAGACGATGTACTATCCTTCGCGTATTCGCCAATTGATAGATGGCAGTATGGGGAATATGGAGCCTCTTGCCCAGATTGTGGCTTATTACAAGGATCTTTATTCTTACTTGTGTAGGCAGGCTCTGCGTCAGGTGGAAAAACCATTGGTTGTTGATGACGATTTGTTGAATTACATGCTTGATCTTCTTGAGAAATTGAACAATGGTCATCGGCCGCCTCGTGAGGTGGTAGAGAAGAACAATCGTTACGTTCGTGTCAGGTTGCGTATGGATCACTTGAATCTTACCGAAGAACAATGCTCGCGTCTGTTCACTCCACTCACTATGGATGTGAGGTTTTTGATCTGCCGTCAGTTTGTACGCGAGATGGGAGAACTATATAATGCCCGTGCGTGCGGTATTCAGGCAACTCTTGACCAGCAGACGACAGTTATAGAAATAACAATGATAAATAAATATGGAAAAATTTAATGTAATCATCGTTGAGGACGTTCCTCTTGAATTGAAGGGAACTGAAGGCATTTTTCGGAACGATATCCCTGAAGCCAAGATTATTGGCACCGCAGACAGCGAGCAGGCTTATTGGCGTATCCTGAAGCAACAGTTGCCAGATCTTGTCTTGCTCGACTTGGGACTTGGTGGCTCCACAACCGTAGGTGTGGAGATATGTCGCCATACAAAAGAAGCCTATCCGCAGGTTAAGGTTCTTATTTTTACAGGTGAGATACTAAACGAGAAGCTTTGGGTGGATGTCCTTGATGCAGGATGCGACGGCATTATCTTGAAAAGTGGCGAACTGTTGACGCGTGGTGATGTGTTTAGTGTGATGACAGGGAAGAAAATGGTTTTTAATCAGCCAATACTCGAGAGAATTGTTGAGCGTTTCAAACGAAGCGTCGGAAGTCAGCTGATGAAGCAGGAAGCTCTTGTTGACTATGAACTTGATGAATATGACGAGCGCTTCCTCCGCCACTTGGCTTTAGGCTATACGAAGGAGCAGATAACCAATCTACATGGAATGCCTTTTGGCGTGAAAAGTCTGGAGAAACGACAAAACGAACTGGTTCAAAAACTTTTTCCTAACGGAAACGGTAATATGGGGGTCAATGCCACGCGCTTGGTCGTGAGAGCATGTGAGTTGGGTATCATTGACATTGAGAACTTGCATCCCGACGATAACTAAAGAACAAAGTCAATGAATGGGAAAACTGTAAAACTTCTGGCATATTTGACGCTAATACTGGTACTTCTGCAGTTTGTGCTTGTCTTGATGTCGTGGATAATGGCGGCAGCGGTACCTATGTCTTCTATTCGCTCCTTGCTTGGATCAGAGGGCATCAGATGGTTTTTCGGTAACTTTGGGGAGAATCTTTCCACCCCAATCCTTCTTGATATCGTTTTGTTCGGCATCGCATATGGCGCCTTCCGAACATGTGGGTTGCTGACGTTGATAAATGAACATCGCTTCTCGTCCTATCGCCAGCGTTTTGCTGTTCAGATGGTTGTGCTGGTGTTGATAGCTGTTCTTGTCATCATGTTCCTATTAACGGCAGTCCCTCATGCCATTCTGTTAAGTGCTACAGGTGACCTTTTCCCCAGTAGCTTTTCCGACAGCATAATTCCTGTTCTTATGGCTACACTTTGTCTTGTGTCCATGACTTATGGTGTTGCCTCTGGCACATACAGGACTCTTGTGGATATTTACCGCGGAGTGACAGCTTCTTATCCTGCTTTTCTTCCGTTATTGTTATTATATGTATTGGTGGTAGAACTCTATTATTCTTTCTGTTTTGTTTTTCTGGGATAACAGAAAATCCCTCATCGCGATGTGGGGATGAGGGATTGTTTAAATAAGATTTATATCTTAGTATGTTATAATTTTCAGTCGTGAAGGGGTATTTTGTCAATTCGTTTCTGATGACGACCGCCCTCAAATTCGGTAGTAAAATATTCGTCCATAATGCTACGGGCTGTTTCTTCTGAGATGAAACGACCAGGCATCACTAGCACATTGGCATTGTTGTGTTGACGAATCAGGTGGGCAATCTCTGGAATCCAGCAGAGGCCGGCACGGATGCTCTGATGCTTGTTCAAAGTCATGTTGATGCCCTCACCGCTGCCGCAAATGGCAATACCAGGAAATACCTCACCTTGCTCGATGCCTTCTGCCAAAGCGTGACCGAAATCGGAGTAATCACAGGAGTCTTCCGTATAAGTTCCGTAGTCCTTATATGTGTATCCTTTCTCTTCGAGGTACTTCTTTACAAATTGTTTAAGAGCATAGCCAGCGTGATCGCTGGCTATGCCTATTGTCTTTATTTCCATAGATAATTATCAATTATCAATTGTCAATTAAGCTAAGAGCTTCTTTACCTGATTGTAAACGTTCTCACCTGTGAAACCGAGTTTCTCGTCAAGCACCTTGTAAGGAGCAGAGAATCCGAAACTCTCAAGACCCCATACAGTACCATCGGCACCTACCAGACCCTCGAGGTTAACGGGCAGACCAGCGGTCAAGCCGAACTTCTTCTTGCCAGCTGGCAGCACACTCTGCTGATACTCCTTCGACTGGCTGCGGAACAGACCCTCAGAAGGAACGCTCACGATGCGAACCTTCACGCCATCTTCGCGGAGCAGCTTAGCACCAGCTTCCAAGGTTGAAACCTCAGAACCAGAAGCCAACAGAATCACGTCGTAGTTCTCATCAGAGCCCTTTACTACATAAGCACCCTTGGTAGCCTGGTTGTAGTCGTTGCCCTCGGGCAGCATCTCGATGTTCTGACGAGAGAATATGAGAGCGGTAGGCGTATCGATATTCTCCATAGCCATGCGCCAGCAAACGGTTGTCTCCTCAGCATCAGCAGGACGAACTACCAATACAGAGTTCTTGCCGTGGTGGTTCTTCAGCTTCTCCATCAGACGGATCTGTGCCTCCTGCTCAACGGGCTCGTGGGTAGGACCATCCTCACCAACGCGGAAGGCATCGTGGGTCCAGATGAACTTAACAGGAAGTTCCATCAGGGCGGCCATACGAACGGCGGGTTTCATATAGTCAGAGAATACGAAGAAGGTACCGCAAGCGGGGATGACACCACCATGCAAAGCCATACCGATACAGCAGCAAGCCATCGTCAACTCAGCTACGCCAGCCTCGAAGAAGGCACCGCTGAAGTCGCCACGAACCATATCCTTGGTCTTCTTCAGGAAGCCGTTGGTGTTGTCAGAGTTCGACAGGTCGGCAGAAGCACAAATCATGTTGGGCACCTGCTCAGCCAGCTGACCGAGAACAGCTGCAGAAGCACTACGAGTAGCGCTGCCAGCCTTCTGCTCCACCTTGCTCCAGTCGATCTTCGGAGCCTTGCCGCTGAACCACTCCTCGAGTTGCTTGGCCTGTTCGGGATGACCCTTTGCCCACTCTGCCTTCTCGGCATAGCGCTCAGCAACAATCTTCTTCAGTTCCTCAGCACGCTTAGCGTACATCTCCTTCACCTCTGGGAAAATCTGGAATGGATTCTCAGGATCAGCACCCAAATTCTTCATGGTGTTGATGTAAGCGTCGCCACCAAGAGGAGCACCATGAGTAGCACAGTTGCTCTCGTATGAAGAGCCGTCAGCCTTACGGGCACCCTTACCCATGACGCAATGTCCAATGATGAGTGAAGGGCGCTCCTTCTCAGCTTGAGCCTTCTTGATAGCCTCGCGAATCTGGTCAACATCGTTGCCGTCGATCTTCTGAACATACCAGCCCCAAGCCTCATACTTCTTGGCAGTATCCTCGCAGGTGACCACCTCAGTCCTGGTAGAGAGCTGGATGTCGTTAGCATCGTAGAACATAATCAGGTTGTCCAGACCCAGATTTCCGGCGATACGGCCTGCTCCCTGAGAAATCTCCTCCTGTACACCGCCATCAGAAATATAAGCATAGATGGTCTGGTTCATCACGTTGCCCAAACGCGCCTTCAGGAATTTGGCAGCAATAGCAGCACCTACTGCAAAGCAGTGGCCCTGACCAAGAGGACCGGAAGTGTTTTCAATGCCGCGTTCAATTTCGCGTTCGGGGTGGCCAGGAGTAACAGAACCCCATTGACGCAGGTTCTTCAAGTCTTCGAGCGTGAACTTACCAATCAGGCAGAGTTGGCTATAGAGCATAGGAGCCATATGACCTGGATCAAGGAAGAAACGGTCGCGACCCTCCCAAGCGGGATTCTCAGGATCGTAAACAAGGAATTCGCTGTACAAGGTGTTGATGAAATCTGCACCACCCATAGCACCGCCAGGGTGTCCCGACTTTGCCTTCTCAACCATCGAGGCAGCAAGGATACGGATATTATCCGCTGCCATGTTCATAACTTTGTTGTTGTTCATAAGGTTTTGTACTTTATAATATTGGTTTATTCTTTTCTATAGGTTATGGAATGCAAAAATACGGATTTTTTTTCATACATCTTATAAAAAATCGGAAAAACTTCTTTTGTTATGTGGGAAAAATACAGAGTCGCTTTTTAGAACTTCCATTTTACCTGAAAATCCATATCTGTCTGTGACGAGTGGTTGATAAGTTGGTGGCTGGAACCTATTGTGCTGCGGTCGAAATAGTTTGCGGTGCCGATTCGTGCTGTCAGAGTGATGTTTTTCGTTACACGATAGCGTGACCAGAGTGCATAATGTATGCCGTGACCATAGTACATGGGGAAACTGAAAGTGTACATCATGTTGCGCTCATAACAGTACAGACGGCTGTCGTAGTCATCGGTGTGGAAATAGCCGACATTAGCTTCAAGTTGAAGTTTTTGATCTGACTTTTGCCAAGCAACATGTTGTGTAATCATTCCGCCTCGGCTAGTGGCATTCACTTGTGAGAGTGCTCCATCAAGCTGAGTCTTGAAGCTCCAGGGACTAAATTCTGCGAGGAAGGCCACTCTTGCACGATGCTCTGTCTTGTTAATGAGGGCTGTCTTTTTACTATTGTCTGTTTCTCTCAGTCGGAGACGGTATCGGGCAGAAAATCTGTAACGACTCCTCTTTATCTCTGCAGAAAGATAATTGTCCCATGAGTGAGAGGCTTGCGAGATAAGGTAGCGAGCCCATGGGAAATAGGCGAGGTCGGTATATGCTGAAAGCGTGATGTCGCGCTTCGGTTGCCAGTTGGCTCCAATATAAAGTCCACTCTCGTTCTGTACTCTTCCGCCGTCGCTGAAACTGCTGGCATGAAGTGCGATGTACTGATAGGAATAGAAACGCTGGAGAATGACCAATGAGAGGTTTTGCGTGACGTTGGCTGACAGCATGTTTAAGGTTGCTATAGCCGTGCTGGCGTACGTTTTTTCCTGAGGAAGTGAAAGGGCCGTCTCTCCTTGAAGGCTGAAGCGCTTGCCTCTATAACCGTAGTTGATACCTGTGTTCAAGAATGTCTTTCCTTCCGGATAGTATCGTCTGAATTTCTGCTTCGTATCGGGCTTGAGCGGCAGACTCATCGAACTGTACATAATGGTAGCTCCTGCGTTCCATCTGTCTTTTCGGAAGGAAAGATTGGCGCCACTCGCCAGTTCTTCCACGTTGTGCTTTCGTTTCAGTTCGCTAGCTGTTCTGTGGTAGCCAGATGTGAGTAAAGTCGTGACAGAAGAGGCATCTTTGTTTAATGTAGCATCCAATGAACGATAGGAAATGAATCCGCTGATATCCAGGTAGTTGTTGATTTTGACAGTAGATGCAATCCCCTGCATGTAGTTGGCTTCAGAACGTGAGGAGTGAGGGCGTATCTGCACACCGGTATTCCCCATAGATGAGAGGACCATCAGTTTGCCGAAGTTGAAATCATTGTTCAAGATAAGTCCCATTCCGATACGCATTCTGTAGCGTCCGGCTACCATTGATTTGATGCGTCCTAGTTTCCTTATGTTCACATAGAAGGAGTAATAGTCATAGCCCCATCGGTTATCCTTGGAGAAGAAAGGCTCTCCTGCATCCTGTGCCCCAATAATGCCGGCCTTGACATATTGCCCGTAGTTGAAAGTGTAACGTAGGGAGTGACGGTAGGGATAGCCACGATAGGCATCCTTGTCGCCTTCTCGCGAATAAAAGGGCACATGTGCCGTAGTGGTCAGTTCATGTTTCCCGTATTTCAGAATATGATTAAAATCAGGGATTTTTTTCTGAACAGGAGTGTCTATATATACGAAGTGTTGCAGTAGCCTGCGTCTTGGTGCATCGAGCGAGGCAATCATTGCCATCTCGCTCCAGCTTTTCAAAGGTCCATATTTATACAGGTATTCACAGATTTCCTCAATCTGTGCCTCAGAGAGAAAGGGTAGCTGTTGCAAGTCTTCCCTTGTTGCCGTGTTCAAGTTGATTTTATTATTGGCAAGCGTCGTTAGAGTTTCGTAGCTCTCACTCCACATACTCGTTTCCGTGTCTTCCATTGTCAGCGCCTCTTCAAACAGCCTGTGCAAGTCTGTTTCTTCCTGCTGCGCGAATAAGGGAAGACACGTCAGCATCAGCATCCACCAGATTAGGAGTCTCTGCATCAATATTCTTTTTCCGTATAGGTCTTGTCGAAGAATATCTGTTTCGGATTCTTTGATGAGCGGATGAGATACCTGAAACTATAGCCCGCATCTTTGTAGTTTTTCAGTTGCGTGGAGCTACTAATGGCTTTCAATAGGCCATCGGTAAGCTCTTGCCGGTTTTCGTTGATGATGTCCTGGTCGTCCATGACATCGGTTAAGGAGCAATGGTAGGTGAAAGTATGGCTTTTTCTGTCAAAAGTCAGACTGTCCGTACGGGAATAATTATAGACCGGGGTGGGACAGTATTTTTCTGTGTAATCTTTTGCTTCCTGCTCCGCCCTGTCTTCGAGATTGTTGTGACAGGCGCAGAACAGGATTATCCCACAGGCAATGAACGTAATAGTCCTGTTTTGCATGAATGTCCCTTTCCACTTGTTCTAAAAGACCTCGTCATCAGCCATTTCCGATGCTTCCAGGTCGAGATCTTCCTCCGTTTCGTAGGTAGTACGATAGCTCTCCTCCGTAAGCTGCTCCTCATCATAGTTGTCGTCCTCTTCTTCATCCTCGTAGGCATCTTCTATTTCTGGCAGATCCTCGTCTTCGTCTTCCTCACCTTCTTTCACGTCGTCAGAATCAAACTTCATGCGAGGTTTCTCCATTTCTGGCTTCTCCTTGGCGAAAATTGCTTCCACCCATGTTCCTTTTGTGATTTCAAGAACTGAGAAACCGTCAGCCACTTTCTTCTCATACATGCCTCCAGCCTTGTGCAGACGGTTTTTGGGAAGAGTGGTGGTGCTGATGTCAAACCCAGTCTCTATGATGTCTTTGATACTCTGGGAAAGAGAGTCCCATCCGCCGCCGAAGTTGCGGTCGAGAACCTCCAAGAGCGTGGCTGCTGAAATATGGCGTATGTTCTCATAGGTGAGGTCGGTCACGCGCAGAATAGGCTTCTTTTTGATGGCCCATTTCATTTTGTTTTCCTCGTCAACGCGGAAACAACCGACCTTAAAGCCTCTTGCCTCGTATTTCTTGATGACTTCAGGTTTGTCAATCTTCACCTCTTCCATCTCGAAGGCACTCTTGATGATGGTAATGTAGTGGTGTACGTTTTCTCTGAGGTCAGCCTCCTTGGCAGCCATTTCCCACATCCTGAAGATGTCGCTTTCTTGAACTTCCCAAACATTTCCCTTGTTAAGTGTTTTCAGGGTGAGTGTTTTTTCCTGTTGCTGCTGTTGTTGTTGCTTTTGTTTTTGTTGTTTCATATCAATAGGTGTTCTTTCTTTCAGCTGCAAAAATAAGTACTTTATAGTAAATTCACAAACTTTTCCGTTAAAAATTTCCATCAAGTAAAAACTTTTCTTACCTTTGCCATGATTTATGAGTGAACCGTTAGCAGAGAGAATGCGTCCGCGGACGCTTGATGAGTATGTCGGTCAGAGCCATTTGGTTGGTTCTGGTGCCGTTTTGCGTCGGATGATAGACTCCGGCCGCATCTCCTCTTTTATATTATGGGGACCTCCGGGTGTGGGTAAGACCACGTTGGCGCAGATTATTGCTCATAAGCTTGACACGCCTTTCTATACGTTGAGTGCCGTGACGAGTGGCGTGAAGGATGTTCGCGATGTGATAGATCGTGCCAAGAACAACCGTTTCTTCAGTTCTGCCTCGCCGATTCTCTTTATTGACGAGATTCATCGTTTCAATAAATCCCAGCAAGACTCGCTTCTGGGAGCCGTGGAGCGCGGAGTGGTGACGCTGATAGGGGCCACTACCGAGAATCCTTCCTTCGAGGTCATCCGTCCGTTGCTCTCGCGTTGTCAGCTATATGTACTCAAATCTTTGGACAAAGACGATCTTCTGACACTCCTTCATCGTGCTCTTACAACGGATGTGGAGTTGAGCAGGCGTCAGATTGAATTGAAGGAGTCCGATGCTTTGCTGCGCTATAGTGGCGGCGATGCCCGTAAACTGTTGAATATACTGGAGATAGTTGTGGAATCGGCTTCCGCCACGGAACCTCTTGTTATTACCGATAAGCTGGTGGAGGAACGCCTGCAGCAGAATCCTCTGGCCTATGACAAAAATGGTGAGATGCATTACGATATCATCTCTGCCTTCATCAAGAGCATTCGTGGCAGCGATCCCGATGCGGCTTTATACTGGATGGCGCGTATGATAGAGGGTGGGGAGGACCCGCAGTTTATCGCTCGCCGTGTTGTAATTAGTGCCGCTGAGGACGTGGGGCTGGCCAATCCCAATGCCTTGTTGTTGGCCAATGCTGCTTTCGATGCTGTCATGAAGATAGGATGGCCAGAAGGGCGCATTCCGCTGGCAGAGGCTGTCGTCTATCTGGCAACGAGTCCGAAGAGTAATTCCGCCTATCTTGGCATCGACAGCGCCCTTTCGACAGTCAAGGCTACGGGCAATCTTCCTGTACCTCTCCATCTGCGCAATGCCCCCACGTCGTTGATGAAGGAACTCGGTTACAGCGACGGCTACAAGTACAGCCACGATTACCCCGGACATTTCGTTGAACAGCAATATTTGCCGGATGAGCTTTTACGCTCGCGCTTCTGGCATGCACAACATTCTCCTATGGAGGAGAAGCAATACCAATGGATGCTCACCTGTTGGGGAGAAAGGTTTAAAGAGTGAAAGATGAAAAGAATGAAGATAGTTGAATTAGACGGTTATGCCGCCAACCCGGGTGACCTCTCGTGGGAGCCGATGAGAGAATTGGCAGAACTGGTGCTCTATGATCGTTCCAAACCTTCAGAAGTTGTAGAAAGAGTGGGTAACGCAGAGATGGTGCTGACCAACAAGGTGGTCTTTACCGATGAGGTCATGGCTCAACTGCCCAACCTGAAATATATAGGCGTGCTCGCCACCGGTTATAATGTTGTTGACATAGAGGCTGCCCATCGGCGAGGCATTGTTGTTACGAATATTCCAGCCTACAGCACGGATAGCGTGGCACAGATGACTTTTGCGCTACTACTTGCTGTCACCAACCGTGTGGAGCACTATGCTGACATGAACCGACAGGGACGCTGGAGTCGTAATCCCGACTTCTGCTATTGGGACACGCCGCTTATTGAACTCTCTGGCAAGACGCTCGGCCTTGTCGGATTAGGAAACATCGGCAGTAAGGTGGCGCAGATTGCCCATCAGTTTGGAATGGATGTCTTTGCCCTGACCAGTAAAGCTTCTGCCAGCCTGCCTGACGGTATTCAGAAAACCACGCTCGAGGGTCTGCTTGCTGTGAGTGATGTGCTGTCGCTTCATTGTCCGTTGACAGCCGACACTCATCATCTTATAAATGAGCAGCGCTTGCAGCAGATGAAACCTGGTGCCATCCTGCTCAATACGGGTCGCGGGCCGCTTGTTGATGAGCGGGCCGTAGCAAAGGCTCTTGCTTCTGGACGTCTTGGAGCCTATGCTGCCGATGTGATGGAGTTAGAACCGCCCACTAAGGACAATCCTCTCTTCAGTCAGCCAAACGCCTTCCTCACACCCCATATTGCGTGGGCCACTCACGAAGCACGCCAACGCCTTATGGACATCGCCGTAGCCAACGTCAAGGCTTTCATTGAAGGTGCCCCCATCAACGTCGTCTAAACTTCACCCTTCATCTTTCAACTATGCACTACGATCCCGAGTTTGTAAAGACCGTCATTCAGGTTATAGAATTTCTTGGAACCTTTGCCTTCGCCATCTCCGGCATACGTCATGCTGCAGCCCACCATTTCGACTGGTTTGGCGGCTTTGTCTGTGGTGTGGCGGTAGCTATTGGCGGCGGAACTATCCGCGATTTAATGCTCGGTGTCACCCCTTTCTGGATGACTTCTCCCTTCTATCTCGTCTGTACCGCCCTTGCACAGGTCTTCGTCATCGTCTTTGCCCATTCGCTGAAGCGGTTGGACAATGCCTGGTTTGTGTTCGACACGCTCGGCCTCGCTCTTTTTACGATTGCCGGCATGCAGAAGACTATCGACTGTGGACATGCAGTCTGGGTGGCCATCATCATGGGATGTATCACGGGTAGTGCCGGCGGCGTTATCCGCGACATCTTACTGAACCGTACAGCTCTCATCTTCAAGAAAGAAATCTATGCGATGGCGAGCATCGGCGGCGGTCTGCTCTATTGGCTCATGCTTTCCATAGGTATCAACGTCGGTTTGGCAGCTACAGTCACTTTCCTCATTATCTGCCTCATCCGTTTCTTCGCTATGCGCTACCACATCTCTCTACCCACGCTTAAAGGCGAGGACTAAGTGTTGCTTCGCTTTGAGAGGAATCCTATCCTGTGGGTGATTCCTTTGCGGTTGAGGGAACGGAGGATATACATGCCTTCGGGAATGTCAGCTATGTTGAGAAGCCCGTTGGCAGGGTAGGGCTTGACGGCGATGATGCCGCCCTGTTGGGTCTCAATGACGACAAAGCGGGTGTCAAGTTGGCTATGGAGGTCAGGCAGTTGTACCGTCTTGTCGGCAATGGTGATGGGGCTGGCAACGGGGAGCGTGGCACGAACGGGTGCTTCCTGCTGGAGCGGCTCACTCTCGTTGCCATAGCGGTCTGTGCAGGTTACGGCATAGTAGCGCCCCGGCTCCCAACGTGACAGGGTGAGTGCGCAGTCCTGGCGGCGTACGGCAATCAGGTGGTCGGCTTTGCGCGTGTCAACAGGCCACTCGCGACTGCTATATATATTATAATAGGTATTGCCTGGGTTGTTGTCTGTCCAGGCGATGTGTGTGACGTCTCCCTGCTCATCGCTCACGAGATGTTCTACGCGCAGGCCGGAAGGCTTCTTGGGAGCTGTGGCAGATAGCCAGGTCATCGGCTCCACAAGGGCAGGCTGGACATCGAACTCATGAGCTACGAAATCGTAAACGCCCTTGATGTTGTCGGTAAGGAAGCGTCCGCGGAAGTAGGTGTGTCCCATGCCGTAGCTGCGGAGGAGGTTCATCTGCTGGCGGATGGTGGACAGGGGCCAGTTGCGCTCTTTGGGTGAGAGCTGATAGATGCCCAACCCGGGTGCGACAATCTTGCCGTGGGAGCGTTCTTTCCAGTCGATGGCAAAGGGATCGAACTGGTTGTCGCGGAAATACATCATGGGGAAGATCATGTCCGTCAATCCGCTCTCCATCCACATCTCCACGTCCTGCGAGACGGCAGAGTAGGCGTTCCAGCCGCGTGAACTGAAGCGTGAAAGGTCATCGCGCTTGCCGATGGGTGAGCAGCTCATGCGTACCCAGGGCTTGATCTGCTTCACGCGCGTGCTGATGCTGCGCACAATGTCTGTGATGTACTGACGCTTCCGGTCAGCCGCCACGCGCTTTCCCTTGAGCTGGTTCCAGGTCTCAGGATAGCGGATGTAGTCGAGATGGATGCCGTCAACGTCATAGCGCCTGACGATTTCCTCACACATATCGGCCAGATAGCTGCCTGTCTGACTGTCCTCCGGATTCATATATCCTTCGTCGCCAATCTTCTTGATGAGTTTTGGGAACTTCTTCCTGAGCCGCTGGCAACCCGTGGCGTTCCATTTCCCGACGGGGATGGTCACCACCCACGCGTGCAGTTCCATACCTCGGCGGTGGCATTCGCTGATGGCGAACTGAAGGGCGTCATAGCCTGGCGACCTGCCTGGCACTCCGCTCAGGCAACCGTCCCACGGCTCATAGGCAGAAGGATAGATGACGGTGCCCCTGATGCGGGTCTGCAGCAGTACGGTATTGATTCCTGCCTGCTGGTAGAGGTCGAGCAGCCGGCACAGCTCCTGTTGCTGACTGGCAATGGAAGTGCTGCTTGAAGCGTAGCTTCTGGGCCAGTCAAGTCCGCCGATGGTGGTGAGCCAGACGGCGCGTGTCTCATATTTGGGAGACTGTGCTGAAATGCTGAGGAAAAGTGATATGAATATGCTGAGAATGTATAATCTTTTCATGTCTTAAAATATTTCCGCACAAAGGTAGCTAATATTTTCCGTTTTTCAAATAAAATATGTACTTTTGCATGAAAATTATTCATAAGAGAAAATGATTTCATTTGGTCTTGCGCTGATTGCGCTGTTATTAGGTTACTTTTTCTATGGTAAAATGATTGAACGCCTGTTCGGTCCTGACGACAGACCCACTCCGGCTGTCAGCAATGCCGATGGCGTGGATTTCGTCGTTCTTCCCGGATGGAAGATCTTCATGATCCAGTTTCTGAACATTGCCGGCACGGGCCCCATCTTCGGCGCTATTATGGGTGCGTGGTATGGTCCGATAGCTTATTTGTGGATTGTGCTGGGCTGCATCTTCGCAGGAGCTATGCACGACTATATGAGCGGTATGCTCAGCATTCGTCACGGCGGAGCCAATCTGCCGGAGATTGTCGGCACCTATCTCGGTAAGCGCGTAAAGGCTGTCCTGCTGGTCTTCTCCGTGTTCCTGCTGGTCATGGTGGGAGTGGTGTTCGTCTATAGTCCGGCCATCATCCTTGAAGGGCTCTACGGCACGCGCATGATGTGGGTGGTTACCATCTTCATCTACTATGTTATCGCCACCATGCTTCCCATCGACAAGATTATCGGAAAGATATATCCGCTCTTTGCCTTCTCCCTGCTCTTCATGGCAGTAGCCCTGCTGATTGGCCTGTGGATTAAGATGCCCCAGATTCCTGAGTTGTGGACGAATCTCGCCGATGCTAACCTGAACGAGAATCCCGCATGGCTCGGTACGGTTCCGTTTATAGGCAAGAATCCCATCTTCCCGTGCCTGTTCATCACAATAGCATGTGGTGCCATTAGCGGCTTCCATGCTACACAGAGTCCCCTGATGGCACGTTGCGTGCCATCGGAGCGGTTGGGACGTCCCATCTTCTATGGCGCAATGATAACAGAGGGTATCGTAGCCCTTATCTGGGCGACTGTCTCCATGTATTTCTTCTACTACGGCGGCTGGCGCGAAGTGGTCAGCGCAGAAGTGGTAGAAGAGTTCATCGCCCAGGCTGACGGCGGCAAGACGCTCATCCAGTATTTCAGCGCACCAAAGGTGGTGGAGCTGATCTGTAAGGGATGGCTGGGAGTCTTGGGAGGTGTGCTTGCCCTGCTGGGTGTTGTGGCAGCACCTATCACCAGCGGCGACACAGCTTTCCGTAGTGCCCGCCTGATTATCGCTGAGGCTGTCGGACTGGAACAACGTTCCATCATCAGACGCCTGACGGTATGCCTGCCCATGTTTGGCGTTGCCATCGCCTTGCTGGTATGGCAGATGGAGAATCCGGACGGCTTCAACACCATCTGGCAGTACTTCGGATGGTCCAACCAGACGCTCTCGGTATTCACGCTCTGGACCATCACGGTCTATCTTGCCCGTCAGGGGAAACCCTTCTATTTCGCGCTGATTCCTGCCTTGTTCATGACCGTTGTCTGTACGTCGGCCTTCCTGCTGATATCCGGTCTGGCAATCCAGCTTGAAGAGACGGTATTCTATGGCATTGCCGGCATTGTGCTGGGCATAGTCGTCGTGAGGTTCTTTACTTGGTATAAACAACTAAAAATAAAATAATTATGATGAAGAAAATGTTGATGGCCGTGGTTGCATGCATGCTCTCTCTCACGGCAAGCGCTCAGTTCGAGCAAGGAAAGGTTTATGTAGGCGGTTCCCTGACGGGACTGAACCTCAGTTACAACGGAATGAACCACATGGATCTCGGTATTATGGCACAGGGTGGCTATATGGTCATGGACAACATCCTCGTGATGGGTATGGCCCAGTATCAGCACTATGGTTCCGACACGAAGGCCGATGAATACATGATTGGTGCCGGCGGCCGCTACTATATCGTGCAGAACGGTCTGTTCCTGGGACTGAACGCCAAGCTCATCCACGCCTTCCGCAACTACAACGACCTGCGCCCGGGTATGGAGATCGGCTACGCCTACTACCTGAACCGTCATGTTACCGTAGAGCCTGCCATCTACTACGACCAGTCGCTGAAGAAGCATAGCGACTACTCTACGGTTGGCTTGCGTGTGGGTGTCGGCATCTACCTGTTCAACGACAAATGAGCCAGCCATACCCTTCGCAGCTCCTGGAGAAAGCCGTCGCGGAGTTTGCAAAGCTGCCTGGCGTGGGAAGGAAAACCGCCCTGCGGCTGGTGCTCTACTTGTTGCGTCTGGACACAGAGGAAGTGGAGAGCTTCTCCAACGCGATGACGATGCTCAGGAAAGAGGTGAAGTACTGCCGCGTGTGTCATAATATCAGCGACACGGAGGTCTGTCCCATCTGCTCCAATCCGAAGCGCGATGCCACTACCATCTGCGTGGTGGAGAACATACGCGACGTGATGGCCATTGAGAACACCCAGCAGTATCAGGGACTTTACCATGTCTTGGGAGGGGTTATCTCGCCAATGGACGGCATAGGCCCGTCAGATCTGGAAATAGAATCGCTGGTGGAGCGTGTTTCTGGCGGAGAGGTGAAAGAGGTCATCTTTGCGCTCAGTCCGACGATGGAGGGTGATACCACCAACTTCTTCATCTCTCGTCGGCTGGCTTCTGCCAATGTGAAGCTGAGTGTGATAGCGCGCGGCATATCCGTTGGCAATGAACTGGAATATACGGACGAAGTGACGCTGGGACGTTCCATCGTCAATCGCACGCCCATCAGTATCCAATAAATAGCAGAAATGAAAAAAACGGTTAAGATATTGCGTTCTATACTGTTCATGCAGTTGGCCATACTGTTGCTCGTTGTCGTGCTGGGAGAGTCAGAGATGATTGACATGACGGTATTCAACGGGGGAGAGGATATGGAGTTTCTTCTTCTGACCACGATGGAGTTGCTCACGCTCTGCATCATACCGCTTGCGTTGCGGCTGTTTAAGTTTGCCGTAGTAAGACAGCAGCTCAGGGACGGGCGCGAAAAAGCACTCCTGAAGTGGGGCATCCTGCGACTGGATATGCTCAGCCTGCCCATGATTATCAATGCTGTGAGCTACTATGCGTTCATGAGTGTGGCCTTTGCCTATCTGTCTGTAATCTTGTTCCTGTGCCTGGCCTTCGTCTTCCCGACGGCCAAGCGTTGTCAAGCAGAAATTGAAGCATGAAGAAACTAACGGTAATCATCGTCAACTACAACGTCAAGCAATATGTAGAGCAATGCTTGATTTCCCTCTATCGTGCCATGGAGAATCTCGATGCAGAGATATATGTCGTCGATAACAACTCCCAGGACCACTCCATACCTTATCTGCGCAAGCGCTTCAAGAGAGTCAACTTCATCAGCTCCCACCATAATCTCGGCTTTTCACGGGCAAACAATCTCGTTATCCGCCAGACGAAGAGCGAATACGTCCTGTTGCTGAATCCGGATACCTTTGTGGGGGAAGAAGTCATCAGCAGCGCGCTCTCCTTTATGGAGGAACATGAAAAGGCCGGAGCCCTGGGCGTGAAGATGCTCAAGGCGGACGGGACGCGTGCCATGGAATCGAGAAGAGGACTGCCCACGCCTTCCGTGGCTTTCTATAAGATGGTGGGACTGTGCTCGCGCTATCCGAAAAGCCGCAAGTTCGGTCAGTACTATATGGGATACCTGCCTTGGGATGAGCCGGGAAGGATTGATGTTATCAGCGGAGCCTTCATGATGATCAGGAGGGCTGCCCTGGAACAGGTGGGCGGCGGACTCGATGAAGACTACTTCATGTACGGCGAGGACATCGACCTTTCCTACAGCATGCTGAAGGCCGGCTATGAAAACTGGTATCTGCCCTTAAATATCCTGCACTATAAGGGAGAAAGTACACAGAAGAGCTCCTTCCGCTATGTCCACGTCTTCTATGACGCGATGCTTATCTTCATGAGAAAGCATTACGGCAGCAAGACGCTCTTCATCAGCGTACCCATCAAGGCTGCCATCTATATGAAGGCTGTTGCCGCCCTTGCCAAGATGCTGTTCTCCCAGATTCGCGATAACCTCGGCATCATCCATCGACGCAAAGGATTGGAACCGCTTTTCGTCTTCATTGGCAACAAGAGCTCGCTGGACCATTGCCGTCGTATCGTCAAGAACAACGGATTGGAGGCACTCTTCTTCGTCGGCAATCAGGAGACCTTGCCGGAAGGCCACAAGATGCTGCCCGAAGAAACCTTCCGCCGCAATTCAAAGATTTATGTGGTTTACGATATTGATGCCTACAGTTTCTCAAAAGTTTTGTCCGCAATGGAGGAAAACACGAAGGGAAACATTTCGCTTGGTACCTATAACCACAGAAACAGGACACTCATCACTGCAGAGGAGGTGTATCAATGAAACGTGATGACCAGCATGTACGTCTGAGGGCCATTGAGCCGGAGGATCTCGACTTGCTCTATAGGATTGAAAACGACAGAGAGCTGTGGAGCGTCGGAGAGACCAATGTGCCATACTCGCGCTTTGCCTTGCACGACTATGTGGCCAATGCTTCCTTGGACATCTATAAGGACCGTCAGGTAAGAATGATGATTGACAATCAGCAGGGAGAGACCGTTGGCATCATAGATATCGTGAACTTTAATTCGCAGCACGGAAGGGCAGAGATTGGTATCGTCATACAGAAACAATACCGCAATATGGGATATGCCCAAAGTGCCGTCAGGAAGGTGCTGGAATATTCGCGCGATGTGCTCAACCTTCATCAGCTCTATGCCATCATTGATGAAAACAACATGATTTCCCTGAAACTCTTCGAGTCTCTTGGATTTAAGAAAAACTGCAGGATGGAGGAGTGGCTCTGCGTCGGAAAGAATTTCCACCATGCGTGGTTCATGCAAATTTTTTTGTAAAAAAGTCCACTCTTTATTTGGAAGAAAGGAAAATTATACCTACCTTTGCATCCGCTAAAGAGAACAATCCGATTTTGGTGCGTTAGTTCAGTTGGTTAGAATGCCTGCCTGTCACGCAGGAGGTCACGAGTTCGAGCCTCGTACGCACCGCCAGTCGAATCTGTTCAACAATCAGCACAAAGGTGCGTTAGTTCAGTTGGTTAGAATGCCTGCCTGTCACGCAGGAGGTCACGAGTTCGAGCCTCGTACGCACCGCAAAAAAGCCTTCCGTCGATGGAAGGCTTTCTTGTTTGATATCATCTTTTGTCTTATGAATTCATGGAGAGAAGGAACTCGTCGTTGTCCTTTGTCTGCTGCATGCGTTCATGGATGGTGTTCATCGCCTCAATGGGATTCATGTCGGCAATATACTTGCGCAGGATCCACATACGGTCGAGTGTCGTCTTGTCCTGAAGAAGGTCATCACGACGGGTGGATGATGCCACGAGGTTGACGGCAGGGAAGATACGCTTGTTGGAGAGTGAACGGTCGAGCTGCAGCTCCATGTTACCTGTGCCCTTGAACTCCTCGAAGATGACCTCATCCATCTTGGAGCCGGTATCGATCAGCGCGGTAGCAATAATGGTCAGAGAACCTCCGCCTTCAATGTTGCGGGCTGCGCCGAAGAAACGCTTGGGTTTCTGCAGGGCGTTGGCATCAACACCACCTGTAAGCACTTTGCCGCTGGCAGGCGAAACCGTGTTGTAGGCGCGGGCCAGACGGGTGATGGAGTCAAGGAAGATGACTACATCGTGGCCGCACTCTACCATTCGCTTTGCTTTCTCAAGCACGATGCCGGCAATCTTGACATGACGTTCTGCTGGCTCGTCGAAAGTGGAGGCGATCACCTCTGCGTTGACTGTACGGGCCATATCCGTTACCTCCTCGGGGCGCTCGTCAATCAGCAGCATCATCAGGTAAGCCTCCGGATGGTTGGCTGCGATGGCGTTGGCAATATCCTTCATCAGGATGGTCTTACCCGTCTTGGGCTGTGCAACGATGAGTGCGCGCTGGCCCTTGCCAATGGGGGAGAAGAGGTCAACGATGCGGGTAGAGAGATTCGTTGTGGACTTCTCTCCGCACAAGGTGAACTTCTGGTCGGGGAAGAGGGGCGTGAGATGCTCGAAGGGCATGCGGTCGCGAACTTCCGATGGCTCACGTCCGTTGATTTTCTCAACGCTTGTCAGGGGGAAATACTTCTCGCCGTCGTGGGGCGGACGTACATGGCATTGCAACACGTCGCCTGTCTTCAGTCCATAGCGCTTGATGGTATTGGTAGCTACATAGACATCATCGGGAGAGGACAGGTAGTTGTAGTCGCTGGAACGAAGGAATCCGTAGCCGTCGGGCATGATCTCAAGAACTCCGTTGGCGGTGATGATGTCGGAGAAGTCGTACTCGCTATTGGGCTGGCTTACGTTCATCTGGACAGGAGCCATCGGCTGCTGGATCGGCGTCGTGGGATTGTCGAACATATCGTAGGTGGGGACGGCTCCCTGGTCTTCGATAGGAATATCTACAACTGTGATGAAGTCCGTTCCGTCGTTGGGATCGTCTGCCCAGACGGTATCGGCCATCGGCTCCTGCTGTTCTGTGAGTTTCCCGTTGTGCTCGTTGATCTTTGCCTGAAGTTGTGCAATCAGGTCGCTTTCCGTTTCGTCAGAACCTGTTCCGGCTTGGGAGAAAGCAGCTTCGGGTATGAAGTCGGTTGCCTGTGAAGCGTTATCAGGAGTGGATGCTGCTTCCTCTGACTGGGAAGTTGTTTTCTGCTCAGCCTGGTCAGCCTGCTTCTGAAGGGCTGCCAGCATCTCCAGTTCCTTCTTTGACTTCCTGCCACGATGCTTGGGAATGGCGACAGGGGCTTCTTCCTTGTTTTCTGCAGCTTCCACGGTTGGTTCGGCTGTGGCTTCTGCATCTTCTTTCTTAGCCGCCTTCTTGCGTCCTGATGCGCTCTTCTTTGGCTTTTCCTCCACTACTACCTCGTCCTTGAAAAGGGGCTGTTGCTCGGGAACGGCTTTCTTTTTCTTTGAATCCAGATTCTCACCGTCCTTTCCATTGACGGAATAGACGTGGTCTGTGGATGACTCTTTCTTGGTGATGCGAGTGCGCTTACGCTTACCTCCGAGTGGATTCTTGGATGCCTCGACTGTGGCCTGGCGTTCGAGAATCTCATAGACAAGAGCCTCTTTGTCGCCATTAGGATTGAAGTCTATATCAAATTCCTGAGCTATGCCTTCGAGTTCGGGCATATCTTTCGATAATAAATCGTCTTTGAAATACATATAGAATATGATTAAAAGTATGATGAAATTGATAAAACGTTTCAAGAACAGAAACGCTTGTCGTATTAAATCGGGTGCAAAGGTATAAAAAAGAATTGATATAGACAAAAAAAAGACCTGCTTTTTTGAGCAGGTCTTTATTTAATATAATAAGGTGTATGGATTATTCACCTTTCTCCATCTTGGCCTTGAGTTCTGCAAGTGCATCGAAGTCGCCGAGAGTGGTGCTTGCAGCGACATTGTTGATAGCGGGTGCAGCCTCTGCCTTCTTGGCGGGAGCCTTCTTGCGAGCGGGCTTAGCCTCTTCCTTGGCTTCCTCGAAGGTGCGGCTGTGAGAGAGGATAATGCGCTTGGTCTCCTTAACGAATTCAATTACCTTGAACTCAAGCTCCTCGCCGAGCTGGGCCTGTGTGCCGTCTTCCTTAACCAGATGCTTCGGAGTAGCGAAGCCTTCGCCACCTTCGTTCAGGGTGATGACGGCACCCTTGTCCATCAGTTCTGTGATCTTACCTGTGTGAACGCTTCCAGGTGTGTAGAGCGTCTCATAGGTATCCCAGGGATTGTCTTCCAGCTGCTTGTGGCCGAGAGAGAGACGACGGTTCTCCTTGTCGATTTCAAGGACAACAACCTCGATCTCTGCGCCCTGCTGTGTGAACTCAGAGGGATGCTTAACCTTTTTGGTCCAAGAGAGGTCGGAGATGTGGATAAGTCCGTCAACACCTTCTTCGAGCTCAACGAAGATACCGAAGTTGGTGAAGTTGCGAACCTTGGCGGTGTGCTTGCTTCCAACGGGATACTTGGCCTCGATAGACTCCCACGGATCTTCCTTGAGCTGCTTGATGCCGAGAGACATCTTGCGCTCGTCGCGGTCGAGGGTGAGGATAACGGCTTCAACCTCGTCGCCAACGTGCATGAACTCCTGAGCGGAACGCAGGTGCTGGCTCCAAGACATCTCGCTGACGTGAATCAGACCTTCAACGCCCGGAGCAATCTCTACGAATGCGCCGTAGTCGGCAATGACAACAACCTTACCCTTCACATGGTCGCCAACCTTGAGCTCTGCGTCAAGAGCATCCCAAGGATGCGGAGTGAGCTGCTTCAGGCCGAGGGCGATACGCTTCTTCTCATCGTCGAAGTCGAGGATAACGACGTTGATCTTCTGATCAAGTGCGACAACCTCGTGCGGATCGCTTACGCGACCCCAAGACAGGTCGGTGATGTGGATGAGTCCGTCAACACCGCCGAGGTCAACGAATACGCCATAGGAGGTGATGTTCTTGACGGTTCCCTCGAGGATCTGACCCTTCTCCAGTCTGGAGATGATCTCCTTCTTCTGAGCTTCAAGCTCGGCCTCGATAAGTGCCTTGTGAGAAACGACAACGTTGCGGAACTCCTGGTTGATTTTCACTATCTTGAACTCCATTGTCTTGCCTACGAATACGTCGTAGTCGCGTATGGGATGAACGTCAATCTGGCTGCCCGGCAGGAATGCCTCGATGCCGAATACATCAACAATCATGCCGCCCTTTGTGCGACACTTGATATATCCCTGGATAACCTCCTCGTTCTCGAGAGCTGTGTTAACGCGCTCCCAGCTCTTGGAGAGGCGTGCCTTCTTGTGAGAGAGCACCAGCTGACCTTTCTTGTCTTCCTGATTCTCAACGTAAACCTCTACAACATCACCAGGCTTGAGGTCGGGATTGTAGCGGAATTCGCTGGCTGCAATGATACCATCGCTCTTGTAGCCAATGTTTACGATTACCTCTTTTTTATCGACGTGGGTAACCTTACCCTCAACAACCTGGTGGTCTGCCACCTTGTTCAGGGTCTCGTCGTAAGCTTTCTGAAGCTCTTCGCGGCTTGCGCCTGCTGCTGAACCGTTTTCAAATTCTTCCCAGTTGAAGTCCTGAATCGGCTCAATGTTTTTAAAGTTTGACATAATGTTAATTAAAAAAGTTGTTTGTAATTAATAAAGTTAGACTTTATGTATAATTTCAAAATCGGCCGCAAAGGTACTGCTTTTTTGCGGGAAACCTTTCGCGTGCGTGTATTAATTATAAATTGTTTAATGATTATTAACGTTTCAGGGTGCGACATTACTTCGTCGATGTGTTCTTTTTGGCTTTTTTCTTGATTCCGAAGAGGTCGCTCAGGCCGTTGAAGTCTTTTTTCATGATGAGTCCGATGCCTTGCGTATTCAGCGAGTTTCGCGTGAAATAGCGGTCGTTGGTCTGGTTATAGACCTTGATGGCGAGGTTGCCGTTGGGCAGGAGCAGGTAGCGAATGTCAAAGTCTCCGATAAAGGAAGAGCTGTTCGGATTGTTCACGTTGTCGCGATAGCCGAACTGCCCGTTGATGAGCAGGCGGTTGTTGAGGAGCCTGCCAGAAAGGATTCCTTCGTATTCGGCGTTGTAGAAGCCCTCTGTGCCTGTTGAGATGTTGGCGCCGAAATTCCAGTTGTTGTTGTTGACGACGCTGCTCAGCACGTTGTTCAGCTGCTGGCTGATGGTTCCGCTCAGCAGGCTCTGCATGGCGAGGCTCGTCTGGCTCTGTTGCTGCAAGCTGCCATCGGTATTGGCGTTATTGCCCGACTGTGTGTAGAAACGTCCGATGGCCAGGAGATAGAGCACCTGCTGGTTCATCTCTTCTTCGCTGTTAATCAGGCTCAGCACCATTTGCTTGGCCTCATTGCCTACGGTAGGCATGTCAAGGCTGAAGTCCACCTTGGGCGAATTGGGCGTTCCGGTAATTCCCATCAGGCAGTCTACGCGGATATTGTTGGTGGTGAACGAGCGTCCTATGTTCAGGTCGGAGAGGCTGACGCCGTTGACGGAATAGAGTGCCTTCAGATTCAGTTGTGCGTTGTACGGGTCTCCGCCGAAGACAACGGTTCCTCCCTGTTGGAAATGGAAGTCTTTCTTGATGACATTCTGTATGGTGAGCTTGTAGATTCCGTGGTCGATGAGGTAGTTGCCATACATGTCGAAGCCGCCTTTGTTATAGTAGGTGGCTCTAAGGACTCCATCGCCAAAGAGCGTGATGTCATCACCCGTCTGCTCGTCCATCAGTATGCGCAGCGTCAGGTCCGGGGTGGCGTTGATGTCCAGATTCAGCCTGATGTCGGTTGGAATCTCTTCCAGCATGGACATGATGGACATACGATGTACCAGGTTCGGGTCTTTTGCCAGCAGGGAGTCGTTGGAGAAGGAGTCGGCGGTATTCCAGCGAATGAAGTCTTGTGTGCCGATGGCTTCCGGACTGGCTGCATTGTAGGTGAAGACGGAGCCTTTCGTGGGTGTTGCATTCATGTCGAAGACAACCTCCCCGTTTCTTCCTCGGATATCGCAATGGCCTGATGCAAAGACTGTTCCGCAGAAGGTTGAGCCGTTGAAATCCTTGAAGTCATAGGAGAGGAAGTGGTCGGCATCTACGCCGAGGTCGAATGTCAGCTTGGTGAGACAGTCGTGGTGCAGGGCTCCGTTGACGATGGCCACGTTGTCGTTGCGGTCCCTGATGGTGTCGTTCTCCAGGAGAATCTCGTTAGGAATGAGTCTCAGGGGAATGTTGTTGAGACGATAGGTCGTGCCCAGTTGCTTGATACCCACTTGTCCGTCGGCAACGGCATTTCCCACAAGGTTGATGCCGCTCAACGGCCCGTAGAGTCTCAGGTCACCCGTGACATTCACGTCCACGTCGTGCATGAAACTGCCGCAGAAGCTTTCCAGGAATTCCCCGCGTGTGCGTCTTGCCTTGATGTTCAGGTCGATGGTGCTGTGCTGCGGAGAGACGTATCCGTTGACAAAGGTGTGGCGGTCGTCCTCGTCTTCGATGATGGCGCTGATGTCTATCTGTTCGCCTTCGTTGTTCAGCGAGGCATCGGCGTAGAGTGTTCCCATGCGTCCGTTTTCAAACAGGAAGTTCCTGACCGTCAGGCGCGCATTGGCTTCAGGCTTCTCAAACAGGCTTGCCAGGCAGGCTTGGCCTGTTGCGTAGCCGCTGAATTCCACGGAATGGAAGTTCACCAGGTTCATGATGTATTCCACGTTGACATCTTTCAGGTCCAGGTTGATAAGGTCATTATTGTCGGTGGTTCCGCGGCCGTCAATCTTCAGGTGCTGGCCATCATTACTGACAATGGCGAAGTCCGTAATCCGCAGGTCATCTTTGCTGTAGGTTATCTGCGAGGGACGTACTGTCCAGACGGTGTCGTTGATGACGAATTCTGAAGGGCGGAAATCGATTTGTGTTGTCACCTTTCCTGCTTCGTCCTCATGGAAGGAGGCATCTGCCCTGATCTGCCCATTGACGGCTTTCCCTTCGTGGTTCCTGAATTTTCCGTCGATGCCCAGATGGTTGTCGGCAGCGTCGGTTGTCAGGTCAAAAGAGAACACCTTTCCGTTTTCCATTGTCTTGTCGGCATGCGCAATAGCGTGTATGGTGTCTCCAGGCGTACTGACGTGCAGCCAGATGTTTTCATAAGGTGTTCCGTCGTAGTAGAAACGAGGCATTTCAAGATCCAGCCGCAGAGTCTGGGTCAGGTCGTTGAGTTCTCCGTCCACCTGGATGGGTGCGCCGATGTCCACAGGTATTCCCCACAAGGCTGCCAGCCAGTCTGTCTGGCTAACCGTTGCGTTCATCCTGAATTGGTTGCGGCATGCTTTTGTGTTTTTTGCAAGCAACGGCAACGTGGGGAGCTTGTCGGCGATGAGATTGTTGATGCTGGTCAAGAGGGTGGTGTAATCGTATTCTCCTTCTACCTGCATGTCGGCAAAGTCACTATGAAATGTCATCTTCTGTTTCTTGTCGGCATTACTGATTTGGAATGACAGATTATTCATCTCATAGAGGTGCTGCCATGTTGGAGGTGTGTCTTCATCGTCATTCCCAATCTTTTTCCTCATGTGGAAATCCTTGACTTGTAATGTCCCGTTGGCTGTGTTCAAGTCCTTTCCCGTTATGTTTGCAACGGCATGCATGGAGAATTCCGTAGCTGGCCAGTTGTCGCTAAGGTGTAAAGATTCCGGATTGAACTTTTCAACATTGAAAACAATGTCGGCAATGGGTGCTGACTTGGACAGGTTGATGTGTCCGTTGAGTTCGGCCTGGGCATTTGGATCGTTGATGACGAATTGACCTGTCAGGTCGTTCTGATTATAGTTGCCGTCAATACTTATGTTCTTGTAAACGTATGAGTTATATTCAAATTTTGAAATATTTCCTTTAGCATCAATAGAGGTTGACTTCCGCTTGTCTGAAGGAAGTTCTCCATTGAATTTTATCTCTGCCTCGACAACTCCATAGCGGTTGTCTTCAAGAAGGTGCCCAAGCTTCAGTCCGTTTGTCAGGAATTTTCCGTTGAATTTATCTGCTTGCTTGTTGAAGGCCAGAGTGGAATTTCCTGCGTCAGTCCTCAGGTTTCCTTCCACGTTAAGACTGGCGTTCTCTCCGCTTGTGGTTCCTGAGAAACAGATGTTTCCGAGTCTTGTCACCTGATGGGGTATGCGGAGGTCAGCGCCAAGATTGTCCATCAGGAACTGTATTCCTTCTCTGCTGAGCTTCAGTTCGTTGATGTTGGCACTCCATGCGAACGCTTCGTCTGTCTTGCTTGCTGTTCCGTTGACGTTGAGTGCAATGCTGTTCTTGGCTGAACTGACGAGCAGGCGAGATACTTGCAACGTGGAGCCTGTGCCGCTGATATCGGTGGAAACAAATACGGGATTCGTGAAATTCTTCAGCGCGGGTACCAGGAAGCTGATGTCAGATGGAGTAATCTTCGCCTTCTCCATACTTCCGCTATAGTGCAAGGAAGCCATGTCAATCTGTTCCCCTTTCTTCTGATAAGAAGCTTTGGCTTCCTTTATGGAAACCTGCGTCTGAGGAAGTTCGAGCATCAGGTCTTTCAGCGATGCATGCTGTTCATCGGCCTCTAACCTGAACGACAGCCCTTTGAGTTGAAGTCCAGTCTTTTCCTCCAGTGACATGCGCTTGACATTCAGGTCCAGGGCATCGTCGGTTAGCTTGTCCAGGATGATGTGTGCGCTGATCTTGCTCAATTCAACATGATTCAGATTGAACTGCCGTGGGGTGGGGGGCAGGTCCTGGCGGTGATAGCTCAGCTTTCCGTTTCTGATGATGAGGGAGTTGATTTGAAGATGAAGGGGACGTTTCTCATCATCGTCAGAAGAGAGCTTGTCGATGATGAACTGGAAGTTAGCCGGTTCTTCTTTCGAGTGCTGGTATAACTGGACTTCGCATCCGAAGAGCTGGGCTGACGTGATGGTTATCTTGTCGTGGAGCAGGTCGCTGATGCTGACCTTCGCAGAAACGCGCTTGGCGTTGAGAAGACGTTTGTCCTTTTGGTCGAAGATGGCCACATCGTCGATGATAAGGCGGTTGAAGAATCCGAAGTCCACCCTTCCAACCTGTACTTTTGTTTCCAGCTCGTCGGAGAGTAGGGCACCTGCCTGAGAGCCCACAAAGCGTTGTATTGCCGGTATGTTCGACAATACAACCAGTAATGCATAAACACCGATAAGTGTCCATACAATAGCGTTGACAATATGCTTCGTTTTCTTCAATTCGTTGCAAAATTAAAGAAAAATACATTCATAATGTAATAAAATGTGGAATTTCTTTCGAAGAATGGCTTTTTTTGAGTACATTTGCAACGATTTAGACCCTATTGGTTCAAATGAGTGCTGAAAAATCATAGAAATTATAATAATAAAGTGCTTATGACAAATTTAATCAAGTTACGGAAAGGCTTGGACATTAAGCTGAAAGGACGAGCAGAGAGGCGCAAGAAAGAAGCTCTTCGATGTGAGGAGTATGCGCTGGTGCCTGATGCTTTCGTCGGACTGACCCCAAAGGTGGTTGTCAGGGAAGGCGATGCTGTCAAAGCCGGAGAAGCTTTGTTCGTGGACAAGGCTCATCCTGAGGTGAAATTTGCTTCACCTGTGAGTGGTGTCGTAACGGCCATTGAGCGTGGAGAGCGCCGCAAGGTGTTGAGCGTTCGTGTGAAAGCCGATGCCAAGCAGCAGTTCGTAGAGTTTGGAAAGTTCAACCTTGCAGTAATGAAAGGTAGCGAGGTGAAGGCAGCCTTATTAGAGGCAGGACTCTTCGGTTACATCAACCAGCTGCCCTACGCCGTTGTAGCCAATCCCGAGGACGAGCCGAAGGCCATCTTCGTTTCAGCGCTGCGCGACATGCCGCTGGCTGGCGACTTCGACTTCGAGGTGGAGGGACAGGAAGCCGACTTCCAAGCTGGTCTTACAGCCCTCTCCAAGATGGTCAAGACCTATCTCGGAATCGGGGCCAAACAAACCTCGGCTGCGCTGACAGATGCCAAGGATGTGGAAGTGAACATCTTCGACGGTCCCTGTCCTGCAGGTAATGTGGGTGTCCAAGTGAACCACCTGGATCCTGTGAACAAGGGTGAAGTGGTCTGGACGGTTGAACCTACGGCAGTCATCTTTTTCGGCCGCTTGTTCAATACTGGTCAGGTGAATCTCACCCGTACCGTCGCCGTCGCAGGAAGTGAGATAAACGAACCTTCTTATGTGGATGTGCTGGTAGGCACTCCGTTGAAAGCCCTTCCACAGGTGGCGGCTCTCGATGGTAAGGAGTCCGTCCGCCTGATTAACGGCAATCCCCTGACAGGCGTGCAGACAACGTCGGAAGGCTTCATTGGCGGCCACACCTCAGAGGTTACTGCCATTCCGGAAGGCGACCATGCCGATGAGATATTCGGCTGGATTCTTCCCCGCTTCAAGCAGTTCTCTGTCAACCGCAGCTATTTCTCATGGCTCTGTGGAAAGAAGGAATATGCGCTGGATGCCCGTATTAAGGGTGGCGAGCGACATATGATCATGAGCGGCGAATACGACAAGGTGCTGCCGATGGACATCTATGGTGAATATCTCATCAAGGCCATCATTACAGGCGACATCGACCGTCAGGAGGCGCTGGGAATCTATGAGGTGTCACCAGAGGACTTCGCTTTGGCAGAGTTTGTCGATTCATCGAAACTTCAGCTTCAGAAAATCGTTAGAGAGGGTCTCGACATCCTCAGAAAGGAGAATGCATGATGTCACTAAGAAAATATATTGATCAGATTAAGCCTCACTTTGAGAAGGATGGCAAGCTGCACGCCTTCCAGAGTGTCTTTGACGGCTTTGAGACATTCTTGTATGTTCCCAATACTACGGCGAAGAGCGGCACCCACATCCATGATGCCATCGACTCGAAGCGCATCATGTCGATGGTGGTCATCGCATTGATGCCTGCCATGCTTTTTGGAATGTACAACGTGGGCTATCAGAACTATCTGGCAGCAGGAACGCTGGCTTCGGCCTCCTTCTGCGAGGTCTTCCTCTATGGATTCCTCGCCGTCCTGCCCAAGATACTGGTGAGCTATATCGTAGGCCTCGGCATCGAGTTTGCCTGGGCACAATGGAAACATGAGGAAATCCAGGAGGGCTATCTCGTTTCTGGTATCCTAATTCCCCTTATTATCCCCATAGGCTGCCCGCTCTGGATGCTGGCTCTCGCCTGCGCCTTCAGCGTCATTTTCTGCAAGGAGATCTTCGGCGGTACGGGTATGAACATCTTCAACCCCGCCATCGCGGCCCGTATGTTCCTGTTCTTTGCCTATCCTGCCAAGATGACAGGTGATCAGGTGTGGGTGGCTCAGAACTCCATCTTCGGACTGGGCAACGACCTGCCTGACGCATTTACCGCTGCTACACCACTTGGTCAGCTCGGACAGGACATCGCTCCCGATGCTTCCGTCTGTGACATGATTTGCGGCTTCATCCCTGGCTCCATCGGCGAGACATCCGTCATCGCCATCGCTCTGGGTGCCTTCCTGCTGCTTTGGACGGGCATCGCCTCCTGGCGCACCATGCTGAGCGTGTTCGTCGGTGGTGGCGTGCTGGCATACATCTTCCAGGCTACAGGTCTGAGTGACATGCAGTGGTGGGAGCACTTCATCCTGGGCGGCTTCGCCTTTGGTGCCGTGTTCATGGCTACCGACCCCGTCACCTCATGTCGTACCGAGTGTGGTAAGTACATCTACGGATTTATCATCGGTGCGATGGCAGTCATCATCCGTGTCCGTAACGCAGGCTACCCAGAGGGTATGATGCTCGCCATCTTCTTTGGAAATATGATAGCTCCAATGATCGACCACTTCATCGTGGAGCACAATGTATCTAAACGTTTGAAGAGAGGAGGTACCAAATGAAACTGAACACTAATTCGAATTCGTACATTATTATATATAGTGCGATACTCGTTGTCATCGTCGCCTTCCTGCTGGCTTTCGTCTATCAGGCTTTGAAGCCCATGCAGGATGCTAACGTGGCTCTCGACGTGAAGAAACAGATTCTCTACTCGCTCAACATTCGCGACCTGGATGGCGCAGAGGCTGAGGCCAAGTATGCCGAGGTGGTGAAGGAAGAGAAGGACGTTGACGGACAGAAGGTTTATGAATGCCAGATTGACGGCAAGGACATCTTGGTGGCCAGCCTGAAGGGCATGGGCCTCTGGGGCGGCATTAGCGGCTACATCGCCATCGACAATGAAGGCAAGGTCTTTGGTGCTTACTTCAACCACGAAAGCGAAACTGCCGGCTTGGGTGCTGAAATCAAGGATGACGTCAGTTGGCAGGAGAAGTTCATCAGCAAGAAGATCTATGATGAGAACGGCAATGTAGTGCTCTCTGTTGTGAAGAAGGCAGAAGACCCCACGACCCAGGTAGACTGCGTGACGGGTGCCACGCTGACCTCCAACGGCGTCGATGCCATGCTGAAAGATGGATTGAAGCATGTGCAGGACTATGCTGTTGGCAAGTTGCTGGAGTCTATTGAAAATGCTGATTCTACTGCCGTCGCAGAATAAATTGTCAATTGTCAATTATCAATTATTATCAATTTGAACTATGGCATTATTCAGTAAACAAAATAAGGAGGTTTTTACTAACCCGTTGAACCTCGACCACCCGATACTCGGACAGGTGTTGGGTATCTGCTCGGCACTGGCCGTGACCTCACAGTTGAAGCCGGCCATCGTGATGGGTCTCGCTGTGACGGTCATCACGGCTTTCGCCAATGTGATTATCTCAATCATCCGCAACACCATTCCTAACCGCATCCGCATCGTGGTGCAGTTGGTAGTTGTGGCTGCGCTCGTGACCATCGTTTCCCAGATTCTGAAGGCTTTCGCCTACGACGTTAGCGTTCAGCTCTCTGTGTATGTCGGTCTGATTATCACCAACTGTATCCTCATGGGTCGCCTCGAGGCGTTCGCCATGCAGAACAAGCCCTGGCCTTCGTTCCTCGACGGCGTGGGCAACGGCTTAGGATACGCTATGATCCTCGTCATCGTGGGTGCCGTTCGTGAACTCCTCGGACGTGGTTCACTCTTAGGCTTCCAGCTCATTCCCGATGCCTGCTACGACTTCGGCTATGTCAACAACGGTATGATGACGATGCCCGCCATGGCGCTCATCCTCGTTGGTTGTGTCATCTGGGTTCATCGTGCTTACTTTTATAAGGAGAAATAAGATATGGAACATATAATCAGTTTATTATTCCGGTCGATTTTCGTCGACAACATGATCTTCGCCTTCTTCCTCGGCATGTGCTCTTATCTGGCCGTGTCGAAGACCGTGAAGACATCCCTTGGGCTCGGTCTTGCTGTCACCTTCGTGCTCACCGTCACCGTTCCCGTCAACTATCTGTTGCAGACCAAGGTGCTGGGCGACGGCTGTCTCGCAGAGGGTGTTGACCTCAGCTATCTCTCGTTCATCCTCTTCATCGCCGTCATCGCAGGTATGGTGCAGCTCGTGGAGATGACTGTAGAAAAGTATTCGCCCTCGCTCTATGCAGCCTTGGGTATCTTCCTGCCGCTGATTGCCGTTAACTGCGCCATCATGGGTGCCTCACTCTTCATGCAGCAGCGCATTCTCATGGATCCCTCCAACTCGCAGGCCATCACCTCTATCCTCGATGCCGTCGTCTATGGCTTCGGCTCTGGTATCGGTTGGACGCTTGCCATCGTGGCCATGGGAGCCATCCGCGAAAAGATGCAGTACAGCGACGTACCCAAACCCCTCCAGGGCCTCGGCATCGTGTTTATCACCGTTGGCCTCATGGCTATGGCCATGATGTGTTTCTCAGGACTGAACATATAAACTACTAAACAATTAATCTACTAAACAAAAGATATGGCTCAGTTTATAGCATATAGCATAGGAGTATTCCTCACGCTTATACTCCTCTTGGTGGTTATCCTGCTCGTGGCAAAGAAATATCTTTCGCCATCAGGTAACGTGAACATTCAAATCAACGGCGATCGTACCATCTCCGTGCCCCAGGGCGCCTCTCTCATGGCTACGCTCAACGAGAATGGCGTCTTCCTCCCCTCTGCCTGCGGCGGTAAGGCCAGCTGCGGACAATGTAAGGTGCAGGTCCTTGAGGGTGGGGGAGAAATCCTCGACTCCGAAAAGCCCCACTTCACCCGCAAGGAGATCAAGGCCGGATGGCGTCTCGGCTGCCAGTGCAAGGTGAAGGGCGACCTCAAGATTCATGTCGACGAGAGCATCCTCGGCGTCAAGGAATACGAGTGTACCGTCATCTCCAACAAGAACGTCGCTACCTTCATCAAGGAGTTCAAGGTGCAGCTGCCCGCTGGTGCCCACATGGACTTCCTGCCTGGCTCCTACGCCCAGATTAAGATTCCCGCCTTCGACTGCATCGACTACGACCGCGACTTCGACAAGTCGCTCATCGGCGACGAGTATCTCCCTGCATGGGAGAAGTTCGGACTCTTCCCGCTCAAGTGTAAGAACCCCGAGCCCACCATCCGTGCCTACTCCATGGCCAACTATCCCGCCGAGGGCGATGTCTTCATGCTCACCGTACGCATCGCTACGCCGCCGTTCAAGGCCGACCGCAGCGGATTCATGGAGGTCAACCCGGGTATCGCATCCTCCTACATCTTCTCCCTCAAGCCAGGCGACAAGGTCATCATGTCAGGACCCTTCGGCGACTTCCATCCCCACTTCGACTCTAAGAAGGAGATGATTTGGGTTGGAGGTGGTGCCGGTATGGCTCCGCTGCGTGCACAGATCATGCACATGACGAAGACCCTTCACACCACCGACCGTGAGATGCACTACTTCTACGGTGCCCGCGCCCTCAACGAGGTGTTCTATCTCGAAGACTTCCTCGGACTGGAGAAGGAGTACCCCAACTTCCACTTCCACCTCGCCCTCGACCGTCCCGATCCCGCTGCCGATGCCGCTGGCGTGAAATACACCCCGGGCTTCGTCCACCAGGTGATGCTCAACACCTACCTGAAGGACCATGAGGCCCCCGAGGATGTGGAGTACTACATGTGCGGCCCTGGCCCCATGTCGGCAGCCGTCGTCTCCATGCTCGACTCCCTTGGCGTCGATCCCGAAAGCATCATGTACGACAATTTCGGAGGATAACAACGCACGGCCCCGCCCCTCTCTTCGATAAAGGAAGGGGTGGGGTCTGTATATAGCAACCTGAAAGCATAACCACGACCATCACCGGTCCGGGAACGCTGTTGACTTACTATGACATGGGCTTGTAGAAATAAAGATAGCGATGAAAATACTCTTGAAACAGATACTGATAATTATACTCGTAGTAGGTTTCCTGCTGCGTGTCGTATTCATGTTCTTTCCGCCTGAAGGTGCCAGCCTGGGCGTTTTTGATGCCGCAAAGGCTATTGGCATCGGAGTCATCAACGATGCCGCCATGGGCATATTCCTCTGCCTCCCCTTGCTGCTGGTTTATGTTGGCCTCAACGAGTGGAAATACAGGCGTATTGCAGGCTATTCCATTCTCGCCCTGCTTGTCGTGGCCTTCCTGTATGTGACGTTTACCCATTCCATCTTCCACGAATATGGTGGCGTCGTACCCAAAATAGCAACAGCACTCATTGGCTACAAGCTGCTCAGTTTTTCCCTTCGCTTTTTCTTCCCTTCCATTCGCATCGGCTGGCGTAAAGTTACGCTCTGTGTGCTGGCGGCGTTCTATGTTTTCCTGCTGTTAGGCAACGGCATCGCCGAATGGCTGTTTTGGGACGAGTTCGGCGTGCGCTACAATTTCATCGCCGTCGACTACCTTATCTATACAAACGAAGTCGTTGGCAACATAATGGAATCCTATGCCATCGTTCCGTTGCTCCTGCTTGTCGGCCTGCTGACGGCAGCTGTCATCTGGTATACAGTCCGTCGCCATAAATTCCAGTTCGAGAATCTCTATACCCCACGCCAACTGCTGGTCCATGTTGGCATTGCAGGCGCTATGGCTGCCGTCTCCTATTTCTATTTGGGGTGCATTTCGCATTCTCTGGAGGGCGACAACTTGTGTGCCAATCAGATCCAGCAGAACGGATGCTACGACTTTCTGGAAGCATTCCGTGACAACAAACTCGACTACGCCCAGTTCTACACCATGATTCCCCAGCAGGCCTGCCGCGACGCCTACCGCCGACTCTGCGCCTTCGATACACGCACCCATACCGATACCGTTGCCGACCGCTGGAAACCGCTCTTCAACATTCCCGCCACACCCGTCAACATCGTACTCCTCACCGTAGAGAGCCTCAGCGCCGACTTCCTCACGGCCTACGGCAACACGGGCCACCTTACACCCTCCCTCGACTCCCTCATCCCTCATAGCATGGTCTTCGACCGCTTCTATGCCGTAGGCAACCGCACCGTACGTGGTCTTGAGGCCTTGTCGCTCGGCATTCCGCCCAGCGCCGGCGAGAGCATTGTCAAGCGTCCCGACAATCGGCGCGACGGTCAGACCATAGCCCACATACTGGCCCGTCACGGCTACAAGTCGCAGTTTATCTACGGCGGCGACAGCTATTTCGACAACATGGGCAACTATTTCAGCAACAATGGTTACGAAGTCATCGACCGCAAGCAAATCAGCCAAGTCACCTTCTCCAACATCTGGGGCGTGTGCGACGAAGACCTCTTCGACAAAGCCTTGCAGGTATTCGACGCCAATGCCCGCGGCCACCAGCCCTTCTTTGCACAGCTGATGACCGTCAGCAACCATCGTCCCTACACTTACCCTGACGGCCGAATCCAGTGGCAGGGCAATCCCCAATGCCGCGATGCAGCAGTCAAGTACACCGACTATGCCATAGGCCAGTTCCTGAAGAAAGCCCAGAGCCATACATGGTTCGACAACACCATCTTCATTGTTACGGCCGACCATTGTGCTTCGAGTGCCGGCAAGACATCCATCCCTGTCGACAAGTACCACATTCCCTGCATTATCTATGCGCCACGGATGATTCAGCCCTGCCGCGTCGAGACGCTCTGTTCACAAATCGACATCATCCCCACGCTACTTGCCATGCTTCACTTCAGCGACGCTACACCCTTTACGGGTCGCAATGTCCTGGCCGCCGGCTACCGTTCGCGGGCATTCATGGCCACCTATCAGGATTTAGGATACCTCGAGAACGATATCCTCACGGTGCTTTCGCCCAGGAAAGCCCCCTCGCAGTATGCTGTCCGCCAGCGCGCCCCCTTCCACCATACCGAGGAAAAACTCCCACAACACATCGACTCACTCATCTTCAAGACACGTTCCTATTACCAGTACACAAACCAGTAACACACACCACAAGCACCTCCCCCAAAGACTCCACACACACCATCGCTGCCGGCAAAACGCTCTACAAACAACAACGACAGACGTTAACCAAGTACAAAAATCATTGATAATTGATAACAGATATGGCAAATTGATATTATTTTCCTATCTTTGCACCCGATTTTACGAACCTTATTATATAAATAAAAATAGAAAAGAAAAACAATGGCAGAATCAATAGACATACGGGAGTTGAACCTGCGTATTGAACAGCAGAGTGGATTCGTCACCAACCTCGTTGCAGGGATGGATCGAGTAATCGTGGGACAGAAGCATCTCGTCGACTGCCTCCTGATTGGACTACTCAGCGACGGCCACATCCTACTCGAAGGTGTTCCAGGCCTTGCTAAGACGCTGGCCATCAAAACTCTGGCAGGACTTATAGACGCTTCCTATCAGCGCATTCAGTTTACACCCGACCTGCTGCCTGCCGACGTGGTGGGTACAATGGTCTATTCACAGAAGGAAGAGAACTTCCTGGTGAAGAAGGGCCCCGTGTTCGCCAACTTCGTTCTGGCCGATGAGATCAACCGCGCTCCCGCCAAGGTGCAGAGCGCTTTGCTCGAGGCAATGCAGGAACATCAGGTCACCATTGGCGAGAAAACATTCCCACTTCCCAATCCATTCCTGGTGATGGCCACACAGAACCCGATAGAGCAGGAGGGTACCTACCAGCTTCCCGAGGCACAGGTGGACCGCTTCATGCTGAAAGTAGTGGTGGGCTATCCTACTATTGACGAGGAGAAACGCATCATCAGGGAGAATATCCAGCAGGGGGGACTGCCCCGCGTGAGTGCCGTTACGACGGCAGCTGAGATCGTGAAGGCCCGCGAGGTGGTGAGCGAGGTGTATATCGACGAGAAAATTGAACAGTATATCGCTGACATCGTCTTCGCCTCACGCTTCCCTGACCGTTACGGTCTGAAGGACTTGATGCCGCTGATAACATTTGGCGGCTCCCCGCGTGCGAGCATCAATCTTGCCAAAGCCTCCCGCGCCTATGCCTTCATCAAGCGCAGAGGATATGTGGTACCAGAGGATGTGCGTGCCGTCGCCCATGATGTGCTGCGCCACAGAATCGGACTGACCTATGAGGCTGAGGCAATGAACGTGGGCGCCGAGGAAATCGTTTCGAAGATCATCAACAAGGTTGAGGTTCCCTAATGCTGCGGGAATGAGTAAATGGAGACGAGTGAAATAATCAAAAAGGTCAGGAGAATCGAGATCAAGTCCCGGGGCTTGAGTCAGAATATCTTTGCCGGTCAGTATCACTCCGCGTTCAAGGGTAGGGGTATGGCCTTCAGCGAGGTGAGGGAATACCAGTACGGCGATGACGTGCGGGATATTGACTGGAATGTTACGGCTCGCTTCCACAGACCTTATGTGAAGGTCTTCGAGGAGGAACGAGAACTGACGGTCATGCTTCTGATTGACGTTAGCGGATCGCTCGACTTCGGCACCCATGGGCAGCTGAAGCGGGAGATGACGACGGAGGTGGCTGCCACGCTCGCTTTCAGCGCCATCCAGAACAACGACAAGATAGGCGTCATCTTCTTTTCTGACAAGATAGAGAAGTATATCCCTCCGAAGAAAGGTCGTAAGCATATTCTCTATATTATCCGTGAGATGCTCGACTTCAAGCCCGACAGTTCGCGTACGGACGTAGGAATGGCCGTTGAATACCTTACCAAGGTGATGAAACGCAGGTGTACTGCCTTTCTCCTGAGTGACCTGTTTGACAGGAAGATTGAGGGTATGGACAGGCAGGTACAGATTGCCGCACGCAAGCACGATCTTGTCTGCGTACAGGTCTATGACCGCCGCGATAAGGAACTGCCTGATGTAGGCCTCCTGCGCGTGAAAGATGCTGAAACAGGCCACGAGATGCTGATAGACACCGGCTCAAGGAAATTCCGCGAGGCACATGCCCGCTATTTTGCCCATCGGGAGGCGGCTGTCAGGGATTTGTTCGCCCACAGCGGCGTGGACTGGATTTCAGTTGCCACAGACGAGGACTATACGAAAGCCTTGCTGCTGTTGTTCGCACAAAGGGGGTAAAACATCTACCAAGGAGAGAACGGGGATGGAGGAGATAGATGGATATGAGAAATAGAGGAATATACAGATTACATAATCGGTTAAGTATTGCGGCCTGCATGCTGCTGATGCTGTTCCACGCGTTGACTGGAAGGGCTCAGGTGACAGTCGAACAGACGGTAGATTCCGTCGGCATTCTGATTGGTCAGCAGGCTCATCTGACGGTTGCTGTTACGGCACCCCGCAATGCTCAGATACGTTTTGCCATCGACAAGGTGCCTGCTATGCTGGTGCCAGGCGTGGAGGTGTTGTCGTGGAAGGCTGATACTGCAGAACTCGATGACGAGAAGATGAAGGTCAGCCGCCGTTATACCATCACCTCGTTTGATGAGGCTCTGTATGCGCTCCCTCCCATGAAGGTGGTTGTCAACGGAAGGACTTATCAGGGAGCCCAGCAGGCTTTAAAGGTCGTCACCCTGGATGTTGACACGCTTCATCCCAACCAGTTCTTCCCTCCAAAGGATGTCCAGGATAATCCTTTCCTGTGGAGTGAGTGGAGTGGGCCTTTCTGGCTCTCCATGTTTGTTCTCCTCTTGCTTGTCATAGGTTTCTACCTGATTGTCAGGCTGAAGCAGAACAAGCCGATCATCACCCACATCAGGATTGTAAAGCGGCTGCTGCCTCATCAGAAGGCAATGAAGGCTATCGATACCATCAAGGCGCAGCAGATGCCCGCCTCTCAGGATCAGAAGGAATACTACACACGACTGACCGACACCTTGCGCCAGTATATCGAGGAGCGCTTCGGCTTCAGCGCGATGGAGATGACCAGTTCTGAGATTATCCAGCACCTGCAGGAGAAGGGTGACCGCACGATGATTGACGAGCTGAGTGAACTCTTCCGTACGGCCGACCTTGTGAAGTTTGCCAAATACTCAACCCTGCTTGGAGAGAATGACCGCAACCTGGTCAACGCCATAGAGTTTATCGACCAGACAAAGCTCGAGAACCTTCCTACGGAGGAGCGTATCGTGCCCCAACTCAGCGAGAGCGACAAGAAGACGCGCAAGAACCGCATCACCATCAAGACCGTACTCTATGTGCTTGCTGCTGTGGTTTGCATGCTCGTAGCCTATGTCTGCTATGCACTCTCACAACTGGTGCTCTGATAAAAGTATGTAACCATTCAATTACTGTCAAGAGAAAATGCAATTTGCCAATCAAGAATATTTCCTGTTGCTGCTCCTGCTCATTCCCTACCTGATATGGTACTTTATGTTCAGGAGAAAGGCAGAACCGACACTACGCATGAGCGACACCTATGCCTACCTCTATGCCCCGAAAAGCTGGAGGATGAGGCTGGTGAACCTGCCCATGGCGCTACGTTGTCTGGCCTTTGTACTGCTGGTGACGGTCTTGGCACGTCCACAGACCCATCGTTCATGGGACAGCCATACGGTTGAGGGTATCGACATCATGCTGGCGATGGATGTATCCACGAGTATGCTTGCCGAAGACCTCAAACCCAATCGCATGGAGGCGGCAAAGAGTGTGGCATCGGAGTTTATTGCCGGCCGGCCGGATGACAACATCGGACTGACCATTTTTGCAGGTGAGGCATTCACGCAATGTCCGATGACCGTTGACCACAGCAGTCTTTTGAACCTGCTCCTTAATGTGAAGACCGACATCATCTCCCGCGGGCTCATGAGTGACGGAACGGCTATCGGTATGGGATTGGCCAATGCCGTGTCGCGCCTGAAAAGTTCAAAGGCAAAGAGCAAGGTTGTCATCCTCCTGACCGACGGATCCAACAATATGGGTGACATCTCCCCGATGACCAGTGCCCAGATAGCCAAGAGTCTTGGTATCAGGGTTTACACCATCGGCGTGGGAACCAACAAGGTGGCTCCTTATCCGATGCCTGTAGCCGGAGGCGTACAGTATGTGAATATTCCCGTGGAGATTGACACCAAAACGCTGAGCGACATCGCAGCAACGACAGACGGCAACTTCTACCGTGCTACGAGTACGAAGGAGTTGAAGCAGATATACAAAGACATCGACAAGTTGGAAAAGACGAAGATGGACGTGAAGAAATTCTCCAAGCACTATGAGGCCTACCAGCCTTTTGCCATCGCCGCCTTCCTCGTGTTGTTGCTTGAGATTCTGTTGAGAACCATAGTCCTGAGGCGAATGCCGTAAGGAGTCAGGAAGAAAAGAATGCCGTAAGATTTCAGGAAGAAAAAAAGAAGTAAAGGATTGAACCGTGTTAAGATTTGAAGACCCCATATACCTGTGGCTGCTCCTGCTGATACCCTTGTTGGCAGGCATCTACTTGATTATCTTCCTTCGCAGGAGGAAGAAACTGAAGTTGTTTGGTGATACTGACATCATCCGCACGTTGATGCCCGATGTGTCTCGTGTCAGGCCTCATGTGAAGTTTGTGCTGCTACTGACGGCTCTGGCGCTCCTGATTCTGTTGCTGGCCCGTCCGCAGATGGGAACGAAAGTAACCAACGAAAAGCGTAACGGCATAGAGACCATCATCTGTCTGGACGTAAGTAACTCCATGATGGCAGAAGATGTGGCACCCTCTCGTCTTGACAAAAGCAAGATGCTCGTAGAGAACCTTGTCGAACATTTCACAAATGACAAGATCGGGCTTATTCTCTTTGCCGGCGATGCTTTCGTACAGCTGCCCATCACCAGCGACTATGTCTCTGCCAAGATGTTCCTGCAGACTGCCGACCCCTCTTTCATTGCCGTTCAGGGAACGGATATCGCACAGGCTCTTCATGTGGCGATGAACAGTTTTACCCAACAGGAGAAGATAGGACGCGCCATCATTGTCATTACCGATGGCGAAGACCATGAGGGAGGTGCCCTTGAGGCAGCGAAGGAAGCTCGGAAGAAAGGCATCAACGTCTTTATTCTCGGCGTGGGTGACCCCAAAGGAGCTCCCATCCCGTTGGGCAACGGCAACTATATGACTGATGCCGCCGGACAGACCGTGATGACTGCACTTAACGAAGACATGTGCCGGCAGGTGGCACAGGCGGGAAGCGGAACCTATATCCATGTGGACAATACCAGCGATGCGCAGGAGAAGCTCAACGATGAACTGGCTCGCCTACAGAAGGCAGAGACCAATAGCGTTATCTACAGCGAGTACGATGAGCAGTTCCAGGCGTTTGGCATCATTGTCATCCTGCTCCTTGTCATCGAAGCTTTTGTCTTTGAAGCCAGGAATCCACTCTTCAGGAAGGTGAAGCTGCCCGTTGTCGCCCTGCTGCTTACCATAGGTGGTCTTTCCGTATCGGAAAGTGCCTTTGCACAGGCCGATCGCCAGAATATCCGTTCTGGCAACAAACTTTATCGTAATCAGCAACTGGACAAGGCGGAGGTCGAGTATCGCAAGGCTCTTACTGCGAATCCCCGGAACCCGCAGGCTATGTATAACCTTGGCTGTGCGCTGATGGCGCAGCAGAAGGATTCTGCTGCCATCGCTCAGTTTGAGAATGCTTCAAAACTGGAGACAAGTGCGCGGCGCAAGTCCATGATCTATCACAACATGGGTTGGATATGCCAGAAACATCAGATGTATGGCGAGGCAATAGAAGCCTATAAAGAGAGCCTGCGCAACAATCCTGACGACCACGAGACGCGCTATAACCTGGCTCTCTGCAAGCGCTTGCTGAAGGACCAACCCAAGGACAACCAGCAAAATCAGCAGAACCAGCAAAATAAGAATCAGGACAAGCAGCAACAGAATCAACAGAATCAGCAACAGGATAAGCAGCAACAGCAACAGGACCACCAGCAACAGAAGGACCAGCAGAAGCAGCCTCCGAAGGAGCAGATGAGCAAGGAAAATGCCGAACAGCTGCTCAACGCCGCCATGCAGGATGAGAAACGAACGCAGGAGCGCATGAAAGACGCTCAGCGCCGTCAGAGCCGACGCAAGCTGGACAAGAACTGGTAGGCTCTCCTCTCTGATTCATAGATCACTACATATATAAATTAAGGTAAAGACATGAAGTCAAGGATATATTTCATCTTTTTCTCTTTGTTACTGAATTTCCATGTTGTGTACGCACAGCAGATATCTGTCTCAGCTCCTTCTAACGTAGCTGCCGGCGAGAACTTCAGGGTGGCCTATGTCGTGAATACGCAGGACGTGAAGGATTTTCGCTCAGGCCTTAAGCCTACGGATGTCGTAGATGTCATTGCCGGGCCCTATACCTCCAGACAGTCGAGCATTCAGATTATCAACGGACATACCACATCGTCCTCGACCATTACCTATACTTATACTTTATATGCCATCAAGAACGGTACTTTCAACCTGCCTGCCGCAACAGCACAGGTGGGCGGAAAGACCATCTCTTCCACACCTTTCAAGATAACGGTAACGGGTAGTGCCAAGCCCAACCAGAATGGTGCGCCGCGTATGCACGATGATGATAGCGGCGAGGCGCAGGTCAGGGCGGCAGGTAGTAAAATCTCCGCCAATGACCTCTTCATCAGGGTTAGCGCCAATAAGCAACGGGTGCATGAGCAGGAGCCCATCCTGCTTACTTATAAGGTATATACGTTGGTGGAACTTACCCAGCTGCGTGGGCAGATGCCGGATTTGAAGGGCTTCCATACGCAGGAGGTTCCGCTTCCCCAGCAGAAGAGCTTCCATGTGGAGAATATCAACGGACGACCTTATCGCTGTGTAACGTGGAGCCAGTATGTGATGTATCCGCAGATGACGGGAAAACTGGAGATTCCCAGCATCACGTTCAAGGGCATCGTAGTCCAGCAGAACAGGGCCGTTGACCCCTTCGAGGCGTTCTTCAATGGAGGAGCAGGATATGTGGAGGTGCAGCGCGACATCAAGGCTCCCGCTTTGACCATAGAGGTGCTTCCTCTTCCTACACGTCCGAGTGGCTTCTCTGGCGGAGTGGGACGTTTCACCATATCTGCCCAGCCTGACCATACGACCATCAAGGCGGGTGAACCCTTGAAATATCGTGTCGTCATCGGCGGCGTGGGCAACCTGAAACTGATCAAGCAGCCCGTAGTCTCCTTCCCCAAGGACTTCGACACTTATGATGCAAAGGTTACAGACAAGACGCGCTTGACAGCCAACGGTCTGGAGGGAAACATGATCTTCGACTTCCTGGCTGTTCCGCGCAATCAGGGGAAATACACGATTCCGCCTGTGGAACTGACTTATTATGACACGGGCTCCAACAGCTATAAGACGGTTAAGTCGGAACCTGTGGAACTGACGGTAACACCTGGAAGCGGCAAGCCTTCTTCCGTTACCGACTATTCGCAGCAGAAAGCCTCCGACATCCTACCCATCAAGGATGGAAAAGCATCCCTGAAACCTCAAGGCAGCTATTTCTTCGGAAGCCAGACCTATTGGTTCAGTCTCCTGCTGCCGCTTCTCACGTTCATCGTGCTGCTTGTTGTGTTCCGTCGCAGAGCCATCGAGAATGCCGACCTTGTAAAGCAACGCGGCAGGAAGGCCAACAAGGTGGCTACCAAGCGTCTGCGCAAGGCCCGCCAGCTCATGGAACGCAGGGAGCAGAATGCCTTCTACGACGAGGTGCTTCGCGCCCTTTGGGGATATGTGGGCGACAAGCTGAACATGCCTGTGGAGCAGCTCTCGCGTGAGAACATTTCCGGACGGCTCGCTGACAGGAATGTCAATGAGGAGACCATCAGCCGCTTTATCGGCGCACTCGACGAATGTGAATTTGAGCGCTATGCGCCGGGAGATGCTGCGGGCAATATGTCCAAGACCTTTGAACAGGCGATGACCGCCATTGAAAGTATTGAATCAACGATGAAGAAGCGTGTGAAGACAAGCAGGACAGCGATGACCGTCCTCCTGTTGACAATCTCTCTGATGGCTTCGGCTGCCGTACAGAAAGAGAAGGGAGATGAGGCTTATAAGAAAGGCAACTATCAGGAAGCAATACAGATTTATTCGGAGCTGCTGAAGGAAGGTGTCTCGGCTGAAGTCTATTACAATCTCGGCAACGCCTGGTTCCGTACGGACAATGTCACGCAGGCTATCCTTGCCTATGAGCGTGCGCTTGTGCTCAGTCCTGGCGATAGCGACATACGCTATAATCTTGACTATGCACGCTCGAAGACTATCGACAAGATAACGCCGGAGAGCGAGATGTTCTTCGTGACCTGGTATCATGCGCTTGTGAGCATGACCAGCGTGGACAACTGGGCACGCCTCTCCATTTGCTTCATCATCGGAGCCCTTCTGCTGGTGCTTGCCTATCTGTTTGCAGGCAATACGTTCTTCCGCAAGGCAGGGTTCTATGGTGCTCTCTCGCTGTTGCTGCTCTTTGTGGTCAGCATCCTGTTTGCCTGGCAGCAGCAGAAGATGCTTCAGGATATGCACGGCGCTATTATCGTGGAGTCAACGGTCACGGTAAAGAAGACTCCTGCTGCCAACGGTACGGATGAGTTCGTCATTCACGAGGGTACCCGGGTGGAGATAACAGACCGTTCCATCAAGAACTGGTTTGGCGTGAGAATCGCAGACGGACGTGAGGGATGGCTTCAGACGTCACAAGTAGAGGAGATATAAAAAAGCTATGTTGGACTATCTGTTGGAATTAGACAAGCAGCTCCTGCTTTGGTTCAATGGCAGCGACTCGTTGTTCTTCGACGAGATGATGGATGCTTTTACCACAACATCCACATGGATACCCCTTTATCTCTCGTTGTTTTATCTTGTCATCAAGAACAACAACTCTATGCAGAAGATACTGCTCATCGTGGCGTGTGCCGGCTTCTGCGTGCTCTTTGCAGGAGCGTTCGACGATTTGATTGTGAAACCTTCGGTAGCGCGCTGGCGACCCACCCACGACCCGCAGATAGGACCGCTCGTAGATGTTATCAAGAACTACCGCGGAAGTGAATACGGTTTCTTTTCCGCCCACGCCAGCAACACGTTCAGCATAGCGCTCTTCTTCTGCTTGCTCGTACGCTCCCGTCTGCTTTCATTCGCCTTGGTCTCCTGGTCGCTACTCAACTGCTACACGCGGATGTATCTTGGCTTGCACTATCCCTCCGACATCCTCTGCGGACTGCTATGGGGTACAATCGTAGGCGGACTGGTCTATATGGCATACTGCCGTATCAGCCTTCGGCTGGGCACTCCTGTCAACTACACTTCGTCGCTGTGCACCTCTACCGGCTACATGAAGCGCGAGGTTGAAGTTGTTGTCTGCGTCCTTCTTCTTACCTTTGTCTATGCCGCCTTGCGGGCATGTGTCCAATGAAAAACTCAACGATTAAAATGAACGATACCCAGCATATACATATCAGCGAATATGACTATCCGTTGCCCGATAGCAGGATAGCCAAATACCCCGTGTCAGAACGTGATCACTCCAAACTTCTGCTTTACCGTCAGGGAATGGTGTCCGAGGATGTCTTCTACAACCTTCCCAGCTACCTGCCGGAAGGTGCCCTCATGGTTTTCAACAATACCAAGGTCATTCAGGCACGCATGCATTTCCGCAAGGAGACGGGGGCGTTGATAGAGGTCTTCCTTTTGGAGCCCGCCTTGCCTGCCGACTATGAACAAATGTTCCAGAGCCGCAGTTCTTGCGAGTGGCTATGCCTGATTGGTAATGCGAAGAAATGGAAGGAAGGTGCCCTGACAAGAGAGGTTGAAGTGGGGGAGAGGGAGGTCTCCCTTTCGGCTATTCGTCTTGGGCAGGAAGGAACCAGCCAGCGCGTCCGCTTTGAGTGGAGTGGCGGCGTCTCGTTTGCTGAGCTCATCGATGCTGCAGGTGAACTGCCGATTCCTCCCTACCTGAATCGCGATACCCAGGAGAGCGACAAGCAGACCTATCAGACCGTCTATTCAAAAATCAAGGGAAGCGTGGCTGCGCCGACGGCAGGCCTTCATTTCACGGAGAAAGTGCTCGCCGCTCTGGATCAGAAGGGCATCGACCGTGAGGAAGTAACCCTTCATGTGGGGGCGGGAACCTTCAAACCCGTCAAGAGTGAATTGATTGCCGACCACGAGATGCATACGGAATATGTCTCTGTCCATCGGAAGACGTTGGAGAAACTGCTCCTTCACGACTGCCGCGCCATCGCCGTCGGAACGACCAGCGTGCGCACTTTGGAAAGCCTTTATTACATGGGCGCCAAGCTGGAGGCCGACCCCAGCCTGACAGAGGAGCAACTGCACGTCAGCCAATGGGAGCCTTATCAGCAGAATGCAGACAGGATACCAACAAAAAAGGCCATCCAGAACCTCATCGACTGGCTCGACCGTCATCAGCTCAACGCCCTGCATTCCAGCACGCAGATTATCATCGCCCCAGGCTATGACTACAAGATTGTGCGCATGCTCGTCACCAACTTCCATCAGCCCCAGAGCACGCTCCTCCTTCTGGTCAGCGCCTTCCTCAAGGGCGACTGGCGCAAGGTCTATGACTATGCGCTCAGCCACGATTTCCGTTTCCTCAGCTATGGCGACTCCTCCCTGCTGATTCCATAGCTTGGAGGAATCAAGAAGTCAAGAAGTCAAGAAGTCAAGGAGACAAGAAGCCAAGAAGTCAGGGAGCAAAAATTTCCCCTTGATTTCTTTCCGTTGTCGAAATCTTGTTGTATATTTGCAGGTGATTTACGACAAACCATGAATATGACTATCAAACATCATACACCTGTGAGCATGGCGGGCGGTCAAAAATTACCCCCCCCCATTAACAGAAATTAACATTAAATCCTTAACATCCTACAGGACATCAACCCATGCCCTGCTGCATCAGGCCTATGCCTCTTGTGGCAGGGCTTCTTCGTGTCTGTGCCCTTCGTCTAAATCCATCCAGGCGCAATGACATTCTTCTGGCAGACAAAAAAGCGTCGCGCGCAGGAAGCCGCCCACGAGCAGGCTCTGAAGATTGCCGCCAGCTACGGCATGACCGAGGAATACCTCGCCGCCCGCAGTCATGGGCTTAGTCCCGTCGAGGCTCTGGAAGAGTGGGACTTGATGAAACCTGAAGACTATTTACTTTTTATAAGGTAAATTTTAGAGATTATATCAGCTCCACCCGTCGTGAGATTCGTGGAGTTTTTGAAAAGAAACAAATTAAAGACAAGATATGGCAAATAGAAAAGAACAAACGGAGCTGTTTCGTACCATCTGGGCGATAGCCAACGACTTACGAGGGGCTGTTGACGGATGGACGTTTAAGGCGTATGTGCTTGGAGCAATCTTCTACAGATATATCTCTGAGGACATCTGCCAATATGTTGCAGAACTTCAGGCTGCAGCAGGAGTACCTGATTTTGACTACTCAGCTATGAGCGATGAAGAGGCTGAGACGGCGTATGAGATGATAGTGGACGAGAAAGGTTATTTTATCTACCCTTCTCAACTTTTTAAGAACGTATTGAAGATAGCTGATCAGGACTTGAACCTGAATCAAACACTCGCGAAAATATTCCGAATGATAGAATGTTCTCCTGGTGACAAACCTTCAAAAGATAAAATTGCAGGGTTGTTCAGCGATTTCGCTGTTGACAACACTATGATAGGTAATACCGTTGCCATTCGTAACCGTCTATTGGCAAAGTTGCTGCATCGTGTGGACGAAATGGATTTGAGCCAGCACTTGGAGGATAATCACAACGATACCTTTGGCGATGCCTACGAGTTTCTGATGAAGATGTATGCCTCTCAAGCAGGTAAAAGTGGTGGTGAATTTTTTACGCCGCAGGAGGTTTCAGAACTGATAGCTGAGATTGCTGCTTGGGGTACTGAGGACATCAAGCGCGTATATGACCCTGCCTGTGGAAGTGGTTCGCTGTTGCTGAAGTTTCAGAAGATTCATGGGCGTAAATTAGAAGGACTGAAGTTTTATGGTCAGGAGATAAACCCCACCACCTTCAACCTTTGCCGCAGCAATATGTTCCTGCATCATGTGAACTATAACGACTTCGATATCCGGCTCAACGACACGCTGCTTCATCCAGAGCATATTGATATGGTTAAGGATGGAAAAGGTTGCTTTGACTGCATTGTCAGCAATCCGCCTTACGCCTTAAAATGGGTAGGCAAGGAAAATCCCTTGTTGATGAACGACCCTCGCTATGCAGATGCTGGTGTGCTGGCCCCATCCAATGCTGCAGATTTCGCATTCATTCTTCACATGTACTATCATCTGAAGGATACAGGCTGTTGTGCCATCGTTGAGTTCCCAGGCGTACTCTATAGAGGTGGTGCAGAGAAGAAGATACGTGAGTATTTATTAAAGGAAAACGCTATAGATACTATTATTCAACTGCCAGCAAACTTATTCTTTGGTGTTGGAATAGCAACCTGCATTATAGTATTAAAGAAGCAAGGCCGACGAGCAGGCGACAATAAAGTGTTGTTTATCGACGCCAGCAACGAGTTTTATAAAGATGGTAATAAAAACTATCTCTCTGAGGAGAATCAACAACATATTCTTGACTATTATAAAACCCGTGAGGACAAGCAATATATCAGCAAATTGGTATCGGCCGAGGATATTATGGCGAATGACTGCAACCTCACCGTTTCGTCGTATGTGGAACAGGAGGACACCCGTGAAGTAATCAATATCGAGGAAGTTAATGCAAAACTCAAAACCCTGATTGCAGAAGGAAATGAGTTGAACAAAAAGATCGAAGCAATCATTAAGGAACTTGGAGAGTAGCGTATGGTGGAGTGGAAGAAATTAGGAGATTGTCTCGATTTTGAACAACCGACAGCATATTTGGTTAAGTCAACTGAATATGATGATTCTTACGATACGCCTGTATTAACAGCAGGTCAGTCGTTATTGTTAGGTTATACCAACGAGACAGATGGAATATATAAGGCAAGCAAAGAAAATCCTTGCATTATATTTGATGACTTTACAACATCCTTTCATTGGATTGACTTTAATTTTAAAGTTAAGAGTTCAGCAATGAAGATGCTACGTCCCAAAGAAAACACTAACTTCCGTTACACATATTATGCGATGCTTGGAATAAACTTTGTCCCAGGTGGTCACCAGCGCCACTGGATTTCTAAATATTCTCAATTCGAAATTCCTATCCCTTCTCTTTCTGAACAACAGAGGATTGTAGAGAAACTCGATACGTTTACTTCTTCTATTGAAAACCTGAAAGAGCAAATTGCCCAGCGTCGCAAGCAGTATGAGTATTATCGTGACCAACTCCTCGACCTCGAAGGAAAGCCTGAACAAGATATTCATTGTTGGGGTGATTTCTGCAAAATGGAGAAAGGTAATGGTGTTCAGAAAGTTGATTTCGTAGAAAAAGGTATAGGGTGTATCCATTATGGGCAAATATATACCCATTATGGCTCTTATGCTTATGAAACAAATAAGTTCGTTTCTGAAGAAACCTTTGCAAAGGCTAAGAAAGCTTCAAAAGGGGACGTTATTTTGACGGATACGAGTGAGAATGTGGAAGATATATGCAAAAGTGTAGCTTGGCTTGGTGATGATGATATAGCGGTGAGCAATCATGCTTTAATAATCAAGCATAATCAAAATCCGAAGTTCTTATCATATAGCACACAAACCAATAGTTTCTTTTTGCAGAAAAGAAAGATTGTGGTCGGTGTGAAAGTTTCTGGGATTAAGCCCGACCATCTTGCTCAAATAAAGATTTATCTACCATCATTAGAAGAGCAATCCCGTATCGTCACCATCCTCGACACGTTCGAGGCCTCTATCCGGAACTTGGAGGCGCAGCAGATGCAGCGCCAAAAGCAGTATGAATATTATCGCGAGAAACTTCTAACATTTGAATGATTATGAATCAATTGGGCGAATATCAAGAACCACTCAAATCAGGTGGAAAACTTATAATAACCCCTGCTAACTGGAGAATAGAATATTATTTTCTAGGACCAGACCTTAGGTATAATGGCCATAGTGTTAGTATATACTCAGATAAAGTTGATGATTATATTAAAGCCTATGAGACAAACTTTAAAAAGTTTGAGGAGTTGCTGACAACTATACCAAAAGATGGTTCTTTTGAAATGACAGGTGAGTGTGGTATGTCTATCTGCATAAGAGGGTATAGGCATGGTGTCAATATATCATACGGGAGAAGCACGACATTCCCTATAACAAATAGAGAGAAACTTCAAGAGGTTATCAATGATTACGAATACTCTAAAAAAAGAGCAGCGGAAATTACGAAGGTATTGTATAATAGATAAAGCCTATGGAAAAGTATGTTCATATAGCCGATGAAGGCGCGATGATTGTGATGGGGCGCTACGAGCAGTCCCAGCAGGAGCAGAGTGCCTACCAAAGTGAGCAGGCATTGGAGGAGAGTTTCATAGCGAAGCTGGTAACCCAAGGCTATGAACGTCTGCACATCAACAACGAGGCAGACATGCTGAAGAACCTGCGCCAACAGCTGGAGTTGCTGAATGAAGTTACACTCAGCGACGCAGAGTGGCAGCGTCTGAAAGTGATGCTATTAGGTGAACAGATGACCATAGAGGATAAGACTGAAATCATTCAGCATAACAACATCCTGAGCCTGCCGATGGATAACGGCGAGAACAGGAATATCTGCATCATTGACAGAAAGAACATACATAGAAATCGCCCCTTGCAGGTGTTGAATCAATACGAGGAATACGAAGGTGTGCACAAGACGCGCTACGACGTGACCATCCTTGTAAACGGTCTGCCGTTGGTACACATAGAGCTGAAACGCAGAGGTGTACCCATCAAGGAGGCTTTCAACCAGATTAACCGCTATCAGCGCAACTCCTTCTGGGCAGGATGCGGCATTTATGACTACGCACAAATATTCATTATCAGCAACGGTACTGAGACCAAATATTACAGCAATACCACACGCTATGCCCACGTACAGGAAATAGGCAGTGTGCGCAAGGCCAGCAGCAAACGCGAAAGCAACTCCTTTGAGTTTACGAGTTATTGGACGGACACAGACAATAATCGTGTAGCAGAATTGATGGACTTTGCAGAGCGTTTCCTGAACCGCAAGATGCTGCTCTATACGCTGACGCGCTATTGTGTGTTTACTGTCGACAAGAACTTGATGGTGATGCGCCCTTACCAGATAGCAGCTACTGAGGCTATTTTGCGACGCATCAACCAAGCTTTGAATAATCGTAGTTGGCTTGGCACTACTCAGGCTGGCGGCTATATCTGGCACACAACAGGCTCAGGCAAAACGCTGACTTCATTTAAGACGGCACAATTAGCCTCGATGGATGAACGTGTGAAGAAAGTGCTCTTTGTGGTAGATAGAAAGGATTTGGACTATCAGACCATGAAGGAGTATGACAACTTTGAGAAAGATTGTGCCAACTCAAACAGCAGTAGTCGCATATTGCTGAAACAGCTGAAGGACAAGGAATGCCGTATAATCATTACGACTATACAAAAGCTGGCAAACCTGATGAAGCCCTCTGTCCTGGGTAAGGATGAAGTGCTACAGGAGGTGATGAAGCAGGAGGTGGTGATTATCTTCGACGAGTGCCACCGCTCGCAGTTTGGCGATATGCAGAAACAGATACGTCGCTCGTTCAAGAAATACATGATGTTCGGCTTCACAGGTACGCCCATCTTTGCCGAGAATGCAGGGACCGGCGGCGACCCCAAGTTGAGGACAACGGCACAGGTGTTTGGGGGCGAGCCTGACGAAAGAGGCAACCACACAAGGGCCTTGCATACCTATACCATCATCAACGCCATCAACGACCAGAACGTCTTGAAGTTCAAGGTTGACTACATCAAGACAATGAAGATGAAAGACGGCGTTGAGTCAAAAGAAGTATGGGGTATTGACACTAACGATGCGTGGAAGAAACCAGAACGCATCAAATTGGTGGCGAAATACATTCTTGACCACTTCGACGAAAAAACCAAGCAGGCCGACATCTACGGTATGAGCCATTTGAAAAATGTGGCCGAGATGGTGCGCAAGGGCAAGAAAGCAAAGGCTGTTCGAACAAAGAAGTTACAAACCAGAGGCTTTAACTCGATACTGGCCGTTGACTCCATACCTACAGCAATTGCCTACTACAATGAACTGATGAAGCAGATGGAGGAACTGGACGAGAGCCAGAAGAGAACCATCGCTATGATTTATACTTACGCTGCTAACGAGGCAGAGGATGAGACCGGCACATTGGAAGACGAGAATCCTGAAGGCATAGGACAGTTGGACGGTGACAGCCGTCAGGCACTGGATGAAGCCATCAAGAAGTATAACGAGACATTTGGCACAAACTACTCGACAGACGGCGACAAGTTCCAGTCATATTATAAAGATGTGTCGCTGCGCATGAAGGATAAGCAGGTAGATATACTTATTGTGGTAGGTATGTTCCTGACAGGCTTCGATGCTAAGACGCTAAATACGCTATGGGTGGATAAGAACCTGAAGATGCACGGACTACTACAGGCTTTCTCGCGCACGAACCGTATATTAAATGCTGTCAAGAACTGTGGAAATATAGTCTGCTTCCGCAATCTGGAAGAAGCAACAAACAAGTGCTTGGGACTGTTCGGCGACAAAGATGCCAGCGGTATTGTGCTGATGCGTCCCTTCGATGATTACTACTACGGCTACGACGAGATGCAGAAGAATGGTCAGGAGAAACATTATCCTGGCTATGTGGAGCTGGTGAAGGAACTGCTGGAGAAATTCCCGCTGAATAAGTTGAAGGACTTGGCTAGTGAGAAAGAGCGCAAAGAGTTTATCAAGCTGATGGGCGCTGTATTGAAGATGCAGAACCTGTTGACGAGTTTCGACGAGTTTACTTTAGACAAGGTGAAGGTCAACGAAGAACTGAACTTCAACGAGTTAAAGATGCAGGACTATCTGGGCTGGTATAACTCGCACTACGAGATATATAAGCAAGAGAAAACTGAACAGGGAGGCAAGAGTGAGACCATTGACGATGAAGTGGTCTATGAGCTTGAACTGGTGAAGCAGGTGAGCATAGGTATAGATTATATCCTTGCACTGGTTGCCCAATACCACGAGTCGAATTGCCAGGATGCCAGCGTCAGGGTTAAGATTCAGAAGGCTTTGGATGCAAGCCCAGACCTGAAAGACAAGAAGGAACTGGTGGAGAAGTTCATTGAGAAACAGACTCCAGACAGCAACAACGTGCTCGACAAATGGGAGCAATATATCATTGAGCAGCGTAAGCAGGAGTTGGAACAGATCATTTCCGACGAGAACCTGAAGCATGACGAGACTGTGAAGTTTATGCAGCAGTCCTTTGAGGATGAATATGTGACAACAAGCGGACTGGCTGTTACAAACATATTGCCGCCAATGCCCATCTTTGGCGCAGGAGCAGGCAAGAGAGCTGAGAAGAAAAAGACCGTCATCGAGAAATTGGAGGCGTTCTTTAAGAAGTATTTTAATTTGATAGAAAGTAACAATATATAGGAGATAAGGTAAGTAGGATACATAAATTAGATAAGGAAAGAGCAACCGACGGCTTTTCGAAGCATTCCATCAAATAGCTACATCGTCCTGACACAGGACTTCAAGGATCATTCGTGAAGAGAACGGCTGCCAGCTCGCACCACAAATATGAGGCGCGGGCATTGGCGGTTTACAAGAGTCATGAATGATGGGAGTAGCTACCTTGATGGAATGATGTTTTGTTATCAAAGATGTTCGCGTCTCTTTCTTTAAGACAATGGGATATTATAAAGATAGCATAGAGCAGCTAAACGCAGAGTATAAGAATCGTTCAAGCATCACTTTGTTTGGACGGCAGGCCTCTATGTTGCGCCTTCTTGCCGACGCCTTCGAGGTACGTCTGTGCTTTGAGAAATTGTTGGAGATGATGAAGCAAGGGCCATTTGTATTTGAAGACTCAGACCTGAACTATTTGGAATGGGCTGAAGAAGTAAAATGGCAGAAGCCAGAAGAACAAGAAGAATCTCTAATTAAAACTCAGAAATTAACAGCTCAAACCTTTGATATTGGTAGTGATAGCCCCTTTGCACAGACCTATGCCAACTATATGAAGGATGCTTTTGGTGAGCGTCTGAATAAGATAGATATAGACCGCTATAAGATTATCATGTCTTCCGTTATAGCATCGCAAGACGTTATCTCAGACTACGAGTTTGAACTGGCAATTGAAGAGAATATCAAGCAACTGAGAAAGACTCTCATTGATATTTATAATTTCACCAGTAGTAAAAGATGGAAGAATGAAGATTATGCTGGCATGTATTTTTTATTGTTTGAAGAATACAAGAATGTTAAGCTGAATATTACATTGGTTAAAGCAGACCACAATAACTGGCTTAAAGAAATTGTAGCAGAACCTGATGTGGACGATTTGTACCAACGCCGTAGAGAGTTGCTTTTGGAATTGTTCAACACAGGATTCCTCGACGCGATAAAGAGTAGAATGCATGTCCCTGCAGAAGATGATTTGCAGTTTTGTGTCATCAAAGATGAAGCCTTGATATCAAACCTTACAGATACCCTAAAATGGTATGCTGCATTTAAGAAACTGTGCCCCTGGAATAAGAATGCTTTTTGTTTTAACGAATATGCTACATTGGGCAGATACATTTATGATAACCGTATCAGCATTGATGTTTGCAAGAAATTCTTCCATATCGTTTTATTGCTGGAGATTGTTCAGCAAGAATTAGATTGGATTGCACACCCCGAAACAAGACCACAAGGAGATGATGAGACTGTAGATAACTTTGTGGATAGGGTTAAACGCATCATGCTGAAAGCCGAAGACAGGAATGGAGAGAAAATTGAGTACGAAGACAACAAGCATAATAAATGCACTTATGAATTCTGGTTTGAAGGCAAACTATTTTGCAAAGTGATGGATGAGGTGAAAGAAAAATATCCTGAACTCATTATTGATTATCTTGACGGCAAAACAGGAGACAACGCAATTGGTGTTACAAAGGTCTGCCCCTTTATCGGTTGTGTTATCGATAAATATATATTTAATGATGCTTATTTACGCAAAAAAGACCTCGAACCTGCTTTTCAATTTGTTTTCGGTGAAAAGAACGAAAGAGGTCAGAAGCGTTCCTTCATTCAGAAGATGAGTGAAACGAGAGATATTGGTGATAAACCTGTCTTTCAAACCATAAAAATGCTCTTTGAAGAGCAGAAAAAAGCGCAAATACTTGATGAAAATAAGTAAGTAATTAACTAAGCGCTGATTTTCAGTAAGTTACCTTTATAAAATACTTAACTACTTACTTGGTTAGTACCCAAGTAAGCTGGTAATTTGCACCGTCGATAGTTGGACACAACATTTCGGCGGTGTTCTTTGATATGTTTACATTCATGACCTACAAACGAACATGCACTTACACGCAGGTACATTCTTAATAAAATAGATAAGACTATGACGCAAGAAGAAATACAGATGATGCAGCCAGCGCAGGAATATATACGCAAGCTGCAAAAGAAACGCAATGCGGGCACTGAGAACTGTGTGCTCTCTACCGAACTGGCAAGGGAGATGGGTATCACTGCCCTGGATCTACACCACTTCTTGATTGATGTGGGGTTCCTCGTTCGTGAGCGCAGTACTTACGAACTGAAGCTCAGCAAAGACTATGCAGGGCTTGGATATGCAAAGACCCGGAGTCATTTTCGATACAACAAGAGGGGCGACCTCGTCGAGACGCGCTTCCCTGTTTGGACTGAGAAAGGACAAGGGTATATTAAAAATTTAATTAACGGAAATAGTAAAAATTATGGCAAAGGAAAACAATAAAACAAACAAAAACGATGGTGTTCGCCTGACACCGCACTTTACCTTAGAGGAGATGACGCGGACGAACGTGAAACTGGAGAGCTATCTGGACAGACAGCGGCAACAGCAGCCGAAGGAGGAGGTGATAGAGAACCTGACAAGGGTGTGCCAATGGCTGGAGATGTTGAGGGAGAGGTATAACAGCCTCACCCCCAACCCCTCTCCTCAAGGCGAGGGGAATGGCCTCACCCCCAACCCCTCTCCTCAAGGCGAGGGGAATGGCCTCACCCCCAACCCCTCTCCTCAAGGCGAGGGGAACCAAGAAGAACCAATCATTGTAACGAGCGGGTACAGGAGTCCGGCGGTGAACAAGGCGGTGGGGGGATGCAAGACGTCGAACCACCTGACGGGATGCGCGGCGGATCTGCGAGTGCTGGGAAAGGAACAGCTGCTGCGCTATGCGGTCATCCTGCTGGACATCAGCGACGAGGCACGGCAGGACTTCGACGAGCTGCTGCTGGAACGCAACGCACGGGGCTACTGGCTCCACTTCGCGGTAAGGCCCAAGAATAACCGCAGAAAAATACAACTCATCAACGTCATTTAATCAGGGAGTCAGGGAGTCAAGGAGTCAGGGAGTCAAAGCCCCTTCCCGGCCTCCCCCAAAGAGAGGGGGATGGCCTCACCCCCAACCCCTCTCCTCAAAGAGAGGGGAACTTCCTGACTCCTTGACTCCCTAATCAGTTGAGCAACGCGAAACTTAAGTACAACAACAAATTAAAAAAAACCATTATGAAAAAGAAGATTATAATTTCCGGACGTCCTGGAGAGCAGGGCTGGAAGAAGAACAGAGAACTGTGTATGGACGTGATCACCTACCTCCTCAGCGACAAGCGCATGAAGGCCGGCAAGAACTATGTGGGCACGCTGCGCCGCGACGTGGAGTGCGAGGACTTCAACTACGAGGAGCACCTTACCTTCGTGGAGACAGCCGACAGGAGGAGGGAGAAGCGCAACCCGCACCTCTTCCGGGGACAATACCTCAACATCACCTGCAACGAGAACGGCACGCTCCGCATCAACTTCCGGCCGCTGAACATCGAAAGGGGATTCTCTACAGA
>Ga0247611_10000234_pt1 | contig 117127 bp, 107 predicted proteins | sample 177DNAGHGhighgp2_FD_192422 | JGI IMG/M metagenome (GOLD analysis project Ga0247611, IMG submission 192422) | Sheep rumen microbial communities from Palmerston North, Manawatu-Wanganui, New Zealand - 1770 DNA GHGhigh gp2 | ecosystem: Host-associated > Mammals > Digestive system > Stomach >... | reverse complement strand
CGAGTAACCGCCCACGGGCAGTGACGACTTGGTCATCACACTCTGCACTTGCTTCTCGGAAATAAGTATTTCACTCATATTATTCTTTTGATAATCACGACAAGTTCAATTACCAATTCAGCGGCTCGTCCAGGATAGTGCCATCCGTCATGGGGCTGTCTGCATCGGTGAACGCATTCGCTTTGTACTGGATACAAAGCATCGTCAAGTTCTCTTTGCCGGTGTTCTTCAATGCACGTTTGCCATCCGGTGCAACACGTACCACGGCACCTTCCTTAACAGGGAATTGCTCGCCGTCCACTTGGTACGTGCCTTCACCACGAAGGATGAAATACAACTCCTCGTGCGTTTTGTGCGTGTGCAGGAAACCGCTATCTTGTCCTGGAACAAGCGTCTGGAAAGACAGTTCCGCTCCGGTAGTACCCAAAGCCTGACCTAAAAAGACTTTGCCTTTGAGGGTGAAATCGGGACCCATCGGCAGTTCGTGTTCAATAATCTCAGCAAAAGTACCTGCTGTTACGGCGGTAAAATTTTTGCCGCTCTTAATCGTCTCAATCTGTTTCATAATCGTATAATTTTTGTGTTTGTGTTTCAAAATCGAGTGCAAAGGTACTACATTTTTTCGACATGTGCAAGAGGTTATAAATAGGTGACATAGTAACCTTTTTGTCTATTTTTGCAAATACAGCACATTATGAAAATAAATTTTTATAAAAAACTTACTTTTTTTTTGAAACTATTGCGTATATCAGTATTTTATAGTACCTTTGCACTCGCAAACGAAAATATATTATGCAAAAGAAAGACAACAAGAACTCAATGTTTGAGATGTGCCCTGTGCGAAATGTCATCGCACGGTTTGGTAACAAATGGGGATTCCTTGTGCTGTTGGATATCAATGAGCACGGCACGATCCGTTTCAATGAACTGCATCGCGTCATTCCTGATATCAGCACGCGCGTATTAAGTAGTACGTTGCGCACGCTCGAAGCGGATGACCTCATCGTCCGCAAAGTTTATCCGGAGATTCCGCCTCGCGTGGAGTACAGCCTCTCGCCGATGGGCAAGGAACTGGTGCCTATTGTGCAGGAATTGACTGAATGGGCATCCAAGAACCTGCCGACGATCATGAAGCATCGCCGGCAGTTCGAGGCGTAATTCTTTCCGCGTTAGGGATTGGAAGGGCTATGGTATTGTGCAACAATGCGGAACTTGTGAACACCTGCAAAGCCCGACCTCGTCGAGTCAGAGAACATCCGACCTCGGGCACAGGACACCGATGGCACGGGACACCGCGAACAGATGTCGGCAGGGCAGATATCGGGATCAAATCCCGACGAAATGGACTGAGAAGGAGCGGCGTTTGCCAAACGCCGGCAACTGCCAAGAAGAAAAAGCCAGATGGCATCCCGCGGAATGGAAGAAGGCGGCCGGAGAGAAGGTTGTTATGCAGTTGCTGATGCAGGAATAACGGTTACGGGTTACCGGTTACAGTTTACCGAATTAGAGAAAAAAGCGTCCATGTGGCGCTTTTTTTTTGCGTATGTCATTTTTTTTGTGTAATTTTGCAGGCAAAATCGTGCAAATATGAAAGTACTGTTGATTAATGGTTCGCCGCGGAGGAGCGGGAATACGTATCTGGCGCTGAAAGAAGCGGCGCAGGAGTTAGAAAAGAATGGTATCGAGACCGAGATTGTAGGTGTCGGAACGAAACCGGTGAGAGGCTGTATTGCTTGTTCGACCTGCAAGACGAAAGGTAATGGGCGCTGCGTGTTCGACGACGACATCTGCAACGAGATAAGCGCGAAGATGGCGGAAAGCGACGGACTGATCGTAGGTTCGCCGGTGTATTACGGTCAGCCGAACGCGACCGTGCTGGCATTGGTACAGCGAATGCTATACTCGAATGGCGCGGCGTTTAACGGCAAACCTGCAGCCGGTGTGGCGGTATGTCGTCGTGGCGGAGCTACGGCTGCGCTACAGACGCTGAATATGCCGTTTCAGTTGCTCAATATGCCCATTGTGACGAGCCAGTACTGGAACATCGTCTATGGTCGGTTGGAAGGCGAAGCCGCTTTGGATGCCGAAGGCATGCAGACCATGCGGTCATTGGCAAAGAACATGGCGTATCTGCTGAAGGCGACAGAAGGTCAGGCTAAGCCGGAATACGAAGAGCGGCAAGCTATGCATTTTATTCGATAACAATTAATAACAAAAGATATGAGAAATGAACTGAATGCCTTGATCATGGAGGCAATGAAGAGCCATGATACAGTGCGCACGGAGAGTCTGCGCGCGATCAAGAGTGCGTTTTTGAACTGGTCAACGAGCAAGGAGAATGCCGGTAAGGAAATGACCGAAGCGGACGAGATCCAGATCATCAAGAAGATGGTGAAGCAACGCCAGGAGTCGGTTGAGCAGTATGTGGCAGCCGGTCGTCAGGAGTTAGCCGACGCGGAGAATGCACAGATCGCCGTTCTGGAGACGTTCCTGCCGAAGGCAGCGAGCGAAGAGGATATCGTTCGTGCGTTCAATGCCGCCAAAGAGGCCAACGGTTGGGAAGCCGAGAAGAAGAACATGGGTCTGTTCGTGAAAGCCATCAAAGCCGCGCTGCCGAATGCCGACGGTAAGATGGTTGCACAGGTCGTTCAAAGCCAATTGGCATAAAAAGTTGCAAATTTTCTTGCACATTTCAAAAAAAAGTAGTACCTTTGCCAAAAATTTATATTGCAATATTATGTGCATATGAAAAATATAGCTTTTATCATTAATCCCGTATCGGGTAGTAAAGAGACGCAAAGCGCGAAAAAGAAACTGCCGAAGTTGATTATGCAGGTGTTGGACCAGGAACAATGGTTACCGAACATCGTGTTCACGGAGCGTGCGGGACATGCGACCGAGTTGGCTTACCAATACGCGCGCATGGGCTTTGACGCGGTAGTAGCTGTCGGCGGTGATGGTACGGTCAACGAAGTGGCACAAGGGTTAGTGAAAGGTGAAAGGTCAAAGGTGAAAGGTGAAAGGGCGACCGCGTTAGGTATCCTTCCGATGGGAAGCGGAAACGGTTTTGCGCGTCACCTCAATATCCCCATCAAACCGCAGAAAGCGCTGGAGATGATCAACCATAGCGAGCCAATATCGGTTGACTACGGTTTGGCTAACAACAAGCTCTTTGTGAGTACCTGTGGCACAGGTTTTGATGCTTTGGTAGCGGATAACTTCGCGGGCAGCAACAAGCGCGGTTTCATGACTTACCTGCAGAATGTACTCAAGGAGGCGTTTGCTTACCAGCCGCAGAACTATCATATCGTTGGCGATGGTCTGGATGTGACGCACAAGGCGTTCTTGATCACATTTGCTAATGCCAACCAATGGGGTTACGAGGCGTTAATTGCACCCAAAGCGAGCATTCAGGACGGCAAGATGGATATTATGTTGATGTCGAGTCACGCGCTCTTAGGTAGCGCGAGTCTGGCCTTGCGTCTGTTTGCCGGTAGCATCGACGACAGCCATTTCATGGACACGATCCGTGCGAAAGAGGTGACGTTGGAGCGCGAGAGTGCAGCGCCGTTCCATATCGACGGTGATCCGGTGGAGATGGAGAAGGATATACACATTAAAATCGTTCCCGACGGACTCAAGGTCCTTGTCGAAAAACGATTTTAAATTTTCGGTATAACGGTATAACGGTATAACGGTATAACGACAATGGTATTAAAAATTATCAATAAGAGTACGAATCCGGTGCCGAAGTACGAGAGTGAACAGGCGGCGGGGATGGATATACGGTGTAACATACCGGAGGCGATCACGTTGGCTCCCATGGAGAGACGACTGATACCGACGGGATTGTTTATAGAGTTACCGGTCGGTTACGAGGCGCAGATACGTCCGCGAAGCGGTCTGGCACTCAAACGCGGTCTGACAGTACTCAACACGCCGGGTACAATCGATGCCGATTACCGCGGCGAAGTGGGCGTGATACTGATCAACCTGAGCGGTGAGGCTCAAACGATTGAGCCGGGAGAGCGTATATGCCAGATGGTGATTGCCAAACACGAGACGCCGGAGATCGTCGAAGTAGAGGAGTTGAGTGACACCGAGCGCGGAGCCGGCGGATTTGGGCACTCAGGTCGAAAATAATTTTCGAAATTTGAAATTTGAAATTTGAAATTTAAAATTTACATATTAGTCCTTATTCTTTGCTCCTTGCTCTTTGTTCCAAAGGTGAGAGGAGAGAATGAGCAGTTCATGTACTACTGGTACGCGGCGAAGCAGGCGATAGAGGAAGAGCGGTATCCGGAGGCGTACGTGCTGCTGGAGTTCTGCAACGCGTTGAACCCGAATGACGGGCAGACCTTAAGTTATCTGGGTGTAATCGCTAACGGTCTGGGGCAAGATGAGCAGGCAAAGGAGTATTACCGCAAGGCCTACGAGGCCGATCCGCAAGGACAATGGGAACGTTGGTTACCGCTGTTATTCGAAGCGTACCTGGATAAGGAGCAGTTCAAGAAAGCGCTGGCCGTGCTGGATGAGATGGAGCAACGAAGCGGAGAGTACAGTGCGACCTTGGCTATCAGCCGTTACCGCGTCTATGCGAGTTGGGACAAACCCAAGAAAGCACTGGAGGCCATCGATCGGTATCTGGTGACAGACCCGACAAACTTACGGTTCTTGCTGTTCCGCATAGAGATTCTGGAGCACATGAACGCAAAAGCGAAAGTACTCTACCCTGCTTATGAAGACGTGCTGGCCATTAACCCGCGACATTTACTCGTCTTGAATAACTACGCCTACCATTTGGCCACGCACAAAGGCGATCTGGTGAAGGCAGAGCGAATGAGTGAGCTCACGATTCGCGAGGACCCGACGAACCCTGTGTACCTGGATACGTACGGTTGGATACTGCATCTAAGGGGCAAGGACGAGTTGGCGAAGTTCTTCCTCGAGCGCGCGATGAGTAACGCTACTGACGAGCGAACCCGCGCAGAAGTACAGAAACACCTGTTAAAAGTAATCAAATGAGAGTTCGCATATCAATATGCTCACAATATACAAAACCTAGGTAAAAGGTAGTAAAAAGGTAGTAAAAACGTAAGCGTGAAAAAATATAAAAAAATAGGGATTCTATTGCTGGCCGGAATGATGCTGGTGAGTTGTGGGGTAAAGAAGAAGGTCACGAAGTCTGAACCGAGCGAGCCGACATGGCACACGTGTCTGATACAAGGTGCACGTGCGACTGTGACGAAGGGCGCAGAGAGTTATTCGGCGAATGTGACGATGCAGACCGTGCGGGACTCGATGTTAGTCATCAGCGTGATGCCGATGTTAGGCATGGAGATGTTACGTCTGGAAGCCACACCGCTGGAGTTGACGGGCATCGATAAGATACACGGTCAGTACGCACAGGTTAGTTTTGCGGACCTCAACCGGCAGCTCAAACCTGCGCTTAACTGGGACGTCCTCCAGCAGGTATGTGCGGCAGAGTTACCGACAGGCAGCGAACGCGGCAGGCTGGTGTTTGAGTTCAACGGCGATGTGATAGAGGTCGTGATTGAGTACCCCGCACGCAAGCTCGATGTACCCGTTCGCGTGACTAACCAACAGGTAACGAGATACAGAAAAGTAGATGTAAGCAGATGGCTATGATAAAGGTGAAAGGTGAAAGGATAAAGGTGAAAGGTGAGAGACTTCTCGTCTTTCTTATAGCCATACTGTGCTTTGTTCCCGCCTATGGCGAGAGCGTGAAGGAGTTGCAGAACAAACAGAAGAAACTGCAGCAGGAGATTGAGCAGACGAACAAGATGCTCAAGCAGACAAAGAAAGATGAGACGGCGACGCTGAACAAGTTGCAGTTGATCGGGCAGAACATCAAGACACAGAAGAAACTGATCACGACGCTGGACGGAGAGATCACGGCGCTGAACAAACAGATGAAGTCCCTAACCGCTACGCGTGACTCGTTGCAGCGTGTGCAGGACGGACATAAGGCCGATTACGCGCAGATGGTGCGTCAGACGCACTACGCCCGCATGCAACAGTCGCCCTTGTTGTTCCTACTCAGCAGCGACAGTTTTCAGCAGTTGGCACGAAGAGCCAGATATCTACAGGAGTTCGCCCACTATCGCCAGGAGCAAGTACGACGTATTGCTGCTACGCAGGCAGAAATAGACACTCAGAACAACTTGTTGCAATCGAACAAGAAGAGCAAGCAATCGGTGCTGAGCACCAAGAAGAAAGAGCAGGCGAACCTGCAACGTGACGAGCGTAAGCAGCAGAACATGCTCAATCAGTTGAAGAGCAAGGAGAAAGACCTCAGTAAACAACTCAAGCAGAAACAGAAGAAGGTCGCGGAGCTCAACAAGAAGATCGACGACATGGTGCGTAAGGAGGCGGAGAAAGCATCCAAGACCACGCTAACGAAGGAGCAGAAACTCTTAGCAGGCGGTTTTGAAGCCAACAAAGGCCGACTCCCTTGGCCGATAGAGAAAGGAATGATATCCGGGCATTTCGGTAAGCAACAACACCCCATCTATTCGCAAGTCGTGATGGATAACAAAGGCGTGTACCTGCAGACGACGGCGGGCAGCAAGGCGCGCGCGGTGTACAAAGGGCAGGTGACAAGCTGCTTTATGATCGCCAACACCTACGCGGTCATCGTGCAGCACGGTAACTACCGCACTGTCTATTCGAACCTCAAGAGTCTGAGCGTCAAACAGGGCGATATGGTGGAGACCAAACAGGCCATCGGAACCATCTTCACCGATCCCGAACAAGACCAGAAAACGGAGTTATACTTCCAGATATACAAAGATAGAGAAATTTTAAATCCCGAATTATGGATAGCAAAATAAAGTTTAAAGTTGAAAGTTTAAAGGTTATAGGTGCGTGTCTGGTGGCACTCTTCTTCGTTGGCTGCATGCAGAACGATTGGGTGGACTGGAAAATGCAGAATGAGTTGTGGTTAGCGCACAACAAGACCCTCGAAGGGGTCGAGGTGACGAGTACCGGTCTGCAGTACAAGATCATCGCCGACCCGACGCCGCAGGATGCCCGTCCGAACAAGACGAGTACGATCATCTGCGATTATAAGTTGTACCTCATCACGAACTACAAAGATGACCAACCGACGGGCAAACCGCTGGAGCAGGCTAACAATGCGTCGCTAGCTCTGAGTAGCGTTATCTCGGGCTTTGCGGAGGGTTGCCATAAGATCCATAACAACGGAGACATCAAGCTTTATATCCCGGCGTACCTGGCTTATGACGCCTCTAAGTACAAGTCCAATGAGTACTATGCCGCGGAAGGACACGGAACCGAAGGAAACACTTCTTATATCCCGCCCTACTCGACCCTTATCTACGAGATACACATATGCGGCGTTTCGGATTAATCACATTAATAGCGCTCCTGTTGACTGCCTGCGAAGGGGTCAATAACAACAGTGTGCCGGCGTATCCTGTGCAGGTGACGATAGACACGCGGATTGGGGCGTTCGTCAACTTTGTGCCTACCGCTCTCAACACCTACGTGACCGTGGACGGGATGGGTTACCACTATAACGGTAACACCTATCCGCTGGGGGCAATGGATGCCACCGGTTATGGCGGTGTGGTGGTGTATATCAACATGCTGGGAAGCTACGACGCGTATGACATGGCATGTCCTAATTGCGCGCTGCACAGCAGGCGGCAACCCTGCGTGATAGACGGTATCTTTGCCGAGTGTCCGCACTGCGGGGAGCAGTATGACTTAGGTTCCGGCACCGCTGTTCCCACCAAAGGCCTCAGTCAATCGGCACTCAGGCGATTGAATGTGATCAACACAGACGGTAAACTGGTTATTACACAACGATGATCAACACAGAAGATCTCATATCTATTGGTTTTATCAAGCGCACACGCTATAAAGACCTGCCGGATTTCGTTTTTGTGAAGCGAGACGGTTTGTTTGTGCCCTTCCGGAGTACCGACATCCATGAGTTAGTGGGCGAAGAGGCGTTTGTGCTCAGAAGCGACATAGAGACAGACAAAGAGGAGATGGCTTGGGTAGATTTTGAAGGCTGGACGCTGGCAGACGGCGAGACAAGCTTAGGTAAGATCGTGCGGGTTGACGACAGCACGATGAATATCTTCGCCGAACTCGAAGACGGTCGGTTGGTGCCCTTACACGAAGATTTTATTGTCACGATAGACGAAACCGCGCGTGTCTTGCGCGTACACTTACCTTTTGCGCTATGAGTAAAAAACTGACCGTAGATGAGATGGGCCGTATGAATGTGGACCAATACCGCGAGGCGGATAAACTGCCACTGGTGGTGGTGCTGGACAACGTACGCAGCCAACATAACGTAGGTGCGGTCTTTCGTACCTCGGACGCCATGCGTATCGAGCGTGTCGTGCTCTGCGGTATCTGTTGTTGCCCTCCAAACGCGGAGATCCACAAGACCGCGCTTGGCGCAGAAGAGAGTGTCGAATGGCAATACTATAAAGAGACGCTCGATGCAGTACGCGACCTGCAGAACGAAGGTTATACGGTCTATGCGGTCGAGCAGGCACATGACTCCCTCACGCTCGAAGAGGTCGCGCGTGAAATGGAAAATGGACAATGGAAAATGGACAATGGTCCTAAAATCGCGGTCGTTCTCGGCCACGAAGTCTTCGGTGTACAACAAGAAGTAGTTGATCAATGTAGTCAATGCATAGAGATCCCTCAATACGGAACCAAGCACTCGATGAACGTCAGTGTGACAGCGGGCATCGTGCTCTACCGCTTAGCCTCCTCGCTCCGGCTCGCGACAAGCAAGTAGCTATTGCAGCCATTCAGGCAGGAGCTGACGCGGTGTATATCGGTGCGCCGGCGTATGGTGCGCGGCAGGCTGCCGGTAACTCGCTGGAGGACTTAGCGGAGGTCGTTCGTTACGCCCACACCTACGGCGTGCAGGTGCTCGTAACGCTCAACACCCTACTCCATGAAGAAGAGTACGCGGACGCGATCGCGCTCGCGCACGCGCTTTACCAAATAGGTGTGGACGCCCTCATCATTCAGGATCTGCACTTGCTGGACTTCGACCTTCCCCCGATAAGATTTCATGCATCCACGCAATGTGATAACCGCACGCCGGAACAGGTAGCACGCTTGCGCGATATGGGCTTCAAGCGCGTGGTCCTGGCGCGGGAGTTAGGTATCAACGAGATACGCGCTATCCACGAAGCGGTACCGGATATAGAGCTGGAAGCCTTCGTACACGGAGCGTTATGCGTGAGCTATTCCGGACGCTGTTATATCTCCGAAGTGCTCGCCAATCGCTCTGCCAACAGAGGCGCGTGTGCGCAATTCTGCCGCATGGCGTACGACCTCTTGGATGAGTCTATGAACGAGGTGCTGGACGAGCACGGCGAACCCATCCATCAGCGCTATCTGCTTTCCCTTCAAGACATGGACCGGAGTGCGTATCTGCAGGAACTCATCGATGCCGGCGTGACCACTTTTAAGATCGAAGGCCGACTCAAAGATGCTGAGTATGTGACCAATATCGTCGCGTACTACCGGGAGAAACTAAATCAAATTTCAAATTTCAAATTTCAAATTTCAAATGTGGCTGTGTACAAAAGAACTTTTGTACCAGACCCGACCAAGACCTTCCATCGTGGTGCGACGGATTATTTCTTGCATGGACGTACACGGCCTATGGCTAACTGGGAGACGCCCAAGTCCACGGGTGAGTACATCGGCGAAGTCATTGAGGCTAAGGGCAATACGCTGCGCGTGCGGTTAGAGCCGGATATCGTCCTCCATAACGGAGACGGACTGACCATTGGCGCTGAGGGCTTTAACGTTAATGGCGTAGAAGGAAACATTGTCAAGATCAACAAAGCTCTTTTGGAATCTCGGTATACCGGCATCCCGTTATACCGAAACCTTGATGTAGAGTTCACGAAAAGCCTGCATAGCGAGCGACGGATACCGGTGGATATCCTTTTTAGCGAGACAAAGAATGGATTTAGTCTGCGTATCGGTGACAAGGAACAGACGTTTGACTATGTCAAAGAGCCGGCGAAGAACGAAGCGAAAGCTCTGGAGACGATACGTGTGCAGTTATCCAAACTGGGTGACACGCCGTATATCGCCCGCGAGGTGCGGATTGAGAGTCAACCGTATTTTATACCGATAAGTGTTTTGAACGAATGGAGACGCAATACGATCATCTAATGACATGCAAGTACTGCCTACTCTTTGAGTTAGGTCATTGCAGAAAAACGGCCCCTTATCCAAAGGATAAGGAACCGCGGTATCTGCGTCTTCGTACCGGCAAGATCTTACGCCTTACTTTTGACTGCAAAAACTGTCAGATGCTGGTGGACGAAGCTTAGTCGTCGTTGATGTTGGGCGCAATCAGTTGTGTGCGCCAAGAGGTAAAACGAAGTCGAACGGGAAGAATGATCCGTTCGATTTTTTGTGCCAACGGTCGTTCCGGATCCGGTATGATAGCACATGCTACTTGTTCGAACGTCTTGGCATCGACGGCATAATAGCGCGAGTCAGTAGCTGTATATTCGGTAATGGTCCAATGGAAGAGGTCGCCGGTGATCGTGATCTGCATCGATTGCGGATCATATTCATCAATGCCTACGAGTTGCGTCTTACCATCCTTATTGACCACAAACAACTGATTCTCATTCGATACCGCCATGCCGATTAACTGTCTATTTGCCGGTTCAATAGTGAAGACTTGTTTCCAACCGCACGAATTATCGGTCTCTATCTCACGTACCCAAGGCGCACCTTTGACCATCTTGAGTTGGAAGAGGCGGTTATTGCTGTCAGTAAGCAGAAAACCGTTATCGTAGTCCTTGCGAGTTGTTCCGTTTCCCCAGATGAGTTGAACGGGGAATGTAAAACCATGTTTGGTTAGTTCGCGAGAGAAGGAAAGCGATTTGGCTTTATTGACCGTATTCGTTTCGCAATCAACAAACTCAAGACCTTCTTTGGTCAAGCGGAACACATCCGGCGGAAGGGTCAAATCTACCCTGCCAGACGCCGATTCGAGCATGGTATAGAGTCCTACCGCGGGTTTGTTAAGTTGCTTAGGCGAGGTCTTGAAATGGAAACTATTCTGTTGGATCAGTTTGGGAGTCAATGCCACGCCGTACAAAGAATCAGGAAGTCGGCCTTCGGCCACCAGTTGACGGAAGGCAAAGAGCGGAAGAAGCGAGTCCGCTTCGGACTTGGTCCACTCCTTACTACGAAAGTCGATATAATGCACCTGTTTGTCCTGCACTTCCATCTTGATAAAGGTGCTATCCAGACATGAATAAACCACAAACGGTGTCTTGTCCGTTCGCGGCGAGACTAACTCGTAGAGCGCAGGAAGCAACCATGCGGACATAATTAATCCCAACAGGATAATTATGTATTTTAGATTTGATATTTTAGATTTATGATTTGTCATTGTTTGCCAAGTTTAAAGCGATAAATCGAATAGAAAGGTAAGCAGACGGTTGCCAGCAACGCGAGCAGCAACCACGGCCACATATGGATGTAACATGCAGGTTGAGCGGTTAGAAAACAGAGTGCCACCATAGGTGCACCAATCAGAAAATCGATACAACGGATCTTCCATTGCGGCTCAAGTAAACACCAAGAGGTGACGCTATATCCTAACAAACCTCCTATGAACCAAGGCACACAAGTCAGAAACGTGCGCCAAACGAGTTCACGGGGAAGCCATGCCTGCTCCACGACCGCCAGGACGATGGCATCAAGCGCAAAGAGTCCGCACAAACAGATAAGACTGCAGAAGAGCATAGCGCCGATACTCAGCGTATAATCGATCGGTAAGTGCAGCGTCAGACGGATACGTTTGACTTGCATCTCCGGTAACCATTGACAGAGCGCGATACAGACACCGGTTATCAACGGCAGGTACATCAGGGCGTTCACCATCAGCACATCGCGTCCGATCATTGTAGCCCAGGTCTCGACGATGCCGGAGGCTAATAGCGTAGAGCGAAGAGAAAGAAGCAGATAGACGATAAGGCCTATATGCACCACTAAAGCCAGGCACCAGAAAAGCCTCAGCTTTAACCATTCCTTATAAAAGATTGCGCGTAGCATTTATGATTTCAAATTTATGATTTCAAATTTCAAATTTAATATTTACCGGTGAGGTCGATGAAGGTATCTTCAAGGGTCTTGTCGGGTGTGATGAGTTCGGAAACGGGACATTGCTTAAGGATGCGTCCGTAGTCCATGATGATGCAGTCATCGACGAGTCGTTCAAGATCTTGGATGATATGTGAGGTCAGGAATACGGTTTTCTCACCTCGTTTGCAGAAGTCCCGCAGATACTCGACAAAGAGACGTCTGTAACCCGGATCGAGACCGAGAGAGAAGTCATCTAAGATCAGTAATTCCGGGTCTTGGGCCATGAGTAAGCCAAGTGCCACCTGCGAGCGTTGACCATTGGACATCTGGTTAAGCAGTTGGTAGTCTTTAACCTTCAAGAGCCGCATCAACTCATAGTACGCGTCCTTATTCCATTTGGGGAAGAAAGGTGCATAGAAGCGTTCGATTTGCGCTATGGTCATAAACGGATATTGGACATGTCCCTCGAGCAATAAACCGATTCGTGCCCGCTCCTTGGCCGGCATCGTGCGAGTGTCGTAACCGAGCAGACGACAAGAGCCTGCATGCGGCTGAATGAAGCCGGAGAGGATATTGATAGTCGTGGTTTTTCCCGTTCCATTCTTACCGAGCAGCCCTAAAATGCGACCACGCGGCACAGAGAAAGATAAGTCTTCATAGATCAGCCGCTTCCCATAATAATGGGTGACGTGATCGTACTCAATCATTGGATATTGATCATTGGTCATTTGACATTTTGATTAAAATCGCTGCAAAATTACAAAAAAAAATCTATATAAGCAATAGCAAGAAGCAAAATCCCTAAAAATAGGGATTTAGAGGTAAATTCTTGTGTATATCAAAAAAAAGCAGTACCTTTGCAGGCGCAAAGGTGAAAAGAATAAATAAACATATCGCATTGTTAGTCTGTACTCTGTATTCCGTACTTTGTACTCCTTTGTTTGCGGCGCGGCCGGATAGTTTGGCATTGGACAGTGCCCAACAGGCCTTGTTGGACAGTTTGGAGCGCATGTTTACCATTCAGGAAGTGGTAGTGACAGCGGAGGAGAAGATTGAGCGCAGCAGTGCCTCGGTCATCAACAAAGAGGCCATGCAGCATATCCAGCCTTCGTCCTTCACGGATATCTTACAGACACTCCCGGGCGGTCAAGCCAAGGACCCTAACCTAACAAGCACGAACACGATTCGTTTGCGTGAAGCGACCAACGGCTCGAGTAATAGCGAATACGATGCCTCGTCGTTGGGTACGTCGTTCGTGATTGATGGCGCGCCGGTGAGTACAGATGCGAACATGCAGTACATACAGTCAGATGCCAGCGGTTCCGATGCTAAACGTACCAGCGTAGGTGCGGGCGTGGATATGCGTACCATCGCGACTGACGATATCGAGAAAGTGGAGGTCATTCGCGGTATAGCCGGCGCGGAGTACGGCGATGTGACGTCCGGCGTTGTGAAGATCGAGCGCACAAGCAAACCCACTCCTTGGCGAGCACGCTTCAAAGCCGACGGATTCAGTAAGTTGCTTTTCTTCGGTAAGGGCTTAGGATGGAATAACGAGAAGACCGTACTCAATTTCGGTCTAGACTACTTAAATGCCAAGGCAGACCCGACGAACACCTTGGAGAACTACCAGCGTATCACGGGTTCGGTACGTCTGCAACAGAAATGGGAAGCGGAGGACCTGCGTATCCGTTGGCAGAGTAACTTGGATTATACGGGTAGTATCGACAATGACAAGATCGATCCGGATATCCACCGCAACCGCGAAGATAGTTACCGGAGTGAGTACCACAAGTTGAGTTGGAACAACACGCTTCGTCTTCGTCAGGCAGATACACACTGGTGGTGTTTCTGTTTGCAGGCGAACATCTCCGGTGAGATAGACCGTATCAAACAGACGCGTTTTGTGCAGTTGACAACGCCTAAGAATCCGGCTATCGATAACATGAAAGAAGGCGAAGCAACCGTCAGTCTGCTGCCCTACAAATACGTAGCAGACCACGAGGTAGAGGGTCTGCCGCTCAATGTATTCATTCGTCCGAAAGCGGAGTTTTTCTTTGACACCTGGAAACTTGAGCATCAAGCGAGTGCGGGTATTGAATGGCGGTATGCGAAGAACTTCGGTCGCGGTCAGATATATGACCTCAGCCGCCCGTTGAACTACTCCTCCACACTTCGTCCCCGTGCATACTATGATATCCCGGCTTCGAACCAGTTGGCGTGGTACATACAAGACGATATCAGCTGGCCGATACACGAACATTTTGGCATTGACCTCAATATCGGTCTGCGCGGCACGTCGCTCTTAGGCCTCAGCAACGAGTATGCCATCAGCGGTAAGTGTTACTTGGATCCGCGAGCGAACATAGGCTTTAATTTTCCATTCTCTAAGGGTAAGTTCTACGTAGCGGCTTCGGTAGGTCAGCACACGAAGATGCCGACCCTCTTGCAGTTGTCGCCTAACCTGCTCTACATGGACCTGCAAGCCTTGGACAATCCTGTTACACCGACAGACACGACCATGCAGATCTACACGCATATTATCAATCCCACGAACTACGACCTGCAACCTGCGCGAAACCTCAAATGGGAAGTGCGTGCAGGTTTTGACATCAACAAGCATAAGCTCAGTATCACGTATTTCCAAGAAGACATGCGCAATGCCTTCCGCGGTTTGATGCAAGTGGATGCCTTCCATTATACGATAGCGGATAATCCCTATAACCGCCTGCTGACCTATTCCATGACGACCAACGGTAGTCGCGTCTATAAACAAGGCGTCGAGTGGCAGTACCAGAGTCCGCGTATCAAGGCGATCTGCACGCGCTTTACGCTCAATGGCGCATGGCTCCGAACCATTTATAGTAACAGCGAGAAGATGTTTTCGACCGAGAAGAGTCCGGGCGTAGTGAACGGCGTCAATGTGCAAGACCATTATATCGGCCTTTATGACTGGACGGAAGGATATATCCGCGAGAGCCTCAACAGTAATCTCGTGGCAGATGTGTATATCCAACGTATCGGTCTGACAGTCAGCGCCACGTTTGAGACCACTATCTACACGGCCTCGAAGACGCTGGAGAAAGACGGTAGGCCGGAAGCGTATATTTCGTCAGAGGACGGACTGCTACACCCTTACGACGATGCAGCCGCTCAAGACCCGATCCTGAAGACGCTCATCTTCGATTATAACTCGGGCTTGTTCATCCGCCGCACGGTTCCGTTCGAGGCGTATCTGAACCTACGAGTTCAGAAGACCATCACGAAGTTCGCGACCATCGCGCTGTATGTGAACCGACTGCTGGACGTGCTACCGGACTACCAAGTGAGCGGTCCTGATGGCAGTCAAGTGACGATCCATCGCACCGCCAGCCCGTATTTTGGAATGGAGATAAATCTCAATATATAGTTGAAAGATGAAAGTTGAAAGTTTAAAGATATTCGTTTTGATGTGCTGCCTCGCGCTGATCGCCTGTGAACCGCCTGCAGTAGAACAAACGGCGCAGTTGACGGTTGCGCTCCATGTCGCGGGCGTAGAAGAAGTGAGTGAGATCGTTTTGACAGCACACGACATCAATATGAACAAAGATTATACGTCTGATTCGCTCAGTTTCAGACTGCCGGTTGGATACTATGACTTGTCGTTGAGTGCCAAAAGCGATACGCTACCGATCCGTGCGTACCAACGCGGTGTGGCGGTAACGAGAGACTGCACCGTGGAGATGGAAGGGCATGTAGTGCTGGAAGATGCCGGGCATTTTGTGCTGGCGGAGATCTTCTTTGCCGGTACCGAGACGCCGGAAGGCAAACGGTACTTGGGTGATAAGTATTTCGTGATCTATAACAACTCTACCGACACGATGGCTGCGGACGGACTGATACTCGTAGAGGCAGATCTTAACTCCGTACAGAAATATGACTTGGGAGACCAAGACTTTCGCGATAAGTATTTTGCCGTCGATGCTATGTACCGTATCCCTGGAGACGGGAACACATACCGTGTAGCGCCGGGACAGATGCTGCTGATTGCCGATAATGCCATGGACCATACGCAAGCGAATGTCAACTCATTTGACCTTAGTCAAGCGGACTTTGAGTGGTATGACGTCTCATCAAGCGCAGGAGCTACCGACGTGGATAACCCCGACGTGACGAACTTAGACAAACTCTACTGCTACACGCAGACGATCTGGGTGCCTCATAACCAGGGACATAAGTCCTTTGGTCTAGCGCGCTTCCCGGAAGGTGTGACAGCAGAGGATTATTTTGCAACCGACTCGTTGTATATCAAGTACAGCTATGAACTGGTGACGGCCGCCGGTACCTATACGCAGTCGAGGACCTCGTACGTACTGCCGAACGAGTGGATAGTGGATATGGTCAACATGGCGCCATCGGAAACCTTCCAATGGTTGACATCAAGCGACAAACTGGATGCCGGTTATGCCTATGTGGCGCCGACAGGAGGTGACGTGACACGCTTTGGTAAGGCCGTGCGCCGCAAAACCAAAATGGAACTGGGCGGCATTCGTATCCTGCAAGACAGCAATAACTCGTCCGAGGATTTTGAGATGGGTGTTCCGGCAGATCCGTTCTACTTTAAGAATTGAAAGGTGAAAATTGAAAATTGAAAGGTAATTATTAAAAGGTGAAAATTATATTAGCCATATTAACTGCATTAGTGACAGACACGGCGCGGACGGATGTGTTCCTCTCGGGACATTTCGGTCAGGGTACGCAGGTCATTGAGGGACGCCAGACGGCAGGTTTTGCCGTTGAGGCTCGTTCGGTCTATGACATCAATGCGACGAGCCGTGTGTTCGGTGAGGCTTCGTACACTTGGCAGGACTGCAAGCAGGCACGGTATGTGGACAACGCTGACTACAGGCTGACTACTCCCTACTGGACCGTTGATACGATAGGAGGTGACATGCGTAGGGAGACCTACTATTTCCGCGGAGGATACCGAATGCTGAAGAACCATATCCTCTGGCATGCAGCTTTGCAATTCCGCGCTGAACAGAGTTATCGCATGCGCGATCCGCGCGCGAAGAATAAGGTGTCGGACCTGAAAGTAGAAGCCAGTATCGGTTATCAGTGGAAGCAATATGGGTTACTGGTTACGGGTTACGGGGGAAGGTACAAGCAGAATAATGAGATACGCTTCTACTCTGAGTTAGGCGAGACGACGATCTACCACATGGCCAATGACACCGAGCCCTATGCGCGTTTCTCGAACAACAACAAGGTCAGTTATTATTCGGGTTACCGCGCCGGTGTGGGACTGCAATTGTTGCCAACAACGGGTTTTCTTGCGGGTGTGCAATACGATTGGTTCAAGTTCACCAAGGAGTTAACCATCAACACCCAAGTACCTATCGAAAGGATGAACACCCACACCTTCTCCGCGCAGTTTGGCTATATCGCTGAACGCTGGCGGGTGCATGGCACAGCCGGTGTGGAGTTGAGACGCGGCGAGCAATACCTCTACGGTGACAATGCGAACAACTACTATCAGTTATTACTTATCACGTCAAACTACCGCACGAACTACGTTTTTGCGAACATATATGGCGATTATCGGCTGAACCTGCCAGTGGGCGATATGCTGTTTGTCGGAGCGGTTGATTACGACCGGTTCTTGCAACATTGGGCGGAAAGTGTGCAAGTGCGCTACACCTTCCCAATCAAGAACCGCTACTCGTGGTTCGTAGCGCCCAAAGCGCATTTGCATCAGTACTACAACGCGCAAGCATGGCAAGTAGTATTAGAAACAGGTGTGACGTTTTAATGAAGAATTAACAATTAATAATTAATATTTTTTATTATGAAAAAGATTTTATTTGTATTGGTAGCAGGGCTGTTTGCTCTGACTTCATGCCAGAAACAGGCAGAACAGGCACAAGTGGTTTATTCCATTGATGAGGTCTATGCGCAAGCAGACTCGTTGGCGGGTGACACTATCTTTTTTGAGGGTGTATGCGCGCACTTATGCAAACACGGCGGTCGCAAAGCGTTCCTTATGGGTAGCGACGAGAGCCGCATTCTTCGTGTAGAGGGTGCGCAAGCCGGTAACTTCGCGCCGGAGTGTATCAATAATCTCGTACGCGTACGCGGTGTGTTGCACGCTATTGAGGTAGTACCCGAAGAAGGCGAGAGTAATGACGGTCTGAAACACGGCGAAGGTGACAACGGCTGCGAAACGGAGAAGAAAGCAATCCGTAAATATTTCGCCGAGGCTGTTAGTTACGAGATCATTACCGAGTAATGGAACAAGGCGCACAAATTCGTAAGTGGTTCAGAATCATCCATCGCGAGCTCAGTTATGTGTTCGCGGGCATGCTATTGGTCTATGCCATCAGCGGCATTGCTTTGAACCACAAAGCGACGTTCAACAGCTCGTATCGCATCGAGCGTACGGAGCATCAACTGCCGGCAGAGGGTACGGTAAGCGAATGGCTCGTACTCTGCGGCATGGAGGGAAAGGAGATCCAGCACTACAACCCCGACGAGAACACCCTCAAGGTCTTTCTCAAAGGCAACAGTACGCTGACCGTTGATCTGCGAACCCATATCGGCGTACTCGAGCAAGTCAAGAAACGTCCAATCTTAGGCAACCTCAGCAAACTGCACTATAACATGCAGGGGAAGGCATGGACGTGGTTCTCGGATATCTTCGCATGCGCGCTGATACTGATTACATTAACCGGTCTGTTTATGCTCAAAGGCAAACACGGTCTATGGGGTATCGGCGGTATTGAATTGGCGGTCGGAATATTGATTCCCCTACTCTTCATCCTTCTCTAACTCTCTAACAAAAAAAACAAGCGTCTCTTACGAGGCGCTTGCTTTTTGATGCTATCTCCACTTAGAATCCCATAACGTTGTAGGTCTTTCCGTTATAGCGGATATAGAGTTGTCCGTTCTCGATGAACTTGACAGCCTTTCCGTTCTCGGCATCGATATTGTCGATAGCTTCCGTATTGGCTACGATCGCTTCCTCCGAGATCGGAATGATGAACCAACCGGTCATATAATAGAGGCAGATACCTGTGATCTTCTCTACGCGTGTCGGCCATGTGTAGTCAGCAGACAGTACGCCGAACAAGTCACGTGCCTTGATGGTATTCTCCTCGGCGTTGGTCAGCGTCTTATTGTTACCACCCGAAACAGTCACGTTCTCTATCGTGATGAGTTTGGCGTAGTTAGCCTGTGCACAAGCCTCAGGAATAGTCATAACGGTCGGAACAAGTTCCGTCTCCGTAGCCGTCACACCCGAAGCGTCCGACACGGTCAGCATCGGCTCTACAGCCACAACAGGATCATTGACATAGTCCACCTCGTTCGTGATCTTTGTACCCTCGATAACGCCGTTAAGCGCCGTACCAACAGTCAGTTCAACACCTGCAATCACCGTTGCAGCGGTTGCGTCCTCTACGTAATAGACATTGAAGAGGTCATTGTAAGCCGTTACTTTCGCGTCAGTCAGGGTCAGTTTAACCAGCCTTCCGTCTTCTAAAGCATTGAATGCAGCGATATTTTCTACTTCGACAACAGGATCTTTTACCTCTTCAATGGTCGTGAAATAGTCACCTATCCATGCCGTATTCTTATAAGCCTCCAGTGCACCCTTCGGCACGATAACCACAGCCTCCTTGTTGGTATTGTTTGCACTGGAGGTACTGATCATCCACGGGTTCTGCGTCCAGGTAGCCGTCTCTTTGGTAGCAATGCTCGGCGGTACAGCACCCTTGAATTCCAAGGTCTCCAGTTGCGGCAAGCAGATCGAGAAGAGCGCTAACGAATCCAAAGTGGACGGGAGGACAAGTCGCTTGATCTGCATTGGATCAGAAGCGTTGTGAATACAGGTCATAGGAATCAGTTTGATGCCTTCCGGCAACACTAACTCCTCTACATTGACTGCACCCTGGAATGCCTGCATGCCCAGTTCTTTTACTTGGCTGCCTTCAGCAAAAGTAATCGTCTTAGCAGTCGTGTTACGGAGAGCACCCTGACCGAGAGCAACGACGGGATACGATACCTCATCTTTAACTACGTTAACCGGGATCACAATGTCTTCAATTTCATACTTGGACGAAGTATTGTAACGAATAAGCGTTGCAATCGAATCCGTTGCATTGATTTGATAGTAGATACCATCCACCTGAATGGTGTCCAATGTAGCTGCCTGAAGTCCGAGCGCCAGGACAACTGCACTAACAAAAGTGAAAATCTTTTTCATACGCAAAAAATAATTTAATTAATATCCTAAAATGTTATATACTCTTTCATTATAGCGTAAATAGAGCTGACCGTTCTTGATGAATTTAACGGCCTTACCGCGCTCGCTATCTATATTCTCGAGGCCTTGATGACCATTCTCATTGAGGGTTGCCACAACGCCGTACCAGTTGGTATTCTCCGGTTGCATCTTGATACCCAGCAAATCGAATTCAGAAGTATATTGGGCGCGTAAACCTAAAGCTGTCTGACTGCCATCTGCTTTCCTTGCCACGCAAGTGATAATAGACAAACCGCCTCCTGTAGCCAAGGTATCCTGCTTAACAAGATTCATGTCTGCATCATAGTGAAGAGCCAGATTCTTACCCATCGGACCATAATAGTAAGTATCTACGCCATCCGCCGTAGGATACGCAGCAATCGTCAGACCAAACACATCATCTTTAACAGCGGCATCCAGTGCCTTGCCGTCTGCCTGATTGATAATGAAGACCAAACCGTTGTTGTTATTCGCATTTCCGGTCGTGATCGTCTTGTCTCCGACAGTGATACTGCCGTTCTTGCCCAAACCGCCACATACATAGATCTTACCATCCACGAACTTGGTTTGCAGCAAGTGAATCGAACCTGTCACAGGATGATACTGGATATCCTCCAATTCCAGGTTGGTATTGTATCGTGCAGCATAGAATCCGTTCTCGTTTTCCTTGCCATACACACCGGCAACATACAATTTACCATCCTCATAATGAATGCCGCTCGGACGGTCATATACCAGCCCTTCTATATAGCTCGTTGCGGCTTCAAAGAACATATTCTGGTCATACTTAAGAATGACTGTATTGGCATATTTGCTCTTTTCACTGCCTTCTCCGCTCCATTCTTGCGTACGGGCAAAGACCGTATCTCCATTCGCTTTCGGAATGAGATTACCTGCCTGATAGCCAATCAGATAAGTATTGCTTTCTGCGTCCTGCACAAGCCCTGTCCATGCATACGAATCTTTAGGTTCCTTCGTCATAAAAGGCTTTTGCTCATAGTCCGCCAGTACGTAACCGCCGTCTATGAACTGACCCGTATTGGAATAGATATTGATATAGGTCCAATAACGACCGTCTGCGTCTTTGCCTTTCTCTGCGAAGATAGCCCCACCGGCCTTAGTAGTCATCACAGCGCTGGCGCTGACGTCAAAATCAAAGGTCGAATCGACAACCGCCCACAGCAACTCACCTTCATTATCCAGTTTGGCCAGGAAAGCATTGTGGTAGTTCAGCAATTTATAGCGCGAGCCGCCATTTCCTTTTCTGTTTCCATAAGCCAAACCGTACGTATGTCCGGCAAACTCCATGATTCCTTCTCCGGCGGTAGTATCCGTCTGGTAGTTAGCCATCAGCAACAGACTACCGTCATCGTAGTAACTCATATCGAACACATGAGACTGACCTTTGGGTCCATCTACCTGTGTGGTTATCAGCGTCTGATAATAATCTACGCCTACAGCCTGTACCGAATTAAAAGACAGCGCTACAAAAGCTACTATACAAAGTAAAAATTTTCTCATATGCATCTTCTTTTCAAAAATCGCTGCAAAATTACACCTTTTTTTCGACATACACAATACCTAAAAATAGTGAAAAAATGCGTGCGGACTTGCGCATATGGGATTTTTTTAGTAATTTTGCACCCAAATTTGATGATATGTATGTATAAAGCTACCGATAAAATATGCGATTTGATGGCGCACGAAGAGGATGCCATCCAGATCATCAGCCGTTTCGGACTCGAGATGGGTGTGGGGGAACAGACTATTGAGCAGGTTTGCGAGGCGCATGACGTACATACGCCGACGTTCCTGGCTATCGTAAACTACAAGGTCTTTCATCAGCGGGCAATCCCCGAAGATATCGACGTACCGACCCTGCAACGTTACCTCCAAAACGCCCATACCTATTTTCTAGACTTCCGTTTGCCGCGCTTGAGAAGAGCCTTGATAGAGGCGATTATTCCGGCAGACCCAACCACAAAGATCCCCGGACTGATACTACGCTGCTTTGATGAGTTTGTGGAGGAGATTCGTACCCATATTGAGCACGAGAACGAAGGCTTGTACGATGAGCACGAGCACGACGACCAGCGTATTACGGACAAACTATCGGAAATCAAGAACCTGATTATTAAGTACTATCCGACGCAGAATGTCCAATCACAAATCACCTATCTGCTGATTAGCGTAATGAGCGACTTATGGCACACTGAGCAGGACTTCGCGGACCATTGTGCAATAGAAGATGATATCCTTCGTCCGGCCTTGACGAAGATCAAATCGAATACGCATCGTCGACACCAGTTGCCGCAGACAGAAGAGTTGTCGGAGCGCGAGAAAGATGTACTGATACAAGTCGTTAAGGGCCTGAGTAACAAAGAGATAGCGGACGTGCTCTGTATCTCGACGCACACAGTTATCTCACACCGCAAGAACATCGCGCATAAACTCAACATCCACTCTACGGCGGGTCTGACTATCTACGCGATCGTCAATAAACTCGTGGATATCAACACCTTAGAGTAACGCTATGAGACCTCTACCCGCAGAAGAGAAAGCGAATACGCTCACGCACTTGGTGCCGTTATTGGCAACTCCCTTTATCGCGTGGCCGTTGATGGAGAAAGCCCTCCAATGTCCAATCTCCAATATCAAATCACAAATAGCAGGAACTGCTCTGTTCCTGCTCGGTATGTTCCTTATGTTCCTCTCCTCTACCCTCTACCATGCCGTCACAGCTCCGGAACACAAGGCTCGGCTGCGGGTGTTCGACCATATCTCGATCTACGTCATGATAGCGGGTTCGTACTCGCTGATATGCCTGTCGGTCGTAGGCGGCTGGATAGGTTGGACCTTGTTTATCTTCCTTTGGACATGCGTACTCGCGGGCGTGATAGGCAAGAGTATTGCGCTGGGAAGGTTTCCCAAACTGTCTCTTGCTCTATATCTGGCGATGGGCTGGGTTGCCTTGCTGATCATCTACCCTATGTGGCTGCACATGCCGCACGCCGCGTTCTGGTGGGTTATCACAGAAGGGGTGTTTTATACGATCGGTTCCTATTTCTTTAACCACGACGAGGAGCACGCGTTCTTCCATGCCATTTGGCATGTGTTCATCACGCTGGGCGCCGCGTCACATACGATTGCAACATGGCTTATCCTAAGTTAACCAACCGCCCGTGGAAGGTGGTGAAGAGTGAGAATATCCTGCGTCTCGGACCGTGGTTGTCCGTGCGACAGGAGTGCGTGGAGTTACCTTCCGGCAAACAGATACCGACGTGGTATGTGATGGAGTTTCCTAACTGGATCAACGTCATCGCCATCACCAAAGACGGCAAGATGGTGATGGAAGACCAGTACCGCCATGCGCTCGGCGAGACGCATTATGAACTCGTGGCCGGTGTGATAGACCCTGGAGAGACGCCGCTTCAAGCCGCACAGCGAGAGCTTTCTGAAGAAACGGGTTATGAAGGCGGTGAATGGAGGCTCTTTATGACTCTGTCTCCTAATCCGACGAACCATAATAACTTGTCTTATACCTTCCTCGCCACAGGCGTAGAGAAAGTAAGGGAGCAACATCAGGAACCGACGGAAGATATCCACGTCGATGTCATGGAGCCGGAACAGGTGCTGGAGATGTTACGGGACGGGGAGATTATCCAAGCCTTGCACGCCGCTCCTTTATGGCGTTATTTCGCAGAAAATCATCTCGCGTAGATCCGTATAAGACACAAAAAGAGCTCGCTATTACGCGAGCTCGGTTTTGTAAGAACTTCTAGCTAGATAGTCCGTCTTACTTGGCAGCTTTCTCGGCTTTTTTCTTTGCCTGATCAACAACTGCTTTGAAAGCAGCGGGTTGATTCATAGCGAGATCCGCGAGTGCCTTGCGGTTGATAACGATTCCAGCTTTCTTGAGCAGCCCCATCAACTGGCTGTAGCTCAGACCTTCGAGGCGAGCGGCAGCGTTGATACGCTGGATCCAGAGCGCGCGGAATGTACGTTTTTTGTTCTTACGATCGCGGTAAGCATACTGCAAACCTTTTTCCCATGTGTTCTTTGCTACGGTCCATACATTAGCACGACCACCAAAGTTACCACGGGTGAGCGACATGATCTTCTTACGACGGTTGCGCGAAGCAACGTGATTTACTGATCTTGGCATGTTTCTGTCCTTTCACTTTAATGGTTAGTACTTAACGAAGCAACAGCATCTCTCGTACGGAGCGCAGGTTCGTTTGATCTACAAGCGCAACATGGGTCAAGTTGCGTTTTTGCTTTTTAGTCTTCTTCGTCAGAATGTGACTTTTGTAAGCGTGCTTACGCTTGATTTTACCGGTTCCGGTAAGCGTGAAACGCTTTTTTGCACCGGAGTTCGTTTTTACCTTTGGCATTTTGTAATAAATATTTAGTTGTTAATAATACGTCCGATAGGCAGCCATGCGCGCTCGGCGCTCAGTTAAAGGTAGGCCTTCGAACGGTTGTTTATCTCTCGTAATTGACTATAAGACGACTATAGATTGACTATAGAACGACTCGTAAAACCTCTGTAATACCCTCGATCCGATTGCGTGTCGTTTGCGTCTCGTTAGCGTGTTTTGCCCATTACCCCTTGCTACTCTTCGGGCTGATGTTCATGATCATTCTCTTGCCCTCGAGGTTGGGTACGTTATCGGGTTTTCCGTACTCGGCGAGGTCGGCAGCAAAACGCGCAAGAAGGAGTTCGCCTTGCTCTTTGAAGACGATAGAGCGTCCGCGGAAGAAGACATAAGCTTTCACTTTGTTGCCGTCTTTGAGGAACTCGATCGCATGTTTGAGCTTGAAGTTATAGTCGTGATCGTCGGTCTGGGGACCAAAACGGATCTCCTTGATCTCCTGCTTCTTTTGGTTTTGCTTCGCCTCTTTTTGCTTTTTCTTCTGGGCGTAGAGAAACTTCTGGTAGTCAATCACACGGCAGACAGGCGGGGTAGCGGTAGGCGCTATCTCAACGAGGTCGAGATTTTGCTCATCGGCTATACGCATAGCCTGCTGGAAGGAGTAAATACCTTGTTCTACATTGTCGCCGATAAGGCGCACTTGGGCCACACCGCGAATCTTATCGTTGATACGATGCGGGTCCTCTTTGATAACACGACCGCCGCGCGGTCTGGGAGTAATAGTTGCTATACTTTCAAATATTTAAAAGTTAATACATATTACTTCTCGTGCGGGCACACGATGCCCTACCATCGAAAAAGCGTGCAAAATTACAATAAAAAATTGATATACGCAAGAAAAATGATTTTTTTTTCACTTTTTTTCCTATTTATTTGCGCGCGTGAAATATTTTTTGTAATTTTGTGCGCTAATTCGCTTAGGCTAAGGCTCAATACGATTCGCGCCCCCGTCGCTCATAAGAATTTTGCCTTGCCCTACGCTCTCCCAAAAAATTGCAAATTTTCGGGGACCCTAATAAAAAAAATAGCGAACCTTGAATAGAATATCATAAAAAAATTTAAAGCAATATGAAAAAGATTTTATTTGTATTGACCGCAATGGTTACGTTGGCATTCGTTAGTTGCAATGAGACCCCGAACATGCCGTCTCCGGGAGACAACGACATGACGAAAAATGACACTATGCCCGAGATCGCAGATCCTGATCCGGATCCAGATCCTGAAGGAATCGAGATTCCGGAGGGAGCAATTAACGTGAACGAGGCTGTGAAGATCGGTAAGAAACTGGCCGCCGGCCAAACCACAGAGCAGACGTATTACATCAAAGGATGGGTTCGTAATTTCGACGAAGAGGCTCGTAGCAAGAGTGAACCCGATTGGGAGACCAGTTTTGCCAAATACGGCAATGACTACGTTCACATGAGTGCTCGTGAGGACGGCCAAGGTCTGAAAGACTTCTACTGCTACCGTGTATTGGGTCGCGGCGGAGCTAAGTTGCCGAACCACGATGTACTGCAGATCGGTGATTTCATTGTAGTGAAATGTAAGATTCAGAACTATAGCGGTACCATTGAGAGCAGCGGTACTTGCTCGATAGAGGTTTCCAACAACGAGGCCTATAATGCAGCCTTCCCGCCGATTGACACGACGAACGTAACTCCGGACGCCGAAGGTGTAGATGTTCCGGAAGGTACGATCAATGTCTATAAGGCGCGCGAGATCAGCGAAGCTGTCGGTAGCGGCAACACGACTACGGAGAACTATTATATCAAGGGCTGGATCAGCCGAATCACTGAGGGCGTAAGTTCGTACGGCAATGCTACCTTCTTCATTACCCCGACAAACGACGGTACAACTTCGACCGTTGAGTTTGAAGGATACCGTGTGAAGGGTAAAGATGGTAGAAACCTGACGAATGCAAACCAAGTAGTAGTTGGTGACTTCGTGGTACTCCGCAGTCAGATTAAGAACTACAACGGTACAGCTGAGACGGCCGATAACGCGTATATCTACTCCTCGAGCAACGAGAACTTCACCAATGCCTTCCCGCCGATTGACACGGCTTACGCTACTTGTGCGCAGGCTAAGGAAGTGGTAGCTACGATGCAGAATAACGAGACTACCAACGACATATACGTCATTGAAGGTTATGTTCAATCGGAGGGTTATGATGCTACCATCAGCAGAGGTCAGCAGAAATTCATCTGGCTGGACGACGTGAAGGAAGGTACCAAAGTGGTACAAGGTTACTACTGTAACGTACCCAACGGCGTGGCTGTGCCTATCGGAACAAAGGTGCGCATGATCGGTCCGATCACCAAATACAACGGCAACCCCGAGATCAAGAACGGTAACGTGGAGATCATAGAAGAAGCTCAATAAGCAAACAAAAAACAAAAGATTTAATATACAAAAATGGCAAGTTTACAAAGAATTAGAAATCATGGCGCGTTGTTGATCGCAATTGTGGGTCTCGCCATGTTAGCATTTATCCTCGGAGACTTTTTGAACTCCGGTAGCAGTTTCTTCAACCGTAGCCGCGAGAACGTCGGCGTGATTGAAGGTCAGAAGATTCACTACACGGAGTATGAGGCCGCTAAGGACCAAGTGACAGAAGTTTACAAGATTGAGACAGGACGTCGTGACATTGACGAAGATGCCAGTGTGCAATTACGTAACCAGGTATGGAATCTGTTCCTGATGGACTACACGCTTCGCGCACAAGCTGAGAAAATCGGCATGGAAGTAACGGCAGACGAGTTGAGCGAGTTATGTATCGGTGAGAACCCTCACCAGATCATTCGCAGCCGCCGTGCGTTCTTTGACGAGAACGGACAGTTCAGCCGCGACGTGGTGATCAGTCTGCTGCAGGCTATCAACCAGGAAGGCGAGGACGCAGAGCAGAACGCTAACCTCAAGCAGATCAAGACCTATTGGTTGTACTGGGAGAAAGTGGTTCGCGTGAACTACATGCAAGAGAAATACGTATCTTTGTTCCAGCACTTGGTTAAACCGAACAGCCTGGACGCTGAGTTCGCTTTCGATAGCCGCAAGAACGGCGTGAGCGCTGAGTTTGCCGTACAGCCGTATTTCACGGTAGCCGACAGTCTGGTGAAGGTAAGCGAAGGGGATGTAAAGAAACTGTACAAGCAGCATAAAGCAGAGTACAAACAGACTCCAAACCGCGCGATCAAGTACATCGCGTTCGATATCGTACCGAGCGAGGCTGACTTCAAGGCGGCAGAGAACCTCATGCTCAGCCTTCAGGAGGAGTTCAAGACGACAGAGGACGTGAGCCTCGTTGTGAACACCAACTCGGATATCATGTACGACGGTCGTGACTACTCGATCGAGACTGTACCGGCACAGTTCAAGGACTTTGCGTTCGCTAAGGGCGCTAAGGCCGGTCAGTGCACAGAGATCCTGTTTGAGAACAACACCTACGCTATGGCTCGTATCATGCAGGCCGGCTATTCGCTGCCTGACTCGGTAGAACTCAAGGGTATCGTAGAAGGCGGTGAGGATCAGGAGTTCGGTTGGTTCCGCGCAAGTGATCTGCCGAAGAACATCGCAGAGCCCGCTTTCGCAGGCAAACGCGGTACACGCTTCACTGTAGCACAAGGTATGGGTGAGCAGACCTTCGAGATCATGGACATCAGCAAACCGACCCCGAAAGTGAAGTTGGCTATCCTGGCACGCGAGGTAACTCCGTCCAGCAAGACCTACTCGGCGATCTATAACAACGCTAAGCAGTTCATCGTGAACAATAACAACGCCGAGGAACTGGAGAAAGCTGCTCAGGAGCAAGGTATTGCTGTTATCCCACAGTACAACTTGACAGCTACCACCGACAAGGTAGGCCAGTTGAAATCCAGCCGTCCTATCGTACGTTGGGCATTCGAGGCCAAAGAGGGTCAGGTATCTGACGTGTTCGAGTGCGGTCAGCAGTTCATCGTAGCTGCTCTGACAGAAGTGAACGACGGCGAGTATCGTCCGTTGGCAGACGTTCGTGCAGAACTGACTTACGAGGCACGCAACCACGCGAAAGCTGCGTATATCAAGAAACAGCTGAAAGGCGCTGAGACGCTGGAGGCAGCTGCTCAAATTATGGGTCAACCGGTTCAATCGGTTGAGCGTGTGAGCTTGGCAGACAGCCGTCTGGGTAACGCCGGCATCGAGCCTGCAGTCATCGGTAAGACAATCGCGCTGGGCGAGAACGCACTGAGTGCACCTATCGAGGGCAACACGGGTGTGTTCGTAGTGAAGACCGGTGCAGCCAACAACGCAGCAAGCGAACTGAACGTAGAAAGCGAGAAAGCTCAGTTGGCTTCGCGTCTGGCCTATTTGCCGTACCAAGCTATCCAATTGATGGAAGAAAAAGCAGACGTAGTAGATAACCGCGCTAACTTCCAATAACGCGCGCACGTACGCATATATTATTAAGGTGTATAGTGTAAAGTGTACAGTGTAAAAAATATATCCCCATGGGTGTGGGTACCGACGTTGTACTTCACAGAAGGTATCCCATATTTCTTGGTAAACAGCATCTCTACGATGCTGTTTGCCAAAATGGGGGTGCCTAATGATCAACTGGCTTTCTTCACAACGCTGCTCTATTTCCCTTGGTTTCTGAAGGGTCTATGGAGTCCGTTTGTGGATGTGTTCCGCACTAAACGCTGGTGGGTAGTGACGATGCAGGCGGCGATGACCGTATTGTGTATCCTCCTGACGCTGACACTCCCCCACCCGTCTGCCGACATGATCGCCGCAAAGGCTACGTCAGCAGGCATGTTCCGCTGGACGCTGGTACTGTTTATTTTAACGGCTTTTTCCTCTGCCACGCATGACATCGCCGCCGACGGCTACTATATGTTGGCGCACGACGAGCAGAGTCAGGCACGGTTCATCGGTATCCGCTCTACCTTCTATCGCATCGCGTCGGTGTTCTCGCAAGGCGTGCTGGTATATATAGCCGGTTATATCGAAAACAAGACAGGCGATATCCCGCTGTCCTGGCAACTGACGCTGGGGGCTACGAGTGTGATCCTGCTGCTCGTAACACTGTACCATTGTTTCTGTCTGCCGAAGGTAGAAAAGGAAGACAAGTTACGGGAGACGGGTGATGGTCGAAAGGTTTGGAAAGAGTTAGGTGAAGCATTCCGAGCGTTCTTCACAAAGCCCGGCGTAGGGCTGGCGATCGGTTTTATGCTCCTCTATCGTCTGAGCGAAGGATTTCTGGTCAAACTTAGTGCACCGTTCTTAGTGGATAGCCGCGAGACGCTTCTTCGTGGAGGGCAGTTGTTCGGCGGAGGTTTGGCGTTAAGCACTGATACTGTGGGTGTTCTATATGGTACAATAGGCGTCATCTGTTTGTTAGCCGGCGGTATTTTAGGCGGATTGTATATCGCAAAAAAAGGTCTCAAACGATCATTGTGGCCTATGGCAGCCGCACTGACGCTTCCCTCTTTTGTGTATTGTTACCTAAGCATGGCGCAGCCTGAATCACTGTGGATCATCGGAACAGCAGTGAGCTTTGAGCAATTAGGTTACGGCTTCGGTTTTACGGCCTATATGATGTACATGATGCATTTCTCGGACGGCGAATATAAAACCTCTCACTATGCGATCTGTACGGCGTTCATGGCGCTGAGTATGATGATACCGGGCTTTGTGGCCGGTGCACTGGAGTTGGCCGTAGGTTACTCGACCTTCTTCTGGATTGCGAACGCATGCAGTATCACGACCTTTGTAATAACATATTTCGTATATAAAAAACTATGAATTGTAAACGAATAATTCCTGATGCTATCACGAGCTGCAACCTGTTGTGCGGCAGTATAGCGGTGTTGCTGGCGGTAGAAGGTGCCTTTATCTGGGCGTTTGTATTTATCTTAGCGGGTGCTTTCTTCGATTTCTTCGACGGACTAAGCGCACGTCTACTCAAGGCGCCGAGTCCTATCGGTATTCAGTTGGATTCGCTGGCAGACGATGTCACGTTTGGTTTAGCTCCGTCGATGATGCTGTTTGCTTTTCTGAGACCTATCTTGGGCTGGTGGGCATTATTGGCGCTGCTGATGGCGGCATTCTCGGCACTCCGTCTGGCAAAGTTCAATGTCGATGAACGTCAGCACGATTCGTTTATCGGTCTGGCTACTCCGGCGAATGCACTCTTCTGGGGCGGTATATGCTGTCTGCCGATATCGGTATTGGCTTACGATTGGATGGCTTGGGCGCTGATCGGGCTGTCGTTGGTAAGCTGTTTCCTGCTGAATGCCGAGATACCGTTCTTCAGTTTCAAGGGCTTCAAGCGGCAGAAGTTAGAAGTGATTAGTTTCCTTGTCGGATGCGTGATACTCATCGGTTTCTGCGTGGCTAAGGCCATCACGACCAAGCATATCGAGTTTGCACTCTTCAGCGGTACGGCTTGTATCCTATGGTACGTAGCAATGAACCTGCTACTCGCGCTCACCCAAAAGAAATAAACAAATCCTTATAGCCATGAAAAAGAATCTCCTTATCCTTATCGCCCTTTGTTTCTCCGCCGGTCTGATGGCAGAGAGATACACGATCGTGTTTAACAGCAGTAACGCCGATTCGAGTAGTCCTACGGAGGACGTGAATGCAATCGTGCTGAGCGCAACAGGTAACTGCGTGAACGAAGTACTTGAAGCCAGCAAGATATACCGCGCCAAAGAAGGTTTTGGTATCAAAGGCGGTACAGCAAGCGCCAAAGGCGAATTAACGCTGGGTCTGGACGACACGTATCCGATCACGACCATGACCGTTTATGCCGCGCCTTTTGTTACCTCAGGCGGCACAGCAGACAACAAAAAGATTCTTGTCTGCGGTAAGGAGATCACATGGAACGCTGAGCATCTCACAGAGATCTATCCTTATGAGCTTTCTGTAAATCAAGATCTGGCTAGCATTCGTATCGAAGCGAGTGCAGCTAGTAAGAACCGCTGGTATGTACAGAAGATTGAGTTTGAGGCAGAAGATCCTCACCCGCTGCAGGCAATCATCGAGACGCAATATCCGAAGATGGATTTTGGCGGCGTGAAATGGGTAAGCAAAGATGAGGTGATGGAAGATGTGCTCAGTTTTGAACTGGTAGGTAAACATATCGAAGGCGATATCACGCTTGAACTGGTGAAGAGCGGTACACCGTTTACCCTTTCAGAGACTACCCTACCGGCAGAAGGCGGCGAAGTGGATATCTTCTACAGCCTTACGATGGACACCGTGGAGAAAGCTTTCCCCAGTGAGAACGTGCTCGTTGCAACCGCTACCGGTTTGGACGGTATCACACGTTTCCGCGAACTGGAGATCGTGTTGACTATCGTGCCGCCAAGTTCAGGCGGTGCGGGTTCGTTTGATTTGGACACCACGCGTATGGCGATTGGTCCGCTCAGTCGCGACTATTATGCATTCGCACAAGGAACGGCCGACTCGACACTCAAGAACCACTTAGGCTATATCGTATGTTGTGGAAAGCGCTACCGTTATGGTAGCGGATCGAAGAAGAGTTGGGATGCGTTCTACTCTACCGACCGCGACACAGTCACCAACGAGGTGCTGGATATGTATTCGAATAATGTACGTTATTTTGATCCGGAGAAACCGACCGCCAGCGTGTCAGGCTTTGATATCGAGCACATGCTTCCCAAGAGTTGGTGGGGCGGCGATGTGAACCCTGCTTATTGCGATATCTTCCATCTCGTACCCGGTGACGCATCCGCGAACCGCAGCAAGTCGAACCACGCGCCGGGTATTCCTGCGGACAGCAGTTTCTATAACGGTTCCTTTGTGACCGGCCGCGATACAATACACGGTTTGAAGCGTGTCTTCTGCCCTGCCGACGAATACAAGGGTGATTTTGCCCGTGCGTATTTCTATATCGCTACATGCTACGGAGACTCGCTCACATGGGTCGAGAGAGACGAACCGGCGCAGGCTATGACCAACGAAGGCTGGCAGGAGTTCCTTCCTTGGCTGCGCGACCTGTTGCTTGCATGGCATCGTTTGGATCCGGTAAGCGAGAAAGAGAAAGCGCGTGCGATAGAAGTCAATAAGATCCAGGGTAACCGCAATCCGTTCATTGACTATCCGGAGTTGGCAGAGTATATCTGGGGCGAGAAGCAAGGCCAGACGGTGGACTTCAAGCAGTTGGAGTGCACCTACGAAGAGGATCTGCATCAAGGCCTTGACAACACACCCGCTATGCCCTCTGCGCGCAAAGAGATACGTAACGGACAGATCGTCATCATACGTAATGCGTCAATTTATACCACTTTAGGTCAAACGATACGATAAGTGTGTCAATTTTTACACATTTATCGCGAATATCTGCACGCGCGCGTGAAAGAATTTGTGTAATTTTGCAGACGATTTTGATTGCATACATTTAACACAAATACGATATATGAAAAAACAACTATTCAATGCCCTACTTTGCGTGATGATGGTACTTCCGTTCGGGAAGATGATGGCGCAGAGTACCGTAGTAGACGGTCAATCGACAGAAGGCAAAGATTTCTGGGTTACGTTTATGCAAGCGGACCAGAAGACGAGCGATGACGGCGATTGGGACAGCCACTACAACACACTTATTCTGTCCCTATCTATCTCATCTCGCGAGAATTGCCAGGTAACGATAGAGAATCCGTTTACCGGCTATAAAGAGACTGTGGATGTGACCGCTAACGAGATGAAGTTAGTCGAGTTATACAAAGGTCACCCCAGGGTAACAGAAGCTCGTGCAGCTATGAAAGCAACCAAGAAAGTGTGCTATGCTGTGAATGATGAAGTAGCAGACACTTGTGCGCTGCATGTGACATCGACAGCTAACATCTCGCTCTTTGCTACCAACTATAAGAAGGCAACTTTTGACGCGACGAACGTGTTACCGACGCCTTCGTTGCTCAAGGAATACATTATCCAGAGTTATACTCCGTCGGATCACAAGGGAGGTGCACAAGGTACACACTTTGCCGTTATTGCCGTGGAGAATAACACGAAAGTATGGTACACCCCTTCTGTATTGACTCCGAAAAACGCCGGATACCGTACATATCTAAACAACTTAAACGATCCGTACGCTGACCCGGAGACTTTGAAAGCCGATTCGATCAAGTGGGCCGGTTTTGTGATTGGTGAGCATACTGATTCGGTAGTGCTGCAGAAGGGCCAGGTATATTACGTATGGACCGGAGGCGGAGAAGGCGATGATTATGATCTGAGTGGTACTATTGTGAGAGCAGACAAGAAAATCGCTGTTTTTCAAGGCAGTCCGCACACCAACATCCCAAAAAACGTCAAGCAGCGCGATCATATTTTCTCGCAGGCTATGCCGACACAGTACTGGGGTAATACCTTCGCTTTAACTGCCTCGTCCAATCGTCCTTCGGATATTATCCGAGTGATGGCGCTCAACGATGAGACGACCGTATATATTAACGGTGATTCGGTGTATACATTCGATTTCTCGACCAACAAGAAACATTACTGGGAGTTCGAGATCGGCACGCAAGGCAAATACGCCAAGGACGGTAGTTGTATGCTGACGACTTCCTGTCCTTGTGCGGTTCACCTCTTCCTTGTCTCACAGGAGTATCATTCGAAGACGGACGGCGACCCGGCTATGCTTTGGATCAATCCGATTGAACAACAGATAGACCAGGTGACTTTTGCAACCTATGCAAGTTCGAATGGTACAACCAAGCACTATGTCAATATCGTCACGGACCAACCGGCCTTGATGAAACTTGACGGCGCGTCCATTCAAAGCGACTTCAAGCAAGTAAGCGGTTCTAGCACCTATTACTACGCGCAGAAATCGCTTGGAAACGAAGCTACTTCGCACACCTTAAAGAGTGATGGCTCTAAATTTATTGCACATGTCTATGGCTTTACTGCTAATGAGTCGTACGGTTATTCTGCCGGTGGAGCTACCAAGCCGCTAACCCAGTATATCACGATCAATGGCAAGGTCTTCACGCCGGATTCAGAAAACACGCTTTGCGGCGATGATACGATTCGTTTTGCCTGTCACCCGGACTACGAATATGAGAAGATTGAGTGGTATTTTGGTGACGGCGAATCCAATCTGGAGAACAAAGACTCCGTGCCTCACGAGTATAAAGAAGCGGGTGTTTACGATGCTTACGTACTCATCTATCGTAAGAGCAGCAATGTCTGCGTAGGACAAAGCGCGATCGATAGTATTCCTATCACCGTGACTATCGGAAACTACAAAGTGGACATCAAGGAAGTAGAGATGCCGTATTGTACCCAAGAGGGCGAAGAGGCAGACCTGACGATCCATCTCTATAACCCGTCGAGCGTATCGTTGACCGGCGACAGTGTTTCTATCGCGTTTAAGAAGGAAGAAGACGGTCTGACGAACGATATGTTGACCATCCAAGACGATACGACGCTCGTCATTCATTTGCCGGGCACGGTAAAGGACAAGAAAGACTACTCGCTGCATATCCATATCGGCTCTGAGTGTCCGAATAGCGTGCTGGACAAAGACCTCGTCTTCGCCATGCATTTCGACAAGCCCTATCTAACGCAGCGTTATAACAATATTTTGGGTCTGCTGCGTGACTCGTTCCCAGACCAGGAGTTGAGTAACTTCGTATGGTTCCACGATGGAGACACCGTACCGAACGAGAAAACAGGCGTGCTTTATCTGGAGGATGATGAGTCAAACAACGGCGAGTACTACGTTTGTTTCAATGTACACGAAGAGGGCAAAGCGGACTATAACTACTGTACCTGCCCTGTGACCTTCACCGCCAATGACAAAAAGCACACCTTCGATCCTGAGACGACGGACGTGACAATTACTGCAACCTATGTGATCAAGGGCGATAATGTCTTTGTCAATGCCGATTGGAACGGCAAGACGGATATCGAATGCTATGCGCAATGGATAATGTCGAGCGGGCAGGTATATAACAACTTAAAGTTCAACATCCCGGACGGAGGTTGCACGATACCGGTACCGGACACCAACGGATTCTATCTCTTGCGCGTTTATACCGATGGCTTGAGCCGCAGTTTCAAATTTATCATTGACAAGTAAAAAGAGGAGGATACAGAGATGAAGAATATTTTTCGTAACATACTGATTGCAAGTATCGTCCTGAGTTTTACTTGCGCCCCGACAGTGGTTTATGCAATGCCGGAACCTGTTCCTGCAGGCCAGACTGAGAAACAGAAAGCAGCTGCTGCGAAGGCCAAAGAGGCAGCTAAGAAAAAGAAACAGAAAGAAGCGGAGAAGAAGAAAAAGGAAGCTGAGAAGAAAAAGAAAGCTGCAGAACGCGCAAGAGTAGCCTCTGAGCGTGAAGCGGCTGCTGCTAAGAACACCGCCCAGACAGAGGCGCGTGAAGCAAAAGCTAAACGTGAATATGCCCGTTACCAAGAAGAGTTGGAGCACCCGAAGACCGAAGTGGTATCCCTCTTTAACCTCGGTCTGCGTCTGGGTTACGCCGCTATGATGGATAAGATGGCCCAAAACGACGTACAGAACAAACTCAAAGGCGGTGTAGGTGCCGGCCTTGATCTGACCTACGGTCTAGAGTACGGACATCTGCGCTTTGAGACCGGTCTGGATCTTCGTTTCCTCAACTCCACATCGACCTATGGCTTCACGGCTGTTCGCAATGACCTCACGTACGGCGCCAAATACAACTACTTGTTTGACAACTTGAGTGAAATGCGCAATATGTTCCAGGTAGGCGTACCTGTTATGATCGGAGCGCAGTTCAACCGCTATTATTTCCTTGTAGGCGCCAAAGTGCACTATTCGGTACTGGGTACCTATAGCCACAAAGGTCTCTATGATATCACGGTAGAAGATCCGGCGCTCGTTGATCCATACGGCATGGGTATTCATGCAGTGAACGGCCAAACAAACACGCCTATCATGTTCTCACAACCCGATTTGAGTATTGCTGCAGAGATAGGTATTGATTTGGACGAGTGGCTGCAGAAACAGCCGGACAAGAAGAAAAAGACCAAAGTTAAACCGGGTGAGCGTTTGCCTTTCGGTCGCGAGCATGTGCATTATCGTGCTGCGCTGTTTGCTGAATACGGCGTACTGAACACCAACGGCACAAAAGCGGCACAGCCTGTGGAGTTTACGGCAGACCAAGTAAGTGTACAAAAGACGAATACACTCCTTGCATGGAACGGAGATACGAAACTCAATAACCTCTTCGTAGGTGCGAAATTCATCATTCAGTTTGAGGTGCCGGGTAAGAAAGCCCGTCCTGTTCCGCCTCCCCCATCCTATGCTATATACAGCGTCGTAGACGCAACTACGAACCAACCGATCAATGCGTTTATCGAGACGAAGAGTGCAGAGGGCGACAAGATCGCTATGCGCGAGCGTCAGATCGGTGCTAACGGTATTCGTCAGAGACATCCTCTCGGCGCTTACACCGTGGATGCAAAAGCAGAGGGTTACTACAACGCCATGCAGTCCTTTGACATCGCTGAAGTGGGTAGCACCGAGTATGTCACGATCATGATGCGTCCGCGGCCTGTATTCCGCCTGCGTGTAACGAACAAAGAGACCGGTCTGGCAGTGCCTGCTACAGTGCGTATCATCAAGAGCGGCGAGACGGATCCTGCTTATACGCTCGCTACTGACTCCGCGAACGGAGCAGCACGGCAGATGTTAGCGGAAGGTCCGCAATACCGCCTTGTCATTGAGCAGATGGGATATGACAAACTGGAGCAGAATATAACCTATGTCGGTGATAGCCTCAACCTCCAGTTGGCGCCGATCAAGAAAGGTGAGGTCTTCATCGTCAAGAACCTCCATTTTGCGACCAACAAGACACGTATCCTTCCGATTTCAGAAGAAGCTCTTAACGACCTGTATATGTACCTGGCACGCAACCCGCAACTGCGGATCAAGATCATCGGTCACACGGATAATGTCGGTAAAGATGCAGCCAACCAGAAGTTGTCTGACGGACGTGCTAATGCAGTACGAGATGACCTTATCGAGCGCGGTATAGCAGCCGATCGTATCGAGGCAGAAGGACGTGGAGAGTCGCAGCCTATTGACACCAACGACACCGAAGAAGGTCGTCAAAATAATCGTCGTGTAGAAATAGAAATCTTATAAGACATATGAAAAAAGTAAGCAAATCGCTATTATTGGTAGCATTGTTATTCGCCATGACTTTGCCGACTTGGGGTCAAACCTCCACGCAAGGTAAGGAGTTCTGGGTATCGCTGATACCGAGTCAGTCTCCGGACGGTACAAGTTTCACCAGTAATGGATTTAAGCCCTACATCGCCATCAGTGCTCCTAAAGCTTGTAAGGTGACGATCAGTAACCCGAATACCGGGTACTCTGTGGATAAATACATCCAGACGGATAATGCGTGGGCAGAAATCAAGGACATCCCGAATGAACAATGGTTTGGTTCTTCTATTCCTGCGTCCGAGACCGTACTAAACACCGGTCTTAAGATCGAGGCTACCGAAGAAGTGTCGGTTTTCTGCGCGTTGCTTTGGAATAAGAGTTTTGATGCAACAAACGTGTTGCCTGTTACCGCTCTGCAAAGTGAATACATCGTGCAGACATATGAAGGCATCAAGCAAGATATCATATACGATGGAGAAGAAGGAGGAAAAGATAATGGTTTCAACGGAGTCAAACAGAATGTCTTTACCATCCTTGCCGCAGAAGACTGTACCGTAGATATTACTCCTGCTGGCAAAACAGTAGGAGGCAAGACCACTACCTTTTCCGTTGACTTAAAGGCAGGTCAAAACTACCATGTGCTTAGTGCAGAGAATGTCAATCTCAGTGGTAGCCGTGTCAAAGCACGAAATGAAAAGAAGATCGCTGTCTTTGCAGGTGCTCCGCTGACTCGTGTACCTAACTGCTTCTCGGATCGCGACTTGCTGTACGAGCAGTTATTCCCAATTGATTATTGGGGACAGAACTTTATCGTATCTCGCTCCAAACAAAAAGACGTGAACCGCATTATCATCACTGCGCAGGAAGATGATACAGAGGTGACTATTTATGGCAACTATGATTTAAATACGTCTAAGAATGATGATCACACCATTTATCAGAACTATACCTTTACGCTGAGTGCCGGTCAATCCTATGAATTTGAGTTGTCTGCCGGATATGAGAGCGGACGATGGGATAATAAACGTTCTTCGTTCAAAGGAATAACGGTCATTGATTCTTGTGCATATATTCAAACGTCCTGTCCATGCGCCGTACTTTCGTACGATGTAGGTAACGGATATTACCGCAAAGACTCGGGAATTGAGACTTACAAAGATGGATCCAAATACTATGGAGCTCCTTCTATGACATGGGTAAGTCCTATTGAGCAGATGATTAACGACATCGTGTTCGGTGTTATGGGAACAGACAACACAACCAAACACTTCATCAATATTATAGCCTACACCTCAGATGTTAAGAATGTGAAGTTGAATAATGTCGAGTTGACATCTCAATTTAAGAAGGTAGAAAGTAATCCAACATATTCTTATGCCCGTATCACGCTACGTGAGACGACACCGGGCGGTACGAATCCGTTCTATCATCTGGAGAGTAAATATGGATTTATCGCTACGGTTTATGGTAACGGTGACGACGAAAGTTATGCCTATTCTGTAGGTTCGAGTGCCGTGAAGCGAGGAGTGAATATCGAGGGTGTCAAGTTTGTGGATAACATGCGTTCCGAGGATCCCTTCTGTGTAGGCACAACGCTTCGCTTCGACCCGCAGGTAAGTAGCGATGTGATTGATAAAGTAGTATGGGATTTTGGTGACGGGACAAGCGCTACCACGACCAAAGAAACCGGAATCGTAGCCGAACATACCTACACCTCTCCGGACTGGTATGACGTGACGGCACGGATCTCCGCACATAAGAGTTGTCCAGAAGCATCTTATCCGGAGGAGGCTGTCTCATTCTCTTTCCGTGTGATAGAGCCGGAGTTTAAGTTCGGTAAAGTAGAGCACCTGTGCTTGGATACCGGTACGGCTGTTATTCCGGCAAATGAACTCGACACCTTGTGGCCGAAAGATGGCAAATGCGAGCCGATCATCTATGTCAACTATATCCATTACGGTAAGGAGACCGTGTGGTACGACACGATTCCGAATGCGAAAGACTCCTACTATGAGCCGCTCAACGGCAAGACCTATTCTCTGGATCCGACTAAGCCCGAAGATTATATCGTGGATATCGAACTCAATGTCAGCAAGTTAACCGGTAAGAAGAACCAATACCAATGTGACTCGCTCATCATGCGTCACGTAAAGATATCGACATGTCTCCACATGACGATGGATAACACCTCCGACCAGCACAGCTGTTACGGAGAGAAGATGGATGTGCCTTATACCCATGTGCGCGGTAAGATCGGTGACGCAACGATGCAGCTTATCGGAGAACTTGCTCCATCTACCCCGCAGCCGATAGTCTTAGAAGACGGTATTGCAACACTGCCGACCCAAGACTTGAAGCCGGGTGAGTATAAAGCGAAAGTGGAAGTAAAAGATGGCGGATGTGACTCGACACTCACTTTCACGATTCCATTTACGGTTTACTACCCCTCCGACATCTTCGTCTATATGTTCGACAACACGCTGGCCGTCTATAAAGCCGGCAACGGAGGAAATAAGAAGTTACAGCAAGACTTCACGGGCTATACCTATCAATGGTACCTGAAGGGCGAACCCATCCAGGGAGCTAACAGTTCCGTTTATGTTAAACAGTACGGTAAGTTTGCTGAAGGCGATAGTGTCTTTGTGGAGTTCATTGATCCGGCAGGATACAAACTCAAATCCTGCGCGCAGATCCTTCCTGAGCGCGATTTCACAGCACCGGAGGAGGAAGATGACACCAATAACGCTCCCGCGCTGAAACTACTGATTAACAATCGTTTAGTAATTCGTAAAGACGGACAGACCTATAACATGTACGGTCAGCGCGTAGAATAATGAAACAACTGTTTCGCGACAATAGTATCTTTATCGGACTAAGTCTAATGCTCGTAGTGGCATTAGGCTTAGCCCTTTTATGGTTGCCGAAAGGCGAGTTACACCTGCTCTTATGCGACCGTCATACACCCGCGCGCGATATATTCTATAGGTATTACACGCAGGTTGGCGAATGGTTTCCGTATGTCTTATGCGTACTGTTGTTGCTTTTCAGCCGCATCGGAGACGGTGTCTTTGCATCCTGCGGCTTAGCGCTCTCTGCCCTGACGACACAGCTCTTCAAGCATATCGTGAATGCCCCGCGGCCTCTTAAATGGTTTGCCATCAACTATCCGGATATTCATCTTCCTCTCGCGCACGGAGTCCATATACATCACTGGCAGTCCTTTCCCTCCGGCCACACGACCTCGTTCTTCGCGCTTGCGTTTGTAGCGTGTATATTAGTGACTAGAAATTCCAGATTTTCTAAATTTTCCTGTTCTGCGCTCCAAATACTGCTTTTCATAGCAGCTGCGCTGGGAGGATACAGCCGGATTTATTTGAGTCAGCATTTTGCACTGGATGTACTCGCAGGCATCGTTGTCGGCATGGGTATCACCCTCGCTTCGTATGCCGTTTTGCAGCATTATGAGGGTCAAAAATGGTACAATTACCGCCTTTTTTAAAAAAAATGAGGGGTAAAGTGCATTTTTTTTCAAAAAAATTTGGTCATATCAAAAAAAAGCAGTACCTTTGCACCCGCTTTCGATAAGGAAGTCACATTGAGGGCGTTTAGCTCAGCTGGTTTAGAGCATCTGCCTTACAAGCAGAGGGTCTGCGGTTCGAATCCGTAAACGCCCACAAAGAACATCGCAAGATGTTCTTTTTTTTATTTTCTCTTGCGTATGTCAAAAAAAAGTTGTAATTTTGCAGCCTAATTGTAAATTAGGCTTAGTATGGTAACATTTATTGTGGCATTAGTGCTGCTGGTGGTAGGTTTTTGTACCTACGGATTGCTGGTAGAGAAGGTTTTCGGTATAGAGCCGAATCGTAAAACACCCGCGTTGACGAAGACAGACGGTGTGGATTTTGTTCCTATGGCCCCGTGGCGTATCTTCCTGGTGCAGTTCCTGAATATCGCCGGTCTTGGCCCTATTTTCGGTGCGATAATGGGTATTTTCTATGGTCCTGCAGCTTTCCTTTGGATCGTGTTTGGTACTATCTTCGCCGGTGGTGTACATGACTACATGAGCGGTATGCTGTCCATCCGCAAAGGCGGAGCGTCATTACCGGATATCATAGGCGACGAGTTGGGCCCGAAGGTTAAGGTGTTCATGCGCGTACTGAGTCTGGTATTGCTTATCTTGCTAACCACGACCTTCTTAAGTGGTCCGGCGACCTTATTGCAAGGCTTGGAGCCCCTTGTTTCCTTTAAGTACCACTATGCCAGCATTCCAATCGCATGGGTATTGATTATCTTTGCTTACTATGCCTTAGCAACCGTGCTTCCGGTAGATAAACTGATCGGTCGTTTCTACCCTATTTTCGGTGCCATATTGCTATTCATGGGTCTGGGCATCATGGTAGTAATGTTAGGCTGGCATAGCAGCGAGATGCCGGAAGTATTCGATGGCCTGCATAACAGACAGACAAACGGTCTGCCTCTCTTCCCAATGATGTTCGTCAGCATCGCCTGCGGCGCGATCTCGGGTTTTCACGGTACACAGAGTCCTATCATGGCGCGTTGTATGACGAACGAACGTCAAGGCCGCTGGATCTTTTACGGCGCAATGGTAGCCGAAGGTATTCTGGCGTTGATATGGGCAGCTGCTGCAGGCACGTTCTTTGCAGACCCGGAGACGGGACTGTACGGAATTGACGGCTTGCAAGCTTTTGCGGCACAGAATCCCGGAAAGAACATCGCCGCGCTGGTGATTGATAAAGTGAGTCGTTCGTGGCTTGGCACCGTAGGCGGTATATTGGCTATCATTGGTGTGATTGCCGCACCGATCACCAGTGGCGACACGGCGCTCCGTAGCGCACGATTGATCGTAGCGGACTATTTGAAACTGGACCAACGTCCGATACCAAATCGTCTGATGATTGCCGTTCCCCTCTTCCTGTGCGTTTTCGGCATGGTGTTCGTGGACTTCAATATTGTTTGGCGTTATTTCGCATGGACGAATCAAACGCTGGCATGCTTTACACTCTGGGCAGCAACGGCGTGGTTGTATAAAAGCAATCGAATCAAGTTAGATGGTAAAAGGTACCGTCTGGGATTCTTGATAACGCTTGTGCCGGCGTTGTTTATGACCATGGTTTGTAGCAGTTATATACTCATTGCCCCGGAAGGCATGCATTTACCTGCCGAATGGTATTGGGTCGGATATGCGACTGCCGGTGTTATCACATTGGTCTGCGGAGACTTCTTCTTGCATTGGGCTAAACACTATAAATAATCAATCGTTCTTTGATCAAATGATTAAATCCGCACAATATATCATCTCTAATCCGGATGTAGCAAGTTGTCCGCAGAGTAAGTTGCCGGAGTACGCGTTTATCGGTCGGAGTAATGTGGGTAAGTCCAGTCTTATCAACATGCTCTGCCATAATAACAAGTTGGCCAAGACCAGCCAGAAGCCCGGTAAGACGCTGCTCATCAACCATTTCTTGGTGGACAACGCGTGGCATTTGGTCGATCTGCCGGGATACGGTTTTGCGCAGGCGGGCCAGAAACAGCGGGAGACGCTTAAGAAGATGATCGAGCGGTATTGTCTGCTGCGCGAGCAGTTAGTATGCCTCTTTGTGCTCATTGACTGCCGGCATGAGCCGCAGAAGATAGACCTGGAGTTTATCAACTGGTTGGGCGAAAACGGAGTGCCGTTTGCCATCGTCTTTACGAAAGGCGACAAACTGGGCAAAGTGCGGCTCAAAGAGAACGTAGAGGCGTATAAGGCACGCCTGCTCGAAGAATGGGAAGAACTGCCGCCGGTATTCGTCACGTCGTCGGAAACAGGGCTTGGCGGCGAGGAACTGACAAGTTATATTGAACAATTGAACGAAGAGGTAAAATCTTAATAATCGTATATATTTTTAACCCGCTAACAACTCTGTAACAACTCTGTAAAAACTCTGTAATACCCCCGTAAGGTATACTATGCGTCAAATCTTAAAAATAGTACATTTTTGGATGCTGCTGATGCTCTGCACGGTTTCTTTGTACGCGCGCAATGCACGTGTGTACGGGTACGTCGTGGACCAGGATAACGTGGGTATTGAGTTGGCGAACGTGGTGGTACTGAATGCCGACCGGCCGATCGGTACTGCGACGAACAAGAACGGCTATTACGAATTGCTGCTGGACGAAGCGGATACGGTGGTGTTGTCGTTCTCGATGATCGGTTACACGAGCGTGCAACAACGAATCATCGACCTGCGTGACGTGCTCAATATCAACGTGCAACTGCTGACTGACGAACAACTGTTGACGGAGATCGAGGTGCGCGGTATCAAGCACACGCAAGGCACAATGGATCAGATAGATGCGACGACTACCCGTTTTATGCCGGACGCAACAGGCGGAAGTATCGAGAGTCTCTTGATCACTTTTGCCGGTGTGAGTCAGACCAACGAACTGAGTAGTCAGTATAACGTGCGTGGAGGTGCCTTTGATGAGAACTCCGTTTATGTGAACGGCATCGAGGTGCATCGACCCTTGTTGATACGAAGCGGTCAACAGGAAGGACTGAGTTTTGTTAACCCCGAGATGGTAGAGAACGTTCGTTTCTCAGCAGGCGGATATGGGGCGCAGTACGGCGATAAGATGGCGTCGGTGCTGGATATCAGTTATAAACGTCCGCAAGCTTTCGAGGCTAGCCTGAGTGCGAGTCTGCTGGGCGCTCAGGTCTATGTCGGTCACGGCGACAGTACGTACAGCCAGATGCATGGTCTTCGTTACAAGACCAACAAATACATGCTCGGCGGCCTGGCGACCTCCGGTAACTACGACCCGACCTTCATTGACTACCAGACGTTTATTACCTGGAAGGTAGCCCCTAAATGGGAGATGTCTTTCCTCGGAAACATCAGCCAGAATGACTACCGTTTCACGCCGGACAGTTTGAGTGAATCTTTCGGCGGACAAAACGCGAAGAAACTGAGTATCTACTATGACGGCCAGGAGAAAGACCGTTTTCTGACGGCTTTTGCGGCCTTGAGTACCAAGGGAAAGGTGAGCAAAGAGGTGGAGATAGGCTTTGACTTAAGCGGTTTCTACACCAACGAGCGGGAGAACTTCGATATCACAGGCGAGTACGTGCTGGCTGCGGGCGATGAACAAAGTCAAACCGGTAATGCGCAGAGCGAACAGATAGACCCGTCGGATCAGAGCGAGGTGCTCGGTACGGGTATCTTCCACCAGCATGCGCGTAACATGCTTGAGGCGGGCGTGATCACACTGGCGCATAATGGTTCGTGGAAGCGCGGCGGCAACACCCTACTCTGGGGTGTAAGCGGACAAGCGGAATTGATTCGCGACCGTATCAGCGAATGGGAATGGCGTGACTCGGCCGGTTATTCGTTGCCTAATGACGGCCGCTCGATGGAACTTTATTATACCATGCGCGGTGAGGCCGACATGCGTACGGCGCGTGTACAGGCGTATATCCAGAACGAACATAAATGGCACACGAACTCCGGACAATGGATACTGACGGTAGGCGGACGTCTGCAATGGTGGAGTTGGAACAACGAAGTGCTTCCTTCCCCGCGTGCGTCTCTGGAATGGATACCGGGTTGGAAACGCGACTTGTGTTTCCGTCTGGCAACGGGTCTCTACTACCAGGCGCCGTTCTACAAGGAGTTGCGCGACACCGTTACCGACGCGCTGGGTGTGACGCGTATCACACTCAACAGAGATCTCAAAGCCCAACGCTCGGTGCATGTCGTGCTGGGCGGCGACTACTATTTCCGCGCATGGGGACGACCGTTCAAGTCCACCGCCGAGGGCTATTACAAGTATATCGACCGCATGGAGAGTTATACGGTGGATAACGTGCGCGTGCGCTACTCGGGTAAGAACGACTCGCAGGGCTACGCCGGTGGTCTGGACCTGAAGTTATACGGAGAGTTAGTACCCGGCGCGGACAGCTGGATATCGTTCAGCACGATGGTAGCCCGTCAACATTTTGTGGATTCGGCCGCATGGTTCCCCAGCCCTACAGAGCAGCGTTGGAACTTCTCCATGCTCTTTCAGGACTATATCCCGCAACTGCCGCAGTTGAAGTTCCACATCAAGATGCAGTTTGCGGAAGGACAGCCGTACTACGCGCCGCGTAATAACCAGAGTTGGGGACGTATGCCGGCCTACAAACGTATAGACCTGGGTGCGACCTATGTCTTTAATGACAAGACAGCTAAGTTCATGCGCAAGCCGAGCGCCAAGCATGTCAAGCAGTGGGCGATACAGTTTGAGGTCTTTAACCTCGTAGGATGGCGCAACGTCAACTCCTATTTCTGGGTAGCGGACGCTTTCGGTCAACAATGGGCGAGCCCGAACTACCTGACAGGCAGACGATTTAATTTGAAAGTAACAGTAGATTTACGATAATATGGCAGAAGAATTGACACCGATGATGAAGCAGTTCCGCGAGATCAAGCAACAGTACCCCGATGCGATGTTGCTGTTCCGTTGCGGAGATTTCTATGAGACCTATGCGGAAGACGCGGTCAAGGCGGCGAAGATACTCAACATCACCCTCACCCACCGCAGTAACGGTGGTAATTCGGCAGCACAACCTCTGGAGATGGCAGGCTTCCCCTTCCATGCGCTGGATACGTACTTGCCGAAACTGGTGCGGGCAGGTCTGCGTGTGGCTATCTGCGACCAGTTGGAAGATCCCAAACTGACCAAGAAACTGGTGAAGCGCGGCGTGACTGAACTCGTCACTCCGGGTGTCAGTTATTCGGATACCACCCTCACGCAGAAAGAGAACAACTGGGTCGCTTGCCTGCATTTTGACAAGCACCAGATCGGTGTCGCTTTTCTTGATATCTCTACCGGTGAGTTCCTTGCCGGACAAGGCGACAGCAGCTATATCGACAAACTGCTCACTAATTTCGCGCCGAAGGAAGTGCTGTACATGCGCGGACGCAAGGCCGAGATGGAGAACCTGTTCGGTAATAAGTTCTTTACCTTCGAGTTGGAAGACTGGATGCTCGTAGAGTCTACGGCCCGCGACAGACTGCAGAAGTTATGGGGTGTGAGTTCGCTGAAAGGTTTTGGCCTTGAGAAGATGCCGGCAGGTGTGACGGCAGCAGGCGGTATATTGATGTACCTCGACATGACGCAACACCTGCAAACAGGCCATATCCAGCACCTGAGTCGTATCGAAGAAGACAAATATGTATGGCTCGACCGCTTTACGATTCGTAACCTCGAACTGACGGGTGGGCAGACGGCAGAGAGCAAGACACTCTTTGATGTCATCGACCGCACGATCACGCCGATGGGCGGACGTATGCTGCATCGCTGGCTCGCTTTCCCGCTTAAGGATGTGCGGCCTATCCGCAACCGGCAAACGGTGGTGGAGCACCTGTTCCGTCACCCCGATGACCGCGAGATACTGCGCGAGGCGCTGCAACAGATGGGCGACCTCGAGCGTATCGTGAGCAAGATCTCTACCGGCCGTATCGGTCCGCGAGAGATGGTACAACTGGGACGGGCACTGCGAGCTATCCGGCCGGTCAAAGACATCTGCGAAGCCGCACGCGACAACTCGTACCTCAGCCTCATGGGCGAACAACTCGACCCCTGCGACGAGATGCGTATGCGTATTGAGCACGAGATAGTACCCGACCCGCCTATCGCACAAGGCCGACCGAACATCATCGCGCGTGGTGTGGACAGCGAACTGGACGAACTCAGAACTATCCAGACGGACGGCAAGAACTACCTCCTGCAGATCCAGCAGCGCGAGATAGAGCGTACGGGCATCAGCAGTCTAAAAATCGGCTATAACAACGTCTTCGGTTACTACCTCGAGGTACGTAACACCTACAAAGAGCAAGTGCCGGCGGAGTGGATTCGCAAGCAGACACTCGTCTCCGCAGAGCGCTATATCACCGAAGAACTCAAGGCATACGAAGAGAAGATCACGACCGCGGAAGAGAAAATACAGATCATTGAGAACCGACTCTATCAGGAACTGATGCTGGCGCTGAGCGAATGGGTGCCACAGATGCAACTGGATGCGAACGTGCTCGCCCAACTGGACTGCCTACTCTCTTTCGCCTCTGTGGCGGCTGATAACCGTTATGTATGTCCGGACGTCAACGACAGCCTTGTCATCGACATCCGTCAGGGACGTCACCCGGTCATCGAGCAACAGATGCCGCCGGGCGAACAGTATATCGCCAACGACGTGCTGCTGGATAACAACAGCCAACAGATCATCATCATCACGGGTCCGAACATGGCCGGTAAGTCGGCATTGTTACGTCAAACAGCTCTTATCGTGCTGCTGGCCCAGATAGGTGCATTCGTACCCGCAGAGAGCGCATCCATCGGTATCGTGGATAAGATCTTCACCCGCGTCGGTGCGAGTGATAACATATCGCTGGGCGAATCCACATTCATGGTCGAGATGAACGAAGCAGCGTCGATCCTGAATAACCTCAGCGAACGCAGTCTGGTGCTGTTCGATGAACTGGGACGAGGAACCAGTACCTACGACGGTATATCCATCGCCTGGGCCATCGTGGAATATATCCACGAGAACAGAGGCCATGCCAAGACGCTCTTTGCGACCCACTATCACGAGCTCAATGAGATGGAGAAGACCTTCGAGCGAATCCGTAACTACAACGTTTCCGTCAAGGAACTGAACGGCAAGGTGATCTTCCTGCGTAAGCTCGTTCGTGGCGGTTCGGAGCATAGTTTCGGTATTCATGTGGCCAAACTGGCCGGACTGCCTACTTCTATCGTCGAGCGCGCGACGCATATCCTCGCCGACCTCGAGCAGGCCGCCAAGAACGGCGAGATAGCCAAGCCGACCGAGCATATCGGAGAGACCAGAGAAGGCATGCAACTGAGTTTCTTCCAACTCGACGACCCTGTGCTCGAGCAGATTCGAGACGAAGTGAAGACACTGGACATCAATAACTTAACGCCCCTCGAGGCGCTGAATAAGTTATCGGAGATAAAGAAATTAGTAGGAGGGAAAGTATGAATAAAGCAAGAGTTATCCGTTGGATATTAGGTATCTCGGGATGGGTGCTGTGTCTCATCCTTATCTTCTGTCTGGAGCAGTACTACCGCTGGGAAGTGAGTAACTTCGAGGCGCGTGACGGCCAGCGTCATACCTATAACATCTACGAGGGCACAACGATCGATTCGTTGCTCTCAATGATCAGTGAGGACTACGAGATCAGCGCGATGGCCGACCTCAAATGGCACATGCGCATCCTGCTCTTCCTCTATCCCGAGCCGGGGCACTATGAGATCCCGCCGCAGATAGGTGACCGCGAGTTGATTGAGAAATTCAAATACGGCCGTCAGACGCCGGTACGTATCACGTGGAATAACTTCGTGCGTACCCGCGAGGACCTGGCCGGCAAAGTGACGACCCACCTGCTGATGGACAGCGTGACCTTGCTCCAACTGCTGGACAGCAACGAGTACATGGCGCAGTACGGTTTTGACCGAGAGACGAGTCGCTGCCTCTTTATTCCCAACACCTACGAGGTCTATTGGAACATTAGCCCCGACGCGCTCTTCAAGCGGATGCTGAGGGAGTACAACACCTTCTGGAACGATGAGCGCCGCCATAAAGCGGACTCGATCGGTCTGACCCCTATCGAGGTGGCTATCGTAGCGTCTATCGTGGAAGGCGAGAGCACGAACAAACGTGAACTGCCGCTCATCGCATCGCTTTACCTCAACCGTGTGCACAAAGGCATGCACCTGCAGGCCTGCCCGACCATCAAGTACGCCCTGGGAGACTTCAAGCTCAAGCGCATCCTCAACCGCCATCTGACGATCGACTCGCCGTATAACACGTATAAGTACCCGGGACTGCCTCCCGGACCGATCCGCTGCCCGGCGCCAGCAACGCTTGACATCGTGCTTAATGCGCCCAAGACCAATTATCTCTATATGTGCGCGAGCCCGGAACTGAACAACACCCATGTCTTCTCCTCCACCTTCAGCGGTCACGCTGCAGCTGCAGCCCAGTACCGCCACACGATGGACACGATTCATTGGAATTGAAAATGGAAAATGGAAAATTGATTTGGGAGAATAATGACGATATTAGGTTAGTGGAGTGCGAAAACAAAGCGCGAGTTATCCAGCGTCACCTCAACGACTGCCGGGACGAACGGCGGCCGTATGTCTTTGTGACTCCCACTATGATCGTCAAGCCGCTACATCGTCTGTTGGTACCTGTCTCCATGCTGGAGGAGGAGACCTACAAGGCGGAGATATGCACTTATATCGCCCGCAAAACCGGCGCACATATCATTCTGCTCAAGGCTCGCGACTACGGTTCGCACGCGCAGCAGAACGTCAACCGCATCGTCACCCATATCAAGGCCGTGAGCGAGAAAACCGGAGAGAAGATATCCTACGAGGTGTGCGAAGCGCGCAAAGACAGTTTCTCGCTGGCCAAAGAAGCGACAGAGCGGCAAAAAGACTTCCGATATGACCTGCTAATCCTTACAGCCAGCCGCGAATACGGTCTGGATGACATTTTGTTCGGTCCGCCGGAACGAAAAGCTATCCAACGAGCACTCGTCCCTGTGCTTTTGGTCAATCCGCGTACAGATTTGTTCTCATTATGCGATTAAACATGTCATTTTGTTAACTAAATTTTACAATTTTAAGAAATTTGACACTTTTTCGCAAAAATATTTGGCCATATGGTCAAAAAGCAGTACTTTTGCACCGTGTTTTTCATGGTATTAGATTTAAGGTTAAATGAAAAGGTTGGGTTGTCGCGAGACAACCTTCTTTTTTTTTGTCAGTAACTTGTTTACTGAGAAAAGTAAAAGGAGTACAACCTTCTTCTTTGCACAAAAAAATAGGCCTATTAAGGCCCATTTAGTACTCGTTTAGAACTCATTTAGCGCTCTATGTCATTAGCATCTCGTTCGCATTACGGACGATTCCGTTCGGTCACTGTCCGGTTTTTCCCCGTTCTATGCAGCGGCCTAATACGTCATAGAAAACACCGTTGCGCTCAATGAGCAATTGACCGTTGCGGAGAATTTTTTGTCCGCGCGAAGGAGTCTCTTCATACGTATTTTCAAAGCCCCATGCTTGCGGCCGGATCCCTTCGCCCCACTGGCTATAGAGCCATTGGATACGCCAATCGTAGCGCGAGAGGAAATCGCTCAGTCTGCCGCTCATATTGCTATTGTCTTTGTATTCCCGCGTGTTACGCCATACCACGGCATCGTTCTTTGCTGCTTGCGTGATCTTGCTCGCCATATTGGCAATCTTCGTCCGCACCTCATCTTTCTGTGTGTGGTAGTAAACCCACCACTGCTCCTGTACGGCCTGCTGAAACGCGGGCCATGACGCCAGTTGGCCTATCCAGTACTGCGCGAATGTGGGGCCGTCGTATATCCATGTCTCTTGGTGTCGGTTGTAGGCATTGCCAAAATCCCATACAGGGCCAAATTTCCAGTGGTCGGCTATTCCCAGACTATCACGGTCCTTATAGAGGAAACAACTGCCGTGATAACTCTCACAATCCTCCATGATTTCTTGCACAAGGTAGTATTTGGCGGCTTCCAGAATATTGAGCAGTCGCTTTAAGTCAGATTCCGAATGACCGTACAAGGTGGAGTTGATGGTGAATATCTGATCCTCAATATACTGCCGTTGCTGTGAAGAGAGTATTTCGGGCTCTTTGAGCGAGACCATGACGTATTGCCCGTTACCTTCTTCAAACTCGATATTGTTCTCCGACGGGTAGTTATCTATCTCGACGAGCCATCCGCCCGTGATCGAGTCAGGGTGTGTCTCGTTGTCCGCCTGCTCATGGATATGTACGCGGTTGGAGGCAATACGCACGTGTTCCGTCAAGAAATACAGTCCCATGTACTTACCGTTCAGCACCAGTTCAACTGGGCGGGTACGGGGCGTCCAACGCAGGCCGATTGCTTTGCTAATCATAAAACCTGCCGGCATCTTGAGAAAACCGAGGTAATCGTCCGCATTGGCCATCAGACACCAGTGCCTATTATTGGGCATGCCCAGCACTTTGTGCTTGACGTCAAACTTGATCTTGTACGGTTTCTTGTCAAAGCCGTTCCACGTCCAGTTTCCGCGACCTTTGATGGTGCCGGCAATAGGTGATTGCGCAGAACCAAGCGGGTGATAATCAGGGATGATGGAATCGATATAGAGCGTCATAGGCACTTGCGTCTCTCTGTCCAGAACAGCTTGGTTGTTCTGGGTGTTGATATAAACGACGGGCAGGGTGCCGGAAATGTTGTTGGTCCCGCTACCGCCTTGTGAGGTCTGCCAAGTAGCCAAGTCAATCCAATAGCCTTGTGCCCAGTTGTCGCCGGACTGCGGCACGAAGATGTCTCCTGAGTTCATCTGCGCGTCCGAGGTGGCTGTGCGGTTCATGGACAGTTGATGGCTGATGCTGTCTTTGAAAGTGTTGAAGTCTTGTGCATAAAGTCCTTCGCGTATGGCACCGCCTACAAACGTAAAGCGGTACATATCGGTCACGGTCTGCGGGATCTCCACACGCCATTTGTTGCCGTCTTGAGTCATAGCGAGTGCATAGGTCTCCGCCCGCTGGTCGCTGCCAAAGACAAACCGCACAGCGCTGTAGCCCGTGAGGCTGTTGTCAAAATACAGTGTACCTTGCGGAATGGTGAGTGCGAATAGGCCGGTTACAGAAAGCAGACTGACTATGATGAGAAAAATCCTTTTCATTTCGTTTGCGGTTATCACATGTTGGCATTATAGTACTGCGGTAGACCGGTGACCTCATCGCCGAGCCACTCGGGACGCGTGAACGGTTCGTTCTCGTCGCCTAACTCGATCTCGGCAAGGATTCGTCCTTCCAGACGGCCATGGAACACGTCCACTTCCCAGCAACGCTCTTGGCCGTTATAAGCCGGTGCAGGAATGATATAGCGGGTCTTGGCGATCGCTCCGGGCAGGCAGAGACACAGCAGTTCCTTGGCATCGGCAGGGTCTATCTCTCGCTCCCATTCGAACTTAGCAAGCCCCTGGCGGAGGGTGGAGGACTTAATAGTAAGGAACGCACGCGCGTCGCGTATACGTACGCGGATGGTCTTCTCCGGGTCCTTGCACAGGTAACCCTGCATGATCTCATACGAAGTGGTCGCTTGGGCTCGAAAAGCCTCTGAGGTAACTAAGAACTTACGTTCTATTTCCGTGTTTTTGGGCATAATTGTATCTTTTAGCGCACAAAATTACAACTTTTTTACGATATGAACAAAAAAAAGTGCAAAATTATTTGGTCAATTAAAAAAAAAGCAGTACCTTTGCACCCGCTTTCGAGATTTAAGCTACGGAGAGATGGGTGAGTGGCTTAAACCAACAGTTTGCTAAACTGTCGTACTCGTAAGGGTACCGGGGGTTCGAATCCCCCTTTCTCCGCAAAAAAGAAAAATAGAGGCATTCAAAACCTCTATTTTTTTGTGTGTATAGATTATTGCAATGCTAATCAATAATCTTATATAACGCCCAATATCAACTCATTAAGCTAACTATTGCGGAGAGACATCGCATTTTATGGAACTCTAATGCTGCACAAAAGCCCTACCAAATACGATGAATAAAAACGCTACTAATTGTGTGTACTTTTCAAAATTGCGTTTGTGTACTTTTGAAAGTTGTGTAGTTCGCTCTGTCTTTTCCTAAATTTAGTAGACAGTTTTTTGTTTTCGGCTTCGAGTTCTTCGGCACTTCGCTTCTTCATAGGCACCTCATCAGCCACTTGAGGCTTGATTTCGGCTGCAAAGGTACGCATTTTTTTTCTGGATTTTGCAAATCCTGACGCCATCTGTACACCGTGGAATGGCCTTTTATACCATATTTGGCCTGAATTTGCGTCAATGTCATGCCGCCTTTCTCAAATTCTCGCACAAGTGCGATTCGTTCTTCCTGTGAGAACCAATAACCTTTTCTCTGATACATAATGTAGACATTTTAGTGTTCCTAAATGTGTCTACCTATTTCAGGATAAGACACGGCCGACCAATGCCTCCGCTCTCCCCACACGAAACGCTATGCTGGTTTCTATGGGGACCCCAAAAATAGAAAAAATATGAAAATTGAACTACAACTCATAGCAGCTTTTGTGCTTTCGATCGGGGGATTGGTGCTCCTGTTTTGCGGGATCTTTATTGACCCGCAGGGCCAGATCCACAAGACGCTGTTGGTAGCGTTTGGCGAAACGGCAACGTTCGCGGGGGCGCTGTTTGGGATCGACTATGTTTACAAAAAGAAAAAATGAACGCCGGATGGCTGCTCACGAGGCCCAGAATAAAATTACTGGAAACGGACAAAGGTGGGTTTTAGACCCAGAATAAAATTTCTGGAAACGGACAAAGGTGGGTTTGCCGGCATCAGATGCCGGGCTAATAAACGAAGAAAGAAAAATTAAGAATTATGAAAACCATCACACTGAACAGAACTAACACCTACGGCAGAGCCGTGATGGGATATGTGGAGCTGCAGTTTGGCAGCGACATGGTGCGTTGTGCGACGCTGGAGAATGCAGACTATCTGATACCGGCAGGGACGTACCCACTCCGCAAGACTTGGTCACCGCGTTTCAACAAGGAGATGCCGGAGATATGTGAGGTCCCCGAACGAGAAGGTATCCGCATCCATATGGGCACCAAGCCCGAGCACTCCACCGGATGTGTCCTCATGTCCGCCTTTGGCCTCAACTCAGTCAACAGTTATATCAACAACATTCAAAAGTATTACGACAATGAAGAAATTTCTATTCGCGTTATTGATGCTCTGTAGCATCGCCGCTGGTTTCTGTTCCTGCAAGGCTTGGCGCACCATCAGCACCTCTGCCACCTGCGTGCAGACGAACGACAGCACCAAAACCACTACCTCTATCTCCACCAAAACGGTGGAGGAGTACCAAGGAGTCAAGAAATAGTCGTGCCCTCGCGGCTAAGAAGTAAAATAGGTAAAGGACGCGCCTATTAAAAGAATAGCGTCTATTCGCGGCGTATTGAGCGCCGCAAGTACTAACCCAAAAACATCTACTTACTATGGCACAAGTAACTTATGCTACCGGTATCGACACCGTAAAAGGTAGTTTGGCGAAACCGAGCCAGAAAGATGGCCACAAGTGCGGCACGTACCTCATCGGTACTCACCGCGAGGCAGAGTCCACCCAAGAGGGTTGCTCGCGTCTGTACATTCGCAATGCGAATGCTTACAACCGCAGCACTCCTGTTTCCGATCACGAGATCGAGATCCGTACGCTCTTCACCGAGCGTCAGGAGTGGGTTGTTGCCCGCGCGAAAAACCTCGCTACGCTGAGCCAAGACCAGGTGAACTTCCTGGCGCAGAAGGATCAGCCGAAAGGCGCAAAGACCTGGAAAAAGTACCTCTGGAAACTCGCGAAAGCAGCCGTCACTGGCGAATGATCGCCATTGAGCCCTTCGGGGCTCTTTTTTTTGCCCTTTTCCTTGCGTATGTCATTTTTTTGTTGTACTTTTGCAGTCGCAAAAGTTTTGAAGAATGAAAAATCGTTTTAAAAAGAGTATTTTGGTACTTATGGCAGTGATCGGATTAGTTAGCACGAGTTGCCAGAAAGCGGCGGAAGGCAAAGCGCCTATCACGAAGCCGCAGGTAGTGATCGAAGGCGGTCGTCTGACGCCGGAAGGGCTGTGGGCGATGGGCCGTATCGGTAGCGTGAAGAGCGATATCGAGACGGGCTTGCTGGCGTACACGGTCAGTTATTACAGCGTAGAAGAGAACCGCTCCACGACGTGGATTCGTATCTGTAATCCGTACGACGAAATGAAGGTCGAAGATGAGTTTGTAGGCTACGAGCCGGCGTGGTTTGGTAACAGCGGCTATATCGCCTATATGCGCGGGAGTAAGCTGTTTTTCCGTCGTGACGGCGTGGACGTAGAGGTGGAAGGTGCAGACGATATCGAGGGTTTCCTACTCTCCCCGATGCGCGATAAGATCGTGCTCATCAAGCAGATTAAGACCGTTCCTTCGACCGTGGACAAGTACCCCGACCTGCCGCTGGCGACCGGTCATATGCACGAGAACCTGATGTACAAACACTGGGACGAGTGGACCGAGACCGCTCCGCAGCCTTTTGTTCATCCGCTCGAGATCACCTATTTCGGCGAGGGCGAACGTATGAAGACCGCGAAGGTAGGAGGAGGCGTCAACATCCTCGAAGGCACTGCTTTTGAGTGCCCGATGAAACCGTTCGGCGGCGTGGAGCAGTTAGCCTGGAACCCCAACAACGAAGAACTCGCTTACACCTGCCGCAAAAAGACGGGGCTCGAGTACGCGGTGAGCACAAACAGTGATATCTTTTTGTGTAATGTTGAAAGTTTAATGAATGAAGGAATTAAAGAGGAACGGAATATCACCGCGGATAATAAGGGCTATGATACCAACCCGGCGTATTCGCCTAACGGCGAGTGGATCGCATGGCTGTCTATGGCGCGGGACGGATACGAGAGCGACGAGAACCGCCTGATGGCGATGAACCTCAAGACGGGCGAGAAACGCTTCATCAGTAAGCACCTCGATGACCCGGTGGATGCGTTCGCCTGGTTAGATGACAGTGCGCTGGTCTTCACGGCCTGCAAAGAGGCGACGATCCAACTCTATTACGCGAACCTCAACAGTTATATCAGTCGTCTGACGGACGGTCAGTTTGACCTCGTGCTGGGCGACGTAGCGGACAACAAAGCGTACCTGCTCAAGCACTCAATGCGCGAAGCGAACGAGATCAACGTGCTCGACATCAAGACGGCCGTAGAGATAGACAACCCGGGAAGTAGTCTGCTGGAGCAGTTGACCCACGAGAACGATAATATCTACCGCCAGATCGAGCGCTCGACGGTCGAGCCGCGCTGGCAGAAGACGACCGACGGCAAGGATATGCTGACGTGGATCATCTACCCGCCGCATTTTGACCCGTCTAAGAAATACCCGACCATCCTCTACTGCGAGGGCGGTCCGCAGAGTCCGGTGAGCCAGTTCTGGTCCTTCCGCTGGAACTTTATGATGATGTCCGCGGGCGATTATATCATCGTAGCGCCGAACAGACGCGGTCTGCCGGGCTTTGGTACCCAATGGAACGAGGCCATCTCGGGCGACTACGGCGGACAGTGCATGCGCGACTACCTGACGGCTATCGATGAGTTCTGCAAGGAGCCGTATGTGGACAAAGATCACCTTGGCTGCGTAGGCGCTTCCTTCGGCGGTTTCAGCGTCTATTGGCTGGCCGGACACCACGACGGACGTTTCAAAGCCTTCATTGCCCACGACGGTATCTTCAACCTCGAGATGCAATACTTAGAGACCGAAGAGAAATGGTTCGCCGAGTGGGATATGGGCGGCGCGTACTGGGATAAGAAGAACAAGATCGCACAGCGTACCTTTGCCAACAGCCCGCATAAGTTCGTGGACAAATGGGACACGCCGATCCTCTGTATCCACGGCGAGAAAGACTACCGTATCCTGGCTAACCAAGCTATGGCAGCGTTCGATGCAGCTAAGATGCGCGGGGTGCCGGCAGAGTTACTCATCTTCCCCGATGAGAACCACTGGGTACTCAAACCGCAGAACGGTATCCTCTGGCAACGTGAGTTTAGAGGTTTCCTTGATAAATATCTCAAGTAAACCGATTTATGATTTCTTAGCCCTAAAGGGCACGATTATTCGCAAGCGAATTTTCAAATTTATGATTTAAGATTTTTGATTATGAAGTATTCATATGAATACGAGATAAAGTACCAGGAGGTGGATGACCGGAAGAAACTGCGTCTGTTTAACCTCGAGAACTACCTCTTAGAGGTAGCAGGTACGGTGGCGGATGAGTTAGGTTTCGGTATTCAGGTGCTCCATCCGCAGGGCTTGACGTGGATCCTGACGCGCCTGAGCGTGGAGATGTACGAACTGCCCGGGCCGTGCGACAAGGTGCGTTTTGAGACTTGGATAGAAGGTAATGCACATATGCTCAGTACCCGTGATTTTCGCATCTACAGCGGTGACCGTCTTATCGGGCAATGTAAGTCCGTCTGGGCGGTGCTGGACATGGAGAAACGCGAGATCGTCAATCTCTTTGACAGCACTATCTTCGAAGGCAGTGTGGACGGCGAAGTGCTGGATATGCCGCGTGTACGTATGACCACTATCCCTGAGCCGACCGGCTGTGTGCCGCATAAGATCGTCTATTCGGACCTGGACTACAACCGGCATTGTAACAGTTGCCGGTACCTGCAGGCGATGACCGACGCCTACCTGCCCGACTACTACGGAAAGCGCGTGCGGCTCGACATCAACTACAGCAAAGAGGTAGGGCTCGGCGACGAGCTGCAGACGTTCTATCTGGTGAGCGAAGACGGAGTGCAATACCAGCAGAAGAATCAAGCCGGAGAGACGAGCTGCTCAGCTAAGCTGAGCATTTGTGATTTGTAATTTGTAATTTGAGATTTATGGATATACAACAAGAATCGACACAATTGAAGCGCCCGACGGAGTTGGAGTGCGACGTGGTTCGTTTTCAGAATCAGAAAGACAAGTGGATCGCTTTTGTGGGCTTGAAAGACGGCCGGCCGTATGAGATCTTCACAGGTCTGGCGGACGACGAGATGGGTATTGCCCTGCCTAAGTCTGTGACCAAAGGCAAGATCATCAAGGTCATTCAGGAAGACGGCCAGAAGCGGTATGACTTTCAGTTCGTCAACACCCGCGGGTTTAAGACCACGGTGGAGGGATTGAGTTATAAGTTCGACCGTGAGTTCTGGAACTACGCACGGCTTATCTCGGGTGTGCTTAGGTATCAGATGCCGATCGACCAGGTGGTACATATGATCAGCGGTCTGGAGATGGACAGCGACTCCATCAACAGCTGGACGACCGGTGTAGCGCGTGTGCTTAAGCGCTATATCCCCGGCGCAGAGATCGAGGAGGAACAACAATAAAGCCCGCGTTTGCGGGCTTTATCTTTTACTTCTCTGCATTATCTACAGGTTTTTTCTTTCTACGTGCCGGACGCTTCTTGGGCTTCGGAGCTTCTTCTTTCTTGGGCTCTTCCTTCTTCGGTGCTTCCTTTACCGGCTCTTCCTGCTTAGGCTTAGCGGCCTTCTTTTTCTTCTTGGGCTTTGGCTGCTCTACCGGTTTGGGCTCTTCCTTCTTCGGCTCGGTCTTCGGTTTTTGACCCTTTTCCACTAGGGTTTCTCCCGTTTCATCGGGAGACACCGCAGGCTTCACAGGCTTCTCCGGCTTCACCTCGGGGGCGTGCTGGAGTTGTTGGCCGTTGGCATCAAAAAACCGCATCTCGAGCATTGCCAGACTCTGGTTCTCGACTACCTTCACGCCGTACTTACGTCTCCACTGCGCTTTGAGCGACATGAACCATCCGCGAGCTGCATAGGCGTACACATAGGGGTGTAAGTGCAGTTGGATACCCTTGCCGTAGCGGCCGGACATGTACGAGCACTCCTCCTCGATCGTGTCGGTAAAGAGGATAGAAGGTTGGATCTTACCCTTTCCGCCGCAGGTAGGACAGGTCTCCATGACCTCCATCTCTACGGCAGGGCGAACACGTTGGCGCGTTATCTGCATCAGTCCGAACTTACTGAGAGGCAGCACATTATGCTTCGCGCGGTCTCGCTCCATCAGTTTGCGGACGTAGTCATACAACTCCTGCTGATGGCCTTTGTCGTCCATGTCGATGAAATCGACGATGATGATGCCGCCTATATCGCGCAGACGAAGCTGGTGAACCAACTCATCCGCGGCGAGCATGTTGAACTGGAACGCGTTCTGTTCCTGGTCCTCGTAGATTTTCTTGCTGCCTGAGTTGACGTCAATGGAGAACAGTGCTTCGGTCTTGTCGATGATGAGGTAACCTCCATGCTTAAAACCGACCGTTCTACCGAGTCCCGTCTTCATCTGGCGGGTGACATCAAAATGGTCAAAGATAGGCTGTGTGCCTTGGTAGAGCTTGACGATCTTGGCACTCTCCGGCGCGATGAGTTCCAGATAATGACGGACTTCTTCGTAGATGTCTTTGTCATTGATCTGAATGGTCGTGAAATCGGGGCTGAGTACGTCTCGGATGATACCGAGGGTACGTCCCATCTCAGCGCTGACGAGGCTGACCGGCTCTTTTTGCTGGAGTGTCTTGATGCACTGCTCCCAGCGCTCGAGCAAGAGTCGTAACTCGTTGTCCAATTCGGCTACACGTTTATCTTCCGCTACCGTTCGAACGATGATCCCGAAGCCTTGCGGCTTGATCGAGAGCATCAGTTGTTTGAGACGCTGGCGTTCTGCCTCGCGTTTAATCTTCTGGCTTACCATCACGCCGTCGGCAAAGGGGATGAGAACGATGTTACGTCCCGCGATGGATATCTCGGCGGTGAGACGCGGTCCTTTGGTGTTGATCGGCTCTTTCGAAACCTGCACCAGGATCGGGTCGCCTACCTTGAGCACATCGGCTATCTGTCCTTCTTTGCCTACTTCGGGTTGACGCGGGGTCTTGGTGATCACCGGCAGACGGCGTCGGTCCGAAACGGCTTTGGTAACATACGACTGCAGCGTACGAAACTGAGAACCTAAATCCAAATAATGCAGAAAAGCTTCTTTTTCGTGTCCTACATCCACAAAGACTGCATTCAACGCCGGCATCACTTTCTTCACTCTACCGTAGTAGATGTTTCCCACCGCAAAATTATCCTCGTTTCTTTTCTCACGAGCCACCTCTTGCAAGCGGTCATCCTCCGTCAGCGCGATAGCGATCTCTTGGGGCTGTACGTCCACAAACAATTCGCTTTTCATACTTGATAGGAATTAAAAAAATAAATAAAAAAAGCCTTGCAGCCAGCCCGTCTACACGAAGACGGGGTTACAGCCGCAAAGCTAAGAATAACCGTCAATTACTTATGCTTATGACGATTCTTACGCAGGCGTTTTTTACGCTTGTGCGTGGACATCTTATGTCTCTTATGCTTCTTTCCGTTTGGCATAATTGTGATAATTATAAATGTTAAAAATGTTGATTATTTACGCTTTACGAACTTCTTGAGCGAACTCCTTAGCCGGCTTGAACGAAGGAATCTTGTGTGCCGGAACAGCGATAGAAACGCTCTTGCTGATATTACGTGCTACCTTAGCAGCGCGCGTCTTGGTGATAAAACTACCGAAACCACGGAGGTAAACATTCTCTCCATTCGCCACGTTGGCTTTAACTGCCTTCATGAAGTTCTCAACAATGATGTTGATAGTCTTCTTGTCGAAACCGGTCTTAATGGATAACTCGGTAACTAATTCTGCTTTAGTCATAATTGTATGCTATATTTTAAGTGGTTATAATACTATTTACATCAAAAAAGCGTGCAAAGTTACTATAAATAAATGAAATACGAAAATTTTTAAGCAAAAAAATTGCAAATTTGTGTTTTTTTTTGTAATTTTGCACCGAAAATGGAGAATTTATACCGACAATTGTACAATTGGTACGCCCAAAACCATCGCGATTTGCCTTGGCGAGAGACGGAGGACGGATACGCTATCTGGCTGAGTGAGATCATCTTACAGCAGACACGTGTCGCGCAGGGCTTGGAATATTACAGGCGATTTATTGCCCGCTGGCCGAACGTAGAGGCGCTGGCGAAAGCAGACGAAGCGGAGGTGCTGCGCGAATGGCAAGGACTCGGATATTATTCCCGTGCACGAAACCTGCACAAAGCCGCGCAGATGATAGTAGCGAATGGCTGGGCGCCCTTCCCTACCCGTTTTGAAGATATCCGTTCGCTGCCCGGCATCGGAGACTATACGGCGGGCGCAATTGTTTCATTTGCCTACAACCAGCCCTACCCGGCAATGGACGGAAACGTCTATCGGGTAGTAGCGCGGCTCTTGGACATCGACGAGGCGTTTGATACGTCTGCCGGTAAGAAACTGTTTCACAAAGAGATAGAGCGGCTCTTGGACCGAGACAACCCGCGGCTTTTTAACTCTGCCATCATGGAGTTTGGGGCACTCTATTGTACACCGGTACTGGGAGATAATTGTTCTATTTGTCCACTACAAGCTCAGTGCTTAGGCTATGCGCATGGTACGGCGGAGTTACTGCCGGTTCGCAAACCGAGACCCAAAGTGCGAGACCGCTGGTTCACCTACCATATTTATATTAAAGGTGAGAGGTTAGAGGTGAGAGGTGAGAGGGCTCCCATTTACACGCTCATACAACGACGCGAAGCCAAAGACATATGGTACCATTTGTATGAATTCCCGTGCACAGAAGGTCAGACGGAGGATAATTATCCGTTTACACATGTATTATCTCACCAACGTCTGCACGCGCGATATATTATTCATAAGGTACAAAAAATGCCGGAAATTCCCGGCACTCTTGTCATTCGTTGGGACGAACTCAATGATTTTGCGCTTTCGCGATTAACGCTGCGAGTTCTTGATACAATGCGCGCTTCTCTTCCGCGCTAAAGACCGAAGGTACACTTCTGTATTCGGAAAGAACCTCCACATGATGGTTGATCACCGCTTGGTCATTACGCTTCGCAGGCCCCGTCTGGGCGTCCGCGGGCTTCATATGATGCAGTTTCGCGGCCGTCTGGTCGATGAGCGGCAGTAAGGCCTCGAACGGGATCTGCGTGTCTTTGAGTATATCCTCCGCGATGCGGTACATGAGGTTGGTGTAGTTATTGGCGAAGATACCGGCGATATGCAGTCGTTCTCGGTCGTGCTGGTTCGCCTCGTAGATACGGCTCGTCAGGCACTGCGCAAGGCTGTAGATAGCCGCGATGTCGTCGATGTTCTTGCCCTCAATGAAACAGGGTATTCCGCTCCATTCGTCGATGAGCACTTCGCGGCTGAAACTCTGGAAGAAATACAGCACGCCGGCATGGGGTTTATCTTCGCCGAAGACCTCTATCGGCATCGAGCCGGAGGTGTGCAGATGAAGCGCCTGCGGTGCATGAACCAGCGACACCACTTCGCGCAGCACATGGTCCACGACCGTGTAGATATAGACATCTGCCTTTGGCAGATCGGCTACGGATGAGGGGTTAGCGGTGAGCGGTCTTGCATGCACCAACTCTGCCCGGATACCCTTCAACTCAAACGCATGATGCAGGTTCGTTCCCACACTCCCCGCTCCGATAATAGCTATTCTCATAAATCACAAATTACAAATCACAAATCTCCAAATTCGCGGTAAAACTCTGTTACCGCGACAATACCTTTCTCCCAAACCTCGAGGTCCATGGACTCGTTGGGGGAGTGGATCGCGTTCTGCTCGAGGCCAAAGCCCATAAGGATGGTCTTGCAGCCCAGGATGGCTTCGAAGGCAGCGATGATAGGTATCGAACCTCCTCGACGAGCCGCCAACGGACGCTTGCCAAAGGCCACTTCAAAACCATGTTCTGCGGCTTTGTAGGCGGGTATATCGATCGGGCAGACGTAGCCTTGTCCGCCGTGCATAGGGGTGACAGTTAGACGAACGCCGTTCGGTTTGATCGTGTGTAGATAGTTGATAAAGGCCTGCGAGATCTTCTCGTGGTCTTGGTTCGCCACCAGACGGCAGGAGACCTTGGCAAAAGCCTTGGACGGCAACACGGTCTTGGAGCCCTCTCCGGTGTATCCGCCCCATATACCGCAGACATCGAACGACGGGCGGCAGGAGTTGCGCTCGAGCGTGCTGTACCCTACTTCACCGAAGACCTCATCGACATCGATGGCTTGGTTATAGGCCTCTTGCGAGAAAGGTATCTGGGCGATCATCTCGCGCTCCGCTTGAGGAATAGGAAGCACATCGTCGTAGAAGCCGGGGATGGTGATACGACCGTTGGCATCTACGACTTGAGAGATCATCTCGCACAGGGCGTTGATGGGGTTCTTGACCGCTCCGCCAAAATGGCCGGAGTGCAGGTCTCTATTCGGGCCATCGACTTCGATCTGCCAGTAGGCGAGACCACGCAGACCGGTGGTGATCGACGGTATGTCCTTGCCGATCATAGAGGTGTCGGAGACCAGAATGATATCGGCTTTGAGGAGCTCTTTGTGGTCCTCCAAAAAGGCTTCGAGACTCGGCGAACCGATCTCTTCTTCGCCCTCGAAGATAAACTTGACGTTACAGTTCATCAGGCCTTCATGCACAAGGAACTCGAAAGCTTTGGCTTGGATCATTGCCTGCCCTTTGTCATCGTCCGCTCCGCGGGCATAAAGACGGCCGTCACGGATAGCCGGCTCCCAAGGGTCAGACTTCCACTGCTCCAACGGCTCAACCGGCATCACATCATAGTGGGCGTAGACCAAAACGGTAGGCGTTTTGGTATTTGAAATTTGAGATTTTAAATTTGAAATTTTATATTCTCCGTACACAAAGGGATTTCCTTTGGAAGGAAGGACTTCGGCTTTTTGGCAGCCGGCGGCAAGAAGGAGTTCTTTCCAGCGTTCGGCACAGCGAAGCATATCGGCCTTGTGCTCGGCCTGACAACTAACACTCGGGATACGAATGAGACTTGCCCACTCTTCCATAAAACGCTCGCGATGAGCAGCTATATATTCTTGTATCGTCATAGTTCAATGATTTGTCCTTTTTCGGGAACGGTCACATGTCGGAAACCCGCATCCTCCAGATGGCCTTTGTAGATCGTAGCCGCCTCTTCTTCGCCGTGCACGACAAAGACCTGTTTGACTTGGTCCACCGCCAGGCTGCGGGTGATATAATCGATCATCTCTTTGTAGTCGCCGTGTCCGCTGAAACCTTCTATCTTGGTGATCTGCGCTTTGATCTTGCGGTCGAGGCCGAAGATAGATATCCACTGCAGACCGGGTTCCTGGATACGTGCGCCGAGGGTCGTGGGTGCGCAATAGCCGACGATGAGGATCGTGCACCGCGGGTCGGAGATATGGTTTGCCACATGGTGTTTGATGCGTCCTGCCTCCAACATGCCGCTCGCCGAGATGATGATACAGGGCTCTTCTTTGTGGTTGAGCGCCTTGGACTCGCGGATGTCGGTGATATAGCGGAGGGTGTTGAAACCGAAGGGATCGGGGTCAAAACGCATCGTGTCCTGCACCTCCTCGCTCAACTCGTCAGGGTACATGCGGAAGATCTGGGTCGCGTTGGTGGACATCGGCGAGTCCACATAGACGGGTATATGCGGCAGACGGCCGTCGTTGTAGAGCTGGTTGAGCACATAGACGATCTCCTGTGTACGGCCCACGGAGAACGAGGGGATCAGCAGCTGGCCTTTGCGATAGACGCAGGTATCGTCCACTACGCCGAGCAACTCCTCTTCGGTCACCAGTTGTTCGTCATGCAGCCGGTCACCGTAGGTAGACTCGCAGATGAGGTAGTCGCACTGCGGAAAGAGTTGCGGAGATGGTAAGATATGACTCTTAGCCCGGCCTATATCGCCGGTGTAGGTTAAGCGCTTCCACCGGCGCGTCGCCGGAGACGAACAGCCATTCGGACCTTTTTCTTCCTCATAGATCTCCAGGCTACAGATCGCGCCGCCGAGCATATGGCCGGAGTTAGTGAAGGTGAGCAGCACGTCGTCAAAGAGACGAAAACGGCGGTCGTAGCTATAGGTGACGAAATGCCGCATGGCGTTATTGACGTCGTTCTGGGTGTAGAGCGGCTCGATCTTGTATTTCTTACCTTTCTCTTTATGGGGATTCTGGCGGTCTATCTTCTTGTTGTACGTCCGCACATCCTGCTCTTGGATAAACGCCGTGTCGGCCAGCATCAAGGCACAGAGGTCGCGCGTGGCAGGCGTGCAGAAGACGTCGCCTTTGAAGCCTTTCTTGACGATATAGGGAATCAGACCGCTATGGTCGATATGCGCATGGCTGAGCACGACGCAATCCAGTTGGGCGGGGTCAAAACCCAGGTCGCGGTTGTCGGCATCGGTCTCGAGACCTTTACCCTGGTACATGCCGCAATCCAAAAGAATAGTGTGTCCGGAGTCGGTAGTGATCAGATGCTTACTACCCGTCACTTCGCGCGTAGCGCCAAGAAATTGTATCTTCATGATGATTCGGTTTTGTGTGTTCTAAAAAAAAGCACCCGCATAACTCTTCTGACTCGAGAAAACATCCGAAGAATAGGAATTGAGGCCTGCTTTTTCCTCTGTAATCCGACCACCTCATCGCTACCATTGCTGGGTCACGGCGTAGAGTATCGGCACGCCATTAGTGAAGCATTTGCACTCGGTTAGTTGTTAATTTGTTGAGTTTTCCGGTTCCGTTTGTTATGCAAGGTGCTCGTTTTTAGTAATTATGATGCCAACCGAGGGTCACTACGACCCGGTGGGTATCGGCATTGATGTTATAGGGCTGCGCTGCCTCGTGGGCATAGACATCAAGTCGCTGCCAACGATACTGGTACGCTGCTTGTACGATCACATGTTTGCCTCGGAAACCTATTGCTGCAGACACATACTGCGACCATTGCGGTTGGAAGAAATAGGTATCCTGGCGATTAAACTTAGCCTCCATCGGTATGTTCAGAGGCTTCTTGGAGAACGCACTCTCATAGACGTATCCGGCGTTGATATACATGCCCAGCACAGGCACGACCTCAAAGCCGCAACGGAGCGAGTGTACATCCTCTGCCATACGCTGGTGACGATAGTCATACTGCAGCGCCAGCAGACCGTACGCGCCTATCTGGAAAGCCACCGAGGTGGACAGATGCCAAGGCTGGAAAGCTCCTTTCTCGCGATCACGAAGCGGCGGTGCGTCCAAAGGACGAACACTATCCGTCAAGGCTGTAAAAGTACCAACCGTACGGGTGTTCAAGTGCCCCAAAGAAGGGGTCTGCAGACCTACGCCTAAGCGTAACCAAGACAGCGGACGGTAGATGAGGCCCGTCGAGAAGCTCACTCCTGTACCGTTGAGAATATACGACGACTCATTGCGGTTATACATCGCCTTGTCTTCGCCGTTCGTTCGCTCAAAAGCCTCCAAATAATCGCCCAGCGACGACAGCAGATACGACTGCACATGCAGACCTGCGCCGAAATACCATTTGTTGGAGATATTCATCGCATAGTCGAACGTGAACTCATGCACGTACCCGCTCTCGCGCAGCAAGAAATCATTCTCTGCCGTAGGGTCTGCACAGTACGGGATCTCCAGATCGATGCCTTTCGACGCCAATAGCGCACCAAGCGACGCGTCGCTTAACGAGAAACCGTTGATATCGCGGTTATAGGTCTGGCGACGATGGTAAGAGATCATAAAGTTATGGAACTGAATACCATTGTCATCGACTGCATAGGTAGGCAGACTAAAGACCATAGACACCTGCGGCACCATGAAGATATTGCGTTTTACCTGAGTCTGCGCGCCTTGTTGCCACGTACGGTCCCATGTATGATCCATAGTCAAGAGCACCTCCATGCGGCGATAGAGACCTAAGCCGGCAGGATTATCAAGGACAGCCGAGGGATCACCTCCGATAGCAGTCATCGCACCGCCAAAACCCACATAACGTGCCGTACCCATGATCGTTCGATCGCCTAAGCGAGATAGGTCACTGGAGTATTGGGCTTGCACCGGAGTACAGAGTACAGAGCACAGAGTACAGACCGATAATGCTATGGATAGTAAACGTCTCATCGATGGATCTTAACAGTTATAGTGGTGTCTTTTTGCGAAACGATCTCCATGGTTGGAGCAGGAGTAGCCGGCTGAGGACTCTGAGAAATCTGAGTATTCGGAGTACTCTGAGTATTCGGAGTCGTCTTATCCGGATAGATATACGCATCGTCCAAGGGCATCTGTGAAGCACAAGCACAGAGTCCCAAAACGGCAAATACTATGTAAAGTTTTTTCGTCATTTAGATTTTTCTAAATCCAATGATCTCTCTTACTTCTTCGATCGTTTTCTCGGCGCGGGAAGCTGCTCTCTCTGCGCCCTGACGCATAATGCGCTCAAGGAAGGCATCGTCAGCTGCGTAGGCGTTGATCTTCTCGCGGATAGGTGCAAGAAGTTTGTTCGCATCCGCTGCCATCTGTTTCTTCATATCGCCATAACGGATCTGCATGTTGTTGTACAGGTCGTTATAGTAATCCGCTGCTTCTTTACCGCTGAGCAATTCGCAGAGCAAGAAGAGGTTTTGAATCACCTCGGGTTTCTCTTGGTTGAGTTGCGTCGGTCCTTGGTCGGTCACGGCACGCATGATCTTCTTGGTGACGGTCTTCTCATCGTCGCAGAGATAGAGGCAGTTACCTTCACTCTTTCCCATCTTACCCGTTCCGTCGAGACCCGGCACTTTGACAGCTTTGTCTGCGAAATGGAACGAAGCCGGCTCTTTGAAGTACTCGACGTCATAGATACGGTTGAAACGACGTGCAAACAGACGTGCCATCTCCATGTTCTGCTCCTGGTCCTTGCCTACCGGCACTTTGTCAGCCTTGTGCATGAGGATATCGGCTGCCATGAGGCAAGGATAGGTCAGCAAACCGGCATTGACATTGTCCGGCTGTTTACGCACTTTCTCCTTGAAGGACGTGACGCGCTCCAACTCGCCCAAGTAGGCGTTCATGTTGAGGAACAGATAGAGTTCCAGCACTTGTTTCACATCGCTCTGCACATAGATAGGTGCTTTCTCAGGGTCAATACCGCAAGCGAGGTATTCCGACAAAATGGTCTTGACCGAGTTACGGATATTCTCCGGCTTCGGGTGCGTGGTGAGCGAGTGATAATCAGCAATAAAGAACATGCAGTCATACTCGTCCTGCATCTTGACGAACGATTTCACTGCCCCGAAATAGTTACCGAGGTGTAAGTTGCCCGTAGGGCGTATTCCGCTAATGACTCTTTCCATAATTAAATCTCGATCGGTAATTGACGGTAGATAGGCTGTGCGAGTGCGGTCAAAGTGGTAGTGTTCGACACACCCGGGATCACCTGAATCTTCGTATTCAACAACTGTAACAAATGCTCATTATCATGTGCGTACACCTTGATCAGCAAGCCGAAAGCACCAAGGGTATATTGCGCTTCCACTACTTCGGGAATCTGCTCCAAGGCCTTGATAATCTGGTTGTACATCGAGGCTTTCTCCATTGTGATTCCAATATAGACGCAGAGCTCATAGCCTAACATCTTCGGCTTGACATGATAACTCGAGCCGGTGATCACACCATTGTCAAACATCTTCTGCACGCGCTGATGGATAGCGGCACGACTAACACCACACTGCTCCGCTACTTCCTTAAAAGGAATACGCGCGCTCTTCGTGATAATCTTCAGGATCTTACGATCCAATTCATCAATTTTTTCCATTATATATATGTACCCTATTTATTATTGACAAAACGTAAAACACCTGCCTCACTTGCTACGATATAGGTGCCGGCCGGCAAATAATCGACCGCAAAAGCAGTGCGAGAGGTCGTACCCAGACATGCACCGTTCACAGCAAAGAGACGTATCACTTTTCCTTTGGGATTCAACACCGAGATGCCGTCAAAAGAGAGGTCGGAGTCTTCTTTCGTAAGGCTGATATCCGTATGTCCACCCTCTTCGCCAAGGATAGATACGAAACCGCTCTGGTAGTTCTTAATGAACGCGGAGAGCTGCTCGTTGATATCCGAACTGCTTTCCGATGCGCCCTCCAGGCTGAAATCCACATCACTATGCAGCATACGTCCTGCGCCGAACTCGCTCTTCACGATCGCCGGCACATCTTCCGGTGCATCCGGCGTGATAACAGGCATCAGAGAGGCATCCGTATCGAAGTTATCGTAACTCGTCCCGCCCTGCTTGCACACTACCGTTGCCGGTACTTGCTCGTCCCGTGTCTGCGCTAAATAGGCATCGAAATGAACGGTGTTGGTAGCCGAATAATAGACCAAAGTCTTCGAGCCGGTAAACACATTATTGAAGGCCTTGATGATACCTCCGTCTTCCTTCGAGAAGGTCGGCGCTTCTTTCTCGTCCGTACCGTTCTTGGTATCCGTACCTTGCATGGATATCAACATCGGGTGCGGACAGTTACGGAAATAGTTGTTCTCCACAAAGACCGAAGATGCCTTCGTAGATCCTACACCGTACTTGGCTACGCCATCATAATAATTGTTGTACACATGCACACTCATCGTGCGTACACGCGGATGGCGGGAGTCCGAATGGTCAAACCAGTTATGATGATAGGTGATATAGTTCGGGCCGCTCTCCGATTTCATACCGCACATAGCAGACTTACCGGAGTCCCAGAAATGATTATACGCCACTGTCACATATTGCGAATTGGTCTTCACGTCTATCGTTCCGTCGCCTTTCTTCTGGTCCGATGCACTACCCGGCTGGCTGTAGAATCCGTCCAGATGATGCACCCATACATGGCTGTTCTTCGTATCCAGCGAGATGCAGTCGTCCAGCGCACTCATGATCGCAAAGTTACGCAACTCCAGGCTCTCCGCCTGACGCGCCAGGACACCGAAACCGCGAATGACGGCATCGTTGCCGACACCCTCCAGCGTGATCTCCATCGGGACACCTACTTTGCCTTTGATCTGCAGTCCTTCTTCTTTGCTGCCAAACGAATCGATTTGGTTCGCTTCTATCGTACCTAAGATACGGATAGCCAGAGGCTGATCAGCAAAGCCCTTCTCATAGGCCGTCAAGATATGCTGAATACCGACACAATGACGCCTATTTCCTTTACTGTCTATCACCACGTCCATCTCCACCGAAGCGGCATTGTCTTTGTGAATATACAACACTTTGGCGCCATCTTTGAGCGTTCCGTCATTCTTATACGAGCCTACTCCATTCGGGTAATTGAAATGCGCAAAACCGTTACGATCATGCGCCTTGACGGTCAAGATAGCCGTCTCGGTAGCCTCCGTGCTCTGCTCTACATTATCTATTACCGGAACAATTTTCAATTGATACGAACCGGCTTTCAGGCCTAAGACATCTGCGCGGCAGAACGAACCGTACTCACGCAACAACTCACGGTCCAAAGCCGTATAGGCTCCTCCCTGAGGACGTACATAGACATGATAATAGGTATTTTGCAGAGGTGTCCACTCTACGAAAGCACTCTCCAACCATGCGCCGGCATTCGTAATTTGAACGGCTGCTTGCATAGACACACAAGCGAATAAAACGATGAGCAAAAGAAGACTTTTCTTCATGACCGCAACAATTTAGTATCAATTTTCGTGCAAAGATACACTTTTTTTTGCATATGTGCAAGAAAAATTGTAATTTTGCAGCAAATTGTTGTAACAAAATGACACTTGACGAGTATATTTCCTTGCATTCGAGCCCGGAAAATGAAGCCTTACAGGCCATCACGCGCGACACGTATAACCATGTGCTCAACCCGCATATGCTGAGCGGGCACGTACAAGGGCGCGTGCTGAGTATGATCAGTCATATGCTCCAACCGAAGCGTATTCTGGAACTCGGTACGTTCACCGGTTATAGTGCGCTATGTCTCGCGGAAGGCCTGGCCGAAGGCGGCCAACTGATCACGATCGAGCACAACGACGAGTTGGAAGATACGATCAGACGCAATTTATCACGGTCCTCTCTCCAAGACCGGATAGAACTACGTATTGGAGATTGCAAATTGGAAATTGGACATTTGCAAGGTCCTTTTGATCTGGTGTTCATAGACGCCGACAAGCGCGAATACTGCGCCTATCTGGATCTCGTGTATCCCTTGGTACCGGTAGGCAGATTTATCTTGGCGGATAACACGCTCTGGGACGGACACATCATCGATTCGGCGTACGACAAGGACAAACAGACACTCGGTTTGCGGGCCTTCAATGACCAACTAAAAGAGGATGACCGCTTTGAGCAAGTCATCCTCCCGTTACGAGACGGTCTTACATTGATTCGCAAGGTCCGTTAAAGATTCAACGCTTCTTCCCAAGTATAATCGTGCTCTTCGGTCTGAGAGGGCACATATCCCATCGTCTCTCTGGCTTTGTCCTGCGGGAAAGTGAAATAGGTGCAGATACATTCGCACAACAGTTCCCCTTCTTCGCTGTATAACTCGCCTTGCACGATGGCTACGTTACGGCGCATCTCTTTAAGAAAAGCACGTAACTTGATGTAACTCTGCAAGGTAGAAACGGGTTTATGATACCTCATCTCCATCTTGGCGGTTACGCCGGCTGTCTTGAGAATATGAAACACGACCCATCCACACACTTCATCCAGCAGCACGGCTTGAATACCTCCGTGAAGGGTATTGAGCCACGACTGATGGTTTTGCGTCGGACGCCAGATAGAGATGATCTCATTGCCGTCCTCAAAGAAACGCATACGCGTACCTATCGGATTATCGGGACTGCAGCCGAAACAGTTATAGCCCGGTGTATGGGTCCAAGGATTGATGATACGTCTCATGCTTTCTCTGAAATTGTAAGCCAAATAGCGGAGATATTATCCTTTCCTCCGGCTACCTTTGCCGCATCTACCATGTGTTCTACCAAGTCCCGGTCTGACCAGTTGTTTTGCATCGCCTCTTCGATCACCGCATCGATCTGCTCGTCGGTAAGCATGTCAGTTATGCCGTCAGAGCAAACCAGATAATGATCCCCCGGCAAGATGCGCTCCGTCACATCCTCCACGTCCGCGAACACAGTCTCCCCTGCGCCCAGCGAGTTATAGATGAGGTTCGACTGCTGCGTCTGGTCTCCTGTCAAATTGCGCATCGAGTGGTCCTCGCTGATCTGCTTGAGGATACCGTTGCGATAACGGTACAGACGACTGTCTCCAATATTGATGGTGAACACACGTCCTTCATAGGAGAATAGACCTACAAACGTCGTACCCATTCCTCGGAACTGCGGCAACTCGATACCTTTTGTATTAATCAGGTTATGAGCACGTTGCGCCCACTCTTTGGTAGCTACGACTATATTGTCCGACAACAACTCATCCGGCAGGCTATTGAGGAACTCATCGAAGGACTCAACTGCCAATTGGCTGGCGAACTCACCTCCTTCATGACCTCCCATACCGTCCGCCACGATAGCTGCGAAACGGGTGAAGTTGTGCATGAAAAACGAGCCGTCACGCGATTCGTCCTGACAGAACTCTCTATTGAGGAGGATCGTATCCTCGTTGTTCGTTCGAACGCATCCTACATCCGAACGCAGTGCATAGGAAATCGTTATCATGGGTCTACCGTAAATTCAATGGTCGAAAAGCGTATCTTATCTCCTACATGGATAGGCTGCGGAACATTGACAGGAATCTGTTGTCCGTTGATGAACGTACCATTGGTGGAACCGATATCAGTCACCGTCCACTCTGCACCTTTCTGATCGATACGCGCATGTTGGCCGGACACGTCGCCGAAGACGCCGAAGACCGAAGGATAATGGCCTCGACGACCGATGATCACACCGGCAGCCAGACCTAAACGAATACCGTACAGCGGACATACGAGGTGGCCGGGTTGTATGCCAAAGGACGAAGGTGCACCCGGGCGCACGGTCTTGTCCGCACCTCCGGAAGGTGCCTGCGGAGCCTGTGGCTGTTGCGGAGCAACTTGGGGCTGTTGGGGAGCAACCTGGGGTTGTTGAGGCGCAACTTGCGGTTGAGGCTGTTGCGGTGCCTGAGGTGCTTGCGGCTGTTGCGGTGCCTGAGGTGCTTGCGGTGCCTGAGGCTGCGGGTTAGGCGTGCCTTTGAACTCACTGGCCTTGATCAGTTCCGCACCACACTGCGTACAACGACGACCTCTACCGAACACTTGACAGGAAGGGCAGATATACAATTCCGTACCACATTGGTCGCAGAAATAACTATCGCTTTCAATGTCACATTTACATTTGGGGCATTTAACTAAGTTCATATAGTTTCAATTTTGATAGTTAACAAATAGATTACATATCCTCTTCCTCAAACGTGTTGAGTTCTTCCTGAGTAGCTGTATCGTTGATCAACTTCGGCTCCAGACGGCCTCCTTGACGCTGTTTGACGTTCGTAAAGTAGTTATTAACCTCACGGGCATTACCGAAGTGACGGTCGCGTTTGGCGAACAGATCAATGAAGTGCTGCTCCATCTTCTTGTCCGCCTCGGGCGTTAAGACATAGCCTGATTTCTTCGCTATCCTACGGAAGATATCCGCCAGTTGCTCGCCGGTATAATCCTCAAAGGTGATAGACTTGTTGAAACGGGAAGTCAGACCGGAGTTAGACTCTACCCATATCTTCATCTCATGGGTATAACCGGCAGCGATACAGATGAACTTACCTTTGTAATCCAGCAACATCGGCAGCAGGGTGTTGATAGCTTCCTGTCCGTAGTCGCCCTTACTACCTTCGCACAAGGCATACGCCTCGTCGATAAACAAGACGCCGCCCAACGCACTCTTGACCACCTTAGCCGTCTGAGGCGCCGTATGACCGATATAACCGACTACCAGGTCCTTACGCGTCACCTCGATCAGTTTGTTGGTCGGCAGCAGACCTAAGGAGAAGAAGATATCCGCCATGATACGTGCGACGGTGGTCTTACCCGTTCCGGGGTTACCGAGGAACAGATAGTGGTCGAGGTCCATCTTGAAGTTACGTCCCATCAACTTGGCACGTTTCTGCTCTACCATGATCGTTCGTGCCAAACCGCGTACTTCGTTCTTCACATTATCCAGGCCGACCAACTCATCTAACTGCTTCATGCACTCCGAGATATCGATCTGTTTCGGCTTCTCGTACGGGATATCTGCTGCCTCGAAGGTATTACAGAGTTCTTGCGTGATCTCCGACGTAGGTATGGCGGAGATACGCTTTGCCTGATGGCGTTTGATGGCCTCGTACAGTTTGACCATCTCACGGGCATTGCCGAACTTCTCGTCACGCTTGTCGTACATCTGACGAATCAGCATTGTGAGCAGTTCATCCGCCTCCGGCGTGAAGACTTTTTTCTTCTTTTTCGCCATCGAAACCAAGATCTGCTTAAGTTGCTCCGGCGTATAATCCTCGATATGCATACGGTCCGTGAATCGGCTACTGAAGCCCGGGTTGGCATCTTGGAGGAATTGCTCGATCTCCTTGCGATATCCGGCAATAACTACTACAAACTTACCGCGGTCGTTCTCCATACGCGTCATAAGTGCATCCACAGCCTCCGAACCTGTTGTATCGCTCGAACCGCCTCCTCCGGCGCTCGATGGTAACAAGGTATAGGCCTCGTCTATAAAGAGGATACCACCCATTGCATCTTCGCACGCTTTGTTCATTACCTTGGCGCTCTCGTTCACATACGAGGATACCAGCGATTTGCGTTCGCGCTCGACTACTTTGTCCGTCGGCAGCAGACCGATGGCCTTAAATATACGACCGAGCATACGAGCGACCGTTGTCTTACCTGTTCCCGGGTTACCGGTCAGCACGATATGTACCGGCGTCAGTTCTGCTTGGGCAAAGCCCAACTCGGCCATACGTTTGTCATTCTGCGTCTTGAGGGCTATCTCGCGGATTTTCTCCTTTACCTCTTCCATGCCGACCAACTCGTCGAGTTCTGCCAGCAGTTCATCTACGGTCTTATCGGCCATAGCCTCAGCTCCTTCTATATCTTCGCGCGTGAGCACACGTTCCATACCGTCCACGAAGGTGCCGTTCTCCTTCGCTTCCTGAATACGGTCGCCTTGGTTCTTAAGTGCATTCTCAAAAGCCTTACGCACCTCACGGGCATTGGCGAAGTTACGGGTACGGGAGTTAAACATCTTGCGGAAGAAGTTATCCACTTGTTGTTCTGCCTCCTCGTCCAAGGTCAGTTTCTTGCCCTTCACCATGCGACGGAAGATCTCTGCCAATTCTTCGGCGGTATAGTCGCGGAAGTCTATCGTCTTTGTGAAACGGGACTCCAGACCGGAGTTGGAAGCGATGAAGTCTGCCATCTCCTTGTTATAACCGGCAGCGATCACGACGAACTGTCCGCGGCGGTCCTCCATCAGTTTGAGTAAGGTATCGATAGCCTCTTGACCGAAACTGTCACCTTCGCCCTGCTTGAGCGAGTAAGCCTCATCCACGAACAAGATACCTCCCATCGCTTTATTGACGCAATCCGTCACTTTCGGCGCCGTATGACCGACATACGAACCGACTAAGTCCGCACGGCTCACTTCTACCAACTGACCGATCGGCAGCACCTCCAACGAACTGAGCACATCCGCCAAGAGACGTGCCATCGTGGTCTTACCCGTTCCCGGATTACCCAAGAAGAGGAAGTGGTCGGTGATCTCCCGTTTGGCATTGACGCCTTCACGGAGCGCATCGAGTTCCAGTTTGTTGACGATCTGACGCACCGCATCTTTGATGTTCTCCACGCCTACATACTTGTCAAACTCCGCCATCGCCTCTTCGGTCGTCTTACGACGGTATTCGACGCCTTGGATATCCGCCTCGGTAGCCACCAAGGTGTTTCGATCGCGACGAACAGCAAACTCACTGATCTCCAGGGCTTTATCTTTGGCTATATGCGCAGACATCGCTACACCCGGATGATCACGGTAGAACTGCTTATAGACTCTATCCAGTTTGTCTTTGGCTGCCGGCTCCAGGGTCAAGCCGTAGTCATTCTTAAGCATGGCTTCCGTCATTTCGATAATCTGCTCCGGCGTATACGGCTGGAGGTGGAACTGATAGCGGAAGAGCGAAGCGATAGTCGGGTTGTTCTGCACGAACTTTCCTAAGCCCGTCTCTGTACCCATGAGGATAACGATCGGGTTGCCGTCCCATTTCTTGATGCCGTTGAACAAGATATCCAGATCCGTCACATTGCGCACTTCGTCGTCCGGCAGCAGTTTCTGGACGTTCTCGATACATAAGATACCATCGCGCGCCGCCATCACATTGTTATCGAAATCTTTGGAGAACTCCGCAAACTCCGAGGCATCAATGACCTTAGGCGTGGATTTGGAGATGATCTTATTCTCATAGAACAAGTCCTGAATAACACGCAGCAAGGTCGATTTGCCCATACCGGAATCGCCCAAGATAAGCATGTTATGGCGTTTCACTTGTTGGCCGCTCATACGCTGGCGGGACATAAGTGCATCATACGTATCCAGGATATCACGTAACTGTTGCTTGATTTCCGCCATACCGACAAGGGCTTGCAGTTGTTTCTGCGCCTTATCTACGAGTTTCTCGCCGCACCACTTGCAGTAGTTAGCTTCTTCTCGGTTGTCTTTGTTACATTTTTTGCATCTCATAACTAAACGGCTTGTTAGGAGTGAATATTAAATTTCTTTTTGAAGATCTCTATCCATAACTGCCATGTCGATTTGCCGTCAAACTTGGCAGCTGTTTTCTTCTCTGCTTCCGTGATCTCACGGGAGTATTCGAACTGAACTTGCGCGCCGGATTTCGTGTTGTAATACGTACCCTTCATCGAGGAATAGGTATCGTCCGTAAAGGCGCAGTTATACGTTCCGTCCAAGACGTTGTTCTTCACCTGGTCGCGCAGGAACATGGTCTTTTTCTCCGTATTGATCGAACCTGCTACTTTCTCATTGGCTACTTGTTTGAAGCGCACATGAATGATGCCTTCTACCTTGTCCGCCGAGGCAGATGTGATATCCAGCAACGAAGTCTTGCCATTGAAATAACCTTTCCATGTACCTACCATATGCGGGATATGCGAAGCGGTCATGGACTGCTGTGCCATCAGACGCGGGGTGAGAGCGACCATCAACGCAAAGAGTCCGGCTGTAATCACCATCGTCGGAATAGCCCACCAGAGCAGTTTCTTCAGGTTCGCGCTCAGCGTGCTCTCATACGCCTTGGCCTCATCGATGATAGGCGAATCGAACGCACCTCCATTCGGATGGAAGGTATAATGAAGCGGTTGTGCCAGAATATCGTCCAAACGAGAACCGTCCGTAAAGGCATTCATATCGCTCTGGTTCAACGGCAGGTCGATATAACACTTCTTGACGATCAACACGCCGACGATAATCAACATAAGCGCTATCGCATATGGAGCAACAGGCACGAGGAAGGCCATTAGCAGATACAAGAGCCAATACAGGATGGCGGCGACTATCCAAGAGCATATCGCCTCTCCGACCAGTTTGCCGTCTAATCCCGTCAAGATACACATCGGGATAAACAAGATAAACGTCGTCACCTCCGTGAAGCCCCAGAAATGGCCCTTCATGATATTGCCTTCAAACGGGAAGCCTAATACACAGAGCACAACAACCAAAGTTGCCAACGGCACGAAGCAGAGCAATGCCAACAAGATACGGACAGCCACCATAGCGCCGTATTTACGTTTGGCTCCGGCGATAGCACCTTGCACTTGCCCGGTAGCAAACTGATAACGGCCTACCTCCGGCAGATCATCGTCCAGCGAGGCAAGGAACTGCATATACTGGTCTGTCTTTTTCTCGAACGCAAACTGACGTGTCAGATCCAGTTTGTTGTCTTCTTGATAGAAGACGGTCAACCATTCTTTCAGTCCGCGCTTGTCCGACAACTCGTTCTTCAACTCCGCACGGGACAGTTTCTTCGCGTCCTGAGGTTTGGTCAGCACTTTGCCCGAAGCGGTGCGATAGAACGGATCAAAGCCCATACCCTGAATACATTTGTAGGTAGCGACTTTCTCGTTGTAGGGAGCCGGCTTCTTACGGTTATCCTTCGAGTTCAGATCATAGCAGAAATCTATCCAGTTGATCCAGTTATCGTAGGTACCTTTGGACCTGAGGTAGAAATAGAGCACCGAACCTTTGAGCGAACGAACATAGTTGTATATATCGTTCAGTTGGCTTCGCTCCTGATCGGAGTACTCTTTGGGATTAAAGGTGGCATCGATAGCCTTGTTGAGGGCCTCAGCGATATGCTGATAGGTGTACATCGTGTTCTGATCCCAGCCTAAGTTGAAGTTCACGCTTCGGTTACAACAATAGAGGACACCCCAAGACGAAGCACCGCCGCTCTCCATTTTGAAGCCGTCGAAGACGGTACGGATACGCGCCGCTACGTTCTTGTCGCGATACTCTATCCAGCGGATAAACGCCGGACGACGGATATCCAACCACGTCTCATCTGTGGCGCCGTTCTCACGGGCGGCATCGATCACATCCTTGAGCGTGTTGCAGTCGATCTGCTTGTGCATCCGGGTCTCATACACGAAGGGCTGATTCGGATCCAAGGTATAGACGAGTTCCGTCACTGCCTCGCGCAGATCCTCCGGCTTGGCATTCGGCACACTCATTTTCTTATACAGACTATCCGCATATTGATCCAGACCCTGCATACGCAGTAACACATACAGCAAGTCACTTCCGTTCTTCAGCGTCTTCACGTACGTGGCTCTGTTATGCAGAATAGCCGAAGCGATCTCTTGTTGCGTCGAGCAGGGATTGCCTTTTACATCATAATAAGGCATCGCCGGATCCAGCACGTAACATGCCGCATAGACACCGGCTTGCTTGTCTGTCGCGTACTTATTCTCCACGATCTCCTCGATATCCACCTCCAACTCCGGACGCAGGTTCTCTTTCAACCATTGGTTGATCTTACCGCTATACAAGTACTTCTGCGCCAAAGCCTGATCTTGGTACATCAGCGCTGCTAACTCCTCCGGCGAATTGGCTATCTGATTCTTACCTGCGTTATAAACGACATGGAAGGACGATTTCTTCTCCGGAGCCGGAACGAATGATGCAAACGGGTCACCACCACTCGCCCACTCTTTGATCTGCTGGAAAGTAGGACGTATAGCGTAGTCTACATCCGTCAAAGCCTTGATAAGACTCAGTGTGTGGCCTTTTAAGTTATCCGGATAAGGTAATTTACCTTTGGATTTCCAGCGCATTAACTCGGATTCTTTCTGACGGAACGCACTCTCACCCATCCAAAGACACAGCAGTGCGATACCTAACGAATAGAAGTCACTGCTCTTCGTCAGTTCGCGCGCCTGCCCGGGTACGTTATAGTAGAACTCGGGCGCAGCGTACGTAGGCGTGCGCGCCTCTTTGGCTTTGTCACCCGGTTCTATACGTACGAGTCCATCCTTGTCATATCGGGATGAGATACCAAAGTCAATCAATGCCAAACGTGTCTTGCCTTTATCGACAAACAGGAAGTTAGCCGGTTTGATATCGCAGTGCAAGAATCCTTTCTCGTGGCAGGTATGGATACAAAGCGCCATCATCACCGCCAACTTTTTGAGTTCCAACTCGTTGCCGTTGATATCATACGATGCCAAACTACCGCCTTCGCAATATTGCATCAACTCGTATGCAACCGTTTGGTTGGTATTGGGATTTGTCCAATTGCCATAACTGTACAGGCCTACCAGACCCGCCTTACCGTCCGTGGACTTAACGGCCTTCAGAATCTCCGTATCGGCCAACGTCAAGCCCGGATAATATAACTTAAGCACATAATTCTTACCTCCGTTCTCGACAAGCAACAGGTTTCCTTCGCCCGTTCCTTCGGACAGCACCTTGACGAACTTATACTTCTTGCCATCGATGATGTACTCTTTCTCGTACGTTCTGTTCAGTTGGTCGATAGCTTGTTGGGCGGTACGTACGGTCTTATCGCCTACAGCGCCCGTCGGGACTTGCGGACGAACGGTCTTGGCCGCATCACCTCCGTCTATGCTTTGCGGACGAACGGTCTTCTCCACATCATCGTTGCCAAGGTTGGTCGGACGAATCGTGGCATCGCCGTTAGGAGCACCCGGGCGCACGGTCTTGTCGCCATTATCGTCGTTACCTCCCAGGTTGTTGGGTCTGATTGTTTTATCTGCCATAATATAGTGATTGTTTGTTATGCGTTAATCGTCTACTTGCCAATTCTTAGTTGTGATCACCTCGTCTATCTCAATATTCTCATACACCCATATACCTCCATGCCAAGGCTCTGCGCACTCCGACGGTTCGTGGTGGTGACAACCGCAGTAGTTACAGATCCACTCTACGGGTTTTTGTATCTTTTCCTTGTGGCGTGTCACCGTGATAACCGGCAACTTACGCGCGCAGAAATAGTTACGCTGCATCTGCGGTGTTGCGCCCGGATCCGGAGCCAAGTCCTCCATGATACCGTTCATCTCAGCTACGTTCTGTTTGTACTCTTGTACAATCTCACGCATCTGCTCAATCTGGATCTTCATTCTCGGACGTTTGGGTGCTTCCGGCTTCGGTGTCTCAGGTTTCGGTGTTTCCGGTTTCTTCTCTTCTTGCGGTTGAGGAGCCTCCGCCACACCGTTCTGAATCATAGCCAGCAGTTCCTCGTATTCGGAAACCAAAGCCTGATCTTCCTCACTCAGTTCTACTTCTTCTACGCCCTCTTCATCTGCTAAATCTGCACTTTCCAGGATTCGACGTTCCAACTCCACCATACGCTGCTGGAGTTCGCACATCCGTTGATACTTAGGATCTGCTTTCGCCTCCGCGATAGCCTGTTGGGCCATATGATCCAGCGGGTGATTACACTTACGGCAGAACGAGCGGAAGTTTAGCGTTCCGCACTCCGGACAGATGATACCTTCGCGTGAGTTACCGCACTCCGGACAGAAACGGTCTGACGGATCCATCGGAGAACCGCAGAAAGTACAGATATTCGGGTTCGTCGGTTTGCCGCAATGAGGACATATCTCCGCGGTGATCGAGATAGGAGCACCGCAATGGAAGCAGTTCTTACCGGGCGTCGTCTTCGTCGGGCGATATTGGCGGTACTGCTGTTGTTGCTTTTGTTGCTCTTGTTGTTGAGATTGAGGGTCTTGAGCCATAGGGGCAATAGTATTTCTAATGATTACTGTAAACAATGATCAAGCGCATCGGTGATGGCTTTCTTATCCAGATGCTGACCGATAAAGACCAGTTTCTGCATACGGTCTCCGTACTGCGGATCCCAGTCTTTGCGTAACTGCGGGTCATCTGCCATCAGTTGCATCAGTTCCTCTTTGGGCATGGTCGCGAACCACTCACCGGCTTTGCGGATATTAAACTGACGTCCGGCTTGCTCAAACAAGTAGCACATGTCGTACTCCTCTGCAAAATAACACATACCTTTGCAGCGGATAATATTCTTCGGCCAATGCGCCGCCACGAACTCATCAAACAAACCTAAGTCAAACGGTCTGCGGGCATAATAAACATAGGTATCAATACCGTATTCCTCACCATGCTCGTGACCTTCTTCGTGGTGATGGTGATGATGATGTTCATGTTCTTCGTGCTCATGCCCCTTTCCGTCTAGGGTTTCCCCCGTTTCATCGGGGGACACCTCATCATCGTCATCGTGATGATGCGTAGCATCTTCCACTTCCTGAATCCATGCAGCCGAAGTAGCGACTTTATCAAAATCAAACAGATGCGTATTCAAGATCTTCTCAAACGGCACGTCGCAGTAGTTCGTCTCGATAATCTCTGCAGTCGGTTGAATAGCACGAAGAATAGCTTTGGTCTTAGCCAACTCTTCTTCGCTTACCTCTGCGGCTTTGTTCAGCAAGATGATATTGCAGAACTCGATTTGCTCTGTCACCAGCGCTGCAAGATCTTCTTCTTTGGCTACATGACCTAAGGCCTGTCCGCCTTCGAACTCATCGCGCAGACGCAACGCATCCACAACCGAAACGATACAATCCAAGACCGGCAGACCGTCTTGGGCAAACTGCGGCACCATCTGCGCATACGAGCAGAGCGTCTGTGCAATAGGTACCGGTTCGCAGATACCGGAAGCCTCAATCACAATATAATCGAAGGCCTTCTGTGCCGCCAAGTCATGCAACTGCTGAATAAGATCCATCTTGAGCGAGCAGCAGATACATCCGTTCTGCAACGCCACCAGACTGTCATCGTTCTGGCTGACTACTCCGCCCTTCTGGATCAACGACGCATCGATATTCACTTCGCCTATATCATTGACGATCACAGCAAAGCGAATACCTTTTTGGTTAGTCAGGATCCGGTTGAGCAAGGTCGTCTTACCGCTTCCCAGATATCCTGTCAATAAAAGAATAGGTATTTTTGCAATCTCTTTCATCCTTTCATCCTTTCATCCTTTCACTCTTTCATTCTTTAATTCTTTACTTCACATACGCAGCGTAATCGCCGTAGTATTTATCCACCAATTCGGTTTGACCGTATCGCTCGCAGTTCTGCAGCACATAACTGAGAATAGCCACTTGACGATCGGTACTCGACGCCATCACGCTCCGTTGACGACGGTCCAGCGATTGCGCAAAACGCATATACTCCACACAGGTCTGCGCTACCTTATCCATGATCGCCGCAGCTTTCTCGTCTTCGTGCAACATGAAGTACATCGATGCCATCGAAGCCGAAGTATAGTCGTACGGGATATTGTAGCCCGGCAGTTGTTCTTCCGCGAAGTCCAGCACTTCCAGTGCTTTCTCACGTTGGTTCTCGCGAATCAGTTGCTCTGCCAGTTGGGCAAACATCATACGGTGGGTGCGGCACATACGCATCAGGTTCTCGTCGATATAGATACCCGGGATATTCATATTGCCGTAGGCAAACTTATGCATCATGTTATCGTACATCTTCTCCGTATTGATGCGCGGTTGTCCGTCACGGCTACGCGTCGGCGTGATCTGATACGTCAGACCGGTCAGCTCCATATAAGGCTCCAGACCCAAGTAATAGTCGTTACCTACCGTCACACAGAAGTATATCGGACGTTGCCATTTGTTGGTGGACAGCATCTCCATAATCATCATCTGCGAGCGGGTGTACATACGTTTCTTTTGGAACATGATCTGCTCGCCGTCCGGCGTCTCTACGTACAACTGATCTGTAGGCAGGTAGTTATCGCCCTCGCGGTTCTTGGTACGCGGATCGTCCGATCGCAAGAAATTAAAGGCTTTCTCTACGGACAGCGGTTGTCCCAGACGGTTATCCACACGGGCTATCTCATTCGCGCCCGGCATGAAGTCTTTGTACTCCCACGATATCGGAAGCGCTTTCGATTCATAGTACGGACGTTTCATCTGACTGATATACCAGTCTGTCTGCAGATAACTCAGGTTACAAACGCGCAAGTCTGTGCCTACTTCCTCTACCTCCTGGTTGTACCAGAGCGGGAAGGTATCGTTATCGCCATTGGAGAACAAGATCGCTTGCGTCTCGCAGGACTTGAGGTAGTTCGCACCGAAGTCTCTACAAGAATATCGTTGGCTACGATCATGGTCGTCCCAGTTCTGCTGCGCCATCAAGGCCGGTACACCAAGGCAGAAAATAAACAGCAGCGATGCAACAATCGCCTTTGTTCCTTCACCCTTTACTTTGAACCATCGGTTAATCCAATCCACCAACGCCAGCACACCGAGTCCGATCCAAATACAGAACGCATAGAACGAACCGGCATACGCATAGTCACGTTCACGCGGCTGGTACGGTGTCTGGTTCAAGTAGATCACTATAGCCAGACCGGTCAGGAAGAAGAGCAGGAACGTCAACGTAAAGCTCTTCCATCCTTCCGCATTGCCTTCGTCATCACGTTTGCGGCATTGCCATACAATACCGATGATACCGAGCAACAACGGCAGGAAATAATAGACATTATGGCCTTTGTTCTCCTTCAACTCTGTGGGCAACAGACTCTGGTCGCCTAACATCGCGTTATCTATAAAATCAATACCGCTGATCCAGTTGCCTTTGGTGATATCGCCATAGGACTGCAGGTCATTCTGACGACCAACGAAGTTCCACATGAAATAACGCCAGTACATGAAGTTGACCTGATAGCGGAAGAAGAATCGCAGGTTCTCCGCAAACGTCGGGCAATAGTCTGTCTTCGTCTGTCCGCAGTAGTCATAACGCACGCGTTTGCCTTTTACGTTGGCCCACTCTTTGTAGGCCTGCACATGACTGCTCTGACTCGAATACATACGCGGGAAGAGCATGCAGAACTGCTTCATATAGACGTAGCTCGTCTTATGTCCGGTGACTACATAATGATCTTTCTCGCCTTCTACTTTCGGCGCCGGAGCATACTGCGCATGACCGATGTTCTCTACCGGCACGCACATATTACCTTCGATACGCAATTCAACCGGTGCATTATACGTCTGGCCGTAGAACAACGGACGGTCGCCGTACTGCTCACGATTGAGGTAGTACTTGAGGCTAAACACATTATCCGGACTGTTCTGGTCCATCGGTGTGTCGGCGTTCGAACGAATGACGAGGGCTGCATAACTGCTATAGCCGATCAAGATAACGGTCAGCATCAGCACGCCGGTGTTCAACCAGCGCCAGAGCTGTTTGCCATCGCCTTGTGCGTACTCGATATCTGCGCGGTTATACGTGTAGTAGATCGCCCAAACGAGCAAAGTAACGGTCATGATCAGGCATACCCACATACCCGTATTGAACGGACATCCGAACACATTAACGAACAGTAACTCAAACCATCCGATCACGGTCGGGAATCCCGGAATAATACCGTACAGAATAACCAGCAACACCGCACACGAAGCCAGGAAAGCATAGATCATGCCCTTCCAACTGAACGTGTACTTGCGGAAGTAATAAACGAGTCCGATAGCCGGAATGGTCAACAGGTTCAAGAGGTGCACACCGATACTCAAACCCATCAGATACGCGATGGCAATCAACCATTTGTCACTTCCTTCCTGATCCGCCTGTTCGTCCCATTTGAGAATCAACCAGAACACCACTGCCGTAAACAGGGATGAGGATGCATACACCTCGCCTTCTACGGCCGAGAACCAGAACGTGTCGCTGAACGTATACGCCAACGCACCTACTGCGCCTGCGCCGAGGATACCGATCCCTTTCCACAGTTCATCCGGCTGTACCAGTTTTTTGGCCAAGGCCGTGATGGTCCAGAACAGGAACAGGATCGTAAACGCACTTGCCAAAGCCGACAATGCATTCACGCACATCGCCACATGACTCACGTCACTGGCAAACAGACTAAAGAAATGGCCCATCAGCATAAAGAACGGTGCTCCGGGCGGATGTCCAACGTCGAGTTTCCAGGCGCTGGAGATGAACTCACCGCAGTCCCAAAACGATGCCGTGGGCTCCATAGTAAGAAGATACGTAGCCGCAGCGATGGCAAAAACCACCCATCCGCAGACCGTATTCCAAAGTTTAAATTGTTTCATTTTGTATAGCTTAATTTTTAGTATATGTACACATTTAGCCAATTTGGGCGCAAAGATACAAATAAATATTGACATGCGCAAGAGCACGCGCGAATTTTTCAAAAAAAAGTGTGAATTTTAAGATTTTATCTTATTTCCCTTGCGCGCACAAAGAAATTGTTGTAAATTTGCAGGCTTTTTGTGAAAAAACTGAAAACTGATTACTGAATACTGACTACTTAGATTTATGATTAAAGTTGGAATTATAGGATGCGGCTTCGTAGGTGGAGCCCTCAAAAACTGGTTGGAGAACAACAACCCGGAGTGCAAACTCTTCATTAGTGATCCGTACAAAGGATATAATGACGATCTGAGCGATATCGACATCGCGTTTCTGCAGATTCACGTGCCTACCGAAGAGGACGGCACGCAAGATTTGACGCTGATGACAGAGTTGATCAAGAACCTGCCGGATGTACCGGTATTCGTTCGCACGACCATTCTGCCGGGTACCAGTGAGCGTTTGTCCAAAGAGACCGGACATAATGTTTGTTATATGCCGGAGTTCCTCACAGAGCGTACGTTCATCGAAGACTTCAACAAGCAGACGATGGTTTTCACCGGTGCACAGGACTTGCTGACAAAGATTTTCGTAGGTAAGAAATTCACCGTAATGAGTCCGCTGGAGGCAGAGTTGACCAAATACATGCACAATGTCTTCGGAGCATACAAAGTAACGTATTTCAACGCTTGCCGCGAGTATTGCGAGCAGATGGGTGCAGACTGGCGCAAAGTACATACCGGCGTGCTGCTGTCCGGTTATATCAATGACACGCACACTTACGTACCCGGTCCCGACGGTAAGTTCGGTTACGGAGGTAAGTGTTTCCCGAAAGACGTGAATGCTTTTGCCGAAATGACCAAAGGTACTTCGCTGGGTACGTTGCTCGAACATCTCCATGAACTGAACGTCCACTTCCGTGGTGTAGAAGAACATATTTAAATTTGAAATCATAAATTTGAAATAATCGTGCCTCGTAAGGGGCTAAGAAATTTGAAATCCATGCGAATAGCAGTTGCAGGAACAGGTTATGTGGGCTTGAGTATTGCGACCTTGCTTGCCCAGCACAACGAAGTGACGGCGGTAGATATCGTACCGGAAAAGGTAGCGATGATCAACCACCGTAAGTCACCCATTCAAGACGAGTATATCGAGAAATACTTGGCGGAGAAAGAACTTAACCTTACCGCCACACTCGATGCCGAGGCAGCCTATAAAGACGCTGAGTTTGTGGTGATTGCAGCGCCGACCAATTATGACCCGCAGCGCAATTATTTCGACACATCCGCGGTAGAGAACGTGATAGAAACCGTCTTGCGCGTCAACCCGAAAGCGATGATGGTAATCAAATCGACTATCCCTGTCGGCTATACTGTTTCGGTCCGCAAGAAATACAACACCGACCACATCATCTTCTCGCCGGAGTTCCTGCGTGAGAGCAAGGCCCTTTACGATAATCTGTACCCAAGCCGTATCATTGTCGGAACAATCCTAGACAATACTCAGACTTTGAAGGCAGCCGAGACCTTTGCTAACCTGCTCAAAGAGGGTGCCATCAAACAGGACATCGAGATCCGCATCATGGGTTTGACCGAAGCGGAAGCCGTTAAGTTGTTCGCCAACACCTATCTCGCGCTCCGCGTCAGCTATTTCAATGAGTTAGACACCTATGCCGAGATGAAAGGCCTCAACACGCAGGATATCATCGACGGTGTTTGTCTCGATCCGCGTATCGGTACGCATTATAACAACCCCTCTTTCGGTTACGGCGGTTACTGTTTGCCCAAAGACACCAAACAGCTCCTGGCCAACTATTCCGATGTACCGGAGAACTTGATCGAAGCCATCGTGCAATCCAATCGTACCCGTAAGGATTTCATCGCCGACCGCGTATTGGCCAAAGCCGGCTATTATGACTATTACCAGAAAGGGCAGTTTGATGCCGCCAACGAACATCCGTGCGTCATCGGTGTCTATCGTCTGACGATGAAAGCGAATAGCGATAACTTCCGTCAGTCTTCTATCCAAGGCATCATGAAGCGCGTCAAAGCCAAAGGCGCACAAGTAATCATCTACGAACCGACGCTCGAGAACGGAACGACGTTCTTTGGCAGCGAAGTAGTCAATGACCTCGAGCAGTTCAAGCTCCGCAGTCAGGCCATCATTGCCAACCGCTATGATACCGTTCTGGACGACGTACAAGACAAAGTATATACCCGCGACATCTTCCGCAGAGACTAAGTGGCAGAAAAAGTCGAACACATAGGCAAACGCGAGATAGCGTGGAGTTATGCCGGTACCGCTTTTATGATTGGTGCCGGTGTTCTTCTGTTGCCGTTCATCTTGCATAAGATGCCGCAAGAGACCGTCGGTATATGGAATATCTTCCAGACCATCACGGCATTGGTTCTGCTTCTCGATTTTGGTTTCCGCCCTACTTTTGCCCGTAACGTCAGTTATATCTTCTCCGGCGTCAAGACGCTGCAGAAAGAAGGCGTAGCGCATATCCCCGCCGATGCCGAAATCGATTATGGTTTGCTCAAGGGAGCACTTATCGCCATGCGCCGTTTTTATCGGTATATGGCGCTTGCGGTCTTTGTGCTCTTAGCCTCAGCCGGAACGGCGTATTTCTATTACATATTGCGCAAATATTCCGGCGATTGGCAGGACGCGATGATTGCATGGGTTCTGCTCATTGCCATCAACTGCTATAACCTCTATACCTTCTATTTCGAGTCGCTTCTGACAGGCAAAGGTTATATCAAACGTAGTCAGCAGATTAACATCTTAGGTCAAGCCATCTATATCGGTCTGGCAATCGGATTGATTTATGCCGGTTTGGGCTTGACGGCCATTGTAGCCTCGCAACTCATCTCGACCGTCATCCGGCGCGTGATGATGTACCGCGTCTTCTATACACCGGAACTCAAAGCACGTTTGGATCAAGCAGAGCCGCAGGAACCCAAAGAGATTCTGGCGGCTATCACACCGAATGCCGTTAAGATCGGTCTGACCCAACTCGGCGGTTTTTTGGTCAACAAATCAGCCATATTGATCGGTTCGGTCTTTCTGACGCTGGAAGAAGTAGCTTGTTACGGTATCACGTTGCAAGTCATGGATATCCTTGCGCGCTGCGCAATGGTTTTCTACCAGTCCTATATGCCCAAACTGGCGCAATGCCGCGCCGAGAACGATATTTCCGGTTTGCGCCGCTATTACCTACTCTGCACGGGCAGTCTGTTGGCCGTCTTTATGGTCGGAGGTATAGTTTGGATCTTCTTGGGCGAGTGGGCCTTGAATCTTATCGGCAGCCAAACGCATTTTGTACCGACAGCTATGCTTTGTGCGATGCTGTTGATTGCTATTCTGGAGAACAACCACGCCCAATCGGCAGGATTCATCATGGCGGACAATAAGATTCCCTTCTTTATTCCGTCGCTTGTCAGCGGAGCGGCAACTGTCCTACTCCTTTGGATCTTCCTCAGTCCGCTTCATCTCGGTATCTGGGGCCTGATCCTTGCCCCCGGCATCGCCCAACTCGCCTATCAAAACTGGAAATGGCCCTCCGTCGTCATCAAAGAATTATGGAGCAAATGAAAGAATACACCTATCATATTTTTGCGCCTTATCGCGTTTGTCCGTTAGGCGCACATGTGGACCATCAGCATGGTCTGGTTTCGGGTTTCGCCATCGATAAAGGTGTGGACCTTTGGTTTAACGTCACGACCGACGGTTCGGTTCATCTAACCAGCAAGACTTTTCCGGTGCCGGCAGAAGTGAACTTACGCATCGACGATCGTACCCGCGTCAAAGAAGGCAACTGGGGCGATTACGTACGCGGCGCCAAGTACGCGCTCGGCAAACGTTTTGAACTTAAGAACGGCATCGACGGCGTCATCGCCGGTTCGCTGCCTGTTGGCGGCCTCAGCAGTAGTGCAGCGGTGCTGATTGCGTATGTCATGGCTTTCGCTAAAGCGAACAGTATCACGCTTACGAAGATGGAAGTGATTAAGATTGCATCCGAAGCAGAGCGGGAGTATATCGGGCTGAACAACGGTATTCTGGACCAGGCTTGTATTGCGTTGGGCGAAAAAGGCAAACTGCTCTTCCTAGATACCGCTTCGGAGCAATACCGTCTGATTGAACCGGGCGATGACTTAGCTAACTACGAGATAGCGATCATCTTCTCCGGTCTGACCCGCAGTCTGGTTAACAGCGATTATAACCTGCGCGTAAGCGAATGCCGCACGGCCGCGTGGTGCATGCAGGCGTACAAAGGCCTGCCTATCAAGTCCTTGGATCAGACTTTCCTGCGTGATGTACCTTACGAGATGTACGAAGCCACCAAAAACCTAATGCCGGCTCGTTTTGCACGCCGCGCAGAGCACTTTTATTCAGAATACAAGCGTGTTCGCAAAGGCGTTACGGCTTGGGAAAGCGGAAACATGGAACTCTTCGGCCAACTTATCAAACAGAGCTGCGAGAGTTCGATCCATAACTACGAATGCGGTAGTCCGGAGTTGATTAAGATCTACGACAGCCTCAAGAACCTGGAAGGCGTTTATGGCGGACGATTCAGCGGAGCGGGATTCAAAGGTGCCGTGATTGCGCTGGTTGATCCGACGCACAAGAAAGAAGTAGAAGAATCTATCACACGCGAATATTTGGCGGAATATCCGGAGTACCAAAAGACCTTTAAGATTTACTGGGTACACTCTGCCGATGGCGCCCATTTTGTAGAATAGAGATATAGAGGTATTTTTAATTTGTTTTAGACAGATTTTTTTATTTTCTTGTAAAGGGAGTTATGCGGGACATAATGACCGTGCAAAAATAAAAAAGATGGCAAAAGAAATAAAAATAAAATGAAAACAGTAGTTATTGCAGCCGGTTATGCCACACGCTTGGGCGAACTGACAAAGAACTTCCCCAAGCCGCTTTTGGAGATAGGTAAGAACACGATCTTAGGGCGTTTGTTAGACGATATCGATACGATTCCTGATATCGACGAACATATCATCATCACCAACCATCGTTTTGCGTCTATCTTTGAAGAATGGGCTGCTCAGCAGCACTACTCTAAGCCCATCACCATCGTTGATGATGGTACTTCTACCAACGAGACGCGTCTCGGCGCGGTGGGAGACTTGCTCTTCACGATGGATAAGCTAAAACTGAACGATGACTTGTTGGTGGTCGCAGCAGATAACCTGCTTTTCTTCTCCTTCCGCGAGTTTGTGGCGTTTGCAGAGCAAAAACAGACGAGTTGTATCATGTACCACGAGCAACCGTCCATTGAGAAACTGCAGCGTACAGGCGTAGTTGTGTTGGACGAGAACAATCGCGTGCTGAATATGGAAGAGAAACCGCAAGTCCCCAAGACCCATCACGCTGTGCCTCCGTTCTACCTCTATATGCGCAAGGACTTTGGCCTCATCCGTCATTGTCTGGAGAACGGTTGCGGAAACGATGCCCCGGGTAATTTGGCACATTATTTAGTTGAACATACAGTCATGCACGCCTGGCCGATGACAGGCGGACGATTTGATATTGGAAGTTTAGATACCTATTATGAAGCTTGTGAACGATTTAAATGACAAAATCATCCTGCTCACAGGAGCAGCGGGTTTTATTGGAGCTAACCTCGCGATGCGTCTGATCAAAGACGTACCGAGTGCGACGATTATCGGCGTGGACAACATGAACGATTATTACGATCCTGCGCTCAAAGAATTCCGTCTCTCTGAGATCGACAAACTGCACGGCAAGTTCACTTTTATCAAAGGCGACATCGCCGATAAAGCGCTGATAGACAGGCTCTTTGCGGAGTATGAGTTTGACATCGTTGTCAACTTGGCCGCCCAAGCCGGAGTGCGGTATTCGATCACCAATCCGGACGCGTATATCCAGTCGAATCTGATTGGTTTCTATAACATCCTCGAAGCTTGCCGGCATAGTTACGACAATGGTCGAAAGGGTGTAGAACACCTTGTTTATGCCTCGTCTTCCAGCGTCTATGGCAACAACAAGAAAGTGCCCTACTCGACCGACGACAAAGTGGACAATCCTATCTCGTTATACGCCGCTACAAAGAAGTCCAACGAACTCCTCGCGCACGCATATTCCAAACTATATAATATCCCGTCCACGGGACTTCGTTTCTTTACCGTCTATGGTCCGGCAGGACGTCCGGATATGGCCTATTTCGGCTTCACGAACAAACTGCGCAAAGGCGAGACGATCGAGATATTCAACTACGGTAACTGCCAACGTGACTTCACGTTTGTCGATGATATCGTCGAGGGCATCTCGCGTATCATGCGTCATGCGCCGGAGCGAAAACAGGGCGAAGACGGACTGCCTTTAGCGCCCTATGCGGTCTATAACATCGGCAACTCGCAGCCGGAGAATCTGCTTGATTTTGTGGACATTCTGCAGCAAGAACTCACTCGCGCCGGTGTCCTTCCGGCCGATTATGATTTCGAAGCGCACAAGCGGCTTGTGCCTATGCAGGCCGGCGATGTACCGGTGACCTTTGCCGATACTTCCGCGCTCGAACGAGACTTCGGTTTCCGTCCGCACACGCCCCTCCGCGAGGGCTTACGCAAGTTCGCAGAATGGTACAAAGAATTCTATAAATAAAACTCGACAAATAGATAAGAAAAGGCGACGAAAAGTCGCTTTTTTTTATTTTTTAAATAAAATATTTGCACATGTCCGCTTTTTTTCGTACCTTTGCACGCAAAATTGAATAGAACCTTTTTATGAGCAAACTGATACATATTGACCAAGACTATAGGCAATGGATTCAAGAATTGAGTCAACGCTATCGCCAAAGCCAGATTAAAGCATCGGTTCGAGTGAATAGCGAGATGCTCCGTTTCTATTGGTCAATAGGAAAAGACATTGCAGAGCGACAGTTTGATAACAAATACGGCTCACATTTCTATGAAAATTTAAGCAGTGACTTGACCTCTGCGCTTGGGAGCAAAACAGGTTTTTCACCTACAAGTCTCCACTATGCCAAGCATTTCTTCGCTCTTTATGCTCCTCTTTTTGCAAATCTTCAGCAACCTGCTGAAAATTTCGATCAACCAAATCTTCAGCAACCTGCCGAAGAATTTGAACTGCTATTCTGCATTCCGTGGTCTCATCATCAACGAATCATAGACAAAGTAAAAGGTGATAGTCAAAAGGCTTTGTTCTTTGTACGTAAGACATGGGAAAACCAATGGGGGCGTGGAATGCTGGTTAATTTCTTAGATACGGATTTGTATGAACGGGAAGGAAAGGCTCTTAGCAATTTCTCTACCGCACTGCCGATTGCTGAAAGTGATTTCGCACAACAATTAATCAAAGATCCTTACCATTTTGAGTTTTTGCAACTCACAGAGAAATTCTCGGAGAAAGAGCTCAAAGATGAGCTCATGAATAAACTTTCGCAGTTCTTATTAGAGTTAGGGAAAGGATTTTCGTTTGTTGGTAGAGAGTTTAGATTAAGTGCCGGAGGAAAAGATAAGTATATTGATTTGTTGTTCTATATCATTCCACTTCATCGCTATTGTGTCATAGAAGTAAAGATTACTGAGTTTGATTTTCAAGATATAGGCCAGTTAGCCGGATACACAGCAATGGTGGATGATTTGTTAAACACGCCTAATGATAATCCGTCCATTGGATTGCTCATATGCAAAGAGCGAAATGCCGTATTGGCGCGCTATGCATTATCACGAACGAGTGCGCCTATAGGAATATCAAAATACGAATTAGCACAACAGCAACTTCCAAAGGATGTCCAATCAGTATTACCATCAATTGAGGAAATAGAAAATGAATTGAACAATAACGAAGATAAGTGATTTGATCCTTAGACAAATAATCCCCTACTCCGGCAGGAAGAAAAAAGAAAACGGAGATTGAAAAATAAAGAAATATAGATATATGGCATCAAAACAAAATATAGAATCAGAACCGACTCCACGAATGGTCCGCTCGCATGATGTGCATCTGGATGCCGATTACGCGGAGTGGATTGCTGACTTGAAGTACCGTTATCGTTCGGCTCAGGTCAAGGCTTCTGTGAGAGTCAACTCGGAGAAGTTGCTCTTTAATTGGGAACTGGGACGTGATTTGGTCCAGAAGAAAGCGGAAGAAAAATGGGGTGCCGGAGTAGTGGAGCAAGTGAGCCTTGATCTGCAGCGAGAGTTCCCGAATGCGGAAGGGTTCTCGGTGGGTAACTTGTGGTATATGAAACGATGGTATCTGTTTTATAATCAGGGAAATATAAAACTTCAACGACCCGTTGAAGAATTAGTCGATGAAAAACTTCAACGGCCCGTTGAAGAAATTCTGCAACAACCGGTTGCAGAAATGGAAAATGAAAAACTCCAACAACTTGGTGGAGAATTTCCACCCATCTTTGGATTGATACCATGGGGACAGCATATAGAGATTATTTCCAGATGTAAATCTATAGAAGAGGCGATATATTATATAGGGAAAACTATAGATAGAGGTCTTAGTCGTCCCGCCCTTGTGAATTGCATCAAGGCGAATATGTATGAGCATGAGAGCAAGATACTCAATAACTTCACAGAGCATATGCCGGAACTGCAGAGCGAATTGGTGCAGGAGGTATTCAAGGAGAACTATGATTTTGGCTTTGCAACCGTAAATCACGAGATCTATAACGAGGATGATTTGGAAGAGGCGCTGACGAAGAGTATCACCGGTTTGTTGCTGGAACTCGGTACAGGTTTTGCGCTTATTGGACGACAGAAGCAGTTATGGGCAGGGGATACGACGCGTAAGATCGACTTGCTGTTCTACCATATTCGTCTGCGTTGCTATGTGGTGTGCGAACTGAAGGCAAAAGCTTTTGAACCGGAGTTTGCCGGGAAGCTGAATTTCTATGTCAATGCTGTGGATGACTTGCTGAAGGATAAGGAGGATAACCCTACTATCGGTTTGCTCATTTGCTCGGATATGAATAAGGCAGAGGTGCAATGGTCGTTCCGTGGAATCAGTACACCGATTGGTGTCGCGACATACAATAACATCCGTATTAAGGACGCACTGCCTACGCAGGAACAACTCAAGGAGCGCATGGAGCTGCTGCAACGTGAGATGCGTGCTACGAAACGATTGATGAAAGGGAAGAAATAATCCCCCACTCCGGCAGGAAGAAAAAAGAAAACGGAGATTGAAAAACAAGGAACACCCCAAAACCATTCGAAATTTTCGAAGAGTTCGACAAATCGGATTAGAAAGTATAAAGGATGATATACAAATAACGCCACAACTCATGATAACAAATAGAGAACAACTGCGCATATATTTACAAGAAGATGCTAACGCCAATAAAATGTCGGCACGATATAGCTTTAGAGGACGCATTAGGTATTTTGCTCTTTTATTGATAGGCGATGAGACGGCACACGTTATAAAATACCTTTACACATTAAGACATTTAGAATATTGGACAAATAAACCCTCGTCATTATGGAGGAATATTATTCGTAAGTTTTGGAGCATACGACATTGTCGTTTGAGTCATAGATACGGCATTCATATAGGTCCCAACATGGTTGAACAAGGGTTAAGAATTGCACATTTTGCGGGAGGGGTAATTGTAAATTGCGAAAAGATGGGGACTCATTGTATAGTGACTACGGGTGTCGTTATTGGTAATAAAAACCTAACAGAATCTCGTCCTATAATAGGGAACAATGTAGAATTTGCCATGGGATGTAAAGTTTATGGAAAAATTATTATAGGAGATAATGTTAGGATTGCACCCAACGCTGTTGTCTTTAAAGATATTCCCAATAATTGTGCTATCGGAGGAGATCCTGCTTGTATTATTAAAACATATGAATAAATAAATCACATTCACAAACCACTTATGTATACTAACAATAACTTGCCTATCTACAATCACCAAGAATAAACAAAATGGACGAAGACAAGAAAAATAATAGGCGTATCGCGAAGAATAGCTTATTCATGAGCTTACGAATGGTGGTTGTGTTGTTTATATCCCTCTATACAACACGCGTGGTTCTTCGTGTTTTGGGTGTAATTGATTATGGAGTTTACAATGTAGTATGTGGCTTTGTATTGATGTTCGCTTTTTTAAACACATCGATGAGTAATGGGATACAGCGGTTCTATAATTTTGAGTACGGAAGAAGCGGCGAAGCCGGAGCCAACAAAGTTTATTGTACATCTATCTATATCCAAACATTGCTAGCCATTATTGTTGTTATCATTCTTGAAACATTGGGGCTATGGTATTTACACAACATAATGGTTATTCCCGTTGAAAGAATGAGTGCATCTGAATGGATTTTTCAATTCGCTGTCCTTTCTTTTGTGGTTGGAATTATGCAAGCCCCTTTCGCCGCGGCAGTGACCGCTCATGAAAAGTTCGATTTTTTTGCTTTCGTCAGTGTTCTAGATGCAGTACTAAAACTTGCTATTGTATTTGTAATACAAATGGTTAGTACAGACCGGTTAATTATATATGGATTCCTCATTGCGCTTATTAGTGCAACCAACATCTTAATATTTTTTATATACTGCAAAAAACAATTTAAGGAAATCCATTTTCATAGAGGAATTGACAAGGCTCTTTTTAAAGAAATGTTAAGTTTTTCCGGTTGGAATTTATTTGGTTCATTTAGCGGTGTAATGAAAGAGCATGGCATTAACTTAGTTTTGAATCTATTTTTCGGCCCCATTGTAAACGCAGCTAGAGGCATTGCGACACAAGTCAATGCTGGATTGCAGGGATTTGTCTCCAACATAACCCTTCCTGTGAGACCACAAGTAACACAATCTTTCGCCGTAGGCAATATACAAAGGACCCTTGGTCTAACTTTTAGCATCAGCAAGTTTAGTTGTACTTTTCTGTATATGATGGCTTTGCCGTTGTCATGGGAGTTAGACTATATCTTACATGTATGGTTAGGTAACAATATTCCTGAGCATACACATTCGTTTATAATCATTATGATTTTAGTATCTATTTGCAACAACTTAAATGCGGCAATATCTAACGTTGTGCACGCTACAGGGAAAATGAAAATATACCAACTATCCACAAGTCTGATAGCAATTTCTTCTGTTCCTTTGGCATACATTGCGCTTAAATTAGGAGCTATTCCGGAATGGGCTTTGTTAATGGTATTCATAACCATGATATTTGCTCAAGCAGCTTCATTAATCATCTTGAAGCGACTTATTACATTTTCGATATTAGCATACTGTAAGCAAGTTTTATGGCCTCTTCTTATCCTTTTTGCTATGACAATTTGGATTCCGTATATTGTTATTATTATCATGCCTCCCGGTTTTTTAAGACTTGTTATCAACGTTTTGGTTTCATGCACAGTCATAATAATAGTATTATATTTCACAGGCTTGCATGATAACGAAAAACAAATTGTAAAAGCATGGATTCATAAAGTTAAAAATAAATTTTAAAATCATGAATATAGCATTATTAACTGCAGCCGGAAGCGGTGCACGCATGGGGCAAGACATCCCAAAACAATTTATGACGATCGAGGATTGTCCTGTCATCATTTACACCATGCTTCCATTTCAGAAGCATCCGGACATTGATGCCATTGCCGTTGTTTGTCTAAATGGATGGGAGAAGTCCCTTCAAGCATACGCTAATCAATATGGCATTACCAAACTAAGATATATATTTCCCGGAGGCGAAACGAATCAAGAATCCATACATAATGGTATTGTCGAATTGAAAAATGCAGGGTTTAGCGATGAGGATATCATTTTGATTCAGGACGGAGTTCGTCCCTTGGTGTCCCCCGAGATTATCACAAATAATATTAAAGTCTGCCAACAATATGGTTACGCTATCACTGGTTTAAAATGTAAAGAAGTAATCATGGAATACAAACCAGACAGTGAAACATTAGATTATTTGCCTATCCCGCGAGAAAAATTGATTCGAACCCAAACCCCCCACACATATAAATTGGGAATAATTCTTGATATACATCAAAAAGCAGAATCACAAGGTTTAGATATGGCTGCATCATGTGAACTTACTGCAAAATTGGGTATTGACGATCAACATTTGGTGATTGGAACAGAAAAGAATGGTTTAAAATTAACCAATGTCGAGGACATTGAATTATTCAAAGCGTTGAAACATGTATCTAAAGATCCTTGGTTAAAATAACAAAATGGCATATATAGACGACATACGTAGTGTAGCTTCTCTACCATTACAATGGCAGACATTATCCGGAAAAAACATTTTGGTAACCGGTGCTACAGGCATGATTGGCTCATCGCTAATAGAGGTGCTGATGGAGCATGAGTATTTAGATTATCACGTTTATGCTTCAGGCAGAGATAAAGGAAAAATTAACGCTTTATTCTCTAAATACGCTGATAATCCCAACTTCCATTTTATTCAGCATGATGTCCGCAAACCTTTGAAATGTGATATTAAATTCCAAATAATGATCGCTGGAGCGGGTGTTGCATCTCCACAACTATATGCGACAGATCCGGTTAGTGTAATGAAATCTAATTTTAATGGCGTAGACAACCTTTTATCTTATGGTATTCTACATGGGATGGAACGCTTCTTGTATATTTCGTCGGGAGAAGTATATGGCGAAGGAGACGGACGAGTATTTACAGAAGATTATAGCGGATACGTGAATTGTGCCACACTACGAGCTTGTTATCCTTCTGCTAAACGAGCGACGGAAAGTCTTTGTATTGCATATGGACATCAATATGGCATCGATGTTAGAATTGCACGTCCATGTCACATTTACGGCCCCCATTTTTCGAATTCGGACAAAAGAGTATATGCCCAATTCATACGTAATGTCCTGGCTAATGAAGATATAGTAATGAAAAGTTCGGGAGCACAGTATCGCTCATGGTGCTACGTTGTAGATTGTGTGTCCGCTTTACTATACATTTTGTTGAAAGGAGAAAATGCACAAGCATACAATATCGCAGATGAAACTTCTAACATAACCATCAAGCAATTAGCGGAGATTATAGCAACAATTGCCGGCAAGCAAGTTATCATTGACACACCTACTGACATTGAAAAAGCAGGGTATAATGTGGTTACAAAATCTATCTTCTCGGCAGAAAAGTTAATGAATCTTGGTTGGCATCCGAGCGGTAACATGTATCAAAACTTTACAACTATTATAAATTACCTAAGAGTATGAACTATATTTTATCACCTAATATCCTAAAATTTGCCAACAAAGCTGCAAAGATACCGGGTATTAAATATCTGCTTAAGCCGTTTTATTATAGTTACAAGAAATATCTGAGCCATAAGCGGACGCAAGCATTTTTAAAAAATGGCCATAGGATACTTAAGGAGTTTGATCGAGTTATGAATGAGAATGGGTTTCATTACTCTGTTTTTGCAGGCACATTGTTAGGAGCAATACGCGAAAAATCGTTTTTAAAGCATGATGATGACATCGATATTATGCTATTCTATGAAGAATACTCTTCCCGTCTGCATAAGGTTCTATCTGATGCAGGATTTCGTTTAGTCCATCGATTTTGTATTGATAATGGAGAAAAGGGCCTCGAAGAGACATATGAAAAATTTAACATACCTATAGATATCTTTTTTATACATTCTGATTCTGTATTTCAAACCTACCAATGTGACTTTCAGAAGTGTGAAGGATGTTTCTCGTTTAAGGAATCAATGGAGAAATATGGATATGTTATTGCTAGACGCAACGAATTTCCTGTTTCTAAACATACACATAGGATATTGATTGACGATATTGAGGTTAATGCCATAGACAACGCAGAAGAGTGGTTAGCATGTAGATATGGCATAGATTATATGCTCCCCAATCCGAATTTTAGAGATGATGGTTCCAATCCAAGAATGAATATATGGAAAGACGCACATGCAGTTTTTACAGATTTTTAATTTTCAACTCTTTTCCTCAATATGGTTACAAGAAACATTCTTATCCGATTTGATGATATTTGCTCTACCATGAATTGGGAGCAATGGGAAAAGGCTATGCAGATTCTCAAGAAGATAAATGCCACAGCCTTATTGGGGGTTGTGCCTGACTGTAAAGATGCTGAATTACAAATTGATTCTCCACGGATAGATTTTTGGGAATATATCAACCATCTTCAAGATCAAGGTTTCACGATAGCAATGCATGGTTATGAACATGTATATTGCACAAAAGCAGATGGCATAGTTACAAAGAGTAAGCAGTCTGAATTTGCAGGATTACCATATGAAAATCAACTGGAAAAAATCCGTAAAGGAAAATCCATATTAAACAAGCACGGCATTTTCACAGATGTATTTTTCGCGCCGTCTCATAGTTACGATGATAACACTCTGCGTGCACTGAAAGAATGTGGATTTCGATACATTAGTGATGGTATGAGTAAAAAGCCATATTTACGACAGGGTATTATTTGTCTACCATGTCGTTCTTTTGGCATTCCCAAAATACATTCATATGGATATTACACAGTTGTTATTCATGCGCACACTTGGGCTAATCCAAAACACTCGTATGATTTTATTCGATTCCGTGATTTTTGCCAGACGTATAAAAACGACATTGTTTCTTTCGAAAAGTTTTGCAACTGGTCTATAGGAAACACAACATATCAACGTAGTCTAGAATACATTCATATTGTATTGCAACGCTATATTATCCCAACATTGAGACAAATAAGAAATTGGCTAAAAAAATAATACGATCCTATAGGATGAAAATACTTTTTTACATTCATGGCTTCTCTGGAGGCGGTGCAGAAAGGGTAATGGCTACACTGGTAAATTATTATCACGACAAAGGAGATCTTGTTTCTATTGGTTGTGACACCTCTGCTCCTAGTGTTTATAATTTACCACCCTGTCCCATTTTTAATATTAGAGAAGGTTGTTATTCTCAAAAGCGAATAAGCCGCCTACATAGTTATCGATTTATTCATATGCTACACAACATACGAACTATCGCGGAACGAGAAAGTCCAGATGTAATCGTCTCCTTTATAACGGACATGAACATTTTTGTTTTAATAGCACTAATCGGCTTGCGTTTTCCTATTATTGTTTGCGAGCATACAAACATATCACGCAAAATAGGTTTATTTAAGATTATTTTTCGACGCTTAATGTATCCATTGGCATCTGCAGTCACTGTATTAACACGTAGAGATTACAAGTTGTGGAGAAAGAAATTTAATAACGTTGTATATATGCCTAATCCATGTGACAAACAAAATTTCGCGTTAAATAACATTAAAAGGGGGAACGTCATTTTAGCGGCAGGAAGAGTAGATCAATGGTATATAAAGGGGTTTGATCTTCTTATTAAAGCTTGGTCTAACATATCGCAGAATCATCCAGGATGGGAATTACATATTGCTGGAAATACAACTACCCAGTCTATCTCTGAATTATCAGCTGTTGTTTCTAATTTTGAAAAACATCATATTAAATTTTTGGGATTCAGGAATGATGTATATGACCTAATGAAGTGTGCGAACATATTTGTATTGTCATCACGTACAGAGGGACTTCCAATGGTGTTGATTGAAGCCATGAATGCAGGGGACTGTTGCATTGCTTTTGATATTAGGACTGGTCCAAATGAAATAATTCGACATGAGTTTAATGGCATATTAGTTCCGGAAGGAGATACTAACGCTATGCAAAATTGGATATCTAAACTAATAACAGATGTGGAATTAAGAAATCGTCTATCAGCAAATGCTCCTAAAAGTATGAAAAAATACTCTTTGGAGCGAATTATGAACCGATGGGATATTTTGTTCAAAACAATATTAATTCATAAGCATATTTAATAATGGGCCTTTATTAACATATTATACAATATTGTTAAACATATGATTGATTTCGATTTAGACATAGAAGGAGAAGTACAGTGGTATCACTGCGTGTTTTTCTTAGTCTTTTATATAAGCACGTTCTGGGCAAATAGAAAACTTCTAACTACGCCTAACTCACAAAAGAATAATAACATTGGTAAGATTTTTCTTTTCGTTTCTTTGATAACATTGTCAATAGTTGCAGTTACAGACAACGATTTCTTTCACTATGCTGATATGATTTATTCTGAGATTGACGATGGCTACATGGAACCCATATATTATTGGTTATCCGATTTTGTCAATCACAATTATCTATTATGGAGAATTCTTGTATGGGGAAGTGCATTGTTTGTGGTGTTACTAATTTTTAAGAGATTAGAATTAGATCTTCAAATAGTTTTTCTTATTTTGTTTTTATGTTACATTAACTTGTTCAGTTATGCTCGTGCATCATTAGCTTGTGCAGTATATTTCTTGGGATTTACATATCTTATTAAACCTGCTAAAATTAAGATACTGAGTTACATCTGGGGAATCACTATTATATTATGTTCTCACTTTTTTCATAATTCAATATTTTTTCTAATTGCGATTACTCCACTCATTATAATCCCAATGAACAAATTTACTATAGGACCGATAATTATAATCGCCATTGCATTAGCAAGTATTGCCTATCAATATTTTTATAGTAACATATCTTATTTTATAGGTGCAGACAACTACGCGGATCGGTTTTTATCCTATACAGAAACACATAAATCATTAATGGGAGATGGTATTTCTGATGTGCTAGAAATAGTTTTAAGATATGGTTCATTTATGCTTCCTTTTCTTTTTTTATCTCGTAGGATTTTAATTCATACAACAAAAATAGATTCTGCCACACTACTCATGTATAAGATGGTAATTATTATCATATTTTTTGCAATTACTTTAGGACTTTTGACTCACACAGCATACTTTTTTTACCGTTTACTATATATGTCTATTATTCCCATATCTGCATTGTTAGCAACCACTTATAGTAAAAGTATCATTTCACATAATGAATTTAAATTGTGCATATATTGGGGAATTGCCGATATCCTATACTTAAATTCTTACGTCATATACGTTTGGTTATGGTATTGAGTTTCAGAAAATCCTTATTACATATCGAATAGTACTGATACAAATATGAAAAGAATTCTTTGTTTGATCGATCATCTTGGTGCTGGAGGCGCTCAACGGCAAATGGTAGGACTATCTGTATTATTAAAAGAAAAAGGATATGATGTTTCCGTCGCTGTTTATCATGATATTCCTTTTTTCGCAAACTATCTGCATGAGAATGGAGTTCCTATTAAATATTTAGATAAGGCCCATAATAAATCGACAAGGATTATTTACATAGCACGATATATACGCGAGTCAAAGCCTGATTATGTCATCTCATACCTCGACACTCCCAATATTTGTTCATGTCTTGCTAAAATTTTGAATAATAGTTTTAAGTTAATCGTTTCGGAGCGAAATACCACTCAAAAAACAGGGATCAAAGAAAAGATTAAATTCAATCTTTTCCGCTTCGCTGATTATATAGTACCTAATTCGCACACGCAAGCACAATACATAACAAGCACCTGCCCTTATTTAAAAAATAAAATCAAAACTATTTCTAATTTTGTAGATACAAATTACTTTGTTCCAAATACACAATGTTTACCGAAGTCCAATAATGATGTTATAATTGTCGGTTCGATATGGCCTCAGAAAAACACATTAGCTTTTATTGATGCCGTAGCTGAGATGAAAAGAAAAGGCCTCAATATACGCTTTGATTGGTACGGGAAATGCAATTTTGAACCAGGATACGTCGAAAAATGTCAGGCTAAAATTAGGGAGCTACAGTTAACAGGCATGATTGAACTAAAGGACAAATCACCGCATATAAAAGAGCACTACCTAAAAGCAAAATTTTTCTGTCTTCCTTCTCTTTACGAGGGGACTCCAAATGTTATATGCGAAGCTATGTCATGCGGATTACCCATTTTGTGTAGCGATGTATGCGATAACAGCCGTTATGTAAGAAATGGGGAAAATGGATTTCTGTTTAATCCTAAAGATACGAGTTCTATCGTTGCTGCTTTTGAAAGAATGTTAGTTCTTCCTAAAGAAAAATACATTAGTTTTTCTCGCAGAAGTAGAGAATTAGCAGAACAGTTGTGTTCTACAGAACATTTTGTTAACGAATATATAAAATTATTAGAAAAATGTCAATAAGCTTATACAAAATAAAGAAATGGAGAAATATGCTTTTAGGGAAAAGCATTCATCACGTTAACCAAGATGAAGGAAAGATATATTCAAAGACCGAACTTCGCGGATATTATAATAATCTCACAGAGAAAGTAACTCTAGGAGGGAATTACGACATTCCTAAATCTTATGTAGATTCCGGTTCTGAAATTTTCTTTGCGATAGAGATTTTTCAATATGGACTTGGTGCATATGACCTTTTTCTATTATCCGGCAAACAAGACATGACCATGCTTAATAAAACAATAGCATGCGCAAATTGGGCTGTTAATAATCAGCAAGACAATGGAGCCTGGCTTACTTTTGCGCATGTCACACCTGACTTTCCGTATTCGGCTATGGCACAAGGAGAGGCCATATCACTTTTGTGTAGAGCATATATAGAGACAAAAGACATCAAATATCACAAATCAATTAAAAAAGCAAAAAACTTTATGTTACTTCCAATAGAGCAAGGCGGCACTACAAAATATGAGGAAGGTGATATCTTTTTATATGAATACACGAATAACCCTTTAGTATTAAACGGATGGATATTCTCTATATGGGGACTGATGGATTATTGCAAGATTGAAAAAGACGAACATACTCATAGTATATTGGAAATAACGCTACACTCTCTTGAAAAGAAAATCCCAGATTTCAGTTTAAATTATTGGAGTAAGTATGATGATGGTAGACGCATATGCAGTCCTTTTTATCACAAATTGCATATTGCGCAATTAAACGTTATGTATGATCTAACAAAGCACACAACATACAAACACTATGCTGAATTATGGCAACAATATTACAATAACTGGGTTTACAGGAAATATGCTTTTGTTAAAAAAGCAATTCAAAAAATATTGGAATAATGAAAAAGTCAGAAATCATATTCATTGGTGCCATTGACATCGGCAATGTAGCGACAAATGGTGAAACGAGGAAAAACCAGTTGTTACTTCGCAGATTTGAAGATTTATACGACCAAGTAATTGCCATAGATACCAACCTGTGGCAGAAGCGTCCATGGTGTCTTTTACAATTGCTCTGTGCACTTATCGGAAACAAAGGGGTTCCTGTTGTTATATCTGCATCTGATTCGTCGCGGTTGCTATTTAACTTCTTATATTATTTCCCTTTAAAGAAGAATGTAAACGATTGGGTTATCGGAGGGGCGCTTCCTGATAAAATTCGTTCGAAACAATTTAAATTAAAATCTTTAGTTAAATTGAATCGGATTATTGTTGAGGGAGAGAAAATGGTGAAAGAGTTAAAAAAGATGGGGTTAAACAATGTGGTACGAGTGCCTAATTTCAAGCCTATTGAATATTCTCCAATCATTATGCAAAAAGACAAAAAAGATTCTTTTCACTTCGTATTCTTATCTCGGATACATCCTTTAAAAGGTATATTAGAAATTGTAGAAGCATGCAAAGAACTTAATTCTCACGGCTATGTCCATCAATTTGATATAGATTTCTATGGTGCTATTGAACCTGGTTTTGAAAACGTTTTTAAAGGTTTGATTTCTTCATGCAATAATATCCATTATAAAGGTTTTCTGAATTTAACGAACGATGAAGGATATAAGGTGCTATCTCAATATGATACGATGTTATTTCCTACATACTGGCCTAACGAAGGTTTCCCTGGTATCGTTATTGATGCATACACCGCCGGTTTGCCGATTATCGCTTCTGATTGGAATTTAAATAACGAACTTGTCAAAAATGAAGAAACGGGATTTATCATTCCGCCACACGACTCACAAGCATTAGCAAGTAAAATGAAACTGATTATTGACAAAGATATTGACCTATATCAAATGAGATGCCATTGTGCTGGGCTAGCCCAACATTATGATTACCGTAATGTCGTTAATGAAGATTTACTAATACAATTGAATATAAAATGAAAGAAACCCTAGTTAGCATTATTATGCCCGCATACAATTGTGGCGATGTTATTGTAGAATCAATCAATAGTGTACTCGCACAGACGTACACTAATTGGGAGTTGCTTATTGTGGATGATTGTTCGTCAGATAACACCGCGGAGGTTGTTGCATCGTTTAAAGATCCACGTATTCATTATCAGCGCAATGAGCAGAACTCCGGAGCAGCTGTCACTCGCAACACAGCCTTACGTTTGGCAAAAGGCAAATATATCGCTTTTCTTGATTCCGATGATATGTGGTTACCAGAGAAGTTAAAAAAACAAATAGCTTTTATGGAGCAAAACAACATAGTAATGTCCTATACTCCATACTATATCCTTACTTCTGGTAACAAGCAGAATATACGTTCATGTCCAGATTCTCTAAATTACTATGAACTAACCAGATGGAATAGAATAGGATGTCTAACTGTTATATATGACAGAGAACAAGTGGGATTAATACAACTTCCTGATTTAAAAAAGAGAAATGATTACGCAATGTGGCTCATTATTCTACGAAAAGGTTATACTGCCTACAAATTTAACGAACCACTTGCTATATACCGTAGTCATTATGGATTGACGCAAGGAAATTTATCATCACTTACAAAATATCATTTCCAAATGTTTCATTTTGTATTAAAATATAACCTTGTAGTGGCTTTATTACTAACCATGAGAAATTGCGTATTTTATTCTATATATAGGATTATTGACAACGATTAACAAATCCCTATCTCTACTAATATTAAATACAAAACTTAATATTTATGAAAATACTTATTACTGGAGCAGACAGTTATGTTGGTTCAAAAGTAGAACAATGGATAAAAGCACATTCGGATTATCAGATTGATGCCCTGGATATGCTGAACGAGAAATGGCGAGAAGCAGATTTCTCGATTTATGATGTTGTATATCATGTAGCAGGTATTGCACATATTAAAGCCACACAAGACAAAAAGCCTCTTTATTATAGAGTTAATAGGGATTTAGCCATTGAGGTAGCTAATAAAGCAAAAGAAGCAGGAGTGAAACAATTCATCTTCATGAGTAGCATGAGTATCTTCCATGGAGAGAAATTACCATTTAATGCTATGGTTACGGCTGATACAAAGCCCTATCCGAATGGTTTTTATGGAGATAGTAAACTGCAAGCAGAGAATGGATTACATGAATTGGAAAGCGATACGTTCAAAGTTTGTATTCTTCGACCACCTATGATTTATGGATTGGGGGCAAAAGGTAATTTCCCTCGTCTAATCAAACTCGCGGAAAAGACACCTATCTTCCCTGATTTCCATAATCAGCGAAGCATGTTGTATATTGATAATTTAGGTGAATTTGTATTGCAAGCCATCAAACATCAACTGAGCGGTACATTCTATCCGCAAAACCGAGAGTTAAGTGATACGGTTGAGATTATCCGTTATTTTGCCAAAGCACAGAATCATCGTATATGGTTTGCAAAATGGTTAAATCCCTTCGTTCGCCTTGCAAGCCATTTCATGCAACCCATTAACAAAATGTTCGGTACATATTACTATGATCCTGCATTGAGCAAAATGCCTTTTGATTACCAATTGGTCAGTTTCGAAGAATCATTAAAACGAATTCTATAATATGAACTTATATCTCACATACAGCATTATCTTCATTCTATTGACTGTATTAGAACTGATTTATTTCCGCATTGCGGATAAATTTAATATTATCGACAAACCAAACGAGCGCTCATCGCATACTTCGGTGGTATTGCGTGGAGGAGGAGTTATATTCTTGTTTGCGGCATGGATATGGAGTGCATTCTTTGGATTTCATTATCTTTGGTTCTTAGCAGGATTAACTATCGTTTGCGGTATCAGTTTCTGGGACGATGTACGTTCCCTACCCGACTCCGTGCGACTTATCGCGCAGTTTACTGCTATGTTCCTCATGTTTGCGGACTTCGGGATACTAAACTGGCAAAGTTGGTGGATCATCCTCTTGGCGCTTATCGTCTGTGTGGGCATCATCAATGCCTATAACTTCATGGATGGCATCAACGGTATCACCAGCGGATATTCGTTGGCTGTCATCGCACCTTTGATGATTCTCAATCACTCACTGTATTTCATTGAGATGTCGTATCTCATCGTGGCCGCATTGGCTTGCGTTGTATTCAGTTACTTCAATTTCCGTCCGAAAGGAAAGGCGAAGTGTTTTGCTGGGGATGTTGGAAGTATCGGAATCGCCTTTATGGTCTTGTTGCCATTAGGTAAACTGATTCTGCAAACCGGAGATTTCACCTATATCATCCTGCTTGCCGTTTATGGTGTAGATACAATACTTACTATTTGCCATCGTATTATGCTGCATGAAAATTTAGGTCAAGCACATCGCAAACATGCATTCCAATTGATGGCGAATGAACTGCAGATACCGCATGAAGTCGTATCACTGGCGTATATGGCGTTGCAACTCCTGGTGTCACTGGGATTGATCTATATCAGTCAATGGCATTGGGTATATGCAATCACGGCTGTGGTCGTCTTATGTGCGGCATATCTGCTTTTCATGAAGAAATACTATCATCTTCATCAGGAATATCTTAATAGTTTGGAATCATGATTATCACCGACGAATTATTGGATGCACTGAGTGCGGAGGCGAAGGAGAATGCACGGTTGAGGAAGAACTACGACTTGCGGAATTCGGAGGCCGATAACAGCCAACGGATGCTCAATGCATTGGAACCGGGTACGGTGATTCCTATTCATCGGCATAGGGATTCATCGGAGATTGTGACTATCGTCAGAGGCGCAATACGTGAGTATTTCTATGATGAGAGCGGAAAACAGATAGAGGCAATCACTTTGCGATTTGGAGAAGGCATCCCAATGTTGGTTGTACCCAAAGGCTTGTGGCATAATCTCGAGTGCCTCGAGTCTGACACTATCATCTACGAAAGCAAAGATGGCGCGTATAGGCCACTGCAAGAAGAGGATGTATTTCGTCAATAATCGACAAAACCTCAGTTAGTGCAAAATTTGCACATACTGCTAGTAATTGCAAGAGAGCAACTATTCGGAATTTCAGGATAGTTGCTATTTATAGAGGCGGGATTATCAATTGGTCAGTTTCGAAGAATCGCTGAAACGGAATAATGGTTGTTAAAATCGCGGGGGATTTCGGAATTTCAGCAATAAAAATCGCGGGGGATTTCGGAATTTCAGCAATAAAAATCGCGGGGGATTTAGTTTTTTATCGTCAAATCCTTGCGTATATCATTTATTTTTAGTACCTTTGCAGCGATTTTTAGCAAATATGTTACGTTTTTGCGAAAATATTAGATATAAAATCAAATGGAAAGTACTGATAATAAGATAATTACGAGCATTAAAAAACGCGGAAGAGGAACCGTCTTTTTCACTGACGAATATGCACACTATTCTAATCCCAAAAGGGTGCAGAAAGCAATGGAGCAACTGGTCGAAAAAGGACTGGTTGTTCGGGTCGCTCGTGGTCTCTATTGCTATCCCAAGAAAGACAAGGTTTGGAATACAGGTTTCTTGCCTCCTTCATACGATGATATAGCTAACGCCATTGCGAAGAAAGAGCATGCTAAGATTGTGCCCACAGGCATACATGCGCTGAACAGATTAGGTCTTTCCGAACAAATACCTATGCGGTTAGTATATCTAACAAGCGGAAGATCGAGGACGCTTCAGTTAACGGATGGTCAGACTTTACAATTTATCCATACACCGCTCAAAAACCTGGCTTTTCATAACAGAACGGCTATGCTTGCTACCTTCGCACTTAAAGAGATTGGTAAAGACAACCTTACGGAAGAGCAGAAGGCGCACATACTACAGCTGCTCAAACAAGAAGCACCTGAAAGTTTAAAACGTGACCTTTCCTTGATGCCGGACTGGATACAAATGATTATTCAACAAGCCTTATGATAGAATTTCTACATCACACGCCTGCAGAACAGCGCCAAGCTTTTCTGCTTACTGCCCAAAAGAAGCATCTGCCGGAACCGAGCATTGAGAAAGACTGGTGGGTGACACAGATTCTGAATATCGTGTTTAGTTTGCCGATTGCCGATCAACTGGTTTTCAAAGGCGGCACGTCGTTGAGCAAGGCTTGGAATCTAATTGAACGTTTCTCGGAAGACATCGACTTGGCAGTTAACCCTGCGCTCTTCGATGTGACCGAGATGCCGACAAAAAAGCAGATCAAACAATTGCGCAAACGCTCCTCTTTGTTTGTAGCAGAAGACTTGGCTGCTATGTTGCAATCCGCCATAGACGATGCCGGTTTATCCTCATTCTGCCGCATGGAAGTGCAGCCGAATGGAGAAGGTGACAATACCTATCCGGAACCGCGCGTGATTAGTATTTATTATCGTAGTTTGTATGAAGAAAGTATCGCTTCTTATGTGCGTCCGGTAATTAAGTTGGAAATCGGAGCGCGCTCGTTGATTGAGCCAACCGAGCAATTCATTTGTCGGAGCTTTGTATCGGAAGTATTGCCGGTTAAAGACTATGCCGCGCCTGTTATCCAAGTCGCCGCTCCTCAAAAGACGTTTTTGGAGAAAGTATTTCTGTTGTATGAGTTATTCTCTGTTGAGCGAACCAATCTGATTGCTAATCGTCGCAGCCGTCACTTGTACGACTTGGAGCGTATGATGGATAAACCGTTTGCATTAAAAGCCGTCCACGACGATGAACTCTGGGAGCATATTCGTCAGCATCGTATGGCATTCACAGCGATGTTAGGTGTGGATTATACTGACGACATGCGCGCTCATCTCTGCCTCACGCCACCAGAGCAATGGTTGAACGAATGGAAAGAGGATTATGAACGCATGTGTCAAACCATGATTTATGGGGAAAAACTTTCCTTTGAACAACTCATTGAAAGAATACACGAATTGGAACAAAGATTTCGCAAAATTGCTTAAAGTATGAACATATATCTTACATACAGCATTATCTTCGTTCTTTTGATAGCATTAGAACTGATTTATTTCCACATAGCGGATCGGTATAATATTTGAGGAAGAACTACGACTTGCGGAATTCGGAGGCGGATAACAGTCAGCGGATGCTCAATGCCTTGGAACCGGGAACGGTGCTTCCTATTCATCGGCATAGAGACTCGTCAGAGATTGTGACTGTTGTCAGAGGCGCGATACGCGAGTATTTCTATGATGAGAACGGAAAAGAGATAGAGTCTATCACCTTGCGGTTCGGAGAAGGTATCCCGATGCTGGTGGTACCGAAAGGAATGTGGCATAATCTCGAGTGCCTCGAGTCCGGCACTATCATCTACGAAAGCAAAGATGGCGCCTATGAACCGCTGAAAGAAGAGGATATTCTTTGTCAATAATCGATAAAACCTCAGTTAGTGCAAAATTTGCACATACTGCTAGTAATTGCAAGAGAGCAACTATTCGGAATTTCGGATAGTTGCTTTTTTTAAAGGATTATTGCAGAAATTTTAGTAAAAACTCGAAATATTCGCGAAAATTTTAGTAAGAGAGGCAATTTTTTTGTATATTTGCAAAAAATAACGATTATTTCTATATAAAATCACAAAATAGTGTGAATTTATTTGCATATATCAAAAAAAAGCAGTACCTTTGCAGCGAAAATCACAAAATAGTGTGAAAACGATGAGTAGATTAGAAGTATACATAAAAGGTATTTATGCCGGAGAACTCGAGAAAAAAGGTGCGCAGAGTTATGTGTTTACCTATGATGAGGCATATAGGACGGATAGTGGTTTACCGGCATTGTGTCTGAACATGCCGAAGTCACAAGCCGTATATGAGTCGGAACGATTGTTTCCTGTGTTTGCGAACATGTTGGCTGAGGGGTACAACCGACGATTGCAGTCCAGAACGATGCGGATCGATGAGAATGATGATTTTGCATTGCTTGCAGCTACAGCGCAGTATGATACTATAGGTGCGATAACGGTAAAACCGATCTAGGATTTCAAGTTTCAAAATTCAAGTTTCAAAATTCAAATTTTATGACGAAGGAAGAATTACTTGATAAGTGCGTAGAGTTTTCGATAAAGATAAACAAGCTGCGTAAGTACTTAAGAGAGAGCCAACATGAGTACAATAACTCTGACCAGATACAGAGGAGTGGTACGAGTATTGGAGCGAACTATAGCGAAGCTTGCAATGCGGTAAGTACAGCAGATTTTATTAATAAACTCGCTATTGCACAAAAAGAAGCGCATGAGACGATATATTGGTTACGCGTTTTGTATGGATCGGAACTTATAAGTAAGGAGCAGTATGAGGAGCTTATGAACGACGTGCAAAGCCTACATAAGATTCTTTCTGCTAGTTTAGCTAAGCTTAAGAATAGTGAGAACAAATAAATTTGAAATCATAAATTTGAAATTATAAATAATCATATTTTATATGATTGATTACGACCATAAGACATTGGTGGAGATGTTCGACTCACAGAACGTGTCTCCGATATTGCCGTACGAGAGCATAGACGCGGATGTGGCAACGATAGAAGCAAGTACGCAAGCAAGCGGACGGATCTCTATATCGGGTGTGCAGCCGAAATATGCGATGGTGGTGGATAATGGGAAGTTGCGTTTTGCGCGTGAAGGGGAGCAGGGACGGTATATCTTAAAGATTGCGCCTATTGAACCGCATATCATTGAGCGTCCGTGGGTGCCGATCAACGAATGGGTGACGATGCGGATTGCGGAACAGGTGTACGGTATTCCTACGGCAAAGAACACGTTGTGTTACTTTGGAAATGGTGCGGTGGCATACGTTACGCGACGATTTGATGTGCAGCCGGACGGATCGAAATGGTTGCAGGAGGATTTTGCGTCAATAGCGAACATCAGTAAGGATACGGACGGACCGGATTATAAGTACAACGCGTTGAGTTATGCGGAGTGCGGGGCGCTGATCGACAAGCATGTGAGTGCCGCGATGGTGGAGAAGTTGAAGTTCTTCCGGATCGTGGTGTTCAATTATCTGACATGCAACGACGATGCGCATCTAAAGAATTTCTCGCTCATGTCACCGGACGGACGGGACTATCGGTTGACTCCCGCATATGATTTGCTGAACACGCATCTGCATCTGACCAATCCGCATATCTTTGCGCTGAGCAAAAACCTGTATCCTGGAATGTTAATTGATTGGACGCATTCAGTAACCAGTTCGTCGTTCGAGGAGTTTGGTAGGTTGCTGGGATTACCGGCTAAGTTGGTGGAGAAAGAGTTGGACAGATTTCGTGCAGAGAAGCCGCAAGTGAAGGCGATGCTGGAGAGTTGTGGATTGCCGGAGAAATTGGTCAAAAACTATTACGATGGATACGACTATCGAAGAGTAACGCTTTCGTTTAAATCATAAATTTGAAAATTCGTATACGAATAATCGTTCGAACAAAGTGAGATAAGAAACTTGAAATTTGAAACTTGAAATTTGAAATGAATTCTATTGGACAAATAATCAAGGCGCGTCGCAAGGAACTGGGCCTGACGCAGAATACGTTAGCGCTATTGTCGCAGGTGGGCATCAATACCATTGTGTCGATTGAGCGCGGATCGAAGTCTCCGTCCATCGAGACGCTGACGAAAGTGGCAGATGTGCTGGGACTGGACGTAAAGTTAGAGATTAGGTAACAAGCTGAATTATACTGCACATACTGCTAGTAATTGCAAGAGAGCAACTATCTGAAAAAACCGGATAGTTGCTTTTATGTTATAGCATTTCAAAGCGATGGGCAAAGCGGCTTTTGCATTTGCAGCTTTGCGGCTGCAAAGGTACAACTTTTTTTTGAGATATACAAGAGGGAAGGGCAGATTTTTGCGGAAAAAGGAAGATTCTGCGCATGGATACGCAAAGCATAAACGCGAGATATTGCGCATGGATGCGCAATGCATAGACGCTATAAAGGGGCTAATGGATGTTACAAATCCTGCGGATTAGCGCGTTTAATGCGAGGAACTTGTAGCGGAGAGTTGTATGCGGAAGAATTCCGGATTTTGCATATACTTCCGCCTCTATATCCCTGTCTTCATACAAAGCCGGAGCAGGTTCTATGAGTAAGAGTTTGCCTTGAGCGCAGGTCTCGAAATAGATGCCTTGCGGTTTGTAGAATTTAGCATGCGGGCTATCGGCGGCAGGGAAACCTTCGCTAAGAAGGATGATGAGAGGATAGCCCGCTTCGCGTAACGCCCGGCAGATCTGTTTCTCTCCTTCCGAAATACCCGCACAAACAAAAACCACACCTCTGTCAGCAAGTCTCAGGCACTTGCTTTTCTTCTTGTCAATTTCTTCCTTAGCAAGGGAGCGAGAGCATTGGAGCATTGCTTTCATCGGGTCATCTAATAAGAACCTGTTGCCAAGCGTAGTACATTCAAAGCCGAAGACATTTTCTGATTGCCGCAACTTGAACAAATCAGGGTGAGCACGTTTGATGGCAGCCCTTCGCGGGTTGTCATGGACGTAATCAATCATGCTTCGCAACTGTCCGGCATGGAGTAACACGCGATCATGGAAGCCAGATTCAAAAAGGGGAGTAGCGTTTGTGAAGGTTGCATCCATGCGACCGCCATCTCTATACGCTTGCGTACAACCAATCTTCAGCTTACGGATGATTTCACCGAGAGGAACAGGGATGTCCTCCTTTACCCAGAGTACGAAATGCAGATGATCGGGCATGAGTTGCTTAGCACATATCTGTATCTGTGGGAATGGCTCGAAGGTCAGCTCTATTCGTTCCGAGACCATCTTGCCTATTGGAGAGTACTCCACTCTCGCGTCATCCTCACCACCACTCAGCACACCAAGCAAGGGAACGCGGCTGGCTATATTGATCGTAATCATATAGATGCCGCGTCCCTTGTAATTCCAATATTTCAGGCGATAATTGCGGGGCATAGCGGGGATTTTGCGCATGGATGCGCAAAGCATAGACGCGAGATATTGCGCATGGATGCGCAAAGCATAGACGCTAATACAAATTAGAGAACGCGCGTGTGTACGCGCGTTCTCTATTAAATGTTACCACTGTGTGCCCAACATGCGGAGGTAGGATTTGTAACGCCACTGGGCGTTCTCCTGAGCGGCGGCGAAGAGCTCGTCTGCCTCTTTCGGGAACTGTTTTGCTACAGAAGCGAAACGAACCTCACCCTTCAGGTAATCTTGGAACTTATCCCACTGCGGCTCTTTGGAGTCGAGCGAGAACGGGTTCTTGCCTTCTGCCTCGAGCTGCGGATTGTAACGCCAGAGGTGCCAGTAACCGCACTCAACAGCCTTCGCTTCCTCAGCCTGGGACTTGCCCATACCGGCTTTCAGACCGTGGTTGATACACGGAGCGTAAGCGATGATGAGCGACGGTCCGGGATAAGCCTCTGCCTCGCGGATAGCCTTGAGGGTCTGAGCCTGGTCAGCGCCCATAGCGATCTGTGCTACATAGACATAACCGTAGGTAGTAGCAATCATACCAAGGTCTTTCTTACGAACGCGCTTACCCATAGCAGCGAACTTGGCGATAGCGCCAAGCGGCGTAGCCTTGGAAGCCTGACCACCGGTGTTGGAGTACACCTCGGTATCGAGTACGAGGATGTTGACATCTTCGCCGGAAGCGATGACGTGGTCGAGTCCGCCGTAACCGATATCATAGGAAGCACCGTCTCCGCCGACGATCCACTGGCTGCGTTTAACGATATGATCTTTCTCAGCGAGAATAGCCTTGCAGGTGTCGCAACCGCATTTCTCCATAGCAGCCACCATCGGCTCGTAGAGACGGTTGGTAACCTCTGCAGAGTTCTGGTTCTCCAGCCACTCTTTGAACATCGCCTTGAGTTCGTCGGAGCAATCCGCGCACTCGAGACCTTTCTGCATGAGAGCAGCAAGACGCTCACGCAGTTTGCGGTGTGCGATCTGCATACCGAGACCGTACTCGCAGAAGTCCTCGAAGAGGGAGTTGGACCAAGCCGGACCGTGACCCTTCTCGTTCTTGGTATAAGGAGTAGAAGGAACAGAGCCGGAGTAGATAGAGGTACAACCGGTAGCGTTAGCGATGATCTCGCGGTCGCCGACGAGTTGGCTGATGAGCTTCAGATACGGAGTCTCACCGCAACCGGAGCAAGCGCCGGAGAACTCGAAGAGCGGAGTTGCGAATTGGCTGTTCTTGACGTTGTTGAGTTCAACGAGGTGTTGCTTGGTAGCTACGTGCTCTACGCAGTAATTCCAGTTAGCAGCCTCGCCGAGTTGGCTCTCGAGGTCAACCATAGCGAGTGCCTTGCCGGTCTACGGATTGCCCGGACATACATCGACACAGTTACCGCAACCGAGGCAGTCCATAACGCCGACCTGCATACGGAAGTGCATACCCTTCATAGCAGCCGGAGCCTTCATCTCACGGGTAGCAGCGCCGTTGAGGCCTGCGAGCTCTTTCTCGTCGAGCACGAACGGACGGATACAAGCGTGAGGACAAACGTACGCACACTTGTTACACTCGATACAGTTGTCAGCGGTCCAAACCGGAACGAAGGCAGACACACCACGTTTCTCGAACTTAGCGGTACCTGCAGGCCATGCGCCGTCCTCGATGCCCTTGAAAGCGGAAACAGGGAGGAGGTCACCGTCCTGACCGTTGATAGGACGAACAACCTTGGTGATGAACTCCGGCTCATCTCCGTAGTCCTTAGCGGGATCAGCAGGCAGTTTCGACCATGCGGGATCGATAGCGAGCTCTTTGTACTCACCACCGC